>WNGB01014040.1_pt1 | contig 10744 bp, 9 predicted proteins | sample 5400681 | NCBI WGS metagenome assembly WNGB01 (sample SAMN13153367, study PRJNA577476) | soil metagenome | isolation source: 115 cm soil or saprolite under grassland replicate 2 | place: USA:California | collected 2016-06-15 | reverse complement strand
ACCTCGCCGCTCGCGCCTTCATGATGCTCGCGCGGGCCATACGCATTGAACGGTCGCACGATGATCACCGGGAGTCGATGCGCCGTGGCGAACGAGAGCGCATACACCTCTCCTGCGAGCTTGCTCGCGGCGTATGGAGTAGTGGGGCGCAGCGGATGGTCCTCCTTCATCGGAACCGAGACCGCCGTGCCGTATACCTCCGACGACGACACGTACACGAACCGCTTGACGCTCGCATCGCGCGCGGCCAAGCAGGTGATGAGCGTTCCCGTCGCATTTACCTCGTGAACGAGCAGCGGGTCGTACAGGGAGACACGCAGGCACTGCACGGCGAGGTGGAACACCGTGTCCGCGCCATGCAGCAGCCGCGTCATCGCGGCCAGATCACGGACATCCGCCCGCGCCACGGTGAGGCGTGGATCGCGCGCATGCTGACGCAGGTTTTGCTCGCGTCCGACCGAGAAGTCGTCGATCACGACGACCTCGTGTTGCTCCTCCACCAGCCGATCGACGACGTGACTCCCGATGAAGCCGGCGCCGCCGGTCACGATCATCCGCGCCATGCGCGTCACAGCCTACGTGGGCTGCCCGCCGAAGGGACCTGCGGGAGCGCAGCCCCGCCCACCTGGGTCGAGAACGAACGCGTTGTCGCACCTGCATACATCGAGCGCGGCGGCCGCGGCTGCGTCGCATGAAGGGATGGGGAACCCGCGGCATTTCAGGCCTTGTCGGGGCCTTCCCGAGAGGCGGTAGGACGAATTTCCCCCGATCGGACGACCGAATGGCCGGAGATGATGGTGCCCCCGCTGGGTCAAAATTCAGGTCGACGCGCAAGCTCGACGAGGGGGCATACCGAAGGGAAGGAGGATCCTAAATGCATCTCCAGCAGTTCTTCCGTGACGAGGAAGGCCAGGGTCTCGTCGAATACGCACTCATCATCGCGGTCATCGCGATCGCGGTCATCGTGGCGATGGTCTTCCTCCGCGAGCAGATCCAGAACATCTTCAGCAACATCGGCAACAACCTCACGTAGTTCGACCACCGCGGCGGGCGCTCGCACAGGGGCGCTCGTCGCGGCCGGTAAACTTTCGTCCATCGACCGCATCAAGGAAACGTGGGACGACCGCGCCAAGGACACCCAGCTCCAGGGCACGTTCGTCACGATGCCCGACCGTAATCAGCGGCTGCTTGAGATCGACGAGGCCCTCCGACGCATCCCCTCCGGACAGCGCATCCTCGATGTTGGCTGCGGCAACGGATACTCGACCGCGATCTTCGCGAAGCAGGCCGAGCGCGTCGTCGCGATCGACTACTCCGAGGCGATGATCGCCCGGGCCAAGCGCGAGTACGGGGACATCAAGAACATCACCTTCGAGGTCCGCGACATCCTGTCACCGCTTCCATACCCGGCGAAGAGCTTCGATGTCGCGGTGGCGCAGCGCTGCCTTATCAACCTCGCGACCTGGGAGGACCAGCAGAAGGCGATCGAGCACATCGAGCGAATGATCAAGCCCAGCGGGTATTTCGTGATGCAGGAGGGGACGCGTCAGGGCCGCGAGCGGCTCAACCAGCTCCGCGAGCAGCTCGGGCTTCCCCGCATGCCCGACGTCCCGTTCAACTCCGACCTCGACGAGTCGATGCTGTGGCCGTTCCTGCGCCGCCACTTCGAGATCGTGCAGGTCCGGCGGTACGGCCTGTACGACCTCATCGCGCGGGTCGTCCACCCGCTGCTGGTCGCACCGGCGCAACCCGACTACGAGGCGAAGATCAACGACGTCGCCCGACAGGTCGCCGCCGCGAGCGATGCCGCCGGCGAGGTGTCGCGCTGGTTCACGGCGTTCCTACGGGTCAGGCCTTCTTCCGCATGAACTCCGTCACGCTCGTGGCCACGCGCTCGATCTGAGCGTCGGTCAGCTCGGCGTACATCGGCAGCGACAACACCTCATGGGCGACCTTCTCCGTCACCGGCAGATCGCCCTGGCGATAGCCGAGGAACTGCGCGGATTCCTGAAGGTGGATCGGGACGGGGTAGTGGATCTGCGTCCCGACGCCGTGCTCGGTGAGGTAGGCGCGCAGCGCATCGCGCCGGCCGCCCGGGACGCGGATCGCGTAGCAGTAGAAGACGTGACGCCCGCCGTTCGGGATCTCAGGCGTGATGACGCCGCTGTCGGCGAGAAGCTGGTTGTACCGGCCGGCTAGCTTGAGGCGCCGCGCGTTCCACTCGTCCAGACGCCGCAGCTTGATGCGGAGGATCGCGGCCTGGATCTCGTCGAGTCGCGCGTTGTAGCCGACGATGGGGTGGTAGTAGCGGGTCGACTGCCCGTGCTCGCGCAGCGCGCGCAGATCCTCGGCGAGCTTCTCATCGTTCGTCGTGATGCTGCCCGCCTCACCGTACGCACCGAGGTTCTTGCTGCAGTAGAACGAGAAGCAGTTCGCGCGGCCCGCGGTGCCCGCCTTCCTGCCGTCGTCGAGCAGCGCGCCGTGCGCCTGGGCCGCGTCCTCGATGATCGTGATGCCGCGGTCCTGAGAGAGCTGGCGCAGGGGCTTGAGGTCGACCGTGCGCCCGTACAGATGCACCGGGATGATCGCCTTCGTGCGGGGCGTGATCCGCGACGCGACGGAGCCGATGTCCATGAGCATCGATCGCTCGTCCACATCCACGAGGATCGGCCGTGCGTTCGCGTAGAGGATCGCCTCGACCGTCGCGAAGAATGTGAACGACACCGTAATGACCTCGTCGCCCGAGGACACGCCGCAGGCGCGGATCGCGAGCTGCAGCGCGTCGGTCCCCGAGCCGACCCCGATCGCGTGCGCGGTGCCGCAGTACGCGGCCCACTCCTCGTCGAAGGCACGGACGTTCGGGCCGATCGTGAGCTGCATGCTGTCGAGCACCTCGTCGATCGCGCGGCGGACCTCGTCGCGGATCGTCGCGTACTGGGCCTTCAGGTCGACGAGCGGGATGTCCTGAGTGGCGACGGTCATGTGATGGTCCCCTCTCTCAGCGCCGGACTTTGTCTTCGAGCCAGGCGTACGCATGCGGATAGATGCCGACGAAGCACGCGAGGTCGGTGATGTCGTCCTTCAGCTGCACGGCGGGATTGCCGGCCCACACCGTCCGGGATGCGACGCGGCGCTCGCGCACGACGCTGCCCCCGCCGATGAGTGCGTCCTCGCCGATCTCGATGCCGGGCAGGATCGTGCTGTTCGCGCCGATGCGTGCGCGGCGGCGCACGGTCGCGCCCTTCACGCACTGCAGATACGCGGGACACTGCGGATGCGGGTCGTCGGTGAAGACGACGTGCGGGCCGACGAAGACCTCGTCCTCCAGCGTGACGAGCTCGAGAAAGCATCCGGTGTGGATCCGGACGCGTGAGCCGATGCGGTTGCCGAATTCCAGCGACGCCTGCGTGCCCACGGAGACATCGTCCCCCAGGACGTTGTCCTCGCGGATGGACGCACCCTGTCCCGTCTGCAGGCGCGCGCCGATCGTCGTACCGGCGTAGATCGTCGTGAACGGACGGATCACCGAGTCGGGACCGATCACCAGGGGCAGCTCACCCTCCTTCTTTCCCCGGGGCGCGCGCCCGAGCACGACGTACTCACCGACCACCGTGCCCGATCCGAGATCGACGTTCGCCGCGACCACCGCCGTCGGATGGACGATCGCGCCGAGGGACGTCACGCGCGCGCCGGCTCCGGCGTCGCGGCTTGCTCGCGGTAGGCGACCCGGGCGCCGCCGGCGCGCAGGGAGCGCATGCCCGCGTCGAGGACTCGTATGACGCGCAGGCCGGCCTCGCCATCGCTGCGCGGCCGCGCTCCGGTGTTGATGCACTCGATGAAGTGCCGCATCTCGAACTGCAGCGCCTCCGTCCCCGAGATGTGCGGGCTGCGGATGTCACCCGATCGGTAGAAGCGCCGGAGCTCCTCGCTCGAGAGCTCGCCGACGCCATGGTCGTAGATCTTCACCTTTTCCACCGACTGGACGTCGTCGTAGACCGCCATCCGATGCGACCCGATCACCACCATCGTCCGGAGCTTGCTCGGCGCGAGCCACGATAGGTGCGCGTGCGCGACCGCGCCCGACGGGAAGCCCATCGTGAGGAATACCACATCCTCGATCTCCGGCTGCGCGTAGCACGCGCCGACGGACTGGACCCAGACCGGCTCCTCGTCGAGCCAGTACAGGGTGATCGACACGTCGTGCGGGCCGAGGTCCCACAGCACGTTGATGTCGAACTGGTGGAGGCCCAGGTTCACGCGCTGGCTGTCGACGTAATAGATCCTTCCGAGGTCGCCGCGCACGATGCGCTCGCGGACGTTCACGACGGCGGGGTTGTAGACGAAGGTGTGGCCGACCATGAGGGTCTTCCGCGCGCGCTCGCTTGCCACGATCATCGCTTCGGCGTCTTCGATCGTCGCGGCGATCGGTTTCTCGACGAAGACGTGCTTGCCGGAGGCGAAGGCTTCCTCGGTGAGAGGCCGGTGCGTGCCGACGGGCGTCGCGATGCACACCGCGTCGATCGACGGATCGGCGAACAGCTCGCGATGATCCGTCGTCGTGCGCACCGCGGGGAAACGCTTGTGGATCGCTTCGAGTCGCTGATCCGACAGATCGGCGACGGCGACAGGATCGGCACCCGGCGCTTCGTTGAGGTTGCGGACGAGGTTCGGACCCCAGTACCCCGCGCCGATGATGGCGACGCGCAGGGGCTTCATTCGGCTTCGATTCTAGACGCGAGAAGTGCGATGCCGCAGGCCGCGATCGCCCCGACATATGCGTAATACGGCTGCGTCGTCCAGCGTGCGAGGAGCAGCACGAGCATCACCATGCCCGCGCCGGCGAGCGCCGCGGCGCCCAGCGTCGGGATCCGCCAGCGCGCGACCAGGACCACTAAACCGACCGTGCCGGCGAGCGACGTCACGAGGAACAACGGTACGAGTGGGGTCGGGTCGCCGTACTGCGCGAGCGTGTTGAGGATGTTCGCGCCCCAGATCTCGTCGTGGAACGTCAGTGCGGCGATCTGCTTGTCGACGAACGCTCCGGGATCACGGATGAAGAACGGGATGATGAAGGCCGCGACGACCCCCGCGACGCCGAGCGCGTAGCGGCGCCAGTCGCCGCCCCGGACCGCCACGTACCGCACGACCGGCGGCAGCACGAGCACCGCGAACTGCTTGAATGCGATCGCCCAGCCGAGGAAGACCGCGGATGCGACGAACGCACCGCGCGACCAGCCGCCGTCGTGCTCCGCGAACACCAGCGCGACGAGCGCGAGCACGACCAGGAACGACCCAGACACATCGTTCTGGCCGTCGATGGCCCGGTACCCGGCGACGCCCCAGGACGCGTACAACATCGCCGGAAGTGCAACGTTCGCCATGCCGATTCGTAGGCCGGCTGCGGCGATCGCCGCCACGATCGCGATGCCGGCCCAGGTGTCCACGCGCGTGATGTCACCGAAGAGCACGTACGGGACCGCGTACCAGGCCAGCTCACCCGGCGGATACACGAACGGCGAACCAGGGGGGATGGTGCTCTGGAGCACGTGCGCGTACGGATTCCCACCCGCGAACACGACGTCGAGCGACTCCGCGGTCGCACGCATGACATCGCTCCCATCGAGCAGCGGGAGGCGGTGCAGGCGCTCCGACGCCGCGACGAGGACGGCGTAGTAGGCGGTGCAGCCCGCGACCAGAGGCGTGTCGCGCAGCGCCGCCCACGCCAGACCGATGCCGGTCAGCAGGAGGACGACGCGGTCGAGCTGTGGCGCGTTGACGTCGATGCCTTCGACGCACCAGAACAGGCCGAGGACGAGGGCCGCGAGGACCGCGGGCTTGCTGCTACTGCGGCCTGTGCGAAGCATCAGGCCAAGCAGTTGAGAGCAGCGAAGGCTGCTCGATTATTGGCCCGTGGCGGCACGGAGCTTGGCGAGGTCGTCCTCGAGGAGCTTCAGGAGCCGGCCGTACTCGGCGAAGTCGCTCCGCTTCAGAGCCTCCTGCGCTTGCTGGTAGTGGTCGGTCGCGGCCTTCACGAGCTCGGCGATCGCGCCCGTCGGGGGCGTCGTCGGTGGCGGCTGCGTGGGAGGCGGCGTCGTGCCCTGGCCGAAGAGCGCGTCGAGCGCGATTTCGAAGCTCGGGGCCATGACGACGCGACCCTGCGTCGCGAGGATCACGCGCTGCAGCTGCGGGATGCGGCTCTGCGTGGCCTGGACGAACAGGCCCTCGACGTACAGGAATGAGTTCCCCACTGGGAGGACCAGCAAATTGCCGCGATAGCAGAGCGAGCCACCGCCGGTGGGGCAGAGCAGGGTGAGCTGCTGCTTGATCGTCGCGTCGGCGTCGATGACCCCTTCGATCTGCAGCGGCCCGAAGATCTGCCGGTCCCGCGCGAAGCGGAGCACGCGCAGTTTGCCGTAGTCCGGCGCGTCAGCGCGGCCGGCGATCCACGCGACCATGTTGTCGCGCTGTCCACCGGCGGGCGTCATCGGCACGAACAGGATGAACTCCTTGCGGTCGGAGCCCGGGAGCCGGGTCGTCACGTAGTACGGCTCGATCGGCGCCTTCGACTGACCCTGCTCCTGGACCTCGTTCGCGATCCGCCAGGCATCGCCGCGGTTGTAGAAGTTGTCGACGTCCGTCATGTGGTAGATGGCGAAGATCTGCGCCTGGATCGACAGCAGTTCCTCGGGGTAGCGCAGATGGTCCTTGAGACTCTGTGGCATCTCCGCCAGCGACTTGAAGAGGCTCGGGTAGATCGCGCGGAGATTGCGCACCACGGGATCGGTCTCGTCGATGACGTAGTAGGAGATCGATCCGTCGTACGCGTTCGTGACGACCTTCACGCTGTTGCGGATGTAGTTGAGCCCGCCGTCCGCCACGCGCGTGCCCCCGGGCACCAGCGCGTCGAAGCGCTCGCTGTACGGGTAGCGGTTCCCGACCGTGTAGGCGTCGTTGATCCACCACAGCTTGCCGTCGGCGATGACCAGATACGGGTCGTGGTCGTATTCGAGGAACGGCGCAATGAGGCGCTCGCGCTTGGCGACGTTGCGGTGGAACAGGACGCGGCTGTCGGACCGGATCTGGTCGCTGAAGAGGATGTTCCCCTCTCCGAAGCGCAGCGCGAAGAGGATACGGTCCCAGAGCGAGCTGACGCCGACGCCGCCGCGACCCGAGTAGCGCGTGTGCGCGTCGGTGCCCTCGGCGGGAAAGTCGAACTCCTCCATCGCGGTGTCTACGACGACGTAATCGTTCGTGAGCTCGCCGTAGTAGATACGCGGCTCGTCGATCTTCGGCTCGCCCTGCGGCGGGATGTCCTTCACCAGGAGCTGCGGTCGTCCCTCGCTGGCCACCCCGCCGACGGGCGTGAGGACCGCGCCGATGCCATGCGTGAACTGGAGGTGGCGGTTAACCCACGTCTTCTGCGCCAGCGAGTCGGTGTTCAGCTCGCGCGCCGAGAGCATGACGGGAACCTCGCGGCCGCCGATCGTGTAGCGGTCCACGTCGACATCGACGAAGTCGTAGTACTGCTGGAGCGCCTGGAGCTGGTCAAAAGCCGGCAGGAGCCTGCGGTAATCCCACAGGCGGACCGAAAGCGTGTCCGAGAACTCCCGCCGCGCCTCGGCTTGGCTGGGCGTATCGGCGACGTCGAACACCGACTCCTCGACCTTGTCGAGCGCATACGCAGCGCGCGTCGCCGCGATGTTGCGCTCGAGGTACGGGCGCTCCTTGTTGAGCTCGTCAGGCGCCACGGCGAGGTTCTGCACCAGACCGGGATAGACGCCACCGATGAGGATGGAGGCGGCGAACCACAGCACGATCGCGCCACCGAGCACCCACAACGTGCGGGCGAACGCGTTCGCGAAGCACGCGAGCGCGGCGATGCCGACGAGGATCGCGAGGATCGTGAGTGCGGGCAGGCGCGCGTTGACGCTCGCGTAGCCGGCGCCGGTGAGCACGCGCTCGGTGCGGAAGAGCAGGTCGTACTGATCGATCACGTACCCGAAGGCGACGAGAAGGAGGAAGATACCGCCAAGCACGGAAAGGTGCGCGCGCGCAGGTCGCGCGAGCGCGAGCGCGGTGCGGCCCGCGACGCCGAGGTCGCCACGCGTGATCGTGCTCGTCGCGACGCCGATGACGCCGCGCACCGCGTAGAGGAACACGACGCCCGCGGCGATCACGAGGACGGCGGCGATCGCCCAACCGCGTGCGAACTCGAGGACCGGCAGGGTGAAGAAGTAGAAGCCGACGTCACGGCCGAAGAGCGGATCGCTCACGCCGAACGGCACCGCGTTCAGCCAGCGCAGGAGCTGGTCCCACTGATCACCGCCGGCGAGACCGAAGAAGAACGCCGGGATCGTGATCACCCAGAGCAGGCGCAGCGTCTGCGCGAGTGCCGAAGACCGCGGTCGCTCGGTATCGACGACCACGCGCGGGACCTGCGGGCGGAGCGCGAGATAGAGGTTCGGCACGGCGAAGGCGAAGAAGATCAGGAAGAACGCAACGAAGGCCCAAAAGCCGGCCGTGTAACGGCGGAGGTAGACGTCCTCGAGGCCGAGGCTGCGGAACCAGAGGAGGTCGGTGAGGAACTCGTTGAGCGGGATCAGCAGCAGGGGTATGAGGAGGAGCAGGGCCACGAGGATCGTGATGACGACGCTGCGGCCGGAGGGCGGGCGGGGCGTCCCGCGGCGCGTCCGCAGGGAAGACAGGTCGAGGTTGGACCAGTCGATGTTCCCCCAGTCGCGCTCCCCGTTCCCCCTTCTGTCCCGCATCGCCTCAGCATATGGGGAGATGCTCCGAATGCTGGCCCTCGCGGCGGCCCTGGCCATGGCTGCGGCCGTCTGCACGCAAGGCGCGACCCCGACGCCTACGCGGACAGGGTGCGTGGAGCCGACGCGCCGGAGCGGCGATGCGGCCTTCGACGGCCAGAATCGCGCACAGTGGGCGAAGGACATCGCGGCCGGCCAAGACACGGTCTGTGACGCCGCGACCATGGCCTACATCACGCGGATGGAGGATCGCCGCGGCGAGATGCTCCTCGCGAAGGCGAGCGGCTTCGCGATCTACGGTCGCATCACCGACGCCGTCACCGGCGCGCCGCTGGATCAGGTATGCGTCACACCAGGGAAGCCGGGCGCGACATGCTGGGCGCGCAGCGACGCCGACGGCTGGTACCTGCTCGATCTCGGTATCGTCGCCGGACAGCCGGGGTTCTTCGAGATCTTCTACACGCGGAGCGGATATCCCGAGCAACACAACACGTCGCGGATGCTCAGCGGCCGCGCGCGGCTCGACTACCAGATGACGAGATAGTGCGCGCGGTCGCGCGCCTGACGATCGCCGCGCCGATCAGCATCAGCGCGGCGGAGACCACCGAGCCGATGAGCCACCATCCGACGCCCGTGAGCCCCGCGCCGTTGCCGTTCTCGACGAGCGTCGCGGCGGCGTTGACCGCGACGGCGGCGAGCACGACGGTCGTCGTCCGGACACGGGCATCGATCCGCCCGAGCAGCCCCACACCGGCACCGACCGTCAGGTGGAGCAGAGGGGGCGCGAGCACCAGTAGTGTGCGGGGCCGCGCGAACCACATGACTCCGAGCAGCACCGGATCCGTGATCGCCGTGTCGCCGAACGCGGAGGGCGCCGATGCCAGCAGCAGGCCGAGTCCCGCGCCGATCGCCAGCGATGTGAACACGGCACGAGCCTAGCGGTCGCGTACGCGACCACCGTGCCTCGCTCACGCGTTGCGGGCGCGCACCTCCGCGAAGAGATCCAGATAGGTCTCGACGACACGCGGCCAGGTGTACGTCCGCGCGACGAACGCCTGACCCGACGCCCCCAGCCGCGACGCGAGCTGCGGGCGGCCAATGAGCATCTCGCCGATCTCGGCAAATTCGGCCGCGCTGCGGTAGGCGAGGCCGGCACCGGCGCGATAGGTCATCCCCCACACCACCGGCGAGCGCGCGTCGCAGATCACCGGGCGGCCGCAGGCCCAGGATTCGAGCGCGATGATCGAGAGCGACTCGAGAAGACTCGGTTGCACGAGCGCGACGCAGCCCGCGAGCGCGTCGAACTTGTCTTCGTCCGAGGTGCGTCCGAGGAGACGGATGTCCCGGCGCTCGGGCACGGGCATCTCGCGGTGGCCCATAAGCAGGAGCGTCGCGCGCGTGCCACTCGCGTCCTGCCAGCGCGCGAACGCGTCGAAGAGCTGGCCGCACTGTTTGCTCTCGACGATGCGGCCGACGTAGAGCAGGTACGGGCCCTCGATCGCGTAGCGCTGGCGGAAGCGCTCGGCGGAGCGGTCCGCGGGGTCATCGACACCGATGCCGACGACCTCGTTCGGCACGCGCTCGTTCCGGAAGAGCCTGTGCACCATCGCGCGTTCCTCGACGGTGTTGAACGCGATCGCGCGCGGCGCGCAGAAGACCGGTTTGTAGATCGCGAGGCGGATCGCTGGCTCGTCGTGCGCGGTCGGAACGAGCACGGCACGCTCCGGGGCGAGCGGGAGCCCCAGCACCGTCGGGTAGTAGATGTAGGTGAAGAAGAGGACGTGATCGACCTCGCGGGCGCGACGATTCACGTGCTCGAGCAGATCGGGAGCGACCGGGCCCTGCGCCTCGACGAACGCGCGCTCGTCCGCGAACGTGTGGGTGCGTGAGAACGCGCGCCGCTCACGCAGGCGGAAGTCGCGCGAGCGGCCGCGCTCGACCGCGAAGCGATGCACGGGAACGCCGTCGACGACGGTGAG
>WNGB01040394.1_pt1 | contig 10745 bp, 9 predicted proteins | sample 5400681 | NCBI WGS metagenome assembly WNGB01 (sample SAMN13153367, study PRJNA577476) | soil metagenome | isolation source: 115 cm soil or saprolite under grassland replicate 2 | place: USA:California | collected 2016-06-15 | reverse complement strand
GCTACTCGGCGGAAGAGACGCTGCGGTTTTTTCGCGAGACCGCTTCTCTCGATCTCGAGTTCCTGGAGCAGCCGCTGCCGGCGAGCGCGATCGAGGCCATGCGCGCTCTGCCCGGGGACATCCGCGAGCGGATCGCCGCCGACGAGTCGCTTCTGAGTGAGCAGGACGCGCGCGTCCTCGCGGTGCCGCCCCGCGCGTGCGGAATCTTCAATATCAAGCTCATGAAATGCGGCGGCGTCGCGCCGGCCAGGAGGATTGCCGCCATCGCCGAGTCGGCCGGCGTGCGCCTGATGTGGGGCTGCATGGACGAGAGCCGCATCTCGATCGCCGCCGCCCTCCACGCGGCGCTCTCGTCTCCTGCGACGCGCTACCTCGACCTGGATGGCTCCCTCGACCTCGCCCGCGACGCGGCGGAAGGAGGATTCGCGCTCGAAGACGGTGTCATGCGGACAACCGACACGCCCGGCCTCGGCGTTCGTGCAGTCCTATAATCGAGGCCCGATGGCCGTTGCTCCTTCGCTCCGTTTCACCTATGAGGATTACCTTCTCCTGCCCGAGGACCGCCGTTATGAGATCCTGGACGGAGACCTCTTCATGATTCCGGCGCCAACGCCGTACCACCAGCGGGTATCGTTAAGTCTGTTATTTGCATTGCACCAGCACGTCCGTGAGGGCAGGCTCGGGGAAGCCCTGCAAGCCCCTTGCGATGTCGTACTCTCGAAGACCGACATCCTCCAGCCGGACATTCTCTTCGTGGCTGCCGACAGACTCTCGATCATCGGCGAGAAGTACATCGCCGGGCCGCCGGACCTGGTCGTCGAGGTGCTCTCGCCTGCCACGGCGGATCGGGATACCGACCTCAAGACCAAGATCTATGCGCGGTTTGGAGTCAAGGAGATGTGGATCGCCGACCCGGATGCGAAAATGGTCACCGTCCTGACAAACTCCGGAGAAGGCTTCCTGCGGGAGGGTCTCTACCGCCAGGGAGAACTCCTGCGCTCCCCGCTTCTCCCCGCCCTCACGATTCCGCTCGACGAGATCTTCTAGCGCAGCTATCGGGCCTTTCGGCCGGGGGTGTCGCGGCCGTTCTCGTGGAGGACGAGCTTCGTCACGCGGCCGTCCTTCTCTCCCGCCGGATCATCGCGCCTCGACCCGGATGGACCTGACTCGCTCGGGATCGCACGACACGAACACCTTTGTCTCGACCTGACCGTGCGATGCCACCGTGCCGCCGAACCGGCCATTCTGCGTCGCGATTACGGAGCCGCCCATCCCGACGGCCATGACCTTGAATCGGACTTCATTACCGTCGACGTCTTCCGAACAACGGTTTCGCCCGTAGATCGTCACGCGGACCCCCGAAGGGCTGCTGATGTCATTGTCTATCCTGCCGCTCAAGTCGAGGCAGCTCTTGGCGTCCCCGGCGACGAGCGCGCCCGCGGCGAGCAGGAGCACAGCGGCACTGGTTCGGAAGAAACGCATGGTCACTCCTCGGAAAGAAAGACGCGGTATTTTCTTCGAGGCCCAGAGCTAGCGTCCGCGCGGGCGTTGCGCCTGTGAGACTCGGTTGCCTTGGCTAGTCCGGATCGTAGGATTGGAGAAGAACGCTCGCGTCGAGCAGCTTCATTTGTGGAACGGGCCCTCGACATGCTCGAGAAGGACGCCGATGTTGTCGTAGTCGAGGCCGAGGTAGTGCCCCATGCTCCGGGTCTTCACCTCGAAGGGCGGCGGTTTCTTGGCGGCCCTCCGAGCCGTCAGCCCCTCTCGCAATGCCTCGTTGACCTCCTGCTTGAAGGACTTCCCCGACTTGCGGGCCTCACGCTTCAGCCTGGCCGCCACGTCCTCTTCGAGGGTCAGCGTCGTTCGCACATCCTGATGCTAGTCAATCAGCCTCAAGATGTCGAACCAAGCCACCCAACCGGTACGAACCCTGTCCCCGCTTCGGCCGCCCCAGGCGGCGGTCTTTCTTTCGTCGAGAACAACCTTACTGGTGCCAATCAGGAGCCGGCCCTGAAACACCGAAACCTCCGAGCTGACCGCGAGGTGCCATGCTGCCACCGAGCTGGCTCACTCCACAACCGCCTGATACTTCTGGTAAATGTGCCCCCCGGGACCGACGCAGCTTGTGACGGCCGTGATGTTGCTCAGACGTGTCCCAGCGGCGAACGGGGGCGGCTGGCCAATGAACAGCTGAGGTAGGAAAGTCCATAGGATTTCATTCGTAAGCCGCACGCCCCGATGGTCGCCCGGATCAACGACCGTGGCGCTTTGAAGATGTCCGTCGGCAAAGCCGTCTGCACAATTCCCGAGGTTGATCAGATCTACGGATCGCCCCGTAAAAATGATCAGATCGCCGCCATCTCCGGCGGAGGAATTGGCGGTAACAATGGGCGTGCCGTCCGGGACGATGAAGTGAGCCTCCAAGCCGGCTTGTGGCCGGAACGATTGGGCCATCGCGACAAGCGGACAGAGAGCGACAAACACGATAACAACGATGAGACTCACCCTATAGGTCACGACACTGCCTCCTGTTCTCTTTTGTCGTCGTCCATCTTCACAAGCACGCAGCGTTTGCGGGCTCACTTCATCCTCGTCGCGGTCAGCCGGAGGGGGATGCAGAAGGTGCCTAGGCTGACGCCTCCGCTTCGCACTTCTGCGTAGTGCGAAGTGAGCGCCGTCGTCAGCTCGTAGACGGTGCGGTTGCTGTATTCCGTGCGTGTCAGGTAGATCCCGCTCTGCCAGAGGATGTTGACCGAGGCGTCACCGGACCCGAACTTGCCGTCGCCATTCGAATCGATCAGAAAGTAGTGCTTGACGGTGTCAACTCCGGCATCCCCCGGGACTGACGGCTGACCCACGACACCCGTCTGAGCGTTCAACAGAGCGGGAATATTCAATAGGGGCGAGTTGAGGTCTCCTTTGACTCCGCCGCAGGTATTCCAGTCCCCTGGGGCCAGCAGGTTTCTCGCCTCGCTCGGCAGGAGCGTAATGATGTCACGCTCGACCGAGCAGAGCGGTTTGAACCTCAAGTCCCCTTGAAACCATTCGACATTCTGGTAAGTGCCGAGTCCGTCCTGGTAGATCCCGGTCACCTCCGTCAGCTCCGGGCATGGCGGTGTGCCCGGGGCGGCCAAAAAGTCTGCGGTCGTCGACTTCGGCGGTTTTCCGGCGAGGCTGGTGGCGATGCCGAGACAGGTAATCAAGAGTGACGAGGCGATGATTCGGAGAGTCCGGTTCATGATGTCCCCCTTTCGTGCCATCAGCTTTATTCGCCAACGAAGCTGAGTTGTCAGATCCGAGTGAATCTTTGTCAAACATTGTTAAAGCCCGCGCACACCTTGGTTGAGGGTCCAGGCCGGCGGGAAGAGGATGCCCGCAGAGTCGAGGAGAGGCTTCTGAAGTTGGTGGGGCGAGAGCCAGAAACCGGCGCCGCCGGGGCAGCTCCGGAATGGTGAGGCTGTCCTAGAAGCTCAGCCGGATCCCCAGCCTCAGCGTCCGCGGGTCCTGAAACGTCAGGGGCCCGCCCCAGTTCGGGTTGCCCTCAGGGCAGGCGGTTCCCGGTCCCGTGCCCGGGCCGCCGCACTCGTTCGGGTCCTCGGTTCTCTCGGCACGCGCGTTCGTCCAGATCTCGTCCACGGTCACGGCCTCCTGCGAATTGGTGACGTTGAAGAGGTCGCCGAAGAAACTCAGAGAAAGAGCCTTGCCGATCCGGAGCGTGTACCCGAGGTGAAGGTCCAGTGTGAAGAGGTCCGGCGTCCGTCCGGCCGAGCCTCGCGGCGTGATGAAACGCTGGCCGCGCCCGAAGAAGGGAAAAGGCAGCAGTGTCCCCTTCTTGTCGATCGGCGTGCCGCTCAAGTACTGGGCGACGAGACCGGAAGTCAGGCCGAAGCTCCACTGGTAGGAGCCATAGAGCTTGGCCTGGTGCGTCCGATCGTTCGGCAGGGGCCCAGTCGCATTCGCGAGCGCCGCCGGTCGGTCGAAGGCCTCCGTCAGATTCGGGTTGATGAATTGGGTGGCTTCATGGATGGCCCCGCCGTAGTTGCCTTCGAGCCGGGAGTAGACGTAGCTACCGGAGAGTTGCCAGTTGTCCCGTAGCAGCTTCTGAAACGCGAGCTGCAGGGCGCGGTATTCGCGTACCGGCTCGGGGAAGAAGACCGGCGTTTCTAGAACCTCCCCGGTCACCGGGTTGGCCCGGATCACGCCTCCCGGGTTCGTGAAAAAGAACCCTCCGCGGCCCGTAAAGGACACGTCGTCAATGGCGTTTCCAATCTTGTTGTAGATGCCGGTCAGGCCCAGGGAAATGTCGGATCCGATCTGGTATTCGACGCCCAGCGCGAACTGGTCACTGTACTGGGGTCTGAGATTCGGATCGACGTGCTCGATGCTGCCCCCGATCGGACAGGCGAAGAGGAGTTGTCCCGGGTAGCCGACGCAGGGGGCGCCGATCGACTCTCCCAGATTGTTGGCGCTCGGCAGCGAGCCGTTTTCCGGATACTTGAAGGTGTATCGATAGGAATAATCAAACGCGAAGGCGAATGAGTTAAGCGCGAGAGGAACCGACGCGTAGGAGCGATCGTAGCGCCCGAAAATCCGCGAGCGGCCGTTTCCGACAGGGTCCCAGGCGACCCCGAGCCGTGGCGCGACCATGTCCCCGAACCCGAACTTCATTTGCAGCGTCGGGTCTGTCGCAGTCAGGTCCCCCGTGCTCTCGAAGCTGTCCGCCCGGACACCGAGGTCGAGCGTGAGGTTCCCAGGAAGGTGGATTCGATCCTGGAGGAAGAGCGACCCCTCTACGCTCTGACTCTGAGAGTCGAGATCGAAGTCGACGAGTTGGGCCTGGTCGGGGAAGAGTACCCAGAGCTGGCCCGCGACGCCCCTGGGGTTCAGGACATTTCCGTCGCGGTCCAGAAATGGACCAGGGACCGGCCCGGGGTAGTGAAACGTCCTCTGGTATTTCGACTTGCGCCAGCCTCCTCCCAGCTTCAGCTCATGGTCGACGCGTCCGGTCTTCCATAGCGCCGTCCCCGCCCCCCGGACCTGGTCGCGGGAGGCGAGAAAGGGATCCTCCCGCGCAGTTCCGCCGAGACAGCCGTGCGCGAAGTCGACCCCGTCGGTCAGAAGGTCCGGGTCGCCGCAGTTTTCCGCCCTGGCGAATCGTCCTCCGGTGAAATCCAGGTAGTGGGGGCTGTCCGACGCCGGCTCGGTTGTGCTCTTCTGCCAGAGACGCCCCGCCATCGCCTCGAACCAGATCGCGCGCCCGGCAACGCCGTTGTAGGAGAGGGCCGAGTTGGTGGCCCGGATGGAGCTGGCCGGTCAGCTTTGCCATGTAGTAGAAGACGTCGCTCTTGTTGGTCACGTTCAAGGCTTGCTGCGTCGTCAAGTCCTGATGCCCGAACGTTGGATCGACTCCCAGGAAGTACCAGAGCCGGTCCCGGAGGATGCGGCCTCCGAGCGTACCCCCGGCCTCGTAGTCGCGTGTGGCGAGCAACCGCACGTTGCGGACGCTGGCGGGAGGATCCGACTTCAGGCTATCGTTCTTGTAGAATCCGAACAGGCTCCCATGCAGCTCGTTGCTCCCCGAGCGCGTGACGACGTTGATGATTCCCCCGAGGTTCCCGCCGTACTCCGGCCCGAAGCCTCCCGTTTTGATATCGACTTGCTCGAGGAAGTCCACAGGCAGCGCGGTCTCGAGGGTCCCGGTGCCCGGATCCGTGACGTCCAGACCGTCCACGAAGTGGCGGTTCTCCGCCAGCGAGGCTCCGTTGATCGACGGGTATCCGCCACTGTGCGCTATGGCTCGCCCCCCGGCGGTTCCGCCCGCGTTCACCACTCCGGGAGCCAGATAGGCCAAATCTAGGAAGGTGCGCGACGTGGGCAGCTCCTTGAAGACCGTGTGCTCCACGATCGTGGTGGTGGCCGAGCTCGTGGCATCCAGGATCGGCGGCGTGCCGGCAACCTCGATCTCTTCCCGAAAGCGCGACAGGACCCGCAGCTCGAGCGTCCGGCTGCTGTCGACCGCGACGGGTACCTCCGTCTGCTCGATGGGAGGAAGTCCGGCGAGTTCGGCGCGAACGGCGTAGTCCCCGGGCGGCAATCCCTGGATGAGAAAGCGCCCGTCGCGGTCTGTCGTCGCGGTCCGGACTCCCTGCAGGCTGGGGCTTCGGAGGGTCACCAGCGCGCTGGCCAGAGGACTCGACTCTCCATCCAGCACACGCCCCTCGATCGAGCCCGTCGTTTGAGAAGAGCCCGGCCGGGCCACCATGAGGAAGCCGAAAGCGAGAAGCCACGCACAACCGGCCTTCATGACCACACCGAGAGGGAACCCACCCACCCTGGCCGGGAGCGAAACTCGATTGTCCGTCTCGTTCCGGGGTGGGAGAAATCTGTCAGAGGCGTCGTTTCTGTAGTAGCCGAAGGCGCCGGCCTGAAGGTCTTTGCTCGCCGAGCGGGTCAGCACGCTGAAAAACTTCCCGGCCGACTTATTCATGGCCCCCCAACCGATCCGTGAGATTCGCTGGACTATCTTTCCAGGGCGATCTCCCGCTCCTTCGGCGCCGGGAGGAATCGCTCCATCGCCCACAACTCCCCTCCGAATTCCGCTGCGGAGAAGGCGATTCTTCGCCCGTCCGGATGAACCCGCACCTCCAAGAGGCCCTTCATCGCAATGCCGAGCTTTTCCGAGACGCCGCTCTCGACGGCGACCCGCCAGAGTCCTCCGTCTTTCGAGAAGAACAGGAAGCGGCCATCCGCGCTCCAGGAAAGCGCCTTGTAGAACACCGCTATGTCGGGGACCTTGAGAAGCTCGCGGGACTGGCCGGTATCGAGCGCGATGATCTCCAGAACGGCAGACTTGGTCGTCGGATCTTCCCGGGGGACAGCCAGGAAGCGCCCGTCCGGCGAAAACGCGAAGTGTTTGGAAGCGCCTGAGTGGATTTGCTGTTCCTGACCGGTTCCGAGATTCCGCGCAACGATCCCCACGCCCATCGTGTAATAGATCGTCCTTCCGTCGGGAGACCATGCGGACTGCCATGCGATGCTCGGCCCTCCGCTCTGCACGACCGGGCTGACGTCGCCCGTCCGCGCGTCGATCCGGTACAGACCGCCGCGGCCTCTCTCGTCCCCCCCGCTGGCCAGGATCGAGCGCCCATCGGGCGACCAGCGGAGCCGGGAGATGAAAGTCATCCGCGGGAACAGCTCCTCCTGCTTGCCTGTCTCGAGCGACAGGATGGAGAGCGCGGGCAAGTCCTGCCCTCCCGGCGACCGGCTGGCCTGCGAGGGTGCGGCCGTGACCTTGCCTGTTTCCGGATCGAGCTCGGCGACGTACACGTCCTGCATCGTTGTCTGAACGCCGTAGAAGAAGGAGTCTCCGCGAGCGAAACGCACGGGCCACGTCTTCCCCATGTCGGCCCGGAGCAGCTCGGGGGCCCCCTGCGGATTCCCGTCGGCAACCGAAAGAACCCAGATCCCAAAGGTCCCGGTGCGGTCGCTCGTGAAGAGGATCCGTTTCCCGTCCGGCGTCCAAATCGGATTGAAATCGTTGGCCGGATTCTCGACGAGGACAACCTCGTGGATCCCACGCACCGCCAGCAGAAAGACATCGCCGGTGAGATCGTAGGCCACGTAGCGGCCATCGGGAGAGAGGCTCAACTTTCCCGGGCCCGGCCAGTCGAAAGTCTTCAAGACCTGCGCGGCGCCGTTCCCGACGGAGACCAGCGCGATCTGTTTCTTTCCGGTCGATAGGAAGAAATTGCAGAGAATGTAGCGGCCGTCGGAGGACCAATCCGCCAGTTCCAGATGGCGGAGGTCCGCATTTCGATAGAGGACGCGCGGCTCCGCTCCGTCCAAGCCCAGCACGCGCAGCTCGATGATGTCTTGGGCGTTCCACCAGACGTACGCGATCTGCTTGCCGTCAGGCGAGTGGGCCGAGCCGTAGGCATGCTCGCCCGAATCCCGCCAGGTCCCCTTCCGGGTGAGACTCCGCTTCTGCTTGCTCTCGAGATCGATGAGTGCGAGGTTGCCCGTCTCCCAGTCCGGGAAGCTCAGGCGTTGGCCGTCTTGGGAGAGCGCGCCGAATGGAGGGAATTCCGCCAGGACTCGGTGCGCCGCCATCCCCCGGGGGGCAGTAGAGCCTCCGGCTGGAGTCAGGGCGGCCAGCCGCGCCCGCGCGGCGGTCATCAGGTCGGTCTGGTCCGCGAAGTCCCGGATCAGGCGCTCGTAGGCGTTCCGCGCTTCCCGCTTGCCGAGTTTTTCGTAGCACAATCCGGCATAGAGCAGAGAACGCGCTGCCAGATTCCGGTCGCTTCCTTTCGCGATCTGTTCGAAGAGACGCAGCGCGGCCGGGTAGTCGCCCTTGGTCTCCATGAGATGGATGGCGTCCTGGAAGAGCCGGGAGGGGGAAGGAGCTTGCGCGGCTGAAACGACCGCGAAGAGCAGCGGCACCCCCACGAGCAATCGCAGTCTATTCGCCGACCTTCCAGCGATGCGCAGGGGATCGCCCGCTTTACACCGCGTCATGGCCCATGAACTCTGGAGAGCCGGCGTGTCACCGCCAGCGAAGGATTCTTCATGTTGTCCTCCTTCGGCAGGCAGCGTACGGCTTCGAAGGGGTCGAGGTTGTCAGGTCCAGGTGAATCATTGTGAAAGATTGTCAAGCCGGCCTCGGTCGGCTGCGGTGTCAGCCGACGAACTTGTAGCCTTCGCCGTAGACGGAGAGGATGTAGCACGGGGTTGCGGGGTCCGGCTCCAGCTTCTGGCGAAGCTTCAGAATGTGGGTATCCACGGTGCGCGTCGTCGAGGAAGAGTCGTAGCCCCAGACCTCATCGAGCATTCGGTCGCGTGTCACGACCTCCCCGCGGCAGCGGAGGAAGAGCCGCAGGATGTCGAACTCCTTGTGGGTCAGCTCAACGGGGGCTCCTTTGCGGGTGGCCTGGCACTTCTCGAAATCAATCTCCACCTCTCCGAAGCGGTACTTGGACACTCCCTCCCCGAGCCCCGGCGGATGCCGCCGCAAGCGTACGCGGATGCGGGCCATCAGCTCGCGCAGGGAGAACGGCTTTGTGACGTAGTCGTCAGCCCCGATCTCGAGGCCGAGGACCCGGTCGATTTCCTCCCCCTTGGCGGTGAGCATGATGATCGGCGCTTCGATCCCCTTGCGGCGCAACTCCCGGCAGACGTCCAGGCCGCTCATGCCCGGCAGCATGACGTCCAGGAGGATCAAGTGAGGGTTCTCCTTGATGGCGAGGTCGACCGCGGTGTTGCCGCGGCTGGCTTTGAGGACGCGGTATCCCTCCTTCTTGAGGTTGATCTCGAGTCCCTTGGCGACGTCCTCTTCGTCTTCTACGATCAGGATCTTCTGCATTGTCAGCTTGCCTCGGTGACCTCCGCTTTCGCGCTCGGAAGCGTTGCCGGAAAGACCAGACGGAATCGGCTTCCGCGGCCGGCCTCGCTCTCGACTTCCACGCGTCCTCCGTGCGCGTCCATGATGTGCTTGACGAGGAAGAGGCCCAGTCCGTAGCCCCCCTTTCCCGATCGCGTCCGGCTCCGATAGAACTGCTGGAAGATCTTCTTCTGCTCGTCGGCCGGGATTCCGATTCCCCGGTCCTCGACCTCGAGGATCACTGCCGAGTCTTCGGCCAGCAGCCGGACGCCGACGAACTTCGAGTCGCCGGAGTATTTCGCCGCGTTGTCGAGCAGGTTCACGACCGCTTGCGCGACCGCGTCCGGGTCGAACTCGACCACCGGCAGGGAGGAAGCGAGGTTCGTTTCCACACGGAAGCCCCGCCTCTTCAAGTAGTCGCCGTAAACCTGCACGGTTTGCGCGATCGAGGGCGCGAGGTTTCCTTTCTCGAGATGGTATTGCTTCTCGCGCCGATCCACGCGCGAGAAGTCGAGCGCCTTTTCGATCAAGTGAGTGAGCCGCTCGCTTTCGCGCAGGATGATCTGGTAGAAGCCCTCGCGCTCTTCTTTGCGGAACTGTTCTTCGTCGAGGAGCGTCTCCGTGTAGAGCCGGATCAGCGTCAAGGGGGTCTTTAGCTCATGCGACACGCCGCTGACGAAATCCGAACGCAGTCGGTTGAGCTGCGTCTCGCGCGACACGTCGCGCAGCAGGAGGATCACTCCCAGGGCGAGAACACAGAGGACCAGCAGCATGGACCCTGCGAAGACCGCGATGGCACGGCGTAGCGAGGAGCCGTCCACGTCGCCGGGGGCAGTCGTCATCGAAAGCTCCCAAAAGGGAAAAAGCGTCTGGAATGGGATGCCGGCCTGAAGGCCGCCTTCCTTTCCGGATCCCCTTCGCACGACTCTTGCGGGCCCACCTCCTGTCGCGCCCGAATCGGCGTAAGCCAGCGGCAGAAGCCGTGTCTCGACCCAGGCGAGATTGACGGCAACACCGACCAATTCCGCCGGTGCGTTCTGGGCCGAGACCAACCTGTAGTGAACCTGATATGGGCGCGCTTCGTACGTGAATGCCGAGCTGTACAACTCGCCGGCGCGCAGCGGCGCCGGAGGACGGAAGCGCTCCTTGAGGGCTCGCGCCAGTTCGAGCCTCCGAAGATACCCCGTCCCGCTTGCGGGAGCCGGCAGTTCCGGCGCGCGCTCCCGCAACTGTGCCAGGAAGTAGTCCGCCTGAGCGGCGCTCACCTCCCATCGGCCTCGCACGAGATCTCGATGGAGTTCTGCGAGCAGGCCGCGCCGCTCTTCGCCGCGCGCTCTCTTGAGGTCGTACAGCTCGAGCCCGGCGACGA
>WNGB01020635.1_pt1 | contig 10745 bp, 10 predicted proteins | sample 5400681 | NCBI WGS metagenome assembly WNGB01 (sample SAMN13153367, study PRJNA577476) | soil metagenome | isolation source: 115 cm soil or saprolite under grassland replicate 2 | place: USA:California | collected 2016-06-15 | reverse complement strand
TGGAATGAAACGCTATCGAATTTTGTCAGATCGTCTCCGAATTCATGACGTCGAGTTATACAATGTTATTTTGGGCGTCTGCGCAGGCCTCTGGAATTTTTATCTAACTCATTGATTCTGAACATCGCAACAAGTCTAAAATCAGCGAGCTGTGGGAGAAAGCCTAGGCCTTAAGAAAACCTCCTTGCAAACGCTCGATTTAAAAGGCAAATTGGGAAGGAAACAATGAACTCCGATAAAGGCATCTGCATACTTATGTTTTCAGGTGGCAGGGATTCAACTCTGGCAGCCATTAGACTGGCTCAGGAATGGGAAAAGCTCGTTCTTGTGACCGTTACGACTGAGCACCTAGTTGGGCTTGGCAGTGTAATAAAACGACTCGAAGAGCTTAAATTACATCTTCCAGGTAATACAGAATGGATTAACGTTATTCTTCCACCGAACTTTGGCGGCCAACAGTTATCTACACAAACCTGTTTGACCTGTCATCAGGTCTACATTGTGACTGGGGTTATTGCGGCAGACAGATATGAAGCAAGTCATATTGCTTTTGGCTATACAAAATATCAGTCAAACTGGCCAGAACAAACACCATACGCAATAGAGAATCTTACGCGGATATTAGACTCTATCGGAATAAAAACCATCTTTCCAGTGCTTAATGTAACGAGTAAAGAGGAAGCTATCAAGGAACTCAACAGTTATAATCTTACAAAGGATGCACTTGAACAGAAGTGTCCAAAGCAAGGAGGAAATGACAATTCACATACACCAATATCGCATGAAGAACTTGATAGATGGGGAGAGAGTTTAAAAAGGGCTCTTGCTGTGCGATCAATACAAAAATTGAATGTTGCTGCTACTTACTGTCTAGCAAATATAGAGGTTAATAAGGGTGCTTCCATCATCGGACATCTTCACTAAAGCACTAGCGTTATTAGCATTCGTGGTCGCATTTTACGCTCTAGCCGCTCGTGAGCGCAAGACTCCGTATCTTACCAACTCACTCTATTCTACAGCGTTTTGGATCTTTCTTTCTTCCCTTCTAATGCTAGTGGCTCAGTTTATTGAGCCATTGAATAAAACGTGGGGAATTGTAGCATCGATATCGGCAAAAGCCTTGTTGGTTATTGGTGCTATCAATATAACGGTCAGTATAATGCGTATTCACAATCGTCATGTCAACTTTCGCGATGATAATTTGATTAAGAATCTCGCTTTTATAAGGAGGGTTCGAAACTACTGGAAGGCAATTAGACAAAGCCCCTCATATGAATACGATCCGCCAAAGCTTCCACAAGATCTTATAGAAGTGCTTAAAGAGAGTCAGTGCTTTACGACAGATCAGCTCGTTCATGCGGGTGCTCGGATAGTGGGCAGTGTAGATGAAAGGCCTTCTATTTCTGCAGTCTATCGAGTGACTTCTCTAGCGCAATCTGACGAACGCTTGATTAATCTAGCTGCGCAACTCCTCAATAAGGAATGGTCAGTTCAATATGCCACATGCATCCGTCACCCTATCGAGTTCATAGAAAAGCTTAGGCAATCACTGTCTAAAACCTCTAAATCCGATTGGAGGGAGATCGTAAAACAGATTGTGGTTGTTGATGCCTACACACCACACTTTGGCTTTACTGATTCAATTCATCTTGAGGTAACTAATAGTCTGAAGAAATCAGGAGTGCATTGTGTAACATCAGCACCTTCATATGCTGGGATTCATACCGCAACTGCGAAAGCTTTCAACAAGATTAAAGAGCAAAGAGGAGGTAGGCCACGAATACCTACACTCATCATATATGAAGGCCTTTATGCCCTTGTTGATTTAGAGTCTATCGAGCAATATAGAATATTTATCAGACATGTAATTCCATCAGAGAGGCTTTGGGGAGGAATGTTTACATTTGTAATCGAGTCCTCAATTCGCGATGAGGATTTGGCAGTCTTGAGGGCATATGCGGATATCTTCGTTGACGAAAGCTCCACTGTCAATAATGAAGCAAATTCTATTGGCAGCGTAGTGGAGAAAAATTATGGGATCAGATCATAATATGCTACTGTCAGACTCTCTTTACGGGGAGATCGAGCTCGACGCTGAGATCTACGATCTTATGAGGTGCCCACTGGTTCAGAGGCTACGCTATATAAGGCTGTCAAATATAGATTCGCTTTCAATGCCTGGAATTGCCAATATCTCGAGATATGAGCACTCGATAGGGGTAGCATATTTAGCGTCGAAGGTAGGATTTTCTCACTTATTACCTCGTAATGACAAATTAGTTATTGAAGCCGCTGGCTTAATACATGACACTGCAATCACCCCTTTTGGACATTTAGCGGAGGAAGCATTGCGGTACGTTTCGAGTGATTATGATCACGAGGCTAAATGGTCACTATTGCTTGGTCCGGAGAGCTCTGATGAGCTTGGTGGTGTAGATCTACAATTGTATCTTGGTCGCGAGTCAGGTCTTAGACGTTGGGCATACCGTACTTTTGAGAGAGATGCTGAACATTATTTGGAGAAGATATTCGATGCTGTGAAGGGAACAGGCGATTATGGAAAGTGCATAGCTACGGATATAGACCTTGACAATCTCGATAATGTTACGCGGATCGCGCACCATATGGGCATTGAAGTAGATCACAATCTCCCACTCTTAATCGCAAGCAAGATGGTTCAATTTACCATGAACAGAGAGATCATATTCTCTGACGATAGTATAGATCTTATTGAACAGTGGCTTCAACTTAGGGAAAAGGTCTATAATCGCCTGATGCTTTCTCGTGATGATTTCTGCGGGAAGGCTATGCTTCTATTTGCATCGGTTTCAGCCTATGAGAAAGGATATATAGCACCATCAGATTGGATTTTAACTGACCAGGAGTTTATGGCGCGACTCTTGAGTATAAAAGATAATGATATATCTAAATCTGTGGAACGGTGGATGCTATATGATCTATGGTCACTTTCGGAACTTGTTTGGATGCACGGAAAACCGCCCGATTTTCGTCAGATTTATTCCTTCTCCGAAGAGATTTCTAGAATGATTGGCCGTACATGCTTTGCGTATAGAATTAAAGACAAGCGGACACGAAGCCTGTCATTACACCTCAGTTCCGGAAAGCAAGTGATTCTGGGAAAAGATCCATCAATGTGGCTTCTTGGTGTTGCTTCTCCGGTGCGTCGGAATTTTTCAAGCGATGAGAACAATCGTATAGCAGAGATTGCATCTACCTTCTTTTCAACTATATATCTTGGAACCTCAACACTAATCAAGCGTCACGCTTCTTTGTTCGACATGGGATAGTTGAAAATGTCAACATTTGTTTCAGGTGAGCGGGACATTATCTCAGCGCTTAGTCGAGTAGATTGGAATTTTCCAGGGGCCACGACTCTTCAAAGCACGGTTCATTCTTTACATTGGTTTCCAGGAAACTTTATACCTCAAATCCCCTCGTACTTGATTCAGTTATTATCTAAAAGAAATGATTGGATCCTAGATCCATTTTGCGGAAGTGGCACGACAGGTATTGAAGCAATATTGCTCGGGCGGCGTGCTTGGCAAACTGATATAAATCGCGTAAGTATAATGATAGCACGTGGAAAACTCGCCGCGTTAAGTGGTAATTCTGTGAAAGATGACCTTATCCGTATGGCGCAGGAGCTCTTTTGGAACCTTCCCTTCATGTCTGACTCGAGTGGACGAAATGGGGAAGGCAGTGATCCCGCCCTGCGCCAATGGTTTCACGAGGATACCCTTGCACAATTGCGTTATATCTGGAATGCAATTGAACGCAAAGAAAGCTTGGCGACTAAGCATGTTCTTGAGATGATTTTTTCAGATGCCTTATTCGCTTGTGCATCTACTTCTAGTTCCCTAACCTCGGGTGGAAGACGACGAAGGCATCATTGGGGGTGGATTGCGGATAACGTGCGCCCAAGAAGCCCTGGCTGGCATAATGCTACTAAGATATTCCGCGACCGATTAACCCACGCTTGCGATGTACTTTCCATGTTGCCTTCTATATCTTGTCCAGACTCAGTGCTTAAACGTGAAGACATTCATTCGCTTGGCGTTCCAGATTCCTCCATGGATCTGATAGTTACATCTCCTCCATATTTAGGGATGATAGACTATGCTTTAGCGAATCGATTGACGTATCTATGGTTTGGATGGTCACTAACTGAAGATAGGGATTTGGAGATTGGTGCCAGGTATCGAAGAAAGAGTAAAAATGTTGCGCAAGATTATCTTCAATCAGTCGCACAAGTTAGTAAGCAGATGGTACGAGTCTTAAAGCCTGGAGGTCATTGCGCAATTGTAATAGGTTCGTCTAGAAAATTTCCACAAATGGCTGAACTGATAGCTACTGTATTCGGAGAACAACTACGCCTGACATGGGGGCCAATAAAACGGATCCCTACGAAACGCAGAATATCCGAACGTAAAGGGACTGAACCAGTGGAGTTAGTGTGTGTCTTCCGGAAGGACTATGTCTAAAGTTATTGCGGTTTATGGTAAAAGCTGCGTTGGTAAATCTGTGGTTGCAGGAAAATTGGCAGCAGTGCTGGAACTGCCAATTCGCCATTGTGGAGAAATAGTTAAAATAAGAGCACAGGAACTAGGCGTACCTAAATCAAATTTACCAGATTATGAGCACGAGGCAATTGATAATGAAACTCGAAGACTAGCTCTCGACAGCAGAGCTGGCATAGTCATAGAGGGAAATTTTTTAGACTGTGTTTTGCGTGAAGTGGATAACATCTCGTTTATTCTCTTAACCTGCGAAGAAACAGAGCGCGAGCGAAGATTTATAGAGCGATCTGAGGGGAAGCAGTCCACTATCGACCTAAAGGCCCGTGACGATTTTGATAATGCTCACCGGGCAAAATCTTATGAGCCTTCTGTCAAGGGGGCTAAAACACTACTCGCAATCGATACCACTTATCTAGAAATAGAGTCTATCGTTAATCGAATTGTCAAATGGATATTGGAGAATTAGAGTGGCAAGGCTTAGCCGGATTCATCCTTACCCCGCAATGATCGCCAATGAGCTTGCAGATGATCTATGCGCTAGGTTTGTAAAAAGGAATGATAGGGTGCTAGATCCGTTTTGCGGAACTGGTAGAACACTTCTTGCCTCTGCGGAGGTTGGCGCTCATATCGTTGGAATAGATATTAACCCGCTTGCAATAATGCTGACCCGCGCTAAGGCAGGTAATCCTAGCCCAGATAAACTACGGCAAGTACTTGAGAAAATACCACAAGTACGCCATCATGTTAAAGTTAGAGATGCAGAGATTAAAGACCTGGAGCCAGGTCGATCTGTTGACTGGTTTTCTCTGACGTGTAAAAAAGAATTATGTGAGATTATTCAATGGCTAAATCGATTACGGATTTCAGAAGATGAAATATTACTGCTGGCATCTGTGCTTAGCGCAACTGTAAGAGAAGTGTCATATTGTCGCCAAGATCAGTGGAAATTACACCGACTATCGGCTAATGAGCGAAGAACATTCAATAAATCTGCTTGGTCAATCTTTGAACGCCGCTTTCGGGTGATTTTGGGGGAGCTACAATCACTCCCTAAGCTATCTGGAGAATGTAAGGTGATCCTAGGAGATGCGCGACTCCTTAAAGACACTTTGACCAGTCACCAAGTGAATGATCTGTTTGATGTGGTAATAACATCTCCCCCATATGGAGATTCTCGCACAACGGTTAGCTATGGTGGGATATCAGGAATTTGCCTGGGTGTGCTCAGACAACTTAGAGCTCTTCAGATCCCCTTTTTGGATAGCGGAGCAATTGACCGTCTTTGTCTGGGTGGAGCTATTACAAAATCTGGTCTTGCTAATTTTGACAAAGAAATAGAATTAAGGAGGTACTGGTGTGGCGGAAAATTTAACTCCAGTCGTGAACGGGTGCTTCAATTTCTTTATGATATTGAAAACTGTTGCGAGCAGATGAGTGGCGTTATACGCCCAGAAGGAAAGATCATTATTGTTGTTGCAAGGCGCACTGTCTCAGGACATCGGGTATATCTTGATAAGTTTCTTATAGATAAAATGTGGGAATTAGGATATTCACTTGAAGCGTACAACTCACGATTAATCGCGGGGAAAAACACACCAAAGGTAATTAACAAAAATGGGCACGGATCAGGATCTCTGACAAATAGGGGGCGGGTTGTAACGATAAAGGAAGAGTTCGTTTTGGTATTTCGCAAGACTCGATTTTCATATCGCCAATAGCATCAGTGACGGGGGACGGAGAGCGTCAATTCGGATATGGATCTCCTGGACGCGCGACACGAATCCGATGATCGATGAATTTGTAGTGCGCCCCCGGCAATTCTATCTTCCGCATATGACAGGACGCGCAATCCATTGTCGACCGCATCGAAGCCGAACCGACGATCGCCCGAACCGACTGGCTGCCGGGAATGGAATCCGTTGCGGCGGCGCCTGTGGTCAAAGGCTGCAAAGCCCATAGGGCCGCGACCGGCGCGGACGCTGAAGATTCCGGCGAGAAACGAAACATCGAACATCGGGGCGCGACGACGATGGATCGTGTTCACGCGGCGATGTTGTTGCAGGCGGGCGGGCGAATGCGCTGCGCGCGTTGCTGAAAGCAGAGGTCGAGCGCGGGCCTGATTTCGTGCGGCTGGCGAACGCATTGACGGCGTTGTATCCGGCGGGCAGTGAGGAGAAACGATTGCTGGAAGCGATGCTGCTGGCCGCGCCAAAATGAATCATAACGGCAGGTACTGAATCTGGTTCTCCATGTCCGCCGCAGAACTGCATTCGATGAAAATCTCAAGGTCGGCAATAGCGCGTCCGATCTCCAACTGCTCAGGGACGATGACGACGCCGGGCATCGGCAGTCCGCGTTTCAACCGCTCGCTGGCGTATTTGGTGACAGTGTTGACGTCGTGAGTGACAATGACGCGGCCTTCTTTGGCCGCCCAATCGAGCAGCGCCGGATCGTCGGAACCGCTCATCCCGATCTGCTGCGCGATGAGGCAGTCAAGCTGCGACAGACGTAGTCTCAGGCCGCGAATGATGCGATGGTCAAAGTTCTCGTCAATCAGGATCGGCAGCATAAGGCGATGCGAGTTTCAGGCTTCGATAAGTTCCGCGCGACGCTGGCGCAACCTCTCGCGGAACTCGGCATATTCAGGCCGGCTTTCGATCTCGCGGCGGATGGCGTCGGCTTCATCCTGGCGCTCTTTTAGATACTCTTCGACGTCGGCTTGATGATCGAGGTAGTAAAAGATCGCGCCGTAAATCTGGCGCAGCGAGAGCGAAGGAAAACTATCCTGAATCTGCTCGGCGGTCGCCCCTTTTTTAAACGCGGCCACAAGCGTGTCGAGCGTTATCCGCGAGCCGGTCACGCGCACCGCGCCATCGGCGTCCTGATTGAGCGGCGCTGTTTGTGTAAAAGTCAGTTGCCTCATAATACACAGCATTATAACATCTGCTGCGACCCCTGGAACGGAGAGAAAGGCGCGCGATTTTGATGGTGTGGCCGATCTGCTGCAAGCCAACGGCGTTTCCGAAGTCCCGCCGGCTCGCGTCGGCGTTTTCGTCGGCGACGCCTGGGACCCGCAACCGGGCAGAGAGACGCCGTGGATCGATCTGGCGCGGCAATTGGCGGGCGATGAAGGCGTGACGGCGCTCGGACAATCGGCGCAAGCGGCTCCGCCGGGAACCGACGCGTTGGCGCGAGTGTTCGCCGCCGCCGGAGGTAGAGTGTTTATCCTTTTCGATGAAGTGCTGAACTTCATCAACCGCCATCGTTCGATGGCCGATGCCGGAGCTGCGGTTTGTGCTGGGCGATCCTGAAATTGACACCACGACGATTGACAACGCGGCTTCCACGCTGGAATCGCGCGCCTTCTTCATCCGCCGCGTCGGGACGGACGGCTACCAAATTCGCCACCGGCTGACGCTGAACAAAGTGGAGAGCGTCAATTCGGATATGGGTCTCCTGGGCGCGCGACACGAATCCGATGATCGGTGAATTTGTAGTGCGCCCCCGGCAATTCTATCTTCGGCATATGACAGGACGCGCAATCCTGCCGGGCCTTCGGGCAGCCAGGAGCTTTTCTTGATGACGCCGCCGGCCTCGCTGGCGCCGCTGGTTTCTGCGCCGCCTTCTGCGCTGCCCTCTGTGGCGCCCTCTGCGTTGATTGATGACAGGCCATGCATCTGGGCGTCGTAATACGCGGCGTCTGTCACAAGTTCCTCGTGCGGGTTGTGACAGGCCGTACAGCCGATGCGTTTGTCCCGATGGTCATAGCATTTGCTTTTGAAGATGCGATAGGGTTGGAACCGGACGTTTTCAACGCCCCGAATTCCCAGCATCTGCACTTGAATCCAGGAACGATGGCACGCGCCGCAGAATTGCGTCAGCCCTTCCGTATCGAACCGCCCGGGGTTGAAGATCTGTCTGTCTGACGATTCCGGCGCCGCCTCGCCTCGGTTCCTTCCCTCGCCGCGAGCCTTCATCGCCAGGACGTGTTTTTCGCCCGCGCCGTGACACCCTTCGCAGGTGATTCCCGGAGTCATTTTGTCCAGTTGAAGTTGTCCCTGACCAACCGCGGCGGTCGAGTGACAACTGAAACAGTCATTGATGAGCTCCGAGTTCAGCACGCGCCCTAGAGCCCCTTCAAGTGACGCCGGAACCGCCGGCGGCGCTCCCATCGTAAGATCCAGCCCGTTAATTCGACCATAAAAACTGACGCGCCCTTCGTAAAACTTCCCGTCGCGCTGGAAAACATAGGTCTGAGCGACCTTGCCCTGACCGAAGGCATAGAGGATCGGCAGGCTGATCGAGTCTTTTCCGTCCGTGACTGTGTAAAAGCTCTGATCGCCGCGACGCGTGATGGAATATGAAAACGGCCCCTGTTTGAAGGTCAGTTGCGCATGCTTCATCAAGAGCCGGCGTTCGGCGACCGGCTCCATCGCTTGCGCCATCGGCGTGTGCGCCTGCGTCTCCCCATCGGTGTGACATTGCGAACAGGATTCATTGCCCTCATAGCGAGCATTGACCGGAGCGTGTGTGGGCCGCCAGTCCGGCGAAGGATCGAATGTCCGATCCATAGCCTTTTGCGGATTCCGATTTTGTGGCCTGAGTGGAACCCTGAGCAGGATCATCATTCCCGGAATAAGGCCCAGGACAAGGCACGACTTGAACAGATTTCTCAGCCTGGGTTTATTCATCGTGATGTTAAATCAGACCAAACAACATTGGCGCACAGGATCAACCACGGGGGGCACGGGGAACACGGGGACGGCTCTGGTTATTGTTTTCCCCGTGATGCCCCGTGATCCCCGTGGTTGATCCTGTCCCAATGTTTGTTGTTACGATTTAAACAGGTCAATAACCGCTTGAGGGACGAATTCTCGCCACCCAGCCGCCTCCTTCAGCCAGTCGGATCTTAAGCCGGGTGGTCTTGCTCACCTGGCTTTTCACCTTCCTGTAATCATCCGCGCGACGATCGGCGTTCGCCCCGTCTTGCCAGGCTTCCATCTGGAAACCGCCTGAGGGCAGGAAGGAGAAGTCAATTTCCAGTTCACGTGAAGTCCAATCGGTCATAGCGCCGACATACCAGTCGCGCCCCTTTCTCCGGGCGACCACCACGTAATCCCCCATTTTGGCGTCGAGGGCTTTCGTCTCGTCCCACACCGAGGGGACGAGACCGAGGAACTCCATGGCTTCCGGCTCGCGCAGGTAATTCGAGGGATTGTCAGCGAGCATCTGCAACGGACTTTCGTAAACGACGTACATCGCCAGTTGATGGCAGCGCGTGCCGAGGCTCATCGGGCGCTCGAAGATCTGGGCGAAGCTTTTCTTCGAGGCGTTCACCATGGCGCCCGGCGTGTAATCCATCGGGCCGAGAAACATCCGCGTGAAGGGCAGCGTGACGTTATGTTCCGGATTGGCGTCCGCGCTCCACTTGCTCCATTCAAGGCCTCTGACCCCTTCCACGTTGATCAGGTTGGGCCACGTCCGCGTCATCGTCGCCGGTCGGATCGCGCCGTGAAAATCAACCAGCATTTTGCGCTTTGCGGCTTCGCGGCAGACCTTGTGATAGAAATTGATTACCGGCTGGTCATCCCGCTGCATGAAATCGACCTTGACGCCTTTGATCCCCCACTTCTCGAACTGCGCCAGCGCCGGCTCGAACTGATCGTCGAGTGTCTTCCAGACGACCCATAAAATGATTCCCACGTTCTTCCGCTTGGCGTAGGCCGTTAGCTCCTCGATATTCATCTCGGGGACGACATCCAACAGATTGCCGAGCTTGTACCAGCCTTCGTCCAGGATGATGTACTCGATGCCGTACTTCGAGGCGAAGTCAATATAGTATTTGTAGGTCGCGGTGTTGACGCCGGATTTGAAATCCACGCCGTAGATGTTATTGGCGTTCCACCAGTCCCAGGCCACCTTGCCCGGCCTGATCCACGACGTGTCCTGCAACTGCGAAGGTTTGGCGAGCAGCCAGACCAGCGAATTCGTGATCAGGTCGCCGTCTTTTTCGGCGATCCCCAGCAGTCGCCAGGGATAGGCGCGCGCGCCCTTCGTCACGGCAATGTAGTCGGCGGTCTGAGTGATTTTGTAGTCGCGGTCTGTCTCCAGTTTCTCCTTAAGGGGGTACGGCGGGAAGAACGCTGACAGCCCCGTGTTGCTCCCGCCGCGCAGCCACAGCCCCGGATAGTCCTCAATGTCCGACTC
>WNGB01036567.1_pt1 | contig 10747 bp, 10 predicted proteins | sample 5400681 | NCBI WGS metagenome assembly WNGB01 (sample SAMN13153367, study PRJNA577476) | soil metagenome | isolation source: 115 cm soil or saprolite under grassland replicate 2 | place: USA:California | collected 2016-06-15 | reverse complement strand
GTCCTGGAGGGGGAGGGAGGTGGGTACCGCGAGCGCCGCATCAACAGGTCACCTCCTTGCGCAGGGCGCCACGTAGACCTGTGAGGCGAGGGCTGAGTGGCCGCGCTAGCTCGCATGCTGGTGGTCTGGTGTCCCGACTGGCCGGTGACGGCAGCCGGTGCACCGCCAACGAGGCTGGTGGCCGTGCTCCATTCGGGCAGGGTCGTCGCCTGCTCGGCAGCCGCGCGGGCGGAGGGGGTCCGTCGCGGACAACGCCGGCGCGAGGCGCAGGCGTGCTGTCCCGAGCTCGAGCTGATCCCGCACGACCCTGACCGCGACGCGCGTGCTTTCGAAGCGGTGCTGGTGGCGGTCGAGTCGCTCACGCCCAAGGTCGAGGTGCTCCGCCCCGGCGAGTGCGCCTTCCGTGCCCGCGGCGCCGCTCGGCACCACGGGGGTGAGACCACCCTGGCGACCGCGGTCGCGAGCACCGCCGACCAGGTGCTCGGTGGCCCGGGGCGATGCCGGGTCGGGATCGCCGATGGGCGCTTCGCCGCCGGCCTTGCCGCACGCCACGGCCTGGTCCCCCAGCACGGGCTCGGCTCCGCCGGTCGTTACCCTGCCGCCGGTCGTCACCCTGCCGCTGGTTCCGACCCTGCCGCCGTTCGTCATGCCATCGTCCCGGCGAGCGGGACCGCGAGCTTCCTGGCGCCCTTCTCTGTTGAGGTCCTGGAGCGCCCGGAGCTCACCGACATGCTCGTCCGCCTGGGCCTGACCACTCTCGGGCACCTGGCGGCTCTTCCGCGCGCCGTCCTGGCCGTCCGCTTCGGGCCTGAGGGCATCCGCGCCCACCGGCTGGCCAGCGGCACGGACGAGTACCCCAGAGCGAGCCGGCGCCCACCGCCGGACCTGGAGGTGGCGGTGGAGCTCGAGCCGCCGGCCGACCGGGTCGACATCGCCGCGTTCGCGGCCAAGGCCCTGGCGGACGAGCTGGTCGAGCGTCTCGAGCAGCTGGGGCTCGCCTGCACCCGTCTGCGCATCGAGGCTGAGACGGAGCACGGCGAGACATTGGCGCGGATCTGGCGGCATGAGCCGTCCGCCCGTCCGCCCTCCCGGCGGGGCGCGGCCTCCACGGATCCACGCGCGCTCCAGGCTGGCGTCATGGCCGAGCGGGTTCGTTGGCAGCTCGACGGATGGCTGGCCGGGGCGGCGGCCTCGCGGCCCACAGGGGCGATCGCCCGCCTCGCCCTGGTCCCGGACGAGGTCGTCCCGGCTCGTGGGCGCCAGCTCGGGTTCTGGGGTGAGGAGACCCAGGCCAGCCGGCGCGCCGCTCGGGCTCTGGCCAGAGTCCAGGGGCTCCTGGGCCCGGAGGCGGTCCGCAAGGTCAGCCTGCAGGGAGGCCGAGGCCCGGCCGATCAGGTGATCAGTGTGGCCGAGGGAGAGCTTCCCGCCACAACCGGCGGGCCTTCCACCACGCCCGTTCCCAGCACGGGCCCAGCTCGCGGGTTCGACCCCTGGCCTGGGCGGATACCGGAGCCCGCGCCGGCGATCGTCCATCCCAGCCCTCCGCAGGCCGAGGTTCAGGACGGCCGGGGCGAGCGGGTGGCGGTCAGCGGACGGGGGCTGCTCAGCGCCCCTCCGAGCCGGCTGCGGGTGGCTGGCGGCCCCTGGGTCCCGATCGCGGCCTGGGCAGGTCCATGGCCGGTTGACGAGCGCTGGTGGGACCCGCGTGCTCATCGCCGCTTGGCCCGCCTCCAGGTCACGACCGACCAGGGCACTGCCCATCTGCTGAAGCTGGCCGGCGGGCAGTGGTGGGTCGAGGCGACCTACGACTGAGCCTCGATCCCGGCGACCCGCGGACCCTGTGGACAGTCGTTTGCATCCGTTTGCCTTCGAATATAGAACTCTACCTGGCTTTGCTCGTCGTTGAATCGAACAGGAGGATGCAGACGATGACCACCGTTGGGATCCGCGTCGCCCCAGAGCAGCTACGGCATCTGTCCGGCCGGCTCAACGCGGGCGCCGGCGAGATCGATGGGACCCTGCGCCAGCTCGCGGGCAGCGTCGGGCCGCTGGGATCCGACTGGGCCGGTGTCGCCCAGGCCCGTTTCCTCGAGCTCTGGGGCGAATGGCAGCGCAGCGCCGCCGGCCTGCATCAGGCGCTGACCGGCATCGCCCGACTCACGGCCCAGGCCGCCACCCGCTACGAGGCAACCGAGCAGGACATCGCCACGAGCTTCGGCCCTCCGTGACCTGGGCCTGGCTGGCGGGACCGCGCGCGCGGACGCTCCCTGGCGGCACGCGGCCACCAGGAGCGCCGGCCGCCCGGGGCGCCGCCGCCCGACGCGGCTCGGGGGGCCGCGCCTCGAACTGCCCCGGGACCGCCGGTGCCGCGGGTCTGGCCCGGCGATCGCCGTCCCGCCAGCCAGGTGCCGGAGTGGCCCGCGTGGCAGCGGAAGTGCAGGACGATACCGGCGGAGGTGTTGTGGATGGAGTGGACGTTGGCGGGATCCAGCAGGACGACGGTCCCGCAGTGCTTGCAGTAGGCAGAGAACATTCTGGTCTCCAAGCTCGAGCGGCTTCGAGGACGTGAGCGCCACTGCACAGGGAGTCGAGGGCAACGACGGCACTAACCAGAGTTCCATGGGTGGTCGATTAGAACAAATCTAGTTATGATACTTTTCGATTATGAACGCTAATGATTGGGCGGCCATCGAGCTGCGGCATCTGCTCGCGCTTCGCGCGGTGGCTCGGCACGAGTCGTTCAGCCGAGCCGCTGAGGAGCTGGGCTACACGCAGTCCGCGATCAGCCAGCAGATCGCCGTGCTCGAGCGGATCGTCGGCCAGCCGTTGTTCCAGCGGCCGGGCGGGCCGCGCCGGATCGCGCTGAGCGAAGCCGGCGAGCTGCTCCTGCGCCATGCCAGCGTGGTGATCGACCGGCTCCAGTCGGCCCGAGCCGACGTCGCCGCGTTCGCGGAGGGCGCCAAGGGCACCTTGCGGATCGGCACCTACCAGAGCGTCGGCGCCCGGATCCTGCCGGCGATCCTTGGCGAGTTCGCCGCCAAGTGGCCCAAGGTTGGCATCGACCTCTGGGACTCCGCGGACGACGACGACCTGCTCGAGCTGCTGGGGAGCGGGCGGCTCGACCTCGCCTTCGTCATGGACTCGCCAGAGGTGAGCGGCGCATTCAAGACGACGGAGCTGCTCCAGGACCCCTACATCCTGCTGCTGCCGGCCTCCTCGCCGTTGGCCCGGCGGCGCTCGGTGCGGTTGCGCGAGCTCGAGGGCCAGCGCTTCGTCGGCTACCACACGATGGCCTGCCAGTTGCACGTGGAGACGTGGCTGCGCCGTTTCAAGACCGAGCAGAACGTGGTCCTGCGGTCCAGCGACAATGCCACCGTGCAGCAGCTCGTCGCGGCCGGTCTCGGCATCGCCATCGTGCCGCTGCTGACGGTCGATCAGAACGACCCGAACGTGGTGATCCGCGAGACGCAGCCGAAGGTCCCTTCACGCACGATCGTGATCGCCAGCCATCCGGACAGGTACCAGTCGCCGGCCGCTGAGGCGTTTCTCGAGACAGCCAGACAGGTTGGGGCGAAGATCGCCGGCCAGGGCTGGCACGACCCCTCGCTGGGCCCGGTGATGCAGGGCCCCTCGGGATGACGTGAGGTGCTACTGCGGTGCGCTGATGACGTCGGCGGGGTTGCGCTCGAGTGCGAGCCGGGCGGGCAGGACCACGAGAGTGAGCTGATGCGGGAGAGGCTGATCGACTTGATGAGTCCCCGAAAGGGGCATTTCAAGCTCGAGTCGGGCCACCACGGTGAGCTGTGGCTCGATCTCGATTCGTTGTTCCTGCGGCCGGGAGAGGTTGTGCCATTCGTGGTGGAATTGGCGCGACGGCTTTCTCTGCACGACGTCGAGGCGGTGTGCGGTCCCCTGGAGGGCGGCGCATTCCTTGCGCAGGAGATCGCCCGCGAGCTCGACGTGGAATTCTACTATTCGGTGCGATCGGGGCCTGCGCCGGCCGACGCCCTCTACGCGGTGGAGTACCGGGTTCCGGGAGCGCTTCGCGGCCAGGCACGTGGCAGGCGCTTCGCCGTCGTCGACGACGCTGTCAATGCGGGCTCCGCGGTCCGCGGAACCGCTGCGGACCTGCAGGCCTGCGGCGCGGAGCCGGTTGCCATCGGAGCGCTGCTCGTCCTGGGGTCCGCGGCTGCGAGCTTCGCCGCGGAGAGGAACGTCCCTTTGGAGCGCATCGCGGCGCTCCCGAACGCCTTGTGGGCGCCTTCGGAATGCCCGTTGTGCGCGTCACTGGAGCCGCTCGAGAATGGATGAGCCGACCAACCTGGCCGCCAAGGGCCGAGTGGTCGAGATCGCTCTGGTTGCGGTATTCGGTGCCAGTTCGATTCGGCGCACGGCGATAGCTTGAGTTGGCAAAGGTTGGGGTATTGTTAGGGACAGCGGGCAGTGCCGCACGTGTTCGGAGGCGAGGCTGTGGTATCCGACGCTGGTCTCGATGTCGGCGGCGGAGATGGCGCGCCGCTGGTTGTGTCCAGCGGCGCGGACATCGAAGGGGTGCTGTCCGGCCAGCCGGGCCGCGTGTCGGGTCCGCTCGTCGACCAGGCACCGGTGGACATCGCGCTCGACGCGGGCCCCGCCGGCCGCTGGACGATGCGGGTCGGGCGGGACGGGCGCATGCTGCGGACCCTCGGCGTGGCCAGGCACGCCCAGGCGACGATCCGCGCCGACGCCGACACCCTCGTCGCACTGCTCTCCGGCCGGGAGAGCGGCGTCGGCGCTTTCATGGGTGGCCGGCTGACGGTTCGCGGGAGCCTTGGGCTGGCGCTGCTGCTCGAAGGGGCGCTGTCCCCGCCAGACCGGCCCGCGCGCTTCCCCCGCACCGCCACCGTGGCGGCTTGCGGCATCCGCACGCCCTACCTGGAAGGCGGCCCGCTCGACGCGCCCGTCGTGGTCGCGCTGCACGGCCTTGGCGCGACCAACGCCTCCCTGCTCCCGACCGTGTGGGACCTGGCGACCGACTACCGGGTCATCGCCCCCGACCTGCCCGGGTTCGGCATGGCCGACAAGCCGATCGCCTCCTACAGCGCTGCATGGTTCGGGCGCTGGCTCGAGCAGTTCTGCGACGCGCTGGGGCTCGACCGGTTCTTCCTGCTGGGCAACTCCCTGGGCGGGCGCGTCGCGATCGAGGGCGGCCTGATGATGCCGGACCGGGTTCGTGGGCTGCTGCTGCTGACGCCGTCGCCCGCGTTCCGCAAGCTGCGGCAGTTCGTGCCGCTCGTCCGCCTGCTGCGACCAGAGCTCGCGGTCGTCCCGCTTCCGGTCGGCCATGCCACGGCGGTCGCCGGCCTGCGGAAGATGTTCGCCGTCCCTGATCGGGTGCGGGAAGCCTGGTACGACGCCGCCGCGGATGAGTTCCTGCGGGTGATGCGCGACCCGCGGGGACGCATCGCGTTCTTCTCGGCGATGCGCCAGATCTACCTGGAGGAGGCGTTCGGCGCCGACGGGTTCTGGGAGCGGCTGCCTGGCCTGCGGCCTCCGGCGCTGTTCGTGTGGGGTGACAGCGACCGGCTCGTGCCACACGGGTTCGAGCGGCACGTCGTGCAGGCCCTACCCCAATGCCACTCCGTGGTGGACCGCGGTAGCGCGGCCTCTCGCGCTCTCGGATACCGGCCGACCGGCCCTGCCAGAGGGGGGCATAGCGCTCTTCCGGGGCTGCGATGGGACCGACACCCTGATGGCACATCGGATGCGTCGTGGGAGGGGTCGATCATGGAGCGGATGAGTCCGCTGGACGCGGGCTTCGTTGATCTCGAGGACGAGGACCGGCACGCATCGCTGGCGATCGCCTCGATCGCGGTGCTCGAGGGGCCCGGACCCGCATATGAGGACTTCCTCGCGGCGATCGCCGGGAAGCTGCCGCTGGTGCCGCACTACCGGCACAAGGCCAGGCACATCCCGTTCGACCTCGGCCGGCCGGTGTGGGTGGACGACCCGAACTTCGACCTCCGCTACCACGTCCGGCAGACGGCCCTCCCCGCCCCGGGCGGGGACGAGCAGCTGCGCCACCTGCTGGAACGGGTGATGGCGCAGCGGCTGGACCGCGAGCGGCCGCTGTGGGAGTGCTGGCTGGTCGAGGGCCTCGAGGGCGGGCGCTGGGCGGTGCTGACCAAGGTGCACCACTGCATGGTGGACGGCGTCGCCGCCACGGACCTGTATCGCGTGTTCTTCGACGCCACGCCCGAGCGGTCCCCAGCGGTCGAGGACACCTGGCAACCAAGGCCGGAGCCGTCCACGCTGTCGCTGACCGCCGTGGCCCTGCGCGATCTGGCACTCAGCCCCGTCGAGCAGGCCCGTGCCGTGCGTGGCGCCCTGCGGACCCCCGGAGAGGTCGTCCGTCGCACGATCGCCATCGCCAGAGGGCTGGCGGCGCTCGCCGGCGCCGTGGTGCCGAGCAGCGTCTCGTCGCTCAGCGGCCCGATCGGGCGGCCGCGTCGCTACCGCCCGGTCCGCCTCTCCCTCGCCGACGTCAAGGCGGTCCGCAAGCAGCTCGGCGGGACGGTCAACGACGTGATCCTGGCGGCGATCGCCGGGGCGTTCCGCACGCTGCTGCTGGCCCGTGGCGAGCAGCCCGGCCCGCACACGATCCGCTCGCTGGTGCCGGTCTCGGTCCGCGCCCCTGGCGAGGAGGGGATCCACGAGAACCGCGTCTCGCTGCTGCTCGCCTCCCTGCCCGTGGACGTCGCCGACCCCGTCGAGCGGTTGGCGGCGGTGCGCACCCACCTCGAGGCGCTGAAGGCGAGCAGGGAGGCGGAGGCCGGCGCGGCGATGACGTCGATCGCGGGCTACGAGCCGTTCCCGCTGATCTCCCTCGGCATCCGGCTGGCCTTCAGGATGCCGCAGCGCAACATCGTCACGGTGACCACCAACGTGCCCGGTCCGCGCCAGCCGCTGTACGCGATGGGATGCCGGCTGGTGGAGATCCTGCCGTACGTGCCGATTGCAACGACCGTTCGGTTCGGCCTCGCGATCTTCAGCTACTGCGGTCAGATGACCGTCGGCATCACCGGCGACCGCGCCAGCACGCCCGACATCGACGTGCTCGCCCGCGGCATCGAGGACAGCCTGGCCGAGCTGCTCGCCGCGGCAGAGCGCAGCGTCGCCGGCACAGCCGGCCGCCGCCGTCGCGGGCAACGGCTGAAGGAGAGAGTCTGATGGGCGCAAGCGTGGTCGTGACGGGCGCGAACCGGGGCATCGGGCTGGAGACCGCGCTGGTGCTGGCCTCGGCCGGCTATGACGTGATCGGCACCGCCCGGTCGAAGGACAGGGCGGAGGCGCTGCTCGACGCCGCGGAGGCGCGCGGGCTGGCGCTGCGCACGGTGCTGCTCGACGTCGCCGACGCCGCCTCGACCGAGCGCGGCTTCGCGGAGATCGCGGAGCTCACCGGTGGTGGCCCGTGGGCGGTGGTGAACAACGCGGGGTTCGCGCAGGCGGGCGCGATCGAGGACGTCGGCGACGCGGCGGTGCGCTACCAGCTCGAGGTCAACCTGGTCGCGCCGGCCAGGATCTCGAGGCTCGTCCTGCCGGCGATGCGCGAGCGCGGCGAGGGGCGGATCGTCAACATGTCCTCGATCGCCGGGCGCATGTCGCTGCCCCTGATGGGCTGGTACTGCGCGGCCAAGCACGGCCTGGAGGCGATGACGGACGCGATGCGGATGGAGGAGGCCCGCTACGGCGTGAAGGTCGTGCTGATCGAGCCAGGCAGCTTCGCCACCGGTATCTGGGGGGGCGCGCACTATCCCGACCTGGCGGCCACCAGTGAGTACAGTGCCGCATATGAGCAGGCGCGCACCGGGACGGCGCGGCTCACCCCGTTCATGCCAGGGCCGTCCTGGGTTGCGCGCACGGTGTGGCTCGCGCTGGCGAGCCCGCTGCCGCTGGCACGCTACCTCGTAGGCGTCGACGCGGTCGGCGGCGTGGTCGCCGAGCTGTTGGTGCCAACGACGATCAGCGACGTGGTGAAGGAGGTCGTGGCCGGCGTGCGACGACCCTTCCGCCGTCACGTGCACGCCGACCCTGAGTCACCTGACGAGGATCGCGGCACCGGCGACGATCCCGGCACCGGCCGAGACGAGCAGCACCCGGCGAGCGTCCCCGAGGCGGCCCTGCTCCTGGGCGGCGGCGAGCGCGACCAGTAGCGCGGCCGTGTGAACGCGTTCGGCCCCGGGGACGGTGACGAGACGCTCGCCGTCCACGCCGAGGTGGGCCGGGAGCGCGTCGAGGAACGCCGCTGTCAGCGGGCTGGCAACGACCAGGTCGACGTCGTCCGGAGCGACGCCATGGTCGGCCAGCAACGAGGCCGCCGCCTTTCCCGCCCACGCCGCGGCCCGCTCGCCGAAGGCGGGATCCTGCTCGATGCGCAGCACGTTCCTGCCGCGCTCGAAGGCCACCCGCGCTCTGAGCAGATCGCCGTCTCCGGGTGAGGTCTCCCATCGGAACCCCACCAATCCCGCGGCGTCGTCGGCCCACCGGCACACGAGCGCGGCGCCGCTGGCCGCGAACGGGAACCGTGGAGCCATCCCGCGACCGGGGTCGGCGTCGCTCGCCACGATGAGCGCGTGCTTCACCGTGCCCGACTGCAGGAAGCCGTCAGCGATCTGCAGGGCGGTCAGTGGCCCGCACGTGCCGTTGGCGACATCGAAGGAGAACGTCCCGTGCGTGCCCGCGTGCGGGTCCTCCGGGTTGGCGCCGACGTCAGCCTGGATCAGGGCCGCCAGCGCCGGCTCGCCCAGGATCCGCTCCCGGTAGATGCCGGCATTGAGGAGCAGGTCGATGTCGCTCGCGGTCACGCCGGCGCGGGCGACCGACGCCCGGATGGCGGTGTCGGCCAGCTTGCGGGCGCTCTGCCGGGTCGGCCAGTGGCTGGACGCGACCGCGACCGCTTCAATCGTCGTTGCCATAGGTCCCCACCAGCTCCTCGTCGACAGTGAACAGCACCAACCCGATCTCGAGACCGGATGCGAGCGCCACGAGGGCCACCCGATCACCGGCGTGCAGGCGGCCCGCCCGCAGCTCCTCCACCAGTGCCACGAAGTGGGTGGTGGACGCGGTGTTCCCGTATCGGTCCACGGTCACGACGGCTTTGTGGCGAGGCGCGTCGCCCAGCACCTCGCACACCTCGTCCATCCCCTTGCGGATTGCCCGCGCCGACGTCTGGTGCGGGATCACGTAATCGACCTCGCCGATCCCCACCCCCGCGGCGTCGAGGACCTCCTGGAACAGGAAGGGCATGTCGGCGATGGCGACCCGGTGGATGGCACGGGCGTTGGTGAACATGCGGGCGCCGAGGTCGTGCTTCGCCGGGTAGGCGAGGCAGAGCCGGCTATGCTCCGACACCGTCGTGAAGCCGGCGACCTCGATGCCGTGCCCGCCATCCGGCGCCCGCTCGAGGATGACCGCGGCGCCGGCGTCCCCCAGGGTGAGCGATGCCAGCTCGCGGCTCAGGATGGTGCGCACATGCGCGGCGGCGTTGACGCCGAGCTGCGAGATGTACTCGCCGCTCACCACCATTCCGCGGCGGATCTCGCCGCGCCGGATCTGGTTGGCCACCACGAACACGCCCGTCAGCATCCCGGCGCACGCGTTGGAGACGTCGAACGTGACCGCGTTGACGGCGCCGATCGACTCGGCGACGGCGACGCTCATCGGTGGCTCTATCCACTGGACCAGGTCGTCGCGATACTTCGTGATGCTGCAGCTCACGACCAGCTCGAGGTCCTCTGGGCCGTGGCGCGACCGGCTGAGGCAGTCGGCGGCCGCGCCGGCGGCCAGGCTCAGGGAGTGCTCGTGACCGTCGGAGACCCGCCGTTCGTGGATCCCGGTCAGCCGCTCGAGATCGATCCTCGTATGGTGCCGCGTGGATGCCATGAGCTCGTCGGTGGTCAGGCGGGTCGCCGGCAGGCAGCGCCCCACGCTCTCGAACCGCGCGACGTACGGCGCCAGGGACCCGTTCGGACTGCGCTCCATCATCAACCACGTGTTCGACATCGTTTCGCCCCGCTGCTCGTCGGCTCATCCGGGCGTCTTCACTCGCCCTACCGTGTCGGATTCGGGATGGCTCCAACAGAGCCGGAGGACCCGTCCGAACGGGGGCGAACGCCTCGGTGACCTCCGCGGCGCGGCGTCGAATAATCGAGGCAGCCGAGGACGTGGAGCGTATGGCGCCGGGGACGGGGGTGCGGGTGATCGAGAAGGTGCACGAACCTGCTGACCGGGCAGAGGTCCGGCTCGCGCCGGCGGCACCGGAGGCGCTCGGCATGGCGGCGCGGCTGGTGGCGACCGCCGCCGCACTGGTGACGCGCGGCGAGCGGCCCCGGGTGCTCACGACCCTCGCCCGCCACCGCCGGCTGTTCCGGTGGTGGCTCCCGTTCGCCGGCAACCTGCTGCTGCGCACCGAGCTGCCGCGTGCCGACGTCGAGCTGGTCGTGCTCCGCACCGCCTGCAACTGCCTGTCGTGGTACGAGTGGGCGCAGCACGTCCCCCTCGCCAGGCGCGCCGGCGTGTCCAGGGCGGCCATCGACGCGGTCCCGTGCTGGGCGCATCCCGCGCGGCACGATGTCTGGACGGCGCGCCAGCGCCTGCTTCTCCTCGCCACCGACGAGCTGCACCGGCAACGGATGATCACGGACGCGACATGGGCGTCGCTGGACGCACAGCTCGGGGAGCGTGAGCTCATCGAGCTGTGCATGCTCGT
>WNGB01023168.1_pt1 | contig 10747 bp, 10 predicted proteins | sample 5400681 | NCBI WGS metagenome assembly WNGB01 (sample SAMN13153367, study PRJNA577476) | soil metagenome | isolation source: 115 cm soil or saprolite under grassland replicate 2 | place: USA:California | collected 2016-06-15 | reverse complement strand
GCAGCAGGCCGAATTTCGGGTACTCCGGCGGCGCGGGCTGCGCAGCGTCCTCTGCGAGCGCGGCCTCGGACCCGAGCAGAAAAAAAAGCAAGATCGCCGTCGCGCCGGCGAATGCATAGGTACGTCGGTTCAAGTCAGCGCAGCTTGATTCGCCACCGGCAGCTTGCGAATGCGTTTGCCCGTCGCCGCGAAGATCGCATTGGTCAGCGCCGGAGCGATCGCCGAGGTTCCGGCCTCGCCCATCCCTCCCGGCAGCTCGCCGCTGTTGACGATGTAAACCTCGATCGTCGGCGCCTCGTTCATCCGCAGCATCGGGTAATCGTGGAAATTGCTCTGCCCGACACGGCCGCCCTTCAGCGTGATCTCGCCATGGAGCGCCGCGGTGAGGCCGAAGATGACCGCGCTCTGGATCTGTGCCCGGACGGTATCGGGATTGACGACGGTGCCGCAATCGACCGCGCAGACGACGCGCCGGACGCGAACCGCTCCGTCCTTCGACACCTCCACTTCGGCAACCTGCGCCAGATAAGTCGCGAAGGCGAACTGGAGGGAGACGCCACGACCGACGCCTTTGGGCAAGGGCTTTCCCCAGCCGGCCTTCTGCGCCGCAAGCTCGAGGACGGCCCTGGCGCGGGGCGCCTTGTCGAGGAGAGCGCGCCGATAGGCGACCGGATCCTGTTTCGCCGCTGCCGCCAGCTCGTCGATGAAGCTTTCGGTCACGAAGACATTGTGCGACGGCCCGACGCTGCGCCAGAACGCCGTCGGAATGCCCGGGGGTTCCGCCCGCACATACTCGACGTGCAGGTTCGGCAGCGCATAGACCAGATCGATCGCGCCCTCGGTGGTGTCGGGATCCAGGCCGTTGTTGAACGCCGGAGGAAGCCATCTCGCGATGACCGAGGAGCCCGCGAAGCGATTGTTCCAGGCGACCGGCATTCCTTTCGCATCGAGACCGGCGGAGAGGCGGTCGAAGAAAAAGGGCCGGTACATGTCGTGCTGGATATCTTCCTCGCGCGTCCACACGACCTTCACCGGACCGTCCACCTGCATGGCGATCTGAACTGCGCGCGTGACGCCGTCGATCTCGAGCCGGCGGCCGAAGCCGCCGCCGATCAGGTGATTGTGAACCACGACCTTGTCCAGGGGCAGTCCGGTGGTTTTCGCTGCAGTGGCCTGGGCGCGCGCGAGGGCCTGGTTGCCGACCCAGACTTCGCAGCCGTCCTTGCGAACGTGAACCGTGCAGTTCATCGGCTCCATGGTCGCGTGCGCGAGGAACGGAACCTGGTAGGTCGCCTCGACCTTGGTGACGGCGCTCGCCATCGCGCTGTCGGCGTTGCCGATGTTCTGCGCGACCGCCCCCGGATTGAGCGTCGCCTGTTCGAGCGCGCCCACGATCTCGTTCGTGTCGAGCTTGGCATGCGGGCCGTCGTCCCATTCGATCACCAGGGCCGCCAGCCCTTTCTTCGCAGCGCCCATATGGTCGGCAACGACCGCGACGGTGTCATCGAGCCGCACGATCTGGCGCACGCCCTTGACGGCCCTGGCTTTCGCGTCATCCACGCTCTTCACGCGTCCGCCGAAGACGGGCGATTGTGCGAGAGTCGCGATCTTCACGCCCGGCGGGCGAACGTCGATGCCATAGACGGCCGTTCCGTTGACCTTCGACGGCGTGTCGAGGCGCTTGGCCGGCGTGCCGATGAGCTTGAAATCCGCCGGCCGCTTGAGGACCACGTTTTCGGGGACAGGCTGGCGGGCGGCGTCGGCGGCGAGCTCACCATATTTGAGGCTTCTCCTCGTCGGCGCGTGACGCACTTCACCGCGTTGCGCGCGGCAGGACGCGGTATCGACATTCCAGCGCCTCGCCGCCGCCGAAACGAGCATGGTCCTTGCAGTCGCACCGGCTTCGCGCAGCGGCTTCCATGATCCGCGTATCGCATTCGAGTTGCCGGTGGCCTGCACTCCGAGCAAGGGATTGGCGTACCGCTTTTCGTCGGGCGGAGCATGTTCCAGCCGCACCTGCTTCAGATCCACCTCCAGCTCTTCGGCGATCAGCATCGGGATGGAAGTGTAGGTGCCCTGCCCCATCTCGACATAGGGCATGGTGAGGACGATCTGCCCATCCGCTCCGATGCGGATAAAGGCGTTGGGCGTGAACGTCGCGCCCGCGGCGCCTTCGGCTGTGTGAGCAGCACCCGTCCTGAAACCGATCAGGAGCCCTCCGCCGAGCGCCGCGCTCGCACTCAGGAACTGTCGACGTGAAAGATCCATCGTCATGTCATGTCCCTTTCTTGGCCGCGTGCTTGATTCCCGCGCGGATTCGCACATACGTACCGCAGCGGCAGATGTTCCCCGACATGGCGGCGTCGATGTCGCCATCAGTCGGGTTGGGATTGGCGGCGAGCAACGCCGTTGCGGACATGATCTGCCCGGACTGGCAATAGCCGCATTGCGGCACCTCCAACTCGATCCAGGCCTGCTGGATCTTCTTGCCGGCTGGAGTGGCACCGATGGCCTCGATCGTGGTGATGCGCTTGCCGACCGCCGCGGCGATCGGCGTGATGCATGAGCGCGCCGCCTTGCCGTCGACGTGCACCGTGCACGCGCCGCACAGCGCCATGCCGCAGCCGAATTTCGTGCCGGTCATCCCGAGCACGTCGCGCAGCACCCAGAGCAAGGGCGTGTCGTCGTCGACATCGACGCTGCGAGCTTTGCCGTTGATTGTCAGAGTTTGTGGCATGTGTCGCTCCTCAAAGGGTTCCTCCTGTTGGATTGGCATGGGGTGTAGAGCGCTCAGATGCTAATATGCCTTTTCAAGCCGCATCGCTCCTCGACCGCGGACTGCGGCCTCGCTCATTGGTGCTGAGCGCCAGGAATCCGGATGATGGAGTGCTGATGCGACGATTGCCATCGATGGTTTTTCGCGTCAGCGGTTAGTGCAGCTATCATCTCCGCATGCCTCGCATACTTCCTCCGCTCGAGACGTTTCGCTTTTTCGAAGCGGCTGCCCGGCACTTGAATTTCACGCACGCCGCAGGGGAGATGCACGTCACCCACGGCGCGGTGAGCCAGCGCATCAAGCGTCTGGAAGAGGATCTGGGAACGCCTCTTTTCCGGCGCAGCGGCAGAGGCATGCTGCTGACCGACGAGGGACGCCGGCTCCTGGAACGAGTGCGGGCCGCCATCGGCGAAATCACCGAAGGAGTCGAGGCGATTCGGTCAAGCAACAGGGACCGGATCCTGACCGTCAGTATGGTCCCGGGTTTCGCTACGTACTGGTTGCTGCCGCGCCTCGCGGAGTTCATTGAACGTCATCCGGATATCGAAGTGAACATCCGGCCTACCCTGTCGCTAACGGATTTCACGCGCGATGAGGTCGACATGGCCGTGCGGTTCGGCCCCGGCGCGTGGCCCGGGCTGATATCCATCAAACTCTATGACGAGGAGCTTGTTCCGGTATGCAGCCCTGCGTTCCGGCGTCGCCGGCTGCCGCGCGCACCCGGCGACCTCCTCAAAATGCCGCTTCTTCACGATGAGCGGCAGCCCTGGTCCATCTGGTTTAAAGCGGTCGGCCTGGACTACCGCAACGCCCGTCAAAGACCGCGGTACGGCGACCAGACGTTGCTGCTTGCGGCCGCCATTGCGGGCCTCGGTGTCGCCTTGGCGCGTGCATCGTTCGTCGCAGCCGACTTGGAATCCGGCCGGCTGGTTCGGCTTTTTTCCCGGAGCGTGCCCACGAGATACTCGTACTTCATCGTGTATCCGCCGCGCTCCAAGGGCTTCGGAAAAATCCAGGTGTTCCAGGAGTGGCTGCTCGAGCAAGTCCGGCCTGTCGAACGAAAGGACGCCATCCTCGCTCAAGCCGGGTAAGACCGCGCGACCATGAGGCGCTCTGGCGAGCGGCCTGTTCATTTGGAGGCCGCCCGCGCGCGCGCCGTCTTCAAGGCCGCGGTCCACCACAGCAGATCGTCGATCAGCGCCTCGGCAGGCGCCTCCAGCTCGGCCAGTCCAGCGTCGACATCGCCGTCCGTGTAGTGAGCCCACAGGGTGGCGACAGGGATGTGGACCGATGAGCGAATCGGGGCGAGCTGAATCTCGATCGCCGTTTCGCGCAGCTGCTGGACGCTGCGGGCGCCCATGGCGGAGCCATAGCTCACGAAGCCGGCCGCCTTGCGATTCCACTCGGGATAGACCCAGTCGATTGCGTTCTTGAGCACCGCGGAGGGGCCATAATTGTACTCTGGGGTGACGAAGACGAAGCCGTCGGACTGCGCGATCGCGGCGGTCCATCTCTGCACGACTTCGTTCTTGTAAGGCGGGCGACCCGGCATGGCCGGCGTCAATGGCTGATCGAAGAACGGCATCGGAAAGTCGCGCAGATCGAGAAGCCGAGCATCGACACCCTTGCGCTTCTTCAGGTGTTGCAAGATCCACTTCGCGGGCTTTTCCGAGAAACGGCCCTCGCGGGTGCTTCCCACAATGACGGAAATGACGGTCATGCTTTAACCCTTTCTGTTAGTCATCACACTTTGACTACGGTCTTACCGAAGCTTTCACCCGTGAACATGCCGTAGAACGCTGCTGGCAAGTTCTCCAACCCTTCTGCGACGTGGGTCTTGAACTTCATTCTTCCGTCTGAAAGTGGCGCTTCGAACTCCTCCCGCATCTCGGCGACCAGATGCTCCCACGACGAGCTGCGGTAGGACTGAATCGTGATGTCCATGCCGAGGATGCTGTGCAGGTTCTTCAATCCGTAGCGCTTGTCGTGCGGCAGGTTGTACTGGGAGACCATGCCGGCGCTCGGGATCCGCCCGCCGAGCTTCATCTGCGTCAAGGCGGCGTCCAGTATCTTTCCCCCGACCAGATCGAAGAAGATGTCGATCCCCTGGGGGCAGTGCTTCTTCAAAGCGTCCTCGAGCGAGGCCGCCGTTCGGTAGTTGAAGGCGGCATCGAGGCCGAGCTCATCGACCAGGTAGCGCACCTTCTCGTCGGAGCCGGCCATGCCGACCACGGTCAGGCCCAGTCGCTTCGCCAATTGCGACGCGACCATGCCAACCGCGCCCGTCGTTGCGGAGACAACGATGGTCTCGCCCTTTTTGGGTTTTGCGATTCGAGTGATCCCTGCATATCCGGTCAGGCCTGGCGCGCCGAGAGGGCCGAGATAGTGGACAGGATCGATACCGGCCTTCACCTTCTGCAGGTACTGGAGGTTCGGCTCATCGACGACCGTGAACCTCTCCCAACGCACCCACGAATAGAGCAGGTCACCCACTACATACTTGGGGTTGGCGGACCGCAGCACGCGTGAGACCCCGTACGTGGAAATGACGGTCCCCGGCTTGGTCGCCGGAAACTGGGAGCGCGTGACGGCCGGATCGTACAAGCCGAAGCGATGGTAGGGATCGATCGAGAGGTAATGATTCTCGACCAGGACTTCGCCTGCCTTGAGGTTCACCGCTTCGGCGTCGAAGGGCGTATGGACGACGCTGAAGGTGCCTGCCGGATCCGGCAGCGCGCCATCGGCGGGAGGCTTCGCGTAGACGATCTGGGTATTTTGAATCATGAGCGCAGCTGCTTCAGCGCTCCGCCCCAGGCGACCACCTGGTCCAGCACGGTTCCTACGGACTTCTCGTGCTGGGGCGCGGGCTTGAACGTCGTGAAGTTTTCGAAGTCGGTCATCATCGAGAGCAACACTTGCGCACGTACCGTCGCGACGTGCACTTCGGCGAGGACGAGCCGCAGCTGCTCGACAGCTCTGGCGCCGCCCGCGCCTCCGTAGCTCACGAACCCCGCAGCCTTGTCTTTCCATTCGGCGAAGAGGAAGTCGATCGCGTTCTTCAACGCCGCCGGAATACCGTGGTTGTACTCCGGCGAGACGAAGACGAAGGCGTCCAGCGATGCAATCTTCGCCGCCCACCGCTTCGTGTGCGGCTGTTGATACTTGCCCATCGCGGGCGGCATCGGCTCGTCGAGCAACGGAAGCTCGAATTCCTTGATGTCGACGAGCTCGTACCCGGCGTCGCCGCGCTTTCGCGCGATCTCCAGCACCCACTTCGCAACGTCGGGGGATTTTCGGTTCGGGCGCGTGCTCCCTGTGATGATTCCGACCTTGAGCATGGAGTCTCCTTCCGTGACAGTGGGTGGACTGACCGAGCCAGGGGTCAGCGCCTCAGTATTCCCTCAGCGCGTAGCTTCTCTTGCCATCAGCGCGGAGCTTTTGGCCGATGCGACGAATCTCCGCCTCGCCTTGGCGCAGCGCCTCGGACGTGGTGTGCACGGAGTAGTTGCCGAGGACGAGGTCGTGCGGATGCTTGGCCGCCGAGCCGAGCACGAACCTCGTGTCGCCCTCGGCGACGAAGTCGATCGCTTCCTCGGAGGGTTCGAAGATCGCGATCTCCCCGCTGGGAATGCGCGAGGAGCTCCGGAGCGCCCCATCCTGCACGGCGACCCAGGCCACCGTGTGTCCCTTGGGAGGGTGATAGGACCAACGCTCGCCGGCCTTCAAGCTCACCACGAGGTAGCTCATGGGAGGCGACGCGATGGGGCTCTTCGCTTTGCCGTAGGCGCCCAGGATCACCCGCACCGGACCCTCGACTGGGACCTCTTCAGGCATCACGTAGTGACTCGCGTTGGCCGCGTTCTCCAGCTCGGGAGGCAGGGCGACCCACAGCTGGAAGCCCTTCACGTGCCCCGGCTCGGGAGCGCCGGTGTGCCAGACACCGTTTCCCGCTCGCATCCACTCGACGCTTCCGGCCGACAGCACGCCTGCCTTGCCGGTCGTCTCCGAGTAGCGGATCGATCCTTCGAGCACCACGGTCACCGTGGCGATGCCCGAGTGCGGGTGCCAGCCGAGCTCCATCTCCATGGGTGCAGCCCGCCCGTCGAAGTCGAAGCGATCGAGGAACACGAAGGGTTTGATGAGCTCGCCGAGGTCGGAGGGACTCACGAGCCGGGCGATAGGGTCGTGCGCGTCTCCACGCGTGCGGTAGACGATTTCACGGACGGGTTGCTGAAGCTGACGTGCCAACATGACTTACCTCCGATGCTGTGGTGCTGCTGAATCTCCGGCGGAAATGCCGAGCTTCTTGAGCAGCTGAATGAGCGTCGCGCGCTCGGTTTTCGAGAGCCCACTCGCCGCCAAATCCATTGCCGTCTTGTGACCGGCGAATACTTTGGCCGCCTCCTCTTCTCCCCGCGCCGTCAGCCGAACGATGCGGGCTCTCCGATCGCTCTCGTGGGCCTCGCGCGTCACCAGGCCGCGGGACTCGAGTCGATCCACAGCGGTGGTGATCGCCCCGCTCGTGAGCTCGATGCGCCGGCCGATCTCATTGACCGGCTGTGCTCCCTTGTGAAGAAGCAGCTCCATGATCCCGAAGTCGGACAGGCATACCTCGAACGACTCGATGCTCTGAGTCGCCAGGCGACCGAGCGCCCGGTGCGCCTTCATCATCACGAGCCACAGGTGCGTGCCCGAAACGTCGGCGGCCTTCTTTCTTGTCGCGGCGCTTTTCATCCCGCATATATCTTAACATAAAGATACTTGATGTCAAGTCATATGCGAACTGGGACGGGTCTTGGCGGAGAGGGTGGGATTCGAACCCACGATACGCTTGCGCGTATTCCGGTTTTCGAGACCGGCACGTTCAACCGCTCCGTCACCTCTCCGGTCGCGCGCATTTTACCAGCGCGCTAACGCGGCGGCTCTATGACCTTGAGATTCCCCATGTAGGACTGAAGAACGGGTGGAACATCCACACCGCCGTCGGCGCGCTGATAGTTCTCCATGACCGCAATCAGCGTACGCCCGACAGCGAGCCCCGATCCGTTGAGCGTGTGAACGAGCTCCGGCTTGCCTTTCTCGTTGCGGAAGCGCGCCTGCATGCGTCGCGCCTGAAACGCCTCGAAGTTCGAGCACGACGAAATCTCGCGGTAATCGTTGTTGCCGGGAAGCCACACCTCGATATCGTAGGTCTTGGCCGAGGAGAAGCCGGTGTCACCGGTGCACAGCGTGACCACGCGGTGCGGCAGCTCGAGTTTTTTCAGGATCGTCTCGGCATGTCCCGTCAGCTGCTCGTGTGCCTCGTACGATTTCGCGGGATGGACGATCTGCACCAGCTCGACCTTGTCGAACTGGTGGTTGCGGATCATGCCGCGCGCGTCCTTGCCGGCGGCGCCGGCCTCCGAGCGAAAACACGGCGAGTGGCAGGCGAACTTCAGCGGCAGCTTTTCGAGCGGCACGATCTCGTCGCGCACGAAATTGGTCACCGAGTACTCTGAGGTCGGGATGAGGTACAGGTCGCGGTCCTCGATCTTGAAGAGATCGCCCTTGAACTTGGCGAGGCTCGTCACGCCGTCGGCGCAGGCGCTGCTCACCATGTACGGCGTGTACACCTCCGTGTAGCCGTGCTCCTTGGTGTGCGTGTCGAGCATGAATTGCGCGATCGCACGGTGCAGGCGCGCGACAGCGCCCTTCATCACCACGAAGCGCGCCCCGGCGAGCTTCGCCGCGGTATCGAAGTCGAGGCCGTCGAGCCCGGCGCCGATGTCGACATGGTCCCTGGGCTGGAAGCCGAACTTGCGCGGCTCGCTCCAGCGCCGCTGCTCGACTGCGTCCTCGGGTCGGCTTCCGACCGGGACGCTCGCGTGCGGCAGGTTCGGGATCAGGGAGACGAACTCGCGCAGCTTCTCCTGCACGGCGGCGTTGTCCGCTTCCATTTCCTTCAGCTTCTCCCCGAACTCGGCGCCCTGGCGCATCAACGCGGCCGCCTGCGCCTCGTCCTTCTTCGACTTCGCCTGGCCGACTTGCTTGGCGAGAGCGTTGCGCTGCGACTGCAGCTGCTCGGTCGCGGTCTGGATCTCCCTGCGCTTCTCCTCGAGCGCCCTGAAGCCGGAAATGTTGAGTGTATAGCCGCGAGTTGCGAGGCGTTTCGCCACCGCGTCGATCTCGGTTCTCAGCAGCTGGACGTCGATCATTTCTTCGTGGCCGCGTCGTCGCGGCGGCGCAGCTCTCTCATCTTTTCTCTTATCTTGTCCTCGAGGCCGCGGTCGGTCGGCTCGTACCACTTTACGTCGGGCATGCCCTCCGGAAAATAATTCTCGCCCACAGCGTAGGCATCCGGTTCGTCATGAGCATAGCGGTAGTCGCGTCCGTGGCCCAGCTCTTTCATGAGCTTCGTCGGTGCATTGCGCAGATGGGCCGGAACCGGCCGCGACGCGTCCTCCGAAACGAAGGACCGTGCGCGATTGTACGCCTCGTACACGGCGTTCGACTTCGCCGCGCACGCGAGATAGATCGCGGCTTCGGCGAGCGCGAGCTCGCCTTCTGGGCTCCCCAGGCGCTCGTAAGTCTCGCAGGCGTCGAGCGTCACCCGCAGCGCACGCGGATCAGCGAGCCCGACGTCCTCGACCGCCATCCTGACCATGCGGCGGCCGAGGTAGAGCGGATCGGAGCCGCCGTCGAGCATGCGCACGAGCCAGTACAGAGACGCGTCGGGATTCGAGCCGCGCACCGATTTATGCAGCGCAGAAATCTGGTCGTAGAACGCATCCCCGCCTTTGTCGAAGCGGCGCAGATCGCGCGCGATCGCGTTCTGTACCCAGTCGCCGTCGATCTTGCTCGCCCCGGCCTGCGCCGCGGCCGTCTGGATCAATTCAAGCAGATTGAGCAAACGGCGCGCGTCACCGTCAGCAAGTCCGATCACCCGTTCGCGCGCACGCACCTCGAATGTGAGTCCCGGCAGGGCTTGCCGAGCGGCGCGGTCGAACAGTTCTCCGAGCTCAGCTTCTGAAAGACTTTTGAGCACGTACACGGAGGTGCGCGAAAGCAGCGCGCCGATCACTTCAAAAGAGGGGTTCTCGGTCGTGGCACCTACGAAAGTGAGCAGCCCGCGTTCGACGAAAGGCAGGAACGCGTCTTGCTGCGCCTTGTTGAAGCGATGCACTTCATCGACAAAGAGGATGGTGCGCTTCCCGGATGTCGCAAGCGTCTCCTCGGCCCGCCGCACGGCGTCCTTGATGTCCTTTACGCCGGAGAATACTGCAGAGAGCGCGATGAACTGAGCGTCGAACGCGTCGGCCATCAGACGTGCGAGGGTCGTCTTGCCGACTCCGGGGGGTCCCCACAGGATCATCGAATGCGGCTTGCCCGCGTCGAAAGCAAGACGCAGGGGCTTGCCCGGCCCGAGCAGGTGCTGCTGCCCCACGAATGCGTCGAGCGACCTGGGCCGGAGGGCCTCCGCCATCGGGGGCACCGGCGCGGGAGCGGGGAACAGATCGGTCATTCGCCTGGCAAGCGAAGTGGAGTTATTTGACGTCGCCTATCACGTCGGCACCCCTGGGGGGGGAGAACCGGAAGAGTCCGGGATCCAACTTGGGGTTGCGCTCAAGAGATGCGAACCTGAGCACCGTGGTCTGTCCGAAACTGTCGACAAGTTCCATGACTTCGAGACCGGAAGAACTGAAGCCCATGCGGATCTTCTCGAAATTGCCTTCCTTGTCCCGAGGCAACGCTTCGAGCCATTCGAGACCGTCCCTCGCGCCCTTGTCCATGAGCCTGAACGCCCGCATGGCGTCGTTATTTCCCGCGAGCAGTGCAGCCGGCGTGGAACCGAGCGCCTGGTCGAGTTTCTTCACCGTGACCTGCTTCAGATCTTCGTCATAGATCCATACCCTGGAGCCGTCACCGACGATGAGCTGGGCATAAGGCTTCACGTAGTTCCAGCGAAATCTCCCCGGCCGCGAAAACGCGAGC
>WNGB01021305.1_pt1 | contig 10748 bp, 7 predicted proteins | sample 5400681 | NCBI WGS metagenome assembly WNGB01 (sample SAMN13153367, study PRJNA577476) | soil metagenome | isolation source: 115 cm soil or saprolite under grassland replicate 2 | place: USA:California | collected 2016-06-15 | reverse complement strand
TGGGTCACGAGCCTGGCGCTCCATCCCGACGGGATGAAGGTCGTGACGGGCCGGGGGGATGGCGCCGTCCTTCTGTGGGACCTGGCGAAAAGCGAGAAGCCCACGGCACTCGAGGGGCATTCGCAGAGCGTGAGCGAGGTGACCTTCAGCCCCGACGGGACGCGCCTCGCATCTCGGGCCGGGCGAGAGGTCAGGCTCCACGATGTCGATGATCCACGGCGTTCCATCGCCCTCATCGGACATCGCGGCGAGGTCATGACCGTGGCGTTCCAGGCTGGCGGCGAGGTCCTTGTGACGGGAGACGCCGAGGGGCGGCTGCTCGTGTGGAGCCTGAATGCCGGACGGCAGACCGACGTCGTGGTGGTCGGCGACGGGTCGATCGGTCGGGGCGAGGTCCACAGCGTGGCCTTTCATCCCGACGGCGCCTTGCTGGCCGCGGGCGGCGGCGGAGGAGCGATTGCCCTGTGGGACATGGAGCGTGGCCGACGAGTTCGAGTGTTTGACGGTCACCGGTCGAGCGTCTACAGCATGAGCTTCAGCCCGGACGGCCGCGCGCTGGCCACTGGGAGCCTCGACCGGACCGTGAAGCTGTTCGACGTCGCCACCGGCAACGTGCTCGGCGACTGGCCGGGACACGACGGCAAGGTCGTGACCGTCGCCTTCCGCCCCGATGGCAAGGCGCTGGCCGCCCAGCGCGATCCGGTCAGCATCGGACTCTGGGACATCGAACGCCGGACGGAAGGTCCGCCACTCCGGCTCAGCGGCACGGCGAGCGAGATCCTGAGTCTCGCGTTCCGTGGGGATGGCACCCTCCTGGCCGCGGGCCTCGGCGACGGACGCATCGCGCTGACGAGCGCCACCGCGGATCGGGAAATCCGCGCGCTGGACGGTCGGCATTGCGGCGCCTCGAGCCTCGCCTTCTCACCGGACGGCCGAAGGCTCGCATCGGGGAGCCGCGATGGAACCATCGTCCTCTGGGGCGTGGAGAGCGGATCCCAGAGCCTGGTGATGCGCCGACACCAGGGAGCAGTGACGGGCCTGGCCTTCACTCCCGACGGCTCCAAGCTGGCCTCGAGCAGCTTCGACGGGACGGTCGTGATCTGGAACCTCGCCACCGGACAGCCCGGCGCGGTCCTCGAGGGCCACGATGCGTACGTGGTGGCGCTGGCCATCAGCCGGGACGGCACACGGCTCGCCTCGGGAAGCTGGGACGGGAAGGTCATGGTCTGGGACGCTCGCGTGGACGCCTGGCATCTGCGCGCCTGCGAGATCGCCAACCGGCAGCTGACCCCTCGAGAGTGGACGGCGCACGTCGGCGACGAGGTCCCGTACCGGGCCGTGTGCCCGCCGTGATCAGCGGAACGCCGGCATCACCTTCCCCGCCCAGTCCCTGAGGAACCGGACCTTGTCGTCGAAGTGCACGCTCATCCAGAACTGCCGCGCGCCCGCGTCAGCCGCCCGCTCCAGCGTGCGGACGCAGTCCTCGGGCGTCCCGGCGGCGGCGAACCGATCGGCCAGGTAGTCGACCAGCCCGAGCTCCTCGATCAGGCGGCAGTTGCCGCTGCCTGGCGTCACGTGATCGCCGAACGTGTAGCGGGCGCCGAGCTCCTTCACGCGCGGCAGGAGCTCCGGCGGGATGTGCTTGCCCTCGGTGGTGAAGCGGCTGAGGTGGTTGCCGGCGGCGGCGAGTGACATCGTGATCTCCTCGATCGCCTCCCGACGGCTGGCCGCCACGTTCACGTCCGGCCACCACCACATGTCGATGGCGTCGAAATCACGGCCCGCCTCGCGGGCGCCGGCCCGCACCTGCTCGATCGAGTCACGCACGATCTCGGGCAGCAGGCCGGTGCGGACGACCACGCCGTCGGCGATCTGGCCCGCCAGCCGGAGCGTCTTCGGTCCGGACGCGGCGAGATAGATCGGGATCTTCGCGCGCGACCACGTGAAGCGCGCGGGCCGGTCGTGGTAGGTCGCCGTCCCCGTCGTCAGCAGCTCCCGGATCGTCACGGCATACTCGCGCAGCTCCGCGAGGGACGCGGCCTTCATCCCGATGTTGTAGGCGGCGCTGTCGCCGCTGCCGATCCCGATCAGCGTGCGTCCCGGTGCCAGCTCCTCGAGGGTGGCGGCGGCGGAGGCCGCCACCGCGGGGTGCCGCGTCACGGGCGTGATCACCCTCGGCCCGAACCGGATGCGCTCCGTGTTCGTCGCGCACTGCGCCAGGATCATGTAGACGTCACGGCAGATCGACTGGGAGTCGGAGATGCCGAGCAGCTCGTACCCGAGGCGCTCGACCTCCTTCGCCCAGCCGACGACCTCGGCCGGCGCAGCGGTCGGCATGAAGTTGATGCCGAAGCGGACACGCATGAGCCGACCGAGTATACCGCCCGCGGCGGCTTGACTGACGGGCGGCCGGGACCATAATGAGGCGCCGCCGCGGACACCTTCGACAGGAGCTGTATACGAACGACCTGCTGCCGGAGCGGAAGTAGCTCGTCCATGGCGGTCCTGATCGCCGGCGCTACCTATCGAGCCGGCCGGCAACCGCGCGGCCATGCCGCCACGAATCGAACTAGCGAGCTAGAGGAGGACGCGCTCATGCGAACGTTCCATCGGTTGGGTCTGAAGAGTGTCGCGCTCGCCGCGCTGGTGGCACTGGTGGCGGCGGCAGGTCCGTCGTGGGGCGCGGCGAAGGACGTACGCTTCATCCTCGACTTCATGCCCGACGGCTTCCACTCGCCCTACTACGTGGCGCTGGACAAGGGGTTCTTCGCGGAGGAAGGGCTCAACGTCAAGATCTCGCGGGGCTACGGCTCCGGCGATACGGTCCTGAAGCTCGCCGCCGGCCAGTACGACATCGGGCTGGCCGCCATCGGCGCCCTGATCACGGCCCGGGCCAACGAGAACGCCGCGGTGAAGGGCATCATGCTCTACCTCACGCGCGACATGCTGACGATCTGGGTCCGCGAAGAGGGGAAGATCAACAGCCCCAAGGACCTCGAGGGCAAGACCATCACCACGACGCCGGGCAACGGCCACTTCGTCATGTTCCCGGCCTTCGCGAAGGGCGCCGGGATCGATGCGACCAAGATCAAATGGGTGACGGTGGACGGGGCCGCCATGGGCCCCATGCTCATCAACAAGCAGATCGACGCCGCCCCGTTCTTCGCGTCCCACGGCCCGCGCATCCAGGCGCAGGCGGCCGAGCGCGGCATCCGCCTCAAGGCGTTCCCGTACGCCGACTACGGGCTGAAGATCTATTCCACGTCGCTCATCGCGCGCGACGAGACGATCCAGAAGGACCCCGAGACGCTCGGGAAATTCGTGCGCGCGTCCCTCAAGGGCATGCGGTGGGCCAACGACAACGTCGACGAGGCGGCCAAGATCGTCATGAAGCACAACCCCGAGGTCACCTATGACGCGACCAAGGGCGCGTGGGAAGTGTCCAGGAAGTTCATCTTCGTCGAGGAGGCGACCAAGGACGGTCAGGGCTACTACGAGCCGAATCGCCTGCGCTCGACCATCGAGCAGCTCCACGGAGCACTCAAGCTGAAGCGGATGCCGGCCGCCGACGAGATCGCCACCAACCAGTTCATCCCGAAATAGCCGGCGCCATGCTGCTGATCAGCAACGGCCACGTGCTCGCCCCGGGGGATGGCCATCCGGCCGCGGCCGACGTCCTCGTCGACGGCGACCGGATCACCGCCGTCGGCCCGCGTCTGACCGCACCGCCGGATGCCACGCGTCTCGACGCGACCGGCAAGCTGGTCGTTCCCGGCCTGATCAACGCCCACACCCACGCCCACAACAACCTGATCAAGGGCGTGGCCGAGAGCGTGACTCTCGAGCTCTTCCTCAACACCGGTCCCGCCATGTACCTCGGGCGGACGCCGGAAGACCAGTACCTCTCGGCGCTCCTGGGCGCCGTCGAGATGGTGAAGACGGGGTGCACGGCCGCCTACGACCTGTTCATGGTGCTCCCGAGCCCGTCGATCGAGAGCGTGGAGGCGGTGGTGCGCGCCTACGCCGACGCCGGCGTGCGCGCGCTCGTGGCGCCCGCGGTCGCCGACCTCCTCTTCCACGAATGGATTCCCGGATTGATGGACGCCCTGCCCGCGGATCTCCGGACGGACATCGAGCGGCGCCGTCCCGCATCGGGCCACGACATCCTGAAGGTCGTGCGCGAGGGGCTCCTGCGCTTCCACGACTCGGCGGGTGGCCGCGTGCGGGTGGCGGTGGCCCCGACCATTCCCGGGCAGTGCACGGACGAGTTCCTGCTCGCGTCGAAGCGCCTCGCTGACGAGTTCGGCGCCAGCGTCCACACTCATCTGGCCGAGAGCAAGATCCAGGCGCTGAGCGGCCGCCGCCGCTACGGCAACAGCCTCACGCGTCACCTGCACGACGTCGGGCTCCTCGGGCCGCGCTTCACCGGGGCCCACTGCGTCTGGCTCGACGCCGACGACATCGCGCTCATGGCGGACACCGGCGCGACCGTCGCCCACAATCCAGCCAGCAACATGAAGGTCGCGTCCGGCATTGCGCCCGTGGCCGACATGCTCGCCCGCGGCGTGAACGTCGCCCTGGGAACGGACGGCTCCGGCGCCTCCGACAACCAGAACATGTTCGAGGCGCTCCGGTTCGCGGCGCTCCTCTCCAAGGTACGGTCCCCCGACTACCCCGGCTGGCTCACGGCGGACCAGTCGCTCACGATGGCGACGAGCGGCGGCGCCCGCGCCATCGGGCTCGGCGATCGCCTCGGGCGGATCGCGCCGGGCTATCTGGCCGACCTCGTCCTCGTGAGCCTCGACTCCATCTATCTCCGGCCGCTCAACCACGCGACACGCCAGCTCGTCTTCTGCGAGACCGGCGGCGGCGTCGACACCGTGCTCGTGGGCGGTCGTGTCGTCGTCCAGGACGGTCGCGTCCTGACGGTGGACGAAGCGCAGCTCGTGAAGAAGGTCGAGGCCGCGGCCACCCGGCTGCGCGAGCAGAACCGCGGGGAGTGGGCGCTCGCCGATCGCGTGGCGCCCATCGTGGGCCGTATCTGTCGCGGCCTGGCGCGCGAGCCGTACCCGCTCAACCGCTACGGCTCCGCCGACTGGCTGAACACTCCGGTGGTGTGACGCGTGATCCGAGTCGACGGGGTGTCGAAGGTCTACTTCACGCGGGCCGGGGAGCCGATCCCCGCACTCGAGCGGATCAGCCTCGACGTCGCCGAGAACGAGTTCGTCGTGCTGGTGGGACCGAGCGGATGCGGCAAGAGCACGCTGCTCAAGATGGTCTCGGGCATCTTGCCCGTCACGACGGGAAACATCCACATGCACGGAACGCCCGTGGAGGGGCCGCGAGAAGACGTGGGGATCGTGTTCCAGGCCCCGGTCCTCCTCAACTGGCGCGACGTCCTCCAGAACGTCCTGCTGCCCATCGAGATCCTCCGTCGCGACGATCGGCAGTACCGGCCGCTGGCGCTGGACCTCATCCGGCTCGTCGGCCTCGCCGGCTTCGAGAACAAGCATCCGCGGGAGCTGTCGGGGGGCATGCAGCAGCGGGTGGCGATCTGCCGCGCGCTCATCCACGACCCCACGGTGCTCTTGATGGACGAGCCGTTCGGCGCCCTCGACGCGCTCACGCGGGAGGAGATGAGCGTCGAGCTGCTCCGCATCTGGGAGCAGCGGCGCAAGACGATCCTCTTCGTGACCCACAGCATTTCCGAAGCCGTGATCCTGGCCGACCGGGTGGTGGTGATGTCGCCGCGCCCGGGTCGGATCGCGCGGATCATCGAGGTCAAGCTGCCCCGGCCGCGCTCGATGGCGATGGAAGCGACCGCAGAGTACCGCCAGCATGCCGACGAGATCCGAGAGCTTATCTTCGGCGGACGTCACCTCGGTCTCGCCGCCCGGTAGGTACTCGGCCCTCGGGGCCGAGTACCTGATGCCGGCGGCGACGCTGGTGGCGCTCACCGTCATCTGGGAGCTGGTCGTCCGGCTCTTCAACGTCCCGAACTTCGTCCTGCCCGCTCCCTCGAAGATCGCCGTCGCGGCGTGGGAGCATCGGGCCCACCTGCCCGGCCACACGTGGGCGACCCTGTGGGAGACCCTGGCCGGCTTCGGGCTCTCCATCGCGGTCGGCATACCGCTCGCCGTCGTCATCGTCTCGTCCCGCTTCCTCCGCAACACGATCTACCCCTTGCTCGTGATCACCCAGTCCGTCCCCAAGGTCGCCATCGCGCCCGTGATCGTGGTCTTCATGGGAATCGGCGAGACGCCGAAGATCCTCGTCGCCTTCCTGGTCGCCTTCTTCCCGATCGTGGTCGACGCCGCTACCGGCCTGAATGCGGTGCCGCCCGAGTTGCTCGATCTGAGCCGCTCGCTCAAGGCCTCGCGGTTCCAGGAGTTCGTGAAGATCCGCTTCCCGACCGCGGTGCCGTTCATCTTCAGCGGCCTCAAGGTGGCGGTGGCGCTCTCGGTCGTCGGGGCCGTCGTCGGCGAGTTCGTCCAGGCCGACAAGGGCCTCGGCTACCTCATCGTGGTCTCGACCTCGTTCTGGAAGACGTCCCTCGCCTTCGCGGCCATGGTGATCCTCTCGCTGATGGGCATCGTCCTCTTCGCCCTCGTCGCCCTCGTGGAGCGCGTCGCCTTCCCCTGGCACGCCGCGGAGTGAGCGAGACGCCTGGCACGATCCTGATCCGCGGCGCCGCCGTGCTGCCGCTCGGCGGCGTTGCAGTGCGAGGCGCAGCCGAAGGCAAGCCGAGCGAAGCGTCGATGCCCGAAGTGCGAGGCGCAGCCGAAGGCAAGCCGAGCGAAGCGTCGATGCCCGAAGTGCGAGGCGCAGCCGAAGGCGAGCCGAGCGAAGCGTCGATGCCCGAGGATGTGCGCGAGGGCGTGGACCTCCTGATCGCGGACGGGCGCATCGCCGCCATGGGGCCCGCGCTCGCCCCCGCCCGGCCGCCCGACCGCGTGATCGAGGCGCGGGACCGGCTCGTCATCCCCGGCCTCGTCAACGCTCACCTCCACTCGCACAACAACTACTTCAGGGGCTGGTTCGACAGCCTGCCCCTCGACCTCTGCGTCCTGGGCCTGTGGGGCATCGGCGCGTCGCCGGAGGCGCTGCGCCTCACGCCGCGCCAGATCTATGCGCGTGCGCTCCTCGGTTGCTGCGAGATGCTCCGGACCGGCACCACGACCGCGATCGACGACGTCAGCCTGAGCCCGTGGCTCGGTGAGGAATCCGTGGCCGCGGTGGTCCGCGCCTACGAGGACTCGGGGATGCGAGCGGTGGTGGCGGCGCACGTCTTCGACATCCCGTACCACCGCACGGTGCCGTTCGTGGCCGACCTCCTTCCCGCCGCCCTCCGCGACGAGCTCGATCGCGCGCCGGCGCCGGATGTCGCCGCCGTCGCCGATCTCATGCGTGCCTGCGCGAAGCGCTGGAACGTGCCCGGCGCGCGCGTGCGGTTCGGCATCGGGCCCTCCGGCCCGCAGCGCTGTTCCGACGCGCTCCTCGAGACCACGGCCCGGGTGGCCGAGGAGTGCGACGTGCCCGTCTACATCCACGCGCTCGAGACGCGCACGCAGGCGGCGATGGGGCGCGTGGCCTACGGACAGACCCTGATCGAGCGGCTGCGGGACCGCGGGGCGTTGAGTCCCCGCGTCACCCTCGGTCATGCAATATGGCTGACGCCCGGCGACATCGAGATCCTGGTCGAGACCGGGGCGATGACGTGCCACAACCCGGTCAGTAACCTGAAGCTCGGGAGCGGGATCGCTCCCGTGCCCCGGCTCCTCCAGGCCGGGGTGCCGGTCGCCCTCGGTACCGACGGCGTCATGAGCAACGACGGCCTCAACATGTTCGAGTCGATGAAGTTCGCCGCGCTCCTGCACAAGGTGACGGCGTCCGATCCCGGACGGTGGCTGGGCGCCCGCGACGTGCTCCGGATGGCAACCTCATGCGGCGCGCGCTCGGCGCGCGCTGACGGGATCGGCGCCATCGCCCCGGGCCAGCGCGCCGACCTCGTCGTCCTCGACCTGCGCCGCGCGAGCTTCGCGCCGCGAAACGACCTCGTGCAGCAGACGGTCTACGCGGAGAACGGCTCGTCCGTCGACACGGTCATCGGCGGCGCGCGGCGGAGATCGAGCCGTACTTCCGCGAGATGTACGCCCGCGCGTGGCGGGTCGACGTCGGACCGCTCGCGTTCGAGGCCGACCGCGAGGCCGGGCGATGAGCCCTGACCTGATCTCGGTGCTGTCCGCGAATCTCCCCAGCGTGTTCCGGTGGGCCGGCGCCGTCGCGCGGCAGCTCCGGCACCACGACATCGCGCTCGGAGGAAAGCACTCGGGATTCGCGGATACCGACGCGCTGACGCTCGCCGACCTCTCGGTGCAGGAGCTCCTGGTGGCGGCGCTTCGCGACATGGGCCCGACCGTCCGCCAGTGCCGGATCGAGGCCGAGGAGGGCTCGGGCGACCTCGGCCGGTTCGCGCAGGAGAGCGAATGGGTGCTCGCCATCGACCCGATCGACGGCACGCGCGAGTACCACGACCGCACCGGCAATGGCTACGCGGTCATGCTCCACGCGCGGACGCCGGAGGAGAGCGCCGAGGGCACCTGGCTGGAGGCGCGTGAGGGGCGGCTCGTGGTGGGGCCGGACGACCACGCACACAGCGCCCGCGCCGTGCTGGACGCCCTGCCGCCCGTCGCCCTCGATCGGCGCCGCAAGGGTCGCCGGATTCTGGTCAGCGGCTTCCTGGGCCGCGAAGAGGAACGGGCGCGTGCCGTCCGCGCGGTCGGACTGGACGGAGTGCTGGGCGCCGAGACGGGGGGCAGCCTCTACCCGCTGATGGCGCGCGGTGACGTGGACGGCGCCCTCGTTCACACGCCCAACGTCTACGACTTCCCCGTGTGCATGCACCTGGCGCGGCTGCTGGGCGGTGACGCGGTGTGGGTGCACGACGGCCGGCGCGTCGACTTCCGCTCGCTGTGGCGCGACGAGCGCGCGAACATGCTCCGGCTGCCTGGCATCGTCGCGTGCGCCGTCGACCGTGAGATGGTCACCGCGTTGGTCGACGTGGCACACAACTGGAGCCCGGAACGCTACAGCCCGTGAGCCCCGACCTCAGGGCATCCCCGATTCGGCAATAATGGATGCCAGCTTGGCTGGGGAGGGCTCCATGTCGCGATTGACCGCTCGTCTCGCCGCCGCGCTCCTGCTCACGGTCGCCGCCGTCACCATCCTGCCGCCCGCCGGCGCGCAGGCGCCTGGCGCCAAGGTGTACGTGGGCCACGGGATGTCGATGCACGGGGACCTCAAGTACGGCCCGAGCTTCAAGCACTTCGACTGGGCGAACCCGGACGCGCCCAAGGGCGGCGACGTGAAGATGGCCTCCGTCGGGACCTTCGACAACCTGAACCCCTTCATCCTCAAGGGGCACCCGGCGGCGGGCCTGGGTAACGTCTTCGAGACCCTCACCGTCAGCTCGGCCGACGAGCCCTTCTCGCAGTACGGGCTGATTGCCGAGACGATCGAGACGCCCGCCGACCGCTCCTGGGTCGCGTTCGCCGTGCGGCCCGAGGCGCGATTCCACGACAGCAGCCCCATCACGGCCGACGACGTGGTGTGGACGTTCGAGACCCTCAAGACGAAGGGGCACCCTCAGTATCGCGCCTACTACGCCCAGGTGACGAAGGCGGAGAAGGTCGGCGAACGAAAGGTGAAGTTCACCTTCGGGGCCGGCGACAACCGCGAGCTGCCGTTGATCGTCGGTCAGCTCCCCGTGCTCTCCAGGGCGTGGTGGAGCAAGCGCGAGTTCGACAAGACCACGCTCGAGCCCCCGCTGGGCAGCGGGCCCTACAAGGTGGAGGCCGTGGAACAGGGTCGCTCCATCACCTACCGGCGGGTGAAGAACTACTGGGGCGCCAAGCTCGCGGTCACCCGGGGGCGCGACAACTTCAACACGCTCCGCTACGACTACTACCGCGACCACACGGTGTTGCTCGAGGCCTTCAAGGGCGGCGAGTACGACTTCCGGCAGGAGAACAGCGCCAAGAACTGGGCGACCGCGTACGCGTTCCCCGCCGTCGAGAAGGGGCTGGTCAAGAAGGAAGAGATCCGCCACGAGAACCCGACCCCGATGCAGGGGTTCGTCTACAACACGCGCCGGCCGCTCTTCCAGGACCGGCGTGTGCGCCAGGCGCTCGCCTACGCCTTCGACTTCGAGTGGTCCAACAAGAATCTCTTCTACGGCCAGTACGCGCGCACGAAGAGCTACTTCTCCTCGGAACTGGCCTCGCGCGGCCTGCCGAGTCCCGAGGAGCTGAAGGTCCTGGAGCCCTTCCGCGGCAAGGTGCCCGACGAGGTCTTCACCAAGGAGTACCAGCCGCCCGTCACCGACGGCTCCGGCAACATCCGCGAGGGCGCGCGCGACGCGGTGAACCTCCTCAAGGAGGCCGGCTGGGTCGTGAAGGGCCAGAAGCTGGTGAACGATCGGGGGGAGCCCTTCCAGTTCGAGATCCTCATCCAGGATCCCCAGTGGGAGCGGATCACCCTGCCGTTCGTGAAGAACCTCGAGCGCCTCGGCATCACCGCGCGGGTCCGTACCGTGGACGCCGCCCAGTACCAGAAGCGCACCGAGGACTTCGACTTCGACATGACGGTGGAGCTCTTCCCCCAGTCCCTGTCGCCGGGCAACGAGCAACGTGACTTCTGGGGCTCGCCGGCCGCCGACACCCGCGGCAGCCGCAACACCGCCGGCATCA
>WNGB01020708.1_pt1 | contig 10748 bp, 5 predicted proteins | sample 5400681 | NCBI WGS metagenome assembly WNGB01 (sample SAMN13153367, study PRJNA577476) | soil metagenome | isolation source: 115 cm soil or saprolite under grassland replicate 2 | place: USA:California | collected 2016-06-15 | reverse complement strand
TGCCTGAAGTTCCGATTCGGTTAGTTGCAGTGCGGCGTGGCTCCGGCTTTAGCGATGCCGGAACAATACTCATCGAGCCGGGTGTATTCCGTAGAGCGAAGGTGGACTCTGCAACAGCGTTGTTGATTACGGAAGGAATTTCCCGTCTGTGGTTGGGAGGGCAAACCCCTGTGAGAGGCGAGGGTGGGGGACTCTTGCGTGAGGCTCTTCCGCGTTTCCTGGCGGTGATGTTCATCGAAAAGCAATTTGGCCGTGCGGCGGCTCAGGCGGAAATGTTACGAGAGCGACTCGCCTATAGCGCGATAGCTAAAAAGGATGCGCCCCTCGCTCGCGTAACTCCGTTGGAAGGCACATATTTCAATTCTGTGCCCAACAAAGGCGCAATGGTCTGGCGGTTAACTGATCAAACTCTTGGCCGTGAGAGTTTCGCGGTCACGCTGCGCGATCTCCTGCAAGCCGGGAAGGGAAATCCCAACGGCATTAACCTGGCGGCCCTGCGCAAGGCTTTAGCAGACCGCGGTGGTGAGAAGATAAAGACTCTTCTCGATCAGCAGTTGGATCAGGTAACTGACTTGGATCTCATGATTGGTATGCCGCAACAGCGAGGGAGTGAGTGGGTTGCTGCTTTGAGAAACCTGGGATCGACGGATGCGGTAACAACAGTCAGAGCCACCACTGCTAACGGTGAACAGCTTTCGGTTGATGTTGCGGTGCCGGCGCGCAACTTCGGCGAAGCTGTTTTCAAGACCGCCGCAAAAATTGTTCGCCTTGAAATTGATCCGGAGAAACTCTACCCACAATTAGATTACTCAAACGACAGCGTTCCGCGCGCGCCTGATCTGCAAGAGGCCTTGGGTAACGCGACTCGGCAATTTGGTGCACAAGACTACGTCAAGGCTGAGACGATCGCGCGCGAGATATTGACCGTTGCGCCGAACCTGCAGGAAGCGCGCATTACCCTCGCGCGAGCATTGCTTGGCCAGAACCGAATCGATGAAGCAGAGAAGCTTTTCCGGTCTGCTCTTGAGGAACCGCTTCCCACTTCTTCGGCCCTTGCCTGGGCCAATATCGGGCTCGGCGAGATTAGCTTGAAGAAAGGCCAGGCCGCGGAAGCTGCGAAGCGATTCAATGATGCCGTCCGCGTGGACGCCGAATATGCTTCATCGCTGGCAGCTCGGGCCGGTCGCATTAAGGCGGAGACTACAGCCAATACCGTGCAGGTTGACGAAACCGTTCGAGCTTTTATTGGGCAATTGGATCAGGCCATCACGAGTGGCAAGAAGACCGAGCTCGACTCGCGCATTGTTTCGGGTGAACTTGTCAGGTTTATCAATGGCGTCATCGGCACACAACCTGAGATCTGGCAAAGTCGGGTCTTGCGGACAGAACAACTGGACGCAAATCTGGTGACCGCCGACGTCAGTCTCAATACGAAAGAATTGGGGCGGGATCGTTCGGGGACGGCTGTTTTGATTTTGGCGCGCGCGGGTGGTGGCTGGAAGCTTGTTGGGATAGATCTTTTTGAAGTGAATTAGTAGGAAAGGTCATTCCTGTCTGCTCGGCAATCGAGTTGAGAAAAACAGCCAGAGCAGATTTTCCATATATCATTTAACATTTTTCATTTGTCATTGACTGAATTTCCCCGCGCTTCAATGAAAAATGAAAACTGAAAAATGGCAAATGAAAAATGTTGCGAATTAGAGCGTTGAACACCCAGTCCTAAGTTATGGAAGACATTGCCTCCTTAGAGCGACGCGCATCACACATCAAGTTGCTGTTGATGGATTGTGACGGTGTGCTCACGGACGGGCGATTGTGGCTGCTGGAACACGGTGACGAATACAAAAGCTTCAACACGCATGATGGACTGGGTTTGAGCCTGCTACACCGTGCTGGACTCAAGTCGGGAATTCTCAGCGGTCGCTTTTCGCAAGCTGTCATTCGAAGAGCGGAAGAATTGGGAATAGAGTTCGTGCGCCAGGGTGATCCCGAGAAGATGGAGGCTTTTCGACAAGTGTTGCGGCAAGCGGGCGTAGACGAAAATGAAGTGGCCTTCGTCGGTGACGATCTAACAGATATTCCAATTATGCAGCGAGCGGAATTGGCCGTAGCGGTTGCAGATGCCGTCGCGGAGACGCGTTCCGTAGCGCATTACGTGACGCAAGCGAAAGGCGGCCACGGCGCTATCCGAGAAGTTGTCGAGATGATTCTGAAATCGCAGGGACACTGGAATGATCTTGTAGAGGAGTATCTGAAGTGACAGTGAGCAGTGGGCAGTGAGCAGTGGGCAGTGGGCCGGGCAATGGGGCAGTTCGGCCCGAAGATTTTCCATATATGATTTGCCATTTTTCATTCGCGAATTCAACTTGGAAGTGCAATACAGGTGGTTTTGGAATGTTGATGGCGGGGCTTAGAGTTGATGGAATCAGGGGCTATGCCCCAACTCAGGGGCGTAGCCCCGGAATGATTAGGGTGCTACCTCCGGTGGGGCGGAGCCGCCACCGCACATCGGGCGGCACAGCCGCGAACCGGAGTTTCCACACAGTCGCTTCAGCCAGGTGATTGCAGAGCAAGCATAAGGAGAAAACCGTTTAAACGGTTTCAGAATTAGTTGCATATCCCCGTTCACCTAGCTGAAGCCAGGTGTTAATGAGAGAAGTACTACAACCTTTCCTGCTGAATATTCTGTTTGCACTTCAAACTTGAATCCACTTAAGTCAATTTGAAGTTAGAAATGGAAAATGAGAAATGATTGATGGAAAATTGTAAATCATTCGCCTGCCATTCGAATGACTTCGCCGCCACAGGAGTTCGCGGCCACATGTTCGCGGCCACATTGACACTGGAAGTCACGTTAACTATCTTTTCAACTCAGAACTGCGGAAAATAAGGGTTATGAATCCTTCCGCCTTCATCCTTGCTCTTAAGCGGGCGTAACTCAATGGTAGAGTGTCAGCTTCCCAAGCTGGATGTTGCGGGTTCGATCCCCGTCGCCCGCTCCATTTTTCCTCAGTAATCTCTAAACTGAAAATTCAAAAGTTAGCTAAAAGTTAGAAACGTCGCACAAAACGTCGCGCAACTGCGTTCGATTATTAGCGGCCGTAGATGTCAGCTTTCAGAAGTGACACTGACAACGGAATTCAAGGATCGTGACTATAGCCGTTTCGTGGACCAATATCGTGGGAAGTGAGTCGCACGCAAAAAACCGTTGAGCGCCGCCTGGGCCAGCTCTTCCGTTGGATATTCATCGATAGAGCCTATAACTTACGACGTATGCGACGTCCTCCCACATTTTCTCGCCAGAGAAAATCCCATTGAGAAGGTCCCGGATTTTCGTTTCACGCAGCGCAAGTAGCCGCGTTGATAACATAAGGGCATAAAGATTCTCCTTTTGCTCAGGTCTCTAAACTACGTGCAGGCGGTGATAAGGCGGGCCACACCGTATCGGTGGTGCCAGTAGATCGCATCGAGCTGTCGATACTGTTGAATACTTCGGTCTTCGCGCAAGCTTCCGACAGTCCCCGAATGAAGTGCCGGCCGCACCTTTGAGAATTCGGTGTCGATGCACGGTTGGAAGGATCATGGCATCCATCAATCCCTAGCACGCCAACCCCAACTCCGCTACAATTGCCGCCTTACCTGTGTTGGCGAATCTTGAAATACAGGGTTCTTTCCAGCAGGCAGCCAGGACATTAGGAAGGCGGCGAGTAAGCACACTTGGTTTCGGTAGGCGCTAGACTAGGCCGCTACGAAATCCGCTCGAAGATTGGCGCTGGCGGCATGGGTGAAGTGTATCTGGCGGAAGACGCGCAACTCCGTCGTCACGTGGCATTGAAGATATTGCCTTCTGAGCTTGCGGCCAATCAGGATCGGATGCGCCGCTTCGTTCAAGAGGCGCAGTCTGCGGCCGCGCTCAATCATCCGAACATCGCGCACATCTATGAGATTGGCGAGCACGCCGGCACCAAGTTTATCGCCATGGAGTTCATTGACGGCGTCACGCTGCGCGAGAAGATACATCGAGACAGAGTCCCGCTCTCCAAGCTTCTGAAGTATCTGATTCAGGTGGCCGAAGGTCTCGCCAAAGCTCATGCAGCCGGCATCGTTCATCGCGATCTGAAACCCGACAACATCATGATCACGCGTGACGACTATGCGAAGGTACTGGACTTTGGCCTGGCGAAACTTGTCGAACCGCAAAGGACGTTCGAGTCCGGCCAGGCTGGATCGAGTGAAATTGCGACGGCCATTATGCAGCAGCAGTCGATACCGGGAATGGTGATGGGCACCGTCGGATACATGTCTCCCGAGCAGGCGAGTGGTCGCGTGAACGAGATCGATCACCGTTCCGACATCTTCTCGTTTGGCTGCATTCTCTTTGAGGCGGCCACGGGACAAAGGGCTTTCGAGGGAAAAGATGCGCTTGACTCGCTGCATAAGATCGTACACGCGCCGACGCCGCAGTTGAAAGATCTGAATCCGCTCGCGCCGGATGATCTGCAACGCGTGGTGCGACGATGTCTGGCGAAGGAGCCTGAGAAACGTTATCAGTCGATGAAGGAAGTGGCGCTTGAGATCGACGATCTCCAGCAGGAACTGAAAGGACTCACGGGATCGGAGTATTCAGGCCCGCCAGCATCACCAACGACTGTGACAACATCAGGGAGCACCCGGGCTAACGAAGGATTCTGGGTTGCCGTACTGCCGTTCAAAGTTCGCGACACAGATCCCGACGTCGCAATACTTGCCGACGGGCTATCCGAAGAAATCTCGACCGGGCTTTCGCGATTTCGGTATCTGTCGGTCGTTACGAGCGCCTCTGCGGATCGACTGAAGGGAGAGGCTGGAGACGAGCGAACCCTGGGCGCCAAACTCGGCGCGCGTTACGTGCTGGAAGGAAGCATCCGCAAGGGAGGTCCTGCCATTCGCCTGAGCACCCAGCTCGTCGACACCGAGACGGGCGCGCAGCTATGGGCCGAGACCTACAATCGGGACCTCCAGACCTCGAGCATTTTTGCGGTACAGGACGATGTCGCCGCACGCATCGTCGCAACCGTAGCCGACAGCTACGGGGTGCTCGTGCATTCGATCAGGTCCGCGATGCGGCAGAAGGACGATGTGGATCTCACGCCCGTGGAGTGGCAGTTCCAGTATTTCGCCTACCGCGAGCAGATTACGCCCTCGAACCACGCCGCGCTCAGGAGCCGCCTGGCGCGCGCGCTGGAGCGGGACGACGGGACGTCGGACCTGTGGGCCTGCCTCGCGCAGGTCTACGTCGACGAATACGCGTTTGGCTTCCAGGGCGACGCGACCTCCCTTGATCGGGCCATGGCCGCGGCCCGCCGCGCGGTCGAGCTCGATCGGGCGAACCAGTTCGCCCTCGTCTCGCTGGCGCAGGCGCATTTCTTCCGTCGGGACCTCGCGGCGTTTGGCCCGGCGGCCGAGCGCGCGATGGCCCTCAATCCGCTCAACTCCGACGCACTTGGGATCATGGGGTTGCAGATCGTGCACACGGGCGAGTTCGAGCGCGGCGCGGCGATCGTGCGCCGCGCGATGGAGCTCAATGCCAACCACGCGGGGTGGATGCACTTCGCTCCCCTCTGGGAGCACTTCCACAAAGGCGAGTACGAGCAGGCCCTCGAGCGCGCGAACCGTGTGGACGTCCCCGGCAACTTCTGGCCCTATGTCGTGATGGCTGCGGCCTGCGGGCACCTCGGCCGGCGGGCCGACGCAGAGGCCGCCGTCCGGGACCTGTTGGCGCTCGATCCAGAGTTTGGGGCGCACGTGCGCTCGAACGTCGAGAGCTGGCACTTCGCGAGCGGCCTGATGGATCCCATCTTGGAAGGATTGCGCAAGGCGGGACTGGAGATTAGGGATGAAGAGCCGGCGTCATCCTCCTCAGCCGCACCCCTTGCTTCGAGCGAGACGCGAGCGGATGAAGGCTTCTGGGTCGCCGTGCTTCCGTTCAAGTCTTCTGGCACGGCGAAGGAACTCAAGTCGCTAGCCGAGGGACTGTCCGAAGACATTGTCATGGGGCTTTCGCGTTTCTCCTACCTACGTGTGATTGCGCGCGGCTCAACGCTACGCTTCGCAAACCAGACGACGGATCTGCGGACCGTAGGTAAAGAACTTGGCGCCCGCTATGTGATGGAAGGCTCCCTCCGACAAGCGGGTACAAAGCTACGCCTTGCCGTGCAACTCGTTGATGCCACCACAGGAGCCCACCTGTGGGCGGAAAACTACGAGCGAGAATTGAGTTCCGAAAACATTTTTGAGTTACAGGATGACCTTGTTCCACGAATTGTCTCCACAGTCGCCGACTGGTACGGCGTTCTGCCTCACAGCATGAGCGAAACAGTTCACCTCAAACCTCCCGACAAACTAAGCCCTTACGAAGCGTTACTGCGGAGCTTCGGTTACTTCGAGAACATCGCTCCCGAAGAGCATGCCATTGTCAGATCCAGTCTGGAGCGAGCTGTCGCTCAAGAACCAGGCAACGCTGATGGATGGGCCATGCTTTCAATGATCTTTGGTGAAGAGCACAGGTTCGGGTTCAACGTGGAGCCTGATTCGCTCGGGCGCTCACTTGACGCTGCACGGAAGGCTGTTGCAATTGCGCATGCCAATCATTTCGCGTGGCTTGCTTTAGCGCAGGCACTGTTCTTTCGTAAAGAATTCGATCCCTTCCGCGATGCGGCGGAACGGGCGATCGCACTCAACCCTATGGACGGATCTACGGTTGAGTACCTGGGCCACTTGATAGCCTTTTCCGGCAACTGGGAGCGCGGCTGCGAATTGGCCAAGCGGGCGCGACAACTGAATCCTAATCATCCGTCGTGGTACTGGGCAGTTCCTTTTCTCGATGCCTATCGCAAAGGCGACTACCTTGGCGCTCGCCCCTTCTTACTGAAAGGAAATCCGCAGAAGGTTTGGTTGATGCACGCACTGCTCGCCGCAGTACACGGCCAGCTTGGAGAAAGTGAGGCGGCAGCCAGGCATCTTCAAGAGGTGCTGACAATGATGCCGGATTTCCCCTCGATTGGGCGCGATGAGTTTTCAAAGTGGTATCTACCGGAACTCGTCGATCACTTGATGGACGGACTGTGTAAGGCGGGACTGAAGATCGTCGATGACAAATCGTCCTCTTCGCGTTTCAGTTCACAAACTTCACCAACGAATTCACTCGGATCAGTGTTGAAGAGCATCGCTGTGTTGCCATTTCAAAACCTCTCCGTCGATCCCGAGCAGGAGTTCTTTGCCGACGGGATCACCGAGGAAATACTCAACGCACTGGCACAAATAAAGGAACTACGAGTCGCGGGACGAAGTTCTTCATTTTCGTTCAAAGGTCGAAACGAAGATCTGCGATCGGTTGGAGCCAAACTCAATGTGACCAGCATCCTTGAGGGAACGTTGCGACGCTCAGGTGATCGACTCAGAATCACAGCCCAACTCATTGATGCCGTTAGCGGATACCAACTGTGGTCAGAGCGATACGATCGCGTCGTCGAAGACATCTTCGACATTCAGGACGAAATTGCTCTTGCGGTTGTTGACGCGTTGAAGTTGAAACTCTTTGGCGATGCGAAAGAAGCGGTCGTTAAGCGATACACGGATGACGCCGAGGTCCATGAACTTTTCTTAAAAGGTCGTTACTACTACTACAAATACACAGCAGAGGGATGGACTCGTGCGGTCGAGTTCTTCGAGAAAGTTATCGAGAAACACCCGGATCATGCTCCGGCGCACGCTGGAAAAGCTGCGGCCCTCGGGTGTCTCTGGTTTTTCGGATTGTCTCCCGCCGACGAGGCCGTTCCGCCATTTAGAAGCGCCGCTACCAAAGCAATCGAGCTTGATGGAAACTTGGCGGGTGCACATCTGTCGCTTGGATTGGTCAACTTTTTTCATGATTGGGAATGGGAAAAAGCTGAGCAGGAATTCAAACAAGCGATTCTGTTGAATCCAAAAGACGCCGAAGCACTCTCTTACTACGCGATGTTCCTCGGCTTTGTAGATCGTTTTGACGAAGCGATGGCACTTGCCAGGCGCGCACTCGAAGTCGATCCGCTTTCACTCCTTATTAATATGAATGTGGGTTGGACCTATTTCTCTGCTGGTCTGGCAAACGAAGCGTTTGATCAGGCACGCAAGCTGACGGAAATAGAGCCTGCCTTCTTCGGCGCCTATTGGCTGAAAGGTGCGACTAGTTTGGGAAACGGAGACTATGAAGAAGCCATCGAGCAGCTAACAAAGGCGGTTTCGCTCGGAGGTCACCCTATCGTGTTGGCTGATTTAGGTGCTGCTTACGCGTTGGCAGGAAAGAAGGAAACCGCTGAGGCGATCCTTGACCAATTGCTCGACATGCGTCGGCAAAGTTATGTGCCGGCAATCTGTCTTGCCCGCGTCTGCAGCCGTCTGGGCGAGCTGGAAAAGACAATTCAGTGGCTCGAGACAGCATACGAGGAGAGAAATGGCGAGTTGGTTTTTCTCGAAAGCGAAATTACCAGCGCTGCCCAGGGGGATTCCTTAAACAGTTTGGGCAAGGATCCAAGAGTCAAAGATTTGTTGGAGAGGATGAAACTACCTTCACGAGATCAGGGAGACTAAATGAACAGTTTAGCTGACGAGAATGGCATTCGCGAGGCGATACACTACTACATCGAAGGAATGAGAACGGGCAACGTTGAAGTATTGAGGCAAGGCTTTCATCAGCAAGCGATCCTCTGCGGTTACCTCGGCGATGAGATGATCGCGGCACCCATCGAGGGATTGTATGACTGGGTCAACTCAAATCCCGCGCCTGTTACAACCGGAGAGGCTTTCGACTGCGAAGTTTTGTCGTTAGAGATCACCGGCCGAGTGGCGTCGGCAAAAGTTCGCGAAGCACACGAGGGTGCGGTGATTGATTACTTCCACTTATTAAAGCATGGGGATCGATGGTGGATCGTCAGCAAACTGTGGGACACGGACGTTTGTCTCTGCGTACTCTCCGCACAGCAACCGAACAGCGAGGGAATTTGAGCAACGACATATCCCTCGACACGATTATTAGACCATACCGGATCGTCTCGAAGATCGGCGCGGGCGGAATGGTGAGGTGTATCGCGCTGCAGCGTTTCGAACAGGAAGCTAAGGCGACGTCGGCTCTGCAGTCCCTCACGGACGAACTCACGAAAGAGTATCCGAAAGATACGCTCATCAACTCGCTCTGGCTGCCCACAGTGCGCGCCGCTGCGTTGCAAGGCGATAGCACTACAGCACGCAAGGCGTATCAGGACTTCTTTGCGTTATGGAAAGATGCAGACAGCGATATTCCGGTGCTGATGGAAGCGAAGAAGGAATACGAAAAGCTGAAGTAAGTCATTGCGCGCTGCCAATAACCGAGGTCGATGGGCTCGTCCGATTGTCGTGGAAATCGGAGATAACCTTCCTGGTCACCACTAACGCAACCAGGATCAGCAGTTTGAGTTTATATTCGGCTTAACATTGCCATACAATCGGTGCACTCGCGAGGACATCAGCGTGCTCAATAAATCTGACCCGCCGTCCCCCAAACGTCCCCCAGCGACACGCAAATCAGGCACGGCATGCATGGTATGCAGTGCATGCATGAGCATTTTCTCCGAGTGATTTTGTAAGTGTTGAAAATAAAGAATCGAAAATTCAGATTCCCAAGCTGAAAGTTGCGAGTTCGATCCTCGTCGCCCGCTCCAAATTTCCTTAACCCAATCGCAAGTTTCAACGATTAATCTCTTAAAAACACGCGCCTGTCCCGTGGTCTTGGTGTTCAAGCTCCTGGCTTCGCTGGAGCTACCTCAGTGCGATAGAGGGTCAGATGTGCCCCGTGATGTTTCGAGAAAAAATGAAGTCTGTGGTCAGCCTCCAGATAAGGATTGGTTCACGCTGTTGCCATCTGATGAAATGGGTGTAGACTCGACGCCGCTTTCGTGATCAAAACAGAGAATTTCCGATCAGGAAGAGCTGTGAACATCTGAGCGAATTCCGTTTGCGAGATCGCTTTTCGAGAAGGCAATAGCAATGAACAGAATTCCCGGAATTTTGGTTTTCACCTCTCTGCTACTTTTGTCCCCTGCAGCAGCGCTTGCCCAGCAGGCCTACGGTGAAGTTGCGTTTGTGAATTCTGGCCCGGCAGCCGCGCAGCCAGACTTTCTCCACGGTCTGGCTCAGCTACACAACTTCGAATACGATGATGCTGCCGAGCACTTCCGTAAGGCCCAGCAGATCGCTCCTGACTTCGCCCTGGCCTTTTGGGGGGAAGCCATGACGAAGAATCATCCGGTCTGGCATGAGGAAGACGTTCCCGCTGCCCGCCTAATCCTCAACCGCCTCGCTTCCACTCCGAAGGCGCGGCTCGCCAAAGGTGTCACGGAGCGAGAAAAACTCTACCTCCATAGCATCGAAGTCCTCTTCGGCGACGGCACGAAGGACGAACGTGACCGCCGCTACGAATCCGTGCTCGCTGAACTGCACCGCAAGTTTCCCGAGGATGTAGATGCCGCCAGCTTCTATGCGCTTGCCATCCTGGGTACTGCGGAGCACGGCCGCGATTTCGCCACCTACATGCGCGCCGCCGGCGTGCTCGAAGAGGTTTTCGCGCAACATCCGCGGCATCCCGGCGTCGTTCACTACCTGATTCATTGTTACGACGATTCAGTCCACGCTCCGCTCGGTCTGCGTGCCGCGCGCATCTATGCGAAGATTGCGCCCGAAGCCGGTCATGCGCAGCA
>WNGB01014030.1_pt1 | contig 10748 bp, 8 predicted proteins | sample 5400681 | NCBI WGS metagenome assembly WNGB01 (sample SAMN13153367, study PRJNA577476) | soil metagenome | isolation source: 115 cm soil or saprolite under grassland replicate 2 | place: USA:California | collected 2016-06-15 | reverse complement strand
CCCCAGCCCCCAGCCCCACGCGTGGTTCGGCGGGTTGATCGCGGGCCTGGCGGCCGGGCAGCTTGCGCTGGCACGGATCGACTTCTTTGTGCTGGTGGCGCCGCTGCTGCTGTACCTCGCGTATATCGCGCTTACGAAACGCTGGAGCGTGCCGATGTGGGCGCTCACGGGCGGCCTGGCTGCGATGCTGCTCCATGCGCTGCTGCATATCATTTTCATTTCGCGGGCTTATTTCTTCGATACGCTGTATGCCCGGCTTCAGGATCAGTCGGCGATTATTTTTTATCTGACGCTGCCTTTTCTGACGCCGGTGCTCCGTAAGCAGTTCATGGATATTGCGCGCAGCGCGCCGCTGCGCCGCCCACTGCGCCTGCCGATCGAGCTGGGCCTGCTCGCATTGCTAGTGATTGTGTTTGTGCTGCTGCGCCGCGATGGCCGGCCGCAGCGCTGGTTCGAGCAGCTGATCGTGTGCTACCGGCGCGGGCTGCTGCGCGTGGTCGCGGCGCTGATCGTGCTGCTTGGCGTCTATGGATATCTCATCCGCCCACAGATCCTGACTCCCCAGATGCTGGCCGCCACGCCGAGCTGTCTCGCGCCGGCCCAGCTGCGCGCGCCGAGCGGCGACTGCCTGGCGCTCCAGGGTTACATCGGGGCGCCGACTAAGCCGCCCGAGCATCCGAACCAGGTTGCGTATCTGCTGGGCGCACTGCCAACGTTGATTCAAGGCCATGCGCTCCCACCGCGTGGCGCGGCGTCTTTCTCGCCCGGCAACCCCAGCGAGTCCGAAAAAATCGGCATTGCCCAGGCCAACCTGGTCCGGCTGGGCTGGTATCTTTCGCCGCTGGGCGTGCTGCTGGGGGTGCTGGGCTTCGCGCTGTGGTGGCGGCGCGGCCTGACGCGCGGCTCGTGGCTGTTCCTGGTCGTCAGCCTGATCAGCGCAATCTTCTTCTTGCGCCTGGCCTATGGCACCACCGACTTGACCTACATCTACATTCTGCGCCGCTACATGCCGGTGGTCTACCCGGCGTTTAGCCTGGGAATGGCGTATGCGATTGTGGCGCTGGCACGACGAAGGACGAAGGACGAAGGACGAAGGACGAAGGACGACCGCTGGCGTCCATCTTCCGTCTTTGGTCTTTGGTCTTTGGTCTTTGGTCTTTGGTCTTTGGTCTATCGTCTATCGTCTATCGCCCTGGCGCTGTCTCTGCTGGGCTTCTTCGTGGCAACCAATCGGCCGCTATACGCCCATGTCGAATATCAGGGCGCGTTGGATCAGCTCGCAGCGATCGTGGGCCGGTACGGCTTTGGCGCGAACGATGTGCTGCTGTTTCGTGGCGAAGGTCGCGATACGCCTGATCTGGTGGTGACGCCGCTGAAGTATACCTACGGCATCGACGCATTAGCTATCCGCAGCGACGACCCCGGCAAGTACGCCGAGGATCTCGCACGCTACGTGCGGCACTGGCAGGCGCAGGGCCGCCAGATCTATCTGGTGCTGGGGCCGAATGGCGCGGTCGAGCTGCCGGGCCTGCGGCCGGAGCGACTTGGCCCGCTGGCGCTGCACCTGCCCGAGTTTCAGCAGCTGCGCGACCAGAAGCCACGCGGCCTGCAGAACTTTGTGTTTGACTTCATGGTGTACCGGCTGGCCCCCTCCGCCGCGCCCGCGCCGGCCGCTGTCGCGGTGGACGATTTCAGCGCGCAGGTGCGCGGCTTCTACCATCCTGAGCAGACCGGCGGGCAGGCGCTGGCCTGGACCGACGGCGCCGCGCTACTGCGGCTGCCCTGGCCGCGCGACGGCAAGCCACGCACGCTGATTATCCACCTGGCGCCCGGCGCGACTCGGCCTGCCAGCCTGGGGCCGGCGCAGGCCTGCATCGCATACCGCCCTGAGTCGAGCTTCGCGCTGGTGAATCTGCCGTTCACCGGCGAGCAGTGCATAACCCTGAACGGCACGACAATGGCCGGCTACCGCTTCACGATCGACCCGCGCGGCCAGCCGGCGCCCGCGACCGGCACCTATCTGCTGCGAATCACCAGCGCCGCCTGGGTGCCCGCCAAGGCCGACCCGGCGCAGATCGACCAGCGTTACCTGGGGGTGCAGTTTGGCGGAATAGTGATTGGGAATTAAAGTCACATGCGTTGCGCACTGGGCGAGCAAAGTAGCCCCAACCCCCACCCTGCTACACCCGCGTGATCTCAATCTGCTTGATCCGCGGCCCTTGCATCTCGAGCACAGTCAGGCGGATGCCATTGTAGGTTAGGCTATCGCCGGTCTGGGGCAGGCGGCCAAGCTGCTCCAGCACAAAGCCGGCCAGCGTTTCATAGTCGCCCTCGGGCAGGTGCAGGTCGAGCTGCTCGTTCACATCCTCCAGGCGGATCTGCCCCTCGACCACGCTAGTGCGCTCGTCGATGGTGGTCAGCGCCTGGTCATCGCGCTCCAGCTCATCGTCCAGGTCGCCGACGATCTCCTCGATCAGATCCTCCATCGTCACCGCGCCGGCCATGCCGCCATACTCGTCGATCAGGATGGCCATGCGAATGTGCTTGTCGCGCAGCTCTTGCAGCAGGTCGCCAATGCGCTTGCTCTCGGGCGTGAAGAACGCTGGCCGGATCAGCGGCGTGATCGGCTGATCGAGCGTGAACCCGCTATCGCGCAGCATCACCAGCAAATCCTTGGCCGAGATGATCCCCACCACATCGTCGACGCCGCCTGGCCCCAGCACAGGAAATCGAGTGTGCCCGGTGGCGGCGAAGCGATCGAGAAACTCGCGCACGCTGGCGTCGTGGTCGATCGTGACGACTTCGGTGCGCGGCAGCATGGCCTGGTAGGCCGGCCGGTTGGCGAACGAGAAGACGTTGATCAGCATCTCCTGCTCGCCCTCGTCCAGCACGCCGGCATCGCCGCTCTCCTCCACCAGCAGCCGCAGTTCGTCGGCCGAGTGAACCTTGGTGTGCCCACCGCTCTCGTGAATGCCAAATAGCCTCAGCACCGTCTCGGTGGCCCAATCCAAAAAGCGGATGACCAGGCCGAAGACGCGGTTGAAGATCGCCAGCGGCTGGGCGATGAATAGCGCGGTCTGCTCGGGAGCGCGGATGGCGAAGACCTTGGGCGCCTGCTCGCCTAGCACGATATGCAGGGTGGTGATGATGAAGAAGGATATCGCGATGCCAACCGCGTGGCTGATCGTCAGCGCCAGTGTCTCGGCCACGGCTAAGCTGCCGAGTAGCCAGATCAGGAGCGACTCGATCGGTGGATCGACCAGCTGAGCAATCGTGCTCTCGCCGATCCAGCCGAGCGCCAGGCTGGCCAGTGTAATGCCGAGCTGCGCCGCCGCGATATAGCGATCCAGGTCATCCTGCATGCGTCGGCTGAGCGCGGCGGCCGAGTTGCCGCCGATGGCCAGCTGCTCCAGCCGCGTGCGCCGCGCGCCAACCAGCGCGAACTCGGCAGCCACAAAGAACGCATTCATCGCGACCAGCGCGAGGACGCCGACGAGCCGCAGCGAAATATCGTAAAAGCCTGCCATCTCCATCCTTCTGTACAGTAAGACAAGGTTTCGCTTGGCAGCGATCGGCTTTACCGTTTGGGGAGGCTTGGAGGGGGTCTGGGGGCGGCCGGGTACCCTTTGGGTGCCGTCCCCCAGACCCCCACCCCGAAGTGTAACGTTCGCAAGAACCTTATCTAAGTGCCGCATATCGGAACAGCAGGCTGTAATGCGTGGCAGCGCCGTTCTGCGCCCTAGTATACCAGAACCGCCAGATTGTATTCTTGCGTCCGAGGCACGAACATGGTACGATAGTGTGCAGCGCGGGCCGCTAGCTCAATGGCAGAGCACGTCGCTCATAACGACTTGGTTCCAGGTTCGAATCCTGGGCGGCCCACCAGCAGTACACGTGCTAGATGCTCAATCCAGCAGATACCGATTGCCATCCTGATCCTCGAACAGCGCCTGCCAGTCGACACGATCAAGCAGGGCCACCAGCTTGTGCAGCCCTTTGCCGTGCCGCAACCCCCCGAACCCCACCAAACAGAGTGTGGTTGCCTGCCACAGTACTTTCTCATTGCCTGGGTTGTATTTCGCTCGATCGGCCAAAAATGACCCAGGCCATAAAGATTCGCCAGTGCGCTGGAGGCATACATGTTGCTGCCGTAGCGGCGTAACGAATGCAATGAATCGTGATGCTGTACGCTGCACGAAACCTAGAAAGTTTTAGCAATGAGTGCTACTTCTGCCGCGACGCGGGTATCTGTTTCGATCGAGGCGCCCACGGATCTGCCCGATTACGCGCCGATGCTGACAGCCTATCATCGCACGCATGCGGCGGAGCTGCGCACGATGGTAGGCGATCTGCCGGTGCGGGCAGGCGACTGTGTGCTCGACATGCCCTGTGGCGATGGCGCGTATACGGTGCTGCTAGCGGAAAAAGTTGGTTCAAGCGGCAGTGTTCTCGGTGTCGATCTGTCGGCCTGCTATTTAAAATTGGCCCGCGCGCGCGCCGATCAGTCGCCCGAGGCCGCGCGTATACGCTTCCAGGCTGGCGATATTGCGTCGTTGCCGTTCGATGACAATACCTTTGACCTGATCTGGTGCGCGCAGAGTATGTATAGCCTACCCGATCCGCTTGGCGCACTGCGCGAGCTGCGGCGCGTCGTTCGTCCCGGCGGGACGGTTTCGGTTTTCGAGAACGACACACTGCACCAGATTATGCTGCCCTGGCCGGCTGCGCTAGAGCTGGCTGTGCGTCAGGCCCAACTTCGTTCGCTTGTCGCGCGTGCGCCTGCGGCAGCTAAGTTCTTTATTGGGCGTGATCTTCGCGGCACGTTTGCAGCAGCCGGCCTGAAGAACAGCATCGTGACGCCGTATGCGAGCATTCGCCACGCGCCGCTGAGTGCGGATGAGCGGACTTACTTGGCCTGGTATTTCGCTATTCTTGGCACCCATGCGCGGCCATACCTCCAGCCGGATGTGGGCGCTTGGTTCGAACGGCTGCTCGACCCAACATCGGCAGACTTTCTGCTCGATCAGCCAGATTTCTATGTGATCTACCTTGATATGGTGGCACGGGGTGTCAAGTCGCAGGATGGCCTGTAAATAGTAATGAAGAGCATGGTATACGCGGCTTTATATCCGCAGGCCGAGCATCGCTTATTGATGCAGCCGGTCGCGCCGGTAAAACATATGCAAACAGGCAACGACATCTTGATCGTCGACGACGAAGTTGCAATCGCGCAGCTGCTGGCCGACGTACTCCACGAGGAAGGCTACCGCATTCGTGTGGCGCATGATGGCGCAAGCGCGCTGCTGGAGATCATAAAGCGCCGGCCTGGGCTGGTGCTGCTGGATGTCGCGATGCCGGTGATGCTCGGCAGCGACCTGCTGGTGTATTTGCGCCAGCATGGCTTCAATGATCTGCCGATCATTATTATGACCGCTGGGTTGAGCCCGCTGATCTATCTGGCGCAGGGCGCGACAGAAGTGCTGCCAAAGCCATTTGATGTCAACAAGGTGGTGGAGAAGATTGCCCAATATCTGCCGCTGGAGCGTGGGCGCGCAGCTGGCGATGAGTAAATGGGCGGCGCAGTACCCTTCCTTCGCAGGTCTTTTTTGGATGTGTAGACCGGAAAAAGACCCGCGGGATATGTGGCAACGAGCATAGCGGAATGCGCCACATCACATTCCGCCTAGGGGCGCCCACCTGGCTCGGCGTGCGGCGCGGGCGGGATGAAGTCGTAGTTCGGCGCACGGTATCGCGAACCAGGCTGATCACGGATGTAAGCGCGGCGGCTTTGAGCAGCTGAAATTCATCGCCGAACTGATCATGATTCTGATCGATCATACCCGGCTGGGCCGTGAGCCGGTGTGCTGCGCGAATGATGCGCCGCGCGAATCAGTGTCACGTTCGCGCGCCGAGCGCGCCGCCCTCCTGAGATCGCCCAGGATAGCTCGCCGTCAGATTACCTCCGAGTTGCGCGCGCCACCAAATATCCAATACCCACGCCGACCAGCAGCGACTCGATCGGATGCTCGCGGATGAGGTGCTCTAGGTCGGCGCGCACCATGTGTAGGTCGGCGGTCTGAAGGTACTCGCCACTGCGCTCGAGCGCATCAGCTGCCTTGGATGCGACCTCGCCGGCCTTGCCTTCAGGCGCGTTTTCGCGCACTGTCTGTGCCAGCGTGCTCATCTGCTCGCCGGTCGCGGTCATCGCCGAATCGACCTTGCTGGCGGCCACGTCGCCAACTTCGGCGGCTTTGGCGCGCGCCTCGTCGACGATCTGGCTGGCATCCTTCGTTCGGAGGTCATCGGCGGTCTGCTTGACTTTGTCGGCTGCGCTCTGTGCGATGTCGGTGGCCTGGTCGCCGGCCTGCTTGGCGCGCTCGGCAGCGGTATCGAGCACATTCGCGCTTTCTTCCTTGAACTGCTCGCGCTCGGTTGCGCCGGCTGGGGTCTCGTATGGTCGACGTTCCATGATGTACTCCTTACGCTCTGTTTTACTGCTCCAAACACTCTCGAGGTCTCCTGAGCAAAAACTGTGCCAGGATCAGTTTGAGGAGTGAAGCCGGCGACAGAATTTCGCTTGGCGGCTTGGATGGGTTGAATGTGCCCCGACTGCTTCATTGACAGGACGTACGCGGTGCCCAGATGTGGTCATGCGCAGCGGTACGTTAGCTTCTTTTTGTTGTTCGTTTTTTCGCTCGCAGAGCGAAAAAACGAACAACAGCTGAAATGGGAAGTCCCATGATTGGCCAATTCGTGGTACGATTCTTGCTTTATTGAATCGCCCTATGCCAAAAAAAAGCGTTTTCGCTTGCGCCAACCGTTGGGCTCTATTTCATGTCTGCTGAACAACTCATCCAATATCTGAGCTGGGCGTTGTTTCTGCTGGTCTGCGCGAGTGTCACGCTTCAGGCGGTACGCGCGCCTCGGCGCGTAACGATCGATATTGCACTGTTTTTTGTGATTCCAGCCGCGATCATCTCGTTAGCGATCGAGGCCACATTTGGCGTGATCCTGCCTGGGCCGCTGATCAATGCCGTCTATACGGTGCTGATTCTGGCCATGGCCTACATGCTGCTGCGGCTAGTGGATGACTTCTCGGATGTGCCAGCGTGGCTGATGCATGGCGCGCTGATTGCGCTGGCGCTGCTCGCGGCCGGTGCATTTGTATTTGACCAGCCATTGCCTGCCCCGCTCACCGCGCTGATGCTGATCTACCTGATCGGGCTGCTGCTGTATAGCGCAATCGCCTTCGTGCGCGAGTCGCGCCGGTCGAGCGGCGTCACTCGCCGCCGGATGCAGGCCGCTGCGGCTGGGTCGATCCTACTGGTGTTGGTGTTCGTGTTCACGACGCTACGGGCGGCGCTGCCGGGGATGAGTAGTTTCTGGCAGGGGCTGTCGGATCTGGCGGGGTTGGCGGCCGGTGGCTGTTACTTTCTCGCATTTGCCTCGCCGCGCTGGCTGCGCCGAGCCTGGCAAGAGCCCGAGCTGCGCGCGTTCCTGGGGCGGGCCGCGCGCCTGCCGCGCCTTTTCGATGCCACCGCGATCATCGCCGAGCTCGAAAGCGGCGCGGCGACATCGCTTGGCGCGCCCAACGCGCGGATCGGCCTATGGAATGCCGAGGCTCGCAAGCTGTACTTCCCGCTGGGCGAACAGAACTACGCGCTGGATCCAAGCGAGCCCATTCCAGCGGCGCGGGCCTTTCGCACCCAGCAGCCGGCCTTCAGCGCGAATGTTCCGCTCGAGCATCCAGAGTACGCTGAGATGAGCCGTAAGTGGCGGCTGACTGCGGTGCTGGCGGCGCCGATCAGCGCCGGCGCGAAGCGGCTGGGCGTGCTGGTTGTGTATGCGCCGCGCGCGCCGATCTTCGCGGATGACGACCTGGCGCTGCTGCAGCTGCTGGCCGACCAGGCCGCCGTGATCCTGGAGAGCCGCACGCTAATCGACGAGGCCACGCGGGTGCGCGCGCGCGAGGAGGCCACGCGCCTGCGCGAGGATTTCCTTTCGGCCGCCGCGCATGATCTTAAAACCCCGCTCACAAGCTTGATCGCCAAAGCGCAGCTGATGGAGCGGCTGGCGCTGCGCAACCCGGCCGCTCCGGCCGATCTGAGCGGGCTTCAGCTGCTGGTTCGCGAAGGGCAGCGGCTCAAGCTGATCGTGCTGGAGCTGCTGGATGCGGCGCGCGCGGAACAAGGCCGGCTGGTCGGCGAGCGTGCCCTTGTCGAGCTGGTGGCGCTGGCGGAGGAAGTCTGCGCTCGCCACAGCGCGGATCAGCATGTCTGCGCTGTCGAGAGCAACGGGCCGGTGATCGGTATGTACGATGCATCTCGAATCATGCAGCTGCTGGAAAACCTGACCGAGAATGGCGTCAAATACAGCCCGCACGGTGGCAAGGTGCGGCTGAAAGTCTGGGCGGATTCCGATTGCGCATATATTAGCGTGACCGATCAGGGCATCGGCATCCCAGCCGACGATCTGCCGCACATCTTCGAACGTTTCTACCGCGCCGCAAATGTAGACGACCGGCAATTTGCCGGGATGGGTCTGGGTTTGTTTATCTGCCGTGGCATTGTCGCGCAGCACGGCGGGCGCATTCACGTCAGCAGCCGGCCCGGAGCTGGCAGCAGCTTCCAGATCGAGCTGCCACTCACGCCTGTGATGGAGGAAAGTCATGCCTGAGCGACCGATTCTGATCATCGACGATGATCCGGCCATCCGTGCGACAGTCGCCGAAATTCTCGAGTCGGAAGGCTATAGCGTGGCGACTGCGATCAACGGCGCGGATGGTCTCCAGTCGCTCGATCGGGTCGACCCGGCGCTGGTGCTGCTGGACATGCGCATGCCGATACTTGATGGCTGGGGCTTCGCGCGCGCGCTCCAGAAGCGCGGCGTCCAGGTTCCGATTCTGGTGATGACAGCTGCCCAGGATGCCCGGCGCTGGGCGCACGAGATCAATGCGGAGGGCTATGTCGCAAAGCCCTTCGATCTGCTCGATCTGCTCGATACAGTCGGGCGATTCTTTCCGGCCGCCTAAGGCTCGGCCGGAGGCTTCTGGCACGCTGTTTGCTCAGCTGGCTGTCGTCGATACGATGGAGATCGCCTCAGCCGCAGGGCACAAATGATGCTCTTCTATGTCTCAGCAGAACCGCTATATCTGTGTTTCGTTTTTGCGCTCGCAGAGCGCAAAAACGAAACACAAAAAGAAGATAAAGTACCGCTGCGAAAGATGACATCTGAGCCACCGCGTAAGCCCTGTAAATCACAGATGGAGGTAGTGGATGGAGCTTGGAATGATCGGGCTGGGCCGCATGGGCGCGAATATGACCCGGCGGCTGATGCGCGCCGGCCATAGCTGCGTGGTGTACGATGTCTGGGCTGCCTCGGTGCAGGCGCTGGCGGGCGAGGGCGCCACTGGCGCGGCGTCGCTGGCCGATTTCGTTGCGCGGCTGCATGCGCCGCGCGCGATCTGGCTGATGGTGCCGGCCGGCGTGGTCGATGCGACACTGGCGGATCTTGTGCCGCTGCTGGCGCCGGGCGATACTGTGATCGACGGCGGCAACTCCTACTATCACGACGATCTGCGGCGCGCGGCTGAGCTGAGGGCGCGCGACCTGCACTATGTGGATGTCGGCACCAGCGGCGGCATCTGGGGTTTGGAGCGCGGCTACTGCCTGATGATCGGCGGCGAGGCGCCAGTGGTCGAACGGCTCGACCCGATCTTCGCCGCGCTGGCGCCCGGCGTTGGCGCAGCACCACGCACGGCCGGCCTTGAGGCGCTGGGCAGCACGGCCGAGCAGGGCTACCTACACTGTGGGCCGAACGGCGCCGGCCATTTCGTCAAGATGGTTCATAATGGCATCGAGTATGGCATCATGGCCGCCTACGCCGAAGGCTTCAATATCCTGCAGCACGCCAATGTCGGCAAGCAGGGCCGCGAAGTAGATGCCGAGACCACACCGCTGCGCCACCCCCAGTACTACCAGTACGACATCAATGTCGCCGATGTGGCCGAGCTGTGGCGGCGTGGCAGCGTGATCGACTCCTGGCTGCTGGATCTGACCGCGCTGGCGCTGCGTAAGAGCCCCGACCTGGCCAACTTCTCCGGCCATGTGTCCGACTCGGGCGAGGGCCGCTGGACGGTCACGGCCGCGATCGATGAAGCCGTGCCGGCGCCGGTGCTGAGCGCGGCCCTGTTCGCGCGCTTCAGCTCGCGCGGCGAGGATGACTTCGCCGAGAAGCTGCTCTCGGCGCTGCGTTTCGAGTTCGGCGGGCATGTGGAGAAGATGCCAGAGAAGGCTTCTTGAGCGTGGTTCCAGTTTGATTATCGACAAGGTTCTTGCGAACGTTCCACTTCGGGCTGGGGGTCATTGGGGTAGGTCAGGAAGGGCACAGCCCTTCCTGATGCCGTATCTGTGTATCGTGCTGGCGGCGAAGCCGCCAGCACGATACATAAAATATCTTCTCTGGGGGCGGCGCAGCCGCCCCCCGACCCCCACGCTGGGAAGCGATACCTACCCAAGCCTCCCCAGACTGTAAAGCTGATCGCTGCCAAGTGGAACCTTATCTTAGCAAGCAAAAAGAGACGGCCATCCTTCGGCTTTTTGGCTTGTAGAAGCTTGACAAGCTGTGTATAATTGACCGTATCCGAATGTAAAGTATGTTAAATAGTGGCGCTGCACGCTGTATCTTTCCGAACTCGTGTGCCTCATCTCGTGTGGAACCGAGCGCGGGAAAGCCCCCGTACGCCTAGA
>WNGB01045039.1_pt1 | contig 10749 bp, 12 predicted proteins | sample 5400681 | NCBI WGS metagenome assembly WNGB01 (sample SAMN13153367, study PRJNA577476) | soil metagenome | isolation source: 115 cm soil or saprolite under grassland replicate 2 | place: USA:California | collected 2016-06-15 | reverse complement strand
CGACCACGGCGGGCTGGTGCGCGACCCGCTCACGCTCGGGCTGGCGCTGCGGGCGCTCGACGGCACCCTGGAGCGCAAGCCGGGTCCGTCCGACTGCGCCGCCCTGCGCGGCGACGGCCAGTGAGCGTGACCGAGCGCCGGGTCATCGTCGAACCGCTGCCCACCGGAGCCAGTTGATCCCGACCGGTCGCCGGGCCAGGACTGCTCAGGCCAGCAGGTGGCGCTGGAGGAAGGCGACCGTGCGGGTCCAGGCCGCGAAGGACTGTCACAGGTGCGAGGTACAACTGTGACGGGACAAGAGAGCAAAGAGGAGACGGGAGGCCACTCATGGAGCCTCGGTACGGCGCGCTCTACGGCGCCCTCGAGCAGCTCGCCAGCGACCGCAGGCGCGACTTGCAGGCGTCCGCCCGAGCCTGGCGACTATCGACCCGACACAGGCGCCGCCGCCTGCCGACCCGCCGCTGGCTCGCCCTGGCGATCGGCCTGCGCCCGGCGACCACACGAACCGCCTCCGCGACCTGCGCCCCACGCTCCGCCTGACCCGGCGCCGGGCGGCTTGACCCGGGGAGCGGGCGGCCCGAATATCGCCGTGGTTCAGGGCTGGGCGGCGAGGGCGCGCGGATCGGGGGAAGCATGAGCGGCATCGGGGTGCTCGGGATCGACAACGTCCTGTTCGACGTGGGCGATCTGGACGGGGCGCGCCGGTTCTACGGGCCCGCGCCGCCGCGGCCGTCGCCGCGCCTGTGGCTGGAGGTGCCGAACGCGCGCGCCGCGGCGGCGGTGCTCGGGGACGCGGGCGTCGACCTGCTCGACGAGCCGAGGGAGCTGCGCACCGGCTGGGTCGTCGAGCTGTCCGATCCGTGGGGCAACGTGATCGGCCTGACCGACTACCTCAACGACCCGGCTCGCGCCCGTCAGGCGGCGGCCGGGCGGTGACGCCTGGCCGCTGGAGTGGCGGGGGCCAGAGGAGGCGCTGCGGCGTGGCCCGCCCCATTGACTCGACCGGGCCGTGGCAATAGCGTGCACGCAGCAGAGCAACCTTGCGAGCGAGGGGGGACGTCATGCGGGTGCTCGTTCAGTTCCGATCGTCGCCACAAGTCCATTCCGCACTGCTCGCCGGCGAGGCGATGCCCGCCTTCGCCGCCGAGTCGATGGCGGCCGCCGGGGAAGGGGCGGCCGGGCTGGTGGGCACCGGCGGGCCGATCACCGGCCTCAGCGTCGACACCGCCTACACTCCCGTCCAGGTCCCGACCCCGAGGGCCGCCAGGCCGGGCGTGAGCGCTTTCCGCTTCAGCCAGCCGGTCAGCTTCTCGACAGCGCCCGAGGAGGCGACCTACGTGGTCCGGGGGTCCATCCCCGACGACCCGGAGCGGCAGCGCGACGCGCTGTCGGAGGCGCAGCGCCATCCCGAGGTGGTCGGGATCTTCTCCGACCCGACGGTGCAGACGAGCCTGGTCTGCCCCGGCAGCCCGGCCGTCGGCAACGACCAGGACGTGGCCACGCTGCTCGGGGTCAAGGCGCTGGACGACGAGGGCCTGGACGGCCATGGCGTGCCGCTGGCCATCGTCGACACCGGCATCAACATCGCCTTCCTGAAGAGCAAGGGCAGGGACCCGCGCTACAGCATCCCCAGGAGCTGGACGCCGCAGGGCGTGGAGACCAAGCCGGGCAGGCACCCGGTCGACCACGGCACCATGTGCGCCTTCGACGTCGGCATCGCCGCGCCAGAGGCGACCCTGCTCGACTACGCCGTGCTGCTGTCGAAGACCGCCGGCGAGACCGCCATGTCCGGCCTGCTGAGCGACGCGGTGCTCGCCTACTCCAAGCTGCTCGGCATCATCCAGGCGCAGCCGGCGAGCCGGCGGCGGCTGGTGGTCTCCAATAGCTGGGGGATGTTCGACCCGGTATGGGACTTCCCAGTCGGCCACCAGGGCAATTACTCCGACAACCCGGCGCACCCCTTCAACGTGATCGTGGCGAGCCTCGCCGACGCCGGCGCCGACATCCTGTTCGCCGCCGGCAACTGCGGGCGCGACTGCCCGGACGGCCGCTGCGGCTTCGGCGACGCCCAGCCGATCTGCGGCGCCAACTCGCACCCGAGCGTGACCTCGGTGGCGGGCATCGACACCAAGAAGCGGCGCGTCGGCTACTCGTCGCAGGGGCCCGGCCGGCTGTCCGCCGCCAAGCCCGACGTGTCCTGCTACACCCACTTCACGGGCTCCGACGTGTTCCATGGACCGGACAGCGGCACCTCGGCCGCCTGCCCGGTGGCCGCCGGCGTGGTCGCGGCGATCCGCACCCACCATTCGCCGAGCCAGCTCTCGCCCGCCGAGCTGCGCACGCTGGTCGCCAAGACCGCCACCGACCTCGGCGGCACCGGCTTCGACAACGACTTCGGCTGGGGCGCGCTCGACGGCACCGCGATGGTGGCCTCGCTCGCCAACGTCAGGCGCCGACGCCCGCGCCACGACGCCTGAGCGGGACGCAGTCCGATGGCCACGGTGATGATCACGCTGCGACTCGAGCCCGAGCAGGCGTCCCTGGAGGAGGTGCGGCGCCTGCTCGGGCTCGCCGAGGACGAGGTCGACCGCCACTTCGGGGTGGTCAACATCAACCCCAGCGAGCACCTCTACACGATCCTGGTGGACGAGCACGCCGCCGAGCGGGTGAAGGGCGCGGGCCCGGTCCGGGGCGTCTTCTCCAACCCCAAGATCGAGCCGACCTGATCGGGCTCGGGCCTGCTCAGCTCTTGACGTCCTTGGTGGCGAAGTTCGCCCAGGCGGCGCCGAGGAACACCAGGATGTAGACGCCCTGGATGGCGAAGCCGCGGGCCACGCCGTGCCACAGGATCGGCACGCGGAACAGGTCGACGAACGACAACCAGTAGTGGGTCGGCAGGTAGGGCTTGACCGAGGCCGCTGCGTCGAGCAGGTCCAGCACCTGCGAGGTGACCAGGGCCGCCAGCGCGCCGAGCGCGGCCGCCAGCGGGGAGTCGGTCAGGGTCGAGGCGAACAGCGCGATCGCGCCGACGCCGAGCATCGACCAGGCCACGTAGACGATGGTCACGACCGTCCGCCAGGTGGCGTCCTGGGCGGCGATGGTCTGGCCGGAGACCGACGGCAGTGGTTTGACGCCGAACATCGTCGCGCCGACCACGAACGCGACCGCGGCCACCACCAGGACGGCCAGGAACACGAACACGATCGTGACGGCCAGCTTGGCGACCAGCAGCCGGGTGCGGCCGACCGGCCGGATCAGCAGGTAGCGCAGGGTGCCGTGGTTGGCCTCGCCGGCGACCGCGTCCCCGGCCATGACCGACACCGCCACCGGCAGGAAGACCGGCAGCACCAGCGCCAGGGCGGCTGCCGGGAACAGAGCGCCGTTGCTGAGCACCGCGCCGAGGAAGGCGGGGCCTTCGCCCGGCCTCGGGCCGATGCCGGTGATCTTCAGGAAGATGGCGACCAGCGTCGGCAGGCCGGCCAGCAGCCCGATGCTGACCCACGTCCGCGGCCGGCGCACCAGCTTGCGCAGCTCAACCAGGAGCATCCGGCACCTCCCGTCGCTCGCCGCCGCGCTCCGGCGCCGCGCTGGCGCCGCCGGGCCCGGCGGCACCGCCGGGCCGCCCGCCGGTCAGCGCGAGGAACACGTCCTCGAGGGAGGGGCGCTCGACCACCAGCTCGCGGACGGGCACGCCGCCGGCGACCAGGTGGCGGTTGAGGGCCTCCGGGCTGGTGCCGTCGAGCTGCACCACCAGGCTGTCGGCTCGCCACTCCCCCAGCTCCACCCCTGGCAGGCGGCTCGCCAGCTCGGAGGCGCGGCCCGGGTCGGGGGTGGTCACGCGCACGCGGCCGGTGGGCGCCAGCAGCGCCTCGACCCGGTCCTGCACCACCAGCCGGCCGCGGTGGACGATGGCGGCGCGGGTGCAGATCAGCTCGACCTCGGCGAGCAGGTGGCTGGAAAGGAACACGGTGGTCCCGCCGGCGACCAGCTCGGCGAGCAGGTCGCGGATCTCGCGCATGCCCTGCGGGTCCAGGCCGTTGGTGGGCTCGTCGAGCACCAGCAGGCGGGGCGACCGCAGCAGCGCGGCGGCCAGGCCGAGCCGCTGCCGCATCCCCGTGGAGTAGGCCTTGACCGGCCGGCGACCGACCGAGTCCAGACCGACGCGCTCCAGCGCCTGGCCGACGCGGCGGCGGCGGTCGGCGCGGCGGCCGCCAGGGCCCGCGGCGTCCATGAGCGACAGGTTCACGCGGCCGGACAGGTGTGGGTAGAAGGCGGGCCCCTCGACCAGCGAGCCGACCTCGGCCAGCACCGTGCGGCCGGCGCGGGGCATCGGCCGGCCGAGCAGCTCCACCCTGCCGGCGGTCGGGAACACCAGCCCGAGCAGCATGCGGACGGTGGTGGTCTTGCCGGAGCCGTTTGGGCCCAGGAAGCCGAACAGGTCGCCCTGGTGGACCTCCAGGTCCAGGTCGCGCACGGCCTCCACGCCGCCGAACCGCTTGGTCAGCCCCTCGGTCCGGATGACCGGTCGGGCGTCGGGCACCGGGGCGCCGGTCACCGCACCCGCACCCCCTGGCGGGCGAGCTGGGTGGCGATGGCCTCCAGGGAGCGGAACCCCACCGTGCCGGAGAGCGCGAACACGGCGCCGTCGCGCTCGAACACCATCGCGTTCAGCAGCGGCGTGGCGATCTCGCTCGCCTGCCCCCACGGCCCCCGCTTGCTCGGCACCGCCGCCAGGAAGTCCCGCGTGCGCTGCGAGATCCGCGCGGGGAACGCCAGCGCCGCCACCAGGTCGTAGCCGCGCCCGTAGGTCGAGGCCGCGCTCGCCACCTGGGTGCGCCGCGGCGAGCCCGCCAGCGAATCGGGCAGCACGAACGGCGAGAACCGCTCCACCGCGCGGGCCAGGTCAGGCGCGTCGTCGAAGTCCACGCGGGCGCCGGGCGGGATCTGGAAGCGCACCGTGGATGCCGCCGGCGCGGCCTGCCGCAGGTCCAGGAAGCTGGTGACGATGATCGGCCCGGCGCCGCCGCGGGCGGTCAGCTCCACCCGCACGGGCAGGCCGCTGGACGGGTCCGCCCACAGGTCGACCCGGCCGACCGTGGTGGACGTCGAGCGCGGGGTGATCCGCAGCCCGAGCGCGTCCACGCCCGCGACCCGGCGCGGCGCCAGCCGCGGGCGAAGCGCACCACCGGCTCGCCGATGGTCCGCTCCACCCGGTTGGAGCCCGAGTCCCACTCCAGCGTCCCCGACTCGTCCTGGTACAGGTCCCGCTCGCCGATGGCGGTCAGCTCGTCCACCCGCCACAGGGTCGGGCTGGCCACCCACGCCCGGATACGGGTGATCGCGCCCAGCAGCGCGGTCTGCCGGCCGACCACGGGCAGGTCCGGCAGGCCGAGGCTTGCCCTGGACTCGGCGTAGCCCTGGTAGGGCGTGGCGGTCGAGCCGCGGACCTTGGCGAGCAGCTCAGCCGCTGGGAGCGACGGCGCCGAGACCGGCAGGGCCGACACCACGGCGGGCATGGCCGCCAGCAGGGCGACCGCCCCGAGCAGCACCAGCCAACGCCAGGGCCGAGCCCATCGCGGCGCAATCTCCATCCCTTAACGGTAGGACGCCCGTGACGATTGCGCTGAGCCGCCCATCCCGCCACGGCCAGTCGGCTGGCCAGGGAGGCGCCGCGCCCGAGAGCCCGCCTGAGCAGCCGCAAGCGGGGTGAGCCGAGCAAAGGCTCTACCCTATCCACTTGCCAACCGGCTCGAGACGAGGAAGAGGGAACAGGTCCATGGCGGAGCTTTCGCAGCCGTTCCCGGACGGCGACGTGCGCAGCGTCGTCGGCGAGATCACCGACCCGGCGACCCGCGACGCCGCCGTCCACGAGGGCCTGGACGGCATCGTCCACCTGGCGGCGGTCACCTCGGTGCTGCGCTCCATGGAGGACCCCGCCGGCGTCTACCAGGCCAACGTGGCCGCCACCGCCGGCCTGCTGGAGCTGGCAAGGATCCGCGGGGTCGGGCGCTTCCTGCTGGCCTCGACCAACGCGGTGGTCGGCGACGTCGGCGACGCCACCATCCACGAGGACGTTCCCCTGCGCCCGCTCACCCCCTACGGCGCCACCAAGGCGGCCTGCGAGATGCTGCTGTCCGGCTACGCCGGCGCCTACGGCATGTCGACCTGCGCGCTGCGGCTCACCAACGTCTACGGGCAGGGGATGACCCACAAGGACAGCCTCGTGGCCCGCCTGATGCGGGCGGCGCTGGACGGCGCCACCGTTGAGATCTACGGGGACGGGACCCAGCGGCGGGACTTCGTCCACGTCGACGACGTCGTCCAGGGCCTGCTGCTGGCCTGGCGGCGGCGCTGCACCGGCAGCCTGATCATCGGCTCCGGGCGCTCCATCAGCGTGCTGGACCTGCTCGACCAGGCGCGGCGGGTGACCGGCCGACCGCTGCCGGCCGTCCACGTCGCGCCCAAGCCCGGCGAGATGCCCGCCGTGGTCGTCGACATCGGGCGCGCGCGTTCGCTCGGCTACGAGCCGACCGTCGAGCTCGAGGACGGCCTGCTGACCGCGTGGGCCGACTTCGCGGGCCCGCGGGTCGCCCGCGTGCCGGTCACCCAGGCGCCGCGGCCGTGAGCGCGGCGGCGCCGCCACGGGCGGAGCGCTGGCGGGACCGCTGGGCCAGGGCTGGCGCGGCCGCGCGGCGGCACTGGCTGATCCTGGCGATCCTGGCGCCGGCGATCGCGCTGCGGGTGCTGGCGCAGCTCGCGTACAAGCCGCTGCTGCTCTACATCGACTCCTACGTCTACCTCGCCAACCTGCACCGGCTCGACCCGACGGGCGACTACCCGATCGGCTACCCGCTGTTCCTGCGGCCGCTGCTGTGGCTGGGGAACCTGGCGGTGGTGGCGGCGATCCAGCACCTGCTCGGCCTCGCCATGGGCGTGACCATCTACCTGCTGCTCCAGCGCTGGGGGGTGCGCCGCTGGCTGGCCGCGCTGGCGGCGGCGCCGGTGCTGCTGGACGCCTACCAGGTGCAGATCGAGCACAACCTGATGGCCGACACGCTGTTCATGGCCATGCTCGTGGCGGTGGTCGCGGTGCTCACCTGGCGGCCAAGGCCCGGCTTCGTGGCGGCCGCCGTCGCCGGCCTGCTGCTGGGCGCGGCCGTGGTCGTCCGGCTGGTCGGCGAGCCGCTGGTGCTGGTGGCGATCCTGTTCGTCGCCGTGGCCGGCTCCGGCCGCTGGCGCCGCCTCGGCCTGGCCGCCACCGTGGCGGCGTGCTTCGCCGTCCCGGTCGGCGCGTACGCGGGCTACTACCAGTCGCAGACGGGCACGCTGGGGATCTCGGCCACCGGCGGCGCGACCGCCTACGGCCGGGTGGTGTCGTTCGTGGACTGCTCGACGCTGCAGTTGCCGTCGTACGAACGGGTGCTGTGCCCGAGCAGGGCCCTGCAGCGGATGGCCCCCGCCGACTACCTGGTGCACGCGCCCAACGCGCCCCGCTTCAAGCTGCAGCCGCCGCCGGGGATGAGCAGAGCGCAGGTCGAGCGCGACTTCGCGCGCCGCGTCGCCCTCCACCAGCCGCTGGAACTACTGGGCGCCGTCGGCCGCGACTTCGCCAAGGGCTTCGCGCCTGCCCGGATCACCTTCGCCGGCGACGTCCCGGTCGACCGCTGGTGGTTCCCGCTCGACTACCCGGTCTGGCCGCCCGGCTATCCGATGAGCGCGGCGGTGCACTACACGGACCGCTACGGCGGCGGCGGCCCGGCGGTGCACCAGGGGATCGCCGAGCTGCTGCGGGGCTACCAGCGCGCCGGCTACACGCCTGGGCCGGTGATGGCACTGGCGCTGCTGGCCGGGCTGCTGGGCGGGCTCGGCGCCGGACGGACCAGGGATCGCGGCCGGCGCCTGGCCTGCCTGCTCTACACGGCCATGGGCGCCGGCGTGCTGCTCAGCGCCGCCAGCTTCGAGTTCTCCTGGCGCTACCAGCTCCCCGGCCTGGTGCTGCTGCCGCTGGCGGGCGCGCTCGGCGCGACGATCCTGTTCCCCGGGCGGCGACGCCCAGCGGTGCCGGCCTTCCCGACCGAGGTCGACCGCCAGGCCCTGGCGGACTTCGGCGAGCGCTACGGCACGGTCCGGCTCGCGCCGGTGGTGATCGTGATCGCCGCGTACGACGAGGCCGACGCGATCGGGCCGGTGCTCGACGCGATCCCCGGGCGGAGCTGCGGCCTGGACGTGGACGCGCTGGTGGTGGTCGACGGCGCCACCGACGCAACCGCCGAGGTGGCCCGGCGCCACGGCGCCTACACCTGCGAGGTGCCCGTCAACCGGGGCCAGGGCGCCGCGCTGCGGCTCGGCTACCACCTCGCGCGCGAGGCCGGGGCGCGCTACGTCGTGACCACCGACGCGGACGGCCAGTACGACCTGGACGAGCTGCCGCGGCTGCTGCTGCCGCTGGTCTCCGACACCGCCGATTTCGTCACCGGCTCGCGCGCGCTCGGCAACAACCACGGAGCGGTCCCGGTGCGCCGCTTGGGGTCACGCGTGTTCGCCTGGCTGGTGTCGGCGCTGACGGGCCAGCGCGTCAGCGACACCTCCTTCGGCTTCCGCGCGATGAAGGCGCCGGTGACCGGCGCGGTGACCCTCTCGCAGCCGCAGTACCAGTCGGCGGAGCTGCTGATCGGCGTGCTCGCCCGCGGCTTCCGGGTGCTGGAGCAGCCGATGACCATGCGCGCGCGCACCGCCGGCCGCAGCAAGAAGGGCAACAGCCTCGTCTACGGCTGGAGCTACGCGCGGGTGGTGGTCGGGACCTGGCTGCGCGAGCGGCCCGGTCGGGACGGTCGCCTCACCGCTCCCCCGTCCCCACGCGGGAGCCAGACGTCCGCGACCGCAACGGTGGATCGCTGAACACGACCCGCTCGAACAGCGCGAACTTGAGAAGGAAGACCACGCCGAAGGGCAGCAGGTAGGCCATCGCCACCAGCGCGACCTGCAACGACCGGGGCGCGTCCAGCCCCCGGACCCAACCGTCGGCGACGCCGCTCAGCGCGGTCGCCGCGACCGCGGTCGAGATCACCACGGCCACGTACGGCAGCACCTCGCGGCGGAGCCGCGGCCGACCCCGCCGCCGCCACGTCCAGCGCCGGTTCAGGCCCCAGTTGGGGATCGCGCCCGCCAGGAACGCCACCACGCCCGCCACCCGCGGGCCAGCGTCCAGCGCGGCGTAGAGCAGGACGAACGCGACCTCGCTGACCATCGCCGCGACCGCCGAGCCCGCCGTGAACTTGGCGAGCCGGACCGCCAGCGGGCGGCGCCACAACGGGAGCGCCCGATCGCCGTCGGAGCCGTCCAGCACGCAACCCTCCCAAGCATGTCGATCCGGCGGCGGGCCGCCGGGGCACCCGATGGGCGCTCGTCTTATTACTAGCCTCTTATCGGTTCCTCACGAGAGTATGCGGGTATGGCACAGCGCGCGCCGCGCGGGAGTCCCCCCCACCGGCAACGGTTGCGCGGCTCCACGCGTGATGCGCGTTGGGAACCGGCAGGTTGGAATCGACAAGGAGTGACGCATGCGAATTCTCGTGCTCGGCGGCGACGGCTACCTTGGCTGGCCGACGGCCCTGCACCTGTCGGACCGGGGACACGACGTCGCCGTGGCCGACAGCTTCGTTCGGCGCCAGTACGACCACGAGCTCGGTGTGCAAAGCCTGGTCCCGATCGAGCCGCTGCACCTGCGGACGCGTGCCTGGAGCGAGGTCTCCGGGCGCTCGATCAGCGCCTTCGTCGGCGACCTGACCGACGCCGAGTTCACCTACCGGATCGTCCGCGAGTTCCACCCCGACACGATCGTGCACTACGCCGAGCAGCGCTCCGCCCCCTACTCCGAGATCGACCGCAAGCACGCCGTCTACACCCAGGTCAACAACGTGGTCGGCACGCTCAACCTGCTGTATGCGATCGCGGAGATCGACCGTGACATCCATCTGGTGAAGCTCGGCACCATGGGCGAGTACGGCACCCCGGACATCGACATCGAGGAGGGCTGGCTCGAGGTCACCCACAAGGGCCGCAGCGACCGGATGCTCTACCCCAAACGGCCCGGGTCCTTCTACCACCTGTCCAAGGTGCACGACAGCCACAACATCGAGTTCGCCTGTCGCACCTGGGGCCTGCGCGCGACCGATCTCAACCAGGGCATCGTCTACGGGCAGCAGACCCCGCAGACCGCGCGGGACCCGCGGCTGGCCACCCGCTTCGACTACGACGCCATCTTCGGCACGGTCCTCAACCGGTTCGTCGTCCAGGCGGTCCTCGGCCAGCCCCTGACCGTCTACGGCGAGGGCGGCCAGACGCGCGGCGTGATCGACATCCGCGACACCGTGGAATGTATCCGCCTGGCCTCGGAGCAACCCGCCGCCCCGGGCGAGTTCCGGGTGTTCAACCAGATGACCGAGAGCATGTCGGTCGCCGAGATCGCCAAGGTGATCTCCAGCGCCTACCCCCAGCCTGTCGAGATCGACTACCTCGACAACCCGCGCGTGGAGGCCGGCAACCACTACTACAAGGTGGTCTACACCGGGCTCATGGACCTCGGTCTGGAGCCGCACCGCCTCTCCGACACGCTGATCACCTCGCTGTTCGCGATCGCCGAGCGCCACAAGCACCGCGCCGACCTGGGCGCCCTGCGCCCCACCGTCGACTGGCGCCGCACCGCCAGCACCCCGCGCCCCGGCATCTCCGCCAGCCAGGAGTGAGGCC
>WNGB01014027.1_pt1 | contig 10749 bp, 13 predicted proteins | sample 5400681 | NCBI WGS metagenome assembly WNGB01 (sample SAMN13153367, study PRJNA577476) | soil metagenome | isolation source: 115 cm soil or saprolite under grassland replicate 2 | place: USA:California | collected 2016-06-15 | reverse complement strand
GCGTGCTGCGCGATCACGCCGCCGAAGGCCTTCACGTACTCCAGCGCGCGGCGCATCAGCGCGGCGTCCCACACGCACAGGCCGTCGTCGGAGAACACCCGCACCCGGGCCGCGGAGTCGGCCATCGCGCCGAGCTCCGCGAGCTGGGTGCCCTTCAGCCCGACGGTGACCGCGCCGACCGGGTAGACGTCGCAGTACCCGGCCTCACGGCCGAGCCGCCAGACCTGCTCGACCACGCCGGCGGTGTCCGCGACCGGGTCGGTGTTGGCCATCGCGTGTACGCCGGTGAAGCCGCCGAGCGCCGCCGCCCGGGTCCCGGTCAGCACCGTCTCGGCGTCCTCGCGGCCCGGCTCGCGCAGGTGCGTGTGCAGGTCCACCAGGCCCGGCAGCGCGACCAGCCCGCTCGCGTCGAGGTGAACCGCGCCGTCGGGACGTCGTACGTCGTTGCCCACCGCAACGATCTCGCCATCGGCGACCAGGATGTCGGCGGCGTCCCCGCCCAGGATCCTGGCCCCGCGGATCAGGTACGTCGTCATGCGCTCGGGTCCTCCGTCGCGTTGGTGGGGTTGTCGCTGCCCGACAGCAGCAGGTAGAGGACCGCCATCCGTACGGCGACCCCGTTGGTGACCTGCTCGACGATCACCGAGCGGGTCGAGTCGGCGACGTCGGCGGTGATCTCCATGCCGCGGTTCATCGGACCGGGATGCATCACGATCGCGTCCTCGGCCAGCTGCGCCATCCGCCGCGCGTCCAGGCCGTAGCGGCGGCTGTACTCGCGCGCGGACGGGAAGAACGCGTCGTTCATCCGCTCGCGCTGCACCCGCAGCATCATCACCGCGTCGCTCTTCGGCAGCACCGCGTCGAGGTCGTACGACGTCTCGCAGGGCCAGCCGCCCACGCCGACCGGCAGCAGCGTCGGCGGCCCGACCAGGGTCACCTCGGCGCCGAGCGTCGACAGCAGCAGCACGTTCGAGCGCGCCACCCGGCTGTGCAGCACGTCGCCGACGATGGTGATCCGGCGGCCGTCCAGGCTGCCCAGGTGGCGGCGCATCGTGAACGCGTCCAGCAGCGCCTGGGTCGGGTGCTCGTGGGTGCCGTCGCCGGCGTTGATCACCCGGCCGTGCAGCCAGCCGGAGTTCGCCAGCAGGTGCGGCGCGCCGGAGGCGTGGTGCCGGCAGACCACGCCGTCGGCGCCCATCGCCTGCAGGGTCAGCGCGGTGTCCTTCAGGCTCTCGCCCTTGCTCACGCTGGAGCCCTTGGCGGAGAAGTTGATCACGTCCGCGGACAGCCGCTTGGCGGCGGCCTCGAAGCTGATCCGGGTCCGGGTGGAGTCCTCGAAGAACAGGTTGACCACCGTGCGGCCGCGCAGCGCGGGCAGCTTCTTGATCGGCCGGTCGGCCAGCGTGCGCATCTCCTCGGCGGTGTCGAGGATCAGGTGCGCGTCGTCGCGGGTCAGGTCGCCCGCGCTGAGCAGGTGGCGGATCATGCCCGGCTCCCTTCTGGGCTCCCCTGCGCCATGGCTCCTTGCGCGATCACGACCGCGTCGGTCTCGTCGTACTCGGTGAGCTGGACGGTGACCCGCTCGACCAGCGAGGTGGGCAGGTTCTTGCCGACGTAGTCGGCGCGGATCGGCAGTTCGCGGTGACCGCGGTCGACGAGCACCGCGAGCTGGACCGCCTTCGGCCGGCCGATGTCGTTGAGCGCGTCGAGCGCGGCCCGGATGGTGCGGCCGGAGAACAGCACGTCGTCGATCAGGACGACGACCTTGCCGTCGACGCCGGTGCTCGGGATGTCGGTGTGCTCCAGCGCGCGGGCGGGCTTGAGGCTGATGTCGTCGCGGTACATGGTCACATCGAGTGACCCGGTCGGCACCGCGCGTCCCTCGACCGCCCCGATCCGGGAGGCGATCCTGTGCGCCAGGCCGACACCGCGGGTGGGGATGCCGAGCAGGACGAGAGAGTCGGCGCCGGAGTTGCGCTCGAGGATCTCGTGGGAGATGCGACTCAGCGCCCGGGAGATGTCGGACGCATCCAGGACTGTGCGTTGGGATACAGCCGTGTTCGTGGCCTTGTTGGCGGCACGACTCATCGCAACCGCTCCTCCTTTCCCGCCTCACGGGACGGGGCTTAAAGGTGGTTCGGACTGGGGTAACTGTAACCCAAGGGGATCCCCGCTTGACCGCGCCCCTCACTCTCCGCATACTGTTACGCAGAGTAACCATGGGGGGCCCGGCAAAACCGGGGCAAACGAAACTGGAGGGATACCAGCGTGCCGAGCGAATACGCGAAGACACTGGGTGGCAAGCTCCGCGCCATCCGCCAGCAGCAGGGGCTTTCGCTTCACGGTGTGGAGGAGAAGTCCAAGGGGCGCTGGAAGGCTGTCGTGGTCGGCTCTTACGAGCGAGGCGACCGCGCGGTGACCGTGCAGAAGCTGGCCGAGCTGGCCGACTTCTACGGTGTTCCGATCCGTGAGCTGCTGCCCGGCTCCGCCGGCGCCGCGGCCGCGTCGCAGCCACCACCGCGGTTGGTCCTCGACCTGGAGGCGCTCGCGCACCTCGAGGACGACGACTCCGCCCCCCTGTCGCGGTACGCCGCGACGATCCAGGCCCAGCGCGGGGACTACAACGGCAAGGTGCTGTCGATCCGTCAGGACGACATGCGCACGCTCGCGGTGATCTACGACGAGTCACCGACGACGCTCGCCGAGCGGTTCATCGCCTGGGGCGTGCTCAACTCCGACGCCGCGGGAGCGGTGGAGGACGAGACCGCCGCTCGCTGAGCAGCGGCGACACCGAGGCCCTGCGTGCCCTCGCGCAGGGCCTTTACCGTCCCTCGGGTTAGACTGGTGGTCTAGACCACGCTCTACGGGATGCCCGCGAAGGAGACGGATGAGGACTCCTGGAGTCGCCAAGCACGAGGCGATCCGCGACGAGCTGCGGCACATGGTGCTCGACCTTGCGCCGGGTGATCCGTTACCCGCCGAGCGGGTGCTCGCGGAGCGCTGGGGCGTGGCCCGGATGACGGTCCGGCAGGCGATCGCGGCGCTCGCCCGGGAGGGCCTGGTGCTGACGCTGCACGGGCGCGGCAACCTGCGCGCGCCGCAGCCGCTGCAGCTGCGGGTGCGGCTCGGGTCGTTCGCGGACGCGCTGCGCGAGCACCACCTCGAGCCGCGCACGCTGCCGATCGAGTGCGTCGTCGACGACAAGCCCCCGGTGCCGGTGGCCGAGTTCCTCCGCCTCGACGGCAAGCCGGCCATGCGGGTACGACGGCTGCGCCTCGGCGACGAGGTGCCGCTGGCCCTGGAGCGCGCCTGGTTCCCGGCCGCGGAGGTCTCCGACCTCACCGAGCAGCACCTGGCGTCCAGTCTGTACCAGTACCTCGACGGTCGCGGGCTGCTGCCCGACTCCGGGGACGAGACGGTCATCGCGGGACTGCCGGACGACGACGAGGTCCGCCAGCTCGACATCCCGTCCAGCCGGCCGGTGCTGCGACTGACCCGCCGCGCTCTCACCGGCGGCCGCCCGATCGAGTACGCCGAGGCCGTCTTCCCGGCGGACCGCTACCAGCTGTGGTTCCCGCTGAAGCGCCTCGACACCGAGCCGGGGCACTGAGCCGATGTCTACGGGTTGAGCGTCGGCTTCAGCTCGAGGACGCGGCCGAGCAGGCCGTTGATGAAAACCGGCGACTCGTCGGTGGACAGGTCCCGGGCCAGCGCCACGGCCTCGCTGACCGCGACGACGTCGGGCACCTGGTCGTCGTACACGATCTCGTAGACGCCGATCCGCAGGATGTTGCGGTCGACCGCCGGCATCCGGTCCAGCGTCCAGCCGACGGAGTGCTTCCCGATCAGCTCGTCGATCGCGGTGATGTGCGCCGCGACGCCCTCGACCAGGGCGACGGTGAACTCGTTGACCGGCGGGTCGTTGTCCTCGAGCCGCTGCGGCAGCGTGCCGCCGACGGCCAGCCCGCGCGCCTCCGACTCGTACAGGATGTCGAGGGCGCGTTTGCGGGCCTTGCTGCGGGCGGACATCTCAGGACACGCGGCCGAGGTAGTCCCCGGTCCGGGTGTCGACCTTGACCTTCTCGCCCGTGGTCAGGAACAGCGGGACCTGGATCTCGAACCCGGTCTCCAGCTTGGCGGGCTTGGTGCCGCCGGTGGAGCGGTCGCCCTGCAGGCCCGGCTCGGTGTACTCGACGGTCAGCTCGACGGCGGCCGGGAGCTCGACGTACAGCGGGGTGCCCTCGTGCACGGCCACGATCGCGTCCTGGTTCTCCAGCAGGAAGTGCGACGCTTCGCCGACCACGTCCGGCGCGATGTGCAGCTGCTCGTAGTCCGAGGAGTCCATGAAGACGTACGACGAGCCGTCGTTGTACAGGTAGGTCATATCGCGCTTGTCGACGTTGGCGACGTCGACCTTCACGTCGGCGTTGAAGGTCTTGTCGACCACCTTGCCGTTCAGCACGTTCTTGAGCTTCGTCCGCACCACGGCGCCGCCCTTGCCGGGCTTGTGGTGCTGGAACCACACGACGGACCAGAGCTGGCCGTCGATGTTGAGCACCATGCCGTTCTTGAGATCGTTGGTCGTTGCCACGCGTGAGTACCCTTCAATCTGATGTGCGGTATGGCAGATTGTAGCGACCCCGCGCTCGCCTAGGATTTTCCGAGGGCCGGGCCGAGCAGGAGGTCGCACGCGATGGAATCCGTGATCGTCATCATCGTTGTCGTCCTGCTCACGGTGATCAGCCGCGCCCGGCAGGCGCAGCGCAAGGGCAAGCGGCCGTTCAAGGTGCCGACGCCGAAGTCCTGGCAGCTGCCCGCACCGGCGCCGGGCAACGTCATCCAGCGGCTCCAGGGCAACCAGCCGGTGCCGACACCGCCGGCGCCGTCCGGCCCGGTGCCGGCCGCCGGGTTCCTCCCGCGGCAGCCCGCGACCTGGGTCCCGGCGCCGACCGCTCCCCCGATGCCCGGCCAGGTCCGCCAGCCGGTCCAGCAGCGGCTCCCGCACCACCGGCCGCAGCCGCACCAACTGCCCGTCCCGCAGGGTGACCTCGACAACCGGGTGCGTGAGCTGATGGCCTCCAACCAGGAGGTGGCGGCGGTCCGGCTGCTGTGCGACGAGGCCGACCTCGGCATCGTCGAGGCCCAGGAATACGCCCGCTCGCTGACCGGGAAGTCGCAGCCGGCCGGCGCACCGGCGCGGGAGCCGGCTGAGCAGGCGGCCGTCACCGAGGAACCGGTGTGGACCGGGTCCGCCGCGTTCGCGACCTCGCTGTTCGAGCGCGACGACGAGAACGTCTGGGCCAGCGGCTGGGTCGACACGCCGGAACCGGAGGACCGCACCGATATCGAAGAGCTGTGGCGCACCGTCCGCGACGCCGCCACCCCGGTCCCGCAACAGGACCGCTAGTCCGCGATGAGGGTTGCGATCGCGCGCAGGGCGAGGCGGTAGGAGTCGGTGCCGAAACCGGCGATCGTGCCGGACGCCACCGCGGCGACGACGCTGGTGTGCCGGAACTCCTCGCGCGCCGCCGGGTTGCTGATATGCACCTCGACCAGCGGCGCCGTCCGCTGCGCGCACGCGTCCCGCAGTGCGTACGAGTAGTGCGTGAACGCCGCCGGGTTCAGCACCACCGGCAGCTGCCCGTCAGCCGCCTCGTGCAGCCACCCCACCAGCTCGGCCTCGTCGTCGGTCTGCCGGACCTCGACGTCCAGCCCCAGGTCGCTGCCCGCCTTCCGGCACAGCTCCACCAGGTCGTCGTACGACGTCGCGCCGTAGACGTCGGGCTCCCGCGACCCCAGCCGGCCGAGGTTCGGCCCGTTCAGCACCAGTACCCGTCGCACATCCGTCACGCCGCCACCCTAGTGCCGCACCGGCCCACGGCGTCGACGCGAGGCGAACAGCAGAATGGCGGTATGCCCGGCGACCGGCTCGTCCGCGACCAGTCACAGCCACGCCGGCCGCGGCGGACGGTGGCGGACCTGCCGCGGCCGTTCTACGCCGCGCACCGCGGGATGGCCGCGATCTACCCGGAGAACACCCTCGAGGCGTACCGGGCGTCGCTCGCGTCGGGGGTGGACGTCGTCGAGGAGGACTGCTGGCTCACCCGCGACGCCGAGCTGATCTGCCTGCACGACGGGACGGTCGACCGCACCACGACCGGCACCGGCAACACCCACGACCTGGCGATGGCCGACGTCGCCGCGCTGCGGGTGGACGCCGGCGAGTGGTTCGCACCCGCGTGGCCGGACTCGCTGCGGGTCCCGTCGTTCTCCGACGCGCTCGGCGAGCTGGGCGGCCGGACGGTGCTGTGCCCCGAGGCGAAGAACTCCGGCGCCGGTGCGGCGATCGCCACGGCACTCGAGCGTCGTGGCCTCGTCGACACCGCGATCGTGCAGTCGTTCATCCGGTCCGAGCTGGATCCGGTGGTGGCGGCCGGCGGCCACGCGATGCTGCTGTCGGCGACCTCGTCGTACGACCCCGCGGCGGTGCGCGCGGCCGGGATCCGGTACCTCGGTCTGTCGGCGGCCCTGCCGGCCGATCTCGTGGCGCCCGCGAGCGCGGCCGGGTTGGACGTCGCCGTCTGGGTGCTGGACCGGCGGGTCGACCTGACACGCTGGCTGGCCGCGGGGGTGGCCGGGTTCTTCTCCGACGACCCGCTCTACGTGTCCGGCCGCTCGCCGGTGAGCCGCTCCGACCCGTTCCGGCTCCGTACGTTCGGCCACGGACACCTGGCCAGCGCCGTGGCCGGCGACCGCGGCACCTTCTGGCCCGGCGGGGCGTGGGGGTACGCCGGCACCGGCGAGGAGTACCGCGGCGCGCTGCAGGGCTGGGCCGGCCGGCTCACCGATGACCGATTCGGCATCACGCTGACTATCCGCATCGACGCCGCCGCCGACGCCGACGGCTGGGCTGGCGTGTTCGTCTGCGCTGCCGACGACCGGTCCTTCGACGACCTGGACCGGCACCGGCCGGGACTGTGCGGCTACCACGTGATGCTGCACCAGTCCGGCGAGCTCGAGGTCCGCATCGTCGACGACGGGATCTCCCGCCGGGTGGCGTGCGCGGCGTCGCCGGCGCTCCCTCCCGGAGGCACCGCCACGATCCGCGTCCAGGTGGCGCCGGCCGAGCTGGCCGTCACCCGGCTCGACACCGCCGACCCACCGGCAGCCGTCACCGTTGCCGACGGCACCCATCGCGGGGGCTACCTGCACCTCGGCAGGAGGCGCGCCGCGGTGCGCTTCTCCGACCTCGGCATCGACCAGGAGGCACCTCATGCCCACCACCGACGGTAGCGGCCCGCACGCCCGCTGCTCGGCCCAGGAGCTCGTGTCGATCGAACGGGACCGGCAACTCCAGGAGAAGGCCATCTCGGTCCAGCGCGACGACGCCACTCACGGCGTCGGCATGCTCGCCCGGGCGGCGCACTGCTACGAGCACCACGGCACGCACCCGGCGGAGCCGGCCGACTGGCCCGGCGAGCTGGAGTGGGACCCGCAACCCAGCCACGTCGCCGCGCTCGTCCGCGCGGGTTCGCTCTACCAGGCCGAGATCGACCGGCTGCACCACCGGCTGGAGCGGGTGATCGACCGGATCGACCAGCTGCGGCCCCGCACGCCGCCGGCGTGAGCCCGCTCCGGCGACCGTCAGCTCACCTCGGCGTAGGCGGCGACCAGCAGGCTCGGGTCCGGCGCCTCGAGGACGGCGGGCTTGGCCAGACCGTCCAGTACGACGAACCGCAGCCGGTCGGCGCGGGTCTTCTTGTCCAGCTTCATCGCGTCCTGCAGCTTCGGCCACGCGCCGGCCTTGTACCGCACCGGCAGGCCCAGGCCCTCCAGCACCGCCGAGTGCCGATCGGCGGTGGCGTCGTCCAGCCGGCCGGCGGCCCGGGCCAGCTCGGCGACGAACACCATGCCGATGCTGATCGCGGCGCCGTGCCGCCACTTGTACCGCTCCACCCGTTCGATCGCGTGCCCGAGCGTGTGTCCGTAGTTCAGCGCCTCACGCCCGACCTGGCCGCCCGCCGTCGTCGTACGCTCCCGCAGGTCGCCGCCGACCACGTCCGCCTTCACCTCGATCGCCCGCGCGATCAGCTCCTCGGTGTGCGGGTACGACGGCTCGCGCACGCCGTCGAGGTCGCCCTCGACCAGGTCGAGGATCACCGGGTCCGCGATGAACCCGCACTTCACCACCTCGGCGAGACCGCTGACGTAGTCGTTGCGCGGCAGCGTCTCCAGCGCGGCCAGGTCGCACAGCACCCCGGCCGGCTCCCAGAACGCACCGACCAGGTTCTTACCCTCGGCCGTGTTGATCCCGGTCTTGCCGCCGACCGCGGCGTCGACCATGCCGAGCAGCGTCGTCGGGAGGTGTACGCACTTCACGCCGCGCAGCCAGGTGGCGGCGACGAACCCGGCCAGGTCGGTCGTCGTACCGCCGCCGACCGAGACCACCGCGTCGGAGCGGGTCAAGCCGGCCTGGCCGAGCACCGACCAGCAGTACGACGCGACCTCGGCGGTCTTGGCGTCCTCGGCGTCCGGGATCTCGATCGCGTGCGCGGTGAACCCGGCCGCGGTCAGGTCCTCGCGTACGGCGTCACCGGTGGCGCGCAGCGCCCGGGGATGGATCACGGCGACCCGGCTGACGCCCTCGCCGAGCAGCCCGGCCAGCTCGCCGAGCAGGTTGTTGCCGATCACAACGTCGTACGGCGTGCCGGCGCTGACCCGGATCCGGCGTGGCCGGCTCATGTCACGACCTTCGTGAGGATCTCAGCGGCGATCTCCTCCGGAGTGCGGCCGTCGGTCTCGACCGTCAGCGTCGCAACCTCGGTGTAGAGCGGGCGGCGGTCGTCCATCAGCTTCTTGAGCTGGCCGCGGACGTTGCCCAGCAGCAACGGTCGCGAGGTGCCGAGCCCGACCCGCTTGGCGGCCTCGGCCAGGCCGACGTCGAGGAACACCACCCGGTGCCCGCGCAGGTCCGCGCGGGTGGCCGGGTCGAGGATCGCGCCGCCGCCGAGCGAGACCACCCCGTCGTACGTCAGCGCGTCTACCACGGCGTCGCGCTCCAGCGCCCGGAACGCGGCCTCGCCGGAGTCGACGAAGATGTCCGAGATCGGCCTACCGGCCTTCGCCTCGACGTCCGCGTCGGTGTCGCGGTGCCCTGTGCGCGTGGCCTCGGCGACCAGGGCGGCGACGGCGGACTTGCCGGACCCGGGCGGCCCGACCAGGACGACCAGCGGGCTCATCGGGCGACCGCGATGGTGGCCGGCAGGCTGTCCAGGTACGCCTTGTGGTTGCGTGCGGTCTCGGCCACGGAGTCGCCGCCGAACTTCTCCAGCGCGGCGTCCGCGAGCACCAGCGCGACCATCGCCTCCGCGACCACACCGGCCGCCGGCACCGCGCACACGTCGGACCGCTGGTGGTGCGCGGTCGCCGCCTCGCCGGTGCTCGTGTCGATCGTGCGCAGCGCGCGCGGAACGGTCGCGATCGGCTTCATCGCGGCCCGGACGCGCAGCGTCTCGCCGGTGCTCATCCCGCCCTCGGTGCCACCGGAGCGCCCGGAGGTACGGCGGACCACACCGTCGTCGGACACGATCTCGTCGTGCGCCTTCGACCCCGGCGTGCGCGCGAGGTCGAAGCCGTCGCCGACCTCGACACCCTTGATCGCCTGGATACCCATCAGCGCGCCGGCCAGCCTCGCGTCCAGCCGGCGGTCCCAGTGCACGTGGCTGCCGAGGCCCGGCGGGAGCCCGTCGACGACCACCTCGACGACCCCGCCGAGGGTGTCGCCGGCCTTCTGCGCGGCGTCCACCTCGGCGACCATCGCCTTGCCGGCGTCGGCGTCGAGGCAGCGCAGCGGGTCGGCGTCGAGCTTGGCGAGATCGTCGTACGACGGGATCACGCCGTACGGCGCCTTCACCGTACCGAGCTCGACGACATGGCTGACGATCGTGATGCCGTACGCCTGGCGCAGGAAGCGGGCGGCGACCTCGCCGAGCGCGACCCGCGCAGCGGTCTCGCGGGCGCTGGCGCGCTCCAGCACCGGGCGGGCCTCGTCGAAGCCGTACTTCTGCATGCCGACCAGGTCGGCGTGGCCCGGGCGCGGCCGGGTCAGCGGCGCGTTGCGGGCCTGGTCGGCGAGCACGTCGGGGTCGACCGGGTCCGGCGACATCACGGTCTCCCACTTCGGCCACTCGGTGTTGCCGACCTGGACCGCCACCGGGCTGCCCATGGTGAGGCCGTGCCGGACACCGCCGAGGAAGGTCACCTCGTCGCGCTCGAACTTCATCCGGGCGCCGCGGCCGTAGCCGAGCCGGCGCCGGGCGAGCGCGTCGGCGACGTCGTCGGAGGTGACCGAGACGCCTGCGGGAAGACCTTCGAGTACGGCGACGAGCGCTTGTCCGTGCGACTCGCCGGCCGTGAGCCAGCGCAGCATGCCGCGATTCTTTCACGGGCCCGTCCAGCTTCCGGGCGGGTGTCTCAGGCCCGGGCGCATGGGAGGATCTGCGAGTGCTGAGGGCGGAGGCGGAGGCTTATCGGTCGCGGGTGCGGGGTTCGTTGCTGGGCGGGGCGATCGGGGACGCGCTGGGTGCGCCGGTCGAGTTCCTGAACGTCGCCGCGATCCAGGCGGCGCACGGCACGGTGCGGCGGTTCCTGCCGCACCCGGACGGCGCCGCTCCCGGGACCGTCACCGACGACACGCAGATGACGCTCTACACGGCCGACGGGCTGGTCCGGGCCGGGATCCGGCGCGAC
>WNGB01031076.1_pt1 | contig 10751 bp, 13 predicted proteins | sample 5400681 | NCBI WGS metagenome assembly WNGB01 (sample SAMN13153367, study PRJNA577476) | soil metagenome | isolation source: 115 cm soil or saprolite under grassland replicate 2 | place: USA:California | collected 2016-06-15 | reverse complement strand
CGCCGTGCCCCTGCAGCTCGGCGTAGGTACCTCGGACCGCGGAGGCCGCGCTGATCGCGTCGTCGACGATGGCGAGGCGCTTGTCGCGCACCCGGCTCCGGGCGACCGGCGGGAGATGATACTGCGCCTGGTACAACCCGTCTCCTTCCCCGGGTATCACGCGCTCCGTGAAGAAGAACTCCGCCTTCAGCGCCGTGGCGAGCATCTGGGCGAGGAACGCACCGCCGACCAGCGGCCCGCACACGCCCGCGACCTTGTGCGGTCGGAGCGCTCGGGCGAGGCGAGTGACGAACGGGCGAACGGCGGCCGGTTGGACGAACAGCCCCTCGAGATCGAGCCAGAGGTTCGAGTGGTGTCCCGATTCGAGGCGGAAGTGGCCGTGCCTCGGCGACACCAGGCTCAGGAGGTCCGCGCCGCGCCTGTTAAACGGCCGCCTCCTGCCCGCGAACGTGAAGCGACCGGAACAGCACCCGCCCCGCCGCGGCCACATCCCGAACCGCGGTGTTGAACGCCGCCTCATTGGCCTTCGAGGGAGCGTGGAAACCGCTGATCTTGCGCACGAACTGCAGCGCGGCGTCGTGCAGCTCCTGATCGGTCGGCACGTGATCGGGATGCCGCAGGCGTTTGATGTTTCGGCACATGGGAATCAACCTTTCTGTGATCTGCTTACCTCATCGCGCCGGCACGCCGTACCCGCGGGCCATGGCCGTCGCCGCCAGGACCATCAGCACCACGAGTGCACCCTGAACGAAGCTGATCCGCGCAAAGCGGGTCGCGCGGTTGTGAAGATAGGAGAAGCTGCCCTTCTCGAACCCGCCGAACGCCCGGACGAGGCCGGTGCCGATCCACAGGAGCGCGGCGATGCCCCACCAGGCGTCGGCGTAGAAGACGCGACGCAATCCGGGGACGTCGAGCGGCGCCTGCAGCGCGCGACCGCGAGCCCAGACGGCGCCGAGTCCCACACCGAGCGCGAGCAAATGGAATGCGGCCAGCAGCCAGCGGATCGCCATTGCGTGTCCCAGACCTCGATGTCACGGTGACGTTACCGGACCTTGGCCATGATCGTGAAGAGGACCCCGAACCACGCTTCGTTCACCCAGGTATGAAGCGCCAAGGCTGCCACCACCGACGTCACCAACACGATGCTCCCGTACACGAGCGCCGGGCGGGAGCGACGGGCGACATCCCCCACCAAAAGAGTCGCCAGCACCGGAGCAACAATCCACCACCTGTAGGACGCAAGAAAAGAGCGGGTGATGACCGGTGCGTCGATACCCAGATCGGAGACAAGCGCGCTCAGTGCGCCACCGTACCGGAACGCGAGGACGATAGTGAGAACCTGCCAAGCGATGGCGAGCGCGCCAGCCCATATGAACATGGCTCGCGCTGACAGGACTCGCCTGGTGTCCAGTTCCATGCAGCCTAGGAGTTGCGTGCACTTGATTGTGCGCCCGCGTCGTCCGGATAGCAATGCAGCCACGATTACGACGGTCCGGCACGCGAAGCGCCGGGAGTGCGAGGAGTGCGTGAAGATCGGTGCCCAGTGGGTGCACCTGCGGACCTGTGAGGAGTGCGGCACGACGCGGTGCTGCGACCAGTCACCCAACAAACATGCGACCAAGCACGCACGGGGAAGGAGATCGACGTCACCCAGACTCTTCAACCGGAGCCGGCGCGCGACACCGCATCACGCAACATCGCATGGATGCGCCGGGCGTCCTCGATCATCTCGAAGGCGGGCGGCTGATAGCGGCCCGACCCGGGCCAGCCGGAGCCTCCGAGCCAGCCGTACCTCCCCGTCGCAGGGCCGAGCGCGATGGTCCCGCTGCCGTCGGCGCGCTCGGACAGGGTGATGTCGCTCATCGTTCGGACCGGCAGGCTCTTGGTCTGCCGGCTCGTCAACCCCGACAGGATGATCGCCCGCTGATCCGTCAACGCGTAATAGGTCCGGGCCCGCTGCAGGGCGTCGGCGACGAACCGCCCGAACACGATATACAGTCCCATCGCGACGAACGGGACGCCCCAGAGCGCGAAGAACCCCGGCGCGCCTTGTTTGAGCACGGACCACTCCCAGAAGATCGCGAAACCACACCACATCAAACTGAACGGAATGAGCAGGGCGTCCGTTGGCCGCAGTCGCAACCCGCCGCGGGGCTGTCCGGTCCACAGCAGCTTCTCGCCCGAGGCCAGCTCGGAGCGCACCGCTTGTTCCAGGGCGTAATCCATGCGGCTCACGAGATGATGGGTGAGACCTCTCTTTCAAGCTGCGGACCGGAAGTGGTCGGCGCCAGGGCGGCAGCGCAAATCAACGCCGTCGCGTCAGGCCGGCCGCTGAAGCGGCATCCGCCCGTTTACGGGCAGACCGCCGAGCCGCGAGTTCACTCGCGCCCTTCGGGCGCCGCAGCAGCCTTTGCCGCCCATTGCCGCCCCCTGCCGCCCTTGCCGCCCTTACTGCCACACCCGCTCCGCCTGCCACAAATGCCGGTGCTGGTGCCTCGGCAAGATCGTAAAGCACGCGTACAGATTGTACCGCACGCGCGCGTTGAACGGTGACGTGACGCGCACCTGAGAAAGCGGCAGGCCGTCCGCCTGGGCGAGGCAGTCGAGCTGTGCCGCCTGCAGGCGATCGAATTCTTGCACGAGGAGCGCAGGGGCGGCCAAGCTCGACGGCAGGAACCGCGCGATGGTCTTTAAGCGGACACGAACCGGAGGCCCCATGGTCGCCCACAACAGCCAGCCGACGGGATCGCGACGGTAGCGACCCGGCGGGCGCCGCTCCAGCATGCGAGCGCGCGACACGGCATGGTGCATCAGCGGCAGATAGGCCGTTGACGTGAGGTTCAAATGCGCCACGCACTCGGCCACGGACCAGCGCGCCGGCTCGGAGCGCAGCTCCCAGCGCTCCTCCGGAACCGCGCGCACCAGGTCGTGGAGACGCGTCTGCGCGCTGCGATATTCATCGGCGACTAGTTGGAGCTGCGGATGCATGTGCGACACCGCCTTCCCGTTAATTCACTTTTCCCTGCAAGCGTCGCAATCCCCCGATCGCCGGAGCGTAGCCCGGCATTCTATCTAGAGCCCTCCCGTACTCCGCCACCGCGTCCAGCACCTGGCCCTTCTTCTCGTAGATCCGCGCCAGGTTGACATGCGGGAACTGGGGTGCCTCGTAGCGCGGCGCGTCCATCGCCCGCTTGAGCCACGGGATCGCGTCGTCGTCGCGCCCCAGCTCGATCAAGTAGCAGCCGATGTCGTTGTACGGATTGCCGAACGTGGGGTCCACCGCGATGGCGCGCTTGCACTCGGCGATCGCCGCGTCGTAACGCCGTTCGAACGAGTACACCCAGCCGAGAAACGTGTGCGCCTCCGCTGTCGGCAGCTCCGCGAGCGACGCCTGATACAGCTGAATCGCGCCCGCCAGGTCGCCCGCCAACTGGCACTGGTACGCGCGCTCGAATAACTTTAGCGCCCGAGCTCGATCACCCACACGCCAAGCTTATTCAGACCTCTCCGCCGTCGCCACCGCGATCCCCCCCGTCCAACGGGCTGCCGTTGCTCGTCTTGCTAGCGGCGGTCGCGCTCGGCTGGAACCTGAACGGCTACCGCCTCTTCGACCCGGACGAAGGCCGCAACGCCGAGGTGGCGCGCGAGATGGCACACTCCAACGATTACGTCGTGCCGCACCTGGATGGGCTCCCCTATCTCGACAAGCCGATCGTCTACTTCGCCGCCGCGGCAGCCATGATGGAGCTGTTCGGTCCGAGCGAAGCAGCCGCCCGGCTGCCCGCCTACCTCGCGACGCTCGCCACGATCGGGCTGCTCGTGTGGGCTGCGCGCCGCCGCTGGGGCGAGGAGGCCGGCTGGCTCGCCGGGCTCGCCTATGCCACCATGGTGCTCCCGCTCGCCTACGCCCGCACCGCGATCTTCGACAGCACACTCACGCTGTGCACCACCGCCGCGATCCTCTGGTTCGCAGACGAGCGGCCCGTCGCCGCCTGGGCGGCGATGGCGGCCGGCGCCCTCACCAAAGGCCCGATCGCCCTCGCGATCCCGTTGCTCGCACTGGGCTCGCACGCGCTCGCCACCGCCACCCCCGTGCGCAGACTGTTCCCCTGGCGTGGCCTCGCGCTGTTCGGCGCGATCACCCTACCCTGGTTCGTCGTCGTGTCGATCCAGCACTCCGACTTCCCCGGCTATGTGTTCCTTCGGGAGACGCTCGAGCGGGTCACGACGCGGAGCTTCCACCGCACCGCGCCGTTCTGGTATTACCTGCCGATCGTGCCGCTCGCGGCGTTTCCCTGGATAGTCCCAGCGCTCGCGCGCGTGCGACACTGGCGCGTCACCTGGGACGACCGACGGGACGCCGTGGCCACAGAGCCGCTGCTGCTGGCCTGCTGGGTGATCGTGCCGCTCGCCTTCCTGTCGCTCAATCAGTCCAAGCTGCCGCAGTACGTGCTGCCGTTGATCCCCGCGCTCGCCCTCGCCGCGACGCGGAACCTGGTCACGGGCGGAATCCACACCGCGGCCCGCGTCTATGTCGGCGTCTCGGGCCTAGCGGGCCTGGCGCTCGTGGCGCTCACACGCTGGCTCCCCGCGCCCATCAGCCTCACGCCGGCCGAGAAGACCGCCATCCCGCCGACCGCGGTGGCGCTGGGGATCGTGGTGCTTTGCTCCGCCGTCCTCGTCGGGCTCGGTGCCCTCACCCGCCGGCCCCGCACCACGATTTTCGGGTATGCTCTGGTCGTCATGGCGATTCCGTTCCTGTCCGGAAACCTGCTGGTCGCGGTGGGGGAAGACCGTTCGTCCGCCGCCGTGGCGAGCGCCACTGCCGCGGCGCTCGGGCGCAGCGGCGGCACCGGTACGGTGCTCGGCGTCCTCGCCTACCCGCCGTCGCTGCCCTTTTATCTCGGCCGCCCCATTGCCGTGGCCACCGAGACGGGCCGAGAGCTCACCAGCAACTACATCGCCGACAACGTCGAGCGGTTCCGCTCCATCGCCGGCTCGCCGCTTCTCCCGGCGGGCTACTGGCGCGAGGCCTTGGCGCGCTGCCCCATGCCCACGGTGTTCTTGACGGGGGCCGGCCACCGCGAGGCGCGGGCCGCCCTCGGCGCCGCGCTGCCACTCCTCGCCGCCGACGACCACTACGCGGCCTATGGGCCGTGCGAACCTCACCACCTCCTCCAACCTCCACAACCTCCACGGCGGGGAGGGGGTGGGCGGTAATGTGCGGCATCTTCGGCGCCGTCTCGCGCTCGGGTGCCCCGCTCAAGCACCCCGACTGTATCACCGCCATGGCCGCCGCCCTGGCGCACCGCGGTCCCGACGGCGAGCGCACGGTGGGGCACGAGCGCGCGCGCCTGGGCGCCCGCCGGCTCGCCATCATGGACTTGACCACGGGGGACCAGCCGTTCCAGAGCCCGGATGCGTCCATCTGGATGATCTGCAACGGCGAGATCTACAACGCGCCGGAGCTGCGCCGCGAGTGTACGCTCGCCGGCTACCCGTTCCGCTCGACGGGCGACATCGAAACGATCGTTCCGCTGTATGAGCGCTTCGGCGCGGACGGCCTCGGACGGCTCGAGGGGATGTTCGGCCTGGCGGTGTGGGACGACCGGCACGAGCGGTTGGTGCTCGCGCGCGACCGCGCCGGCGAGAAGCCGCTCTTCTGGACGGAGGTGAACGGCGAGCTGCGGTTCGCATCGGAGATCCAGGCGCTGCTCACCTACCCCGACCAGCCGCGTCGCGTGAACTCCGCCGCTGCGGCGCTGTACGGCGCGCTCGGCTATGTCCCCAGCCCGCACACGATGATCGACGGCATCTCGAAGCTCCCACCGGCCCACCTGCTGGTCGCCGACCGCAAGGGATTGGCGGTCCGCCGCTATTGGGACCCCGCCGCCGTCGCCGCGCGCCCGTCGCGGCTCGACGGCCCGGCCACGCTGCGCAACGTGCTGCTCCGCGCGGTCGAGCGCGAGCTGATGTCGGACGTGCCCGTGGGGGTATTTACGAGCGGTGGGCTCGATTCGTCGCTGCTCGCCGCCGCCGCGGCGCGGGTCATGGCGGGCGAGCGGATCCACACCTACTCCGTGCAGTTCACCGAGCGGGGCTACGACGAGAGCCCTCACGCGGAAGCTGTGACGCATCACATCCGCACGATCCACCACGTGGTCACCGCGGACGACCCCGCGCTCGAGCGCGCCTTCGATCACATAACCCGCTCGCTCGCCGAGCCGGTAGGCGACCCCGCCATCCTGCCCACCTTCTTACTCGCCGAGGCGGCACGGGAGCACGTCAAAGTGGTGCTCTCGGGTGAGGGCGCGGACGAGCTGTTCGGCGGCGGGCTGTATCACAGAATGCCCGGACGAGCGGCGCTCCGCTGGCTCGTCGACCGTCTACCGACCTCCACCGGCAAGGTCACTCTCGAGTTCCTGCTCAAGCAATTCGTCGGCGGCGCCGACCTGCCGCTCGTCGAGCGTCACCTGACGTGGTTCGGCGCGCTGGGGCCGGATGCGCGCGTGCTCGCGTGGGCCGCCGGGCTCGTGAACGGGTTTCCCGGAGATCCGTCGCTCAATCGGCTGTTGTGGCTCGACTTCCTCTCCTATCTCCCGGATAACCTGCTCGTGAAGGTGGATCGCGGGACGATGCTCGCGTCCATTGAGGCACGGGCGCCATACCTGGATCGCGAGGTGATGGAGCTGGCGCTGCCGGCGCCGGCGACGCTCAAGGTGCGGGGCTTCACCACTAAGGCGATATTGAAGGAAGCGGCGCGCGGGCTCGTTCCGGATGCCGTGATCGGGCGAAGGAAGCGCGGGCTGTCGGTGCCCGTGGCGCGGTGGCTCAATGCGGGCCTCCGTTCGCTCGCCGATCGCCACCTCGGGGCGCCCCGCCTGTTCCCGGGCGCACCCACGGCCCGGCTGCTGGCGGAGCACCGGTCCGGTGCGCGCAACAACGCCCGCAAGCTGTGGCCGATCCTGATTGCCGAGCTATGGGCGGAGAAGTGGAACGTGGAGACCGAAACAGGCCGATGAATCGTACCGAAGCCCTGCAGCTGATGCACGAGCACACCCAGTCCCCCTCGCTCCGCCAGCACATGCTGGCGGTCGAGGCCGCGATGCGCGCCTACGCCGCGAAGCACGGCGAAGACCCGGAGACGTGGGGGATCGTGGGGCTGCTGCACGACTTCGACTACGAGAAGTTCCCGAATCCCGAGCACTCGCCCACCGAGGGCCACCCCGCATGGGGCGTGCGCCTGCTGCGCGAGAAGGGCGTGCCCGAGCCCCTGTGCCGCGCGATTCTCGGGCACGGGGCGTATACCGGCGTGCCGCGCGACACCCTGATCGCGCAGACGTTGTTCGCGGTGGACGAGCTGTGCGGCTTCCTCGTGGCGTGCGCGCTGGTGCGCCCGTCCAAGAGTTTCGGGGATCTCGAGGTGTCGTCGGTGAAGAAGAAGCTCAAAGACAAAGGGTTCGCGCGCGGGGTGAACCGCGACGAGGTGAACCAGGGGGCCGCGGAGCTGGGCGTGCCGTTGGACGATCACATCGCCTTCGTGATCCAGGCGCTCCGTCCCGCGGAGGGCGGGCTCGGCCTGGGCGCGCAGGCGTCGACCGCGCCGGCCGGGCCGGTGGGGTGAGCGTTCCCGCTAAGGCGACGCCCCGCCCCACGCCCGGCGCGCGCGACCAGCTGACCCTGGCGCTCGACCGCGCCGCTGGCGCGCGGCCGATCGAAGGCAACCGCCTCGAGCATCACCCCGACAGCCCGCGCGCGTTGGACGCGATGCTCGCCGCGATCGCCGCGGCGCGCCGCTGGGTGCACTTCGAGAACTACATCATCCGCGACGACGCGACCGGCCGGCGCTTCGCCGACGCGCTCGCCGAGCGGGCGCGCACCGGCGTCCGCGTGCGCGTGCTGTACGATGCCCTCGGCTCGTTCGGCACGTCGCGCCGCTACTGGCGCCGGCTCGTCCAGGCCGGCGCCGAAGTGCGCGCCTTCCACCCGCTCCTCACCCGCCACCCGTTCGACGTGTTCGCCCGCGACCACCGCAAGCTGGTCGTCACCGACGGCGGATGGGCGATGACCGGCGGGCTGTGCATCGGCGACGAGTGGGCGGGCGACCCCACGCGCGGTCGCCGGCCGTGGCGCGACACGATGGTGGCCGTCACCGGTCCCGCGGCTGCGGCGCTCGACGGCGCATTCGCGCGCATCTGGCGGCGCACCGGCGCGCCGCTCCCGCCCGACGAGCTGGAAGCCGATCCCGCGGAATGCGGGTCCTCGACGGCGCGCGTCGTAGCGGGCGCCCCCGGCCGGGCGCGCGTGTACCGCGCCGTCCAGCTCCTGGCCGCGAGCGCGACGGACCGCCTGTGGATCACCGATGCATACCTGATCGCACCGCCGCCGCTGTACGCCAGCCTGCTCGACGCCGCACGGGCCGGCGTGGACGTGCGCCTGCTCGTCCCCGGCACGAGCGACCTCCCCGTGCTGCGGGACTCCACGCGGATCGGCTACCGCGACCTGTTACGCGCGGGTGCCCGCATCTTCGAGTGGCAGGGGCCCATGCTGCACGCCAAGACGCTGCTGGTCGATCATCGCTGGGCGCGCGTGGGGTCGAGTAATCTCAACGTTTCCAGCCTGCTCGGGAACTACGAGCTGGATCTCTTCGCCGAATGCAATCAGCTCACCGCCGCGCTCGCGCAGCAATTCCTGCGCGACCTCTCGTCCAGCCGCGAGATCGTACTGCAGGCCCGTCGCCGCTTCCTCCCGGCCCGGCTCGTTGGAGCGCCCGCCACCGCGCCGTCGCCCGTTCCCGAGCAGCCGCACAAACGCTCAGGGTACGAGCTCGGGGCCGTGGCCGTCGTCACGGTGCGCCGCGTGGCGGGCGGGCTGCGTCGCGCGATCACCTCGACCGCGGCGCTCGCGTTTGCGGGCGTCGGGGTGCTGCTGCTCCTGTTCCCGCGGGTGATGGCGATCGTGCTCGCCGCAGGGGCGTTCTCGCTGGCCCTGGCCTTCGGTCTCTACACCTTCGAGCGGCGCCGCACACGGGACGCGGACGATGGCTGATCCCCAACCCCCGCAACAGGCTGCGCGTATAGCTCAGCAGGACGAGGCCGCCTTGGTCGCCCGCGCCGTCGCCGGCGAGCGGGCGGCGTTCGGGATCCTGGTGAAGCGGTATGCCGGCGTCGCGCGCCGCGTGGCGCGTGCGGTGCTGGGCAATCCCGAGGACGCGGACGACGCCGCCCAGGATGCCATGCTCTCGGCGCTCGTGAAGCTCGAGCAGTACGACGCGCGGCGTCCGTTCGGCCCCTGGCTGTTGCGGATTGTCGCCAACGCCGCCACGGACCGGCGGCGGCGGCGCACGGTCCGCCGCGTCGAGCCGCTCGACGTCGGGCTCACGGCCGGCGGCCCGCGGCCCGACACGACGGCCGAGCGCCGGGCGCTGAACGAGCGGTTGCGACAGGCGCTCGCCGAGCTGCCCGAGCGCCGGCGCATCGCGGTGGTGCTGTTCGACGTCGAAGGCTATTCGCACGGCGAGATCGCCACGGTCCTCGGGATTCCCGAGGGAACGGTGCGATCGGAGGTGTTTCACGCGCGGCGCCGCTTGCGGGTGCTGCTCGCGGACTGGAAGGAGGAAGGATGAAGGATCCACTGCCGTTCGATCACCGGCCCGATCCGGTACTCGGGAGAGCGCTGCGTGAGGCGCTCGACGCCGGTGACGCGCAGGTCTTCACCGCGCGCGTCGTGGCGCTGGCTGGGCAGGTGCGCGTGCCGTCGTGGGACGCCGTGCTGGCCCGCTGGGCGCGCGCCGGCGTCGCGGCCGCCGTCGTCGTCGCGCTGGCCGCGGGCTATCTGGTGGGACGCGGGACGGCGGCGTCCCGGACTACCGTTCGCCCGACGGTCTCGGACGTCCTGATCGCCCCGCCGGCGCACCCGGCGGAGGTGGAGGTCGTCCTCGCCTCCGTGATCGGAAACAATTAGAAAGGGAAGGCCGTCATGCTGAACCGTTCCACAACCTGGGCCGTGGTGTTCCTGGTCGCGACGTTTGCGGCGGGGCTTGCCGTCGGGGCCGGCGGCCGGGCGCTCTGGGTCCGCTACGCGTCCGCGGCGGCGCCCGAGCGACGCGGACTCGATCGCATGATGGACGAGCTGAACGAGGAGCTGCGCCTTGGCCCCGTGCAGCGCGACGCGGTGCGGGCGATCCTGCAGCGTCACCGGACCCGGATGACCGCCGTGTGGGAGACGGTGCGCCCGCGCTTCGACTCGATGCGGGCGCAGATGGACTCCGAGGTGGCCCGCCAGCTCACCCCCGAGCAGCAGGCCAAGTACCGCGACCATGTGACCCGGTACCGGCATCAAAAGGAGCAGGAGAAGGCGGACACGGGGTCGGGAGGACGGAAGAAATGAGGGCCGAGCGACGGGGAGTGTTCGCGGGAATCGTGTCGGCGCTCGTCTCGACCGGTCTCGCGGCGCAGCAGAAGCCGGCCCCCGTGCAGGCGCCACAGCGCCAGGTGTCGCTGGCCGAGGCGGTGCGGCGGGCGCTCGACGTGCAGCCGGATGTCATCCGCGCTCGCGGCGCGGTGCGCACCGCGTCGGCGGACGAGCGAGCCGCATGGGGGGCTTACCTGCCGACCATCACGACGAGTGGCTCGGCGAGTCGCAGCAACGCGGCCGGGACCGATCTCAGTACCGGACGCCCCATCCTCATCCCCGGGGAGTATAGATATTCGGTGGGCTTAGTCGCGAGCCTCGATCTCTTCACCGGCTTC
>WNGB01028237.1_pt1 | contig 10751 bp, 9 predicted proteins | sample 5400681 | NCBI WGS metagenome assembly WNGB01 (sample SAMN13153367, study PRJNA577476) | soil metagenome | isolation source: 115 cm soil or saprolite under grassland replicate 2 | place: USA:California | collected 2016-06-15 | reverse complement strand
ATCGAGGACGACTGGATCGAGGAGCTCGAGAGCACGTACGGCGTGAAGCTCTGACTCATCCCAGCTGGCGGAGCAATACCAAGGCGTCGTCGACCGATCCCGCCGGGTCCGCGACGGGGTAGATGACCGACCGGATCGTGCGGTCGGCGTCGACGATCAGCGTCGCACGCTTGAGCCGGTCCACGCCGGAGGCGCGGAACGTGGGCAGCCGCAATGACGCGGCGAGCTGGAGCTCGGCGTCTGACAGCAGTGGGAAGGTGATCTTCTGGTCCCGCCCGAACGCGCGCAGCTGGTCCGGCCGCTGCGTCGAGACGCCGTGCACTGTCGCGCCGGCGTCGGTCAGCTCGGCGAGCCGGTCGCGATAGGTGACCGACTCGAGCGTGCAGCCGGCCGCGCCGGGGATGTCGCCCCAGCCCGGCGGATAGCCGTGATGGCTGCGCGCGTACGCACCGGCGAAGCAGTACAACACAGTCCACCGCGTCGACGCGACCGGATCGGTGTCCCGGCCGCGATCGTTCTGGATCCGCAGCGCCGGGATCCGGTGGCCGATGAGGTCGTGCACCCGCCGAGCCTCGGCTGAGCCGGGCGACGCGGTCGCGGTCAGGGCTCCGTCGCCCATCAGGTGCCGCCCGCCCCAGTCCTGCAGCGCGATCAGCACCGGCAGCAGGCCCCGGCCGATCTCGGTGAGGTGGTACTCGTAGCGCGGTGGGCGTTCGACGTACTGCCGTTTCTCGAGTACGCCGTGCTCGACCAGCGTGGCGAGTCGCTCGGTCAGGGTCTTGCGGCTGACCCGCAGCTCGGCCTGCAGCTCGTCGAAGCGGTGGATGCCGCCGGCGACGTCGCGAACCACGAGCAGGGTCCACCAGTCGCCGACGACGGCGAGCGCCTGCGCGATCGCGCAGTCGGCGTCCGCGAGCTCGGAATGCTTCACGCCAATCAGTTTGCACGATGAACTCACTCCCTCCTAGAGTGCGTTCAGAAAATAGACTGACTCGCAGGAGGCGCGATGGCCGTCGAGACCATGGTTGAGACCAACCGGAGCGCCTTCTGGCGGTACTGGTCGGCGGGCACGATCAGCGGTGTTGGCGACGCGGTCACCGCGGTGGCGCTGCCGCTGGTCGCGGTGACGGTGTTGCACGCCTCGGCGTTCCAGGTCAGCCTTGTCGCGGCCGCGTCGTACATCGCGTGGCTGTTCATCAGTCTCCCGGCGGGAGTACTGGTGCAGCACCTGCCGCTGCGCGAGACGCAGGTGGCGATGGACGTGGTCCGCGCGGCGGCGATCGTCAGCATCCCGGTCGCCGGCTGGTCCGGCGGTCTCACGGTGGCGCAGCTCGTCGTGGTCGCGCTGATCATCAACATGGCCGGGGTGATCTTCTTCGTCGGCAACTCGACGTACCTGCCGGCGATCCTGCCGAAGGAGGAGCTCACGTCGCGCAACAGCCTGATGTCGGCGACGCACTCCACGACCACGCTTGCCGGTCCGTCACTCGGTGGCGTGCTGGTGCAATTCCTCGGCGCGGTGTCCGCGCTGGTCGTCGACGCGGTCAGCTACGTGGTCTCGGCGGTCTTGCTGCTCGGGCTCCCCCGTCCCGCTCAGGCGAGGCCGGCTCCCGGGCCGTCGATCCGCGAGCAGATCACGGAGGGTTGGCGGTTCGTCGTACGGCATCCGGTCATGCGGCCGTGTGTGATCGACGCGACGGCGATCAACTTCGTCTGCGGAGCGCAACTCGCGCTGGTCCCGCTGTTCCTCGTGCGCACGCTGGGCGCCTCGCCCGCGATGGTCGGTGTCCTGCTCGCGACCGAAGGCGTCGGCAGCCTGATCGGCGCAGCGCTGACGCCGCGGCTCGTGGCGCGATTCGGCAGCGGCCGGATGACGTTGTGGGGTGGCATGTTCGCCGCAGTGTTGGGACTGTTGTTGCCGCTGGCAACCAGTGGTTGGGGGCTGCTGGTGTTCGGTCTCGGGTACGCCGGGTTTGCGGGCGGAGTCGTCATCACCAGCATCACCACGCGGACCCACCGGCAGACCGCGACGCCGCCCGAGCTGCTCGCCCGGGTCATGGCCACCGTCCGGTTCGTGTCGTGGGGAGCCATACCGGGTGGCGCTCTCGTGGCCGGCGCGCTCGCGACCCAGTTCGGCGTCCGCGAGGCGCTGTGGGTGGTCGAGCTCCTCACCTTCATCTCCCCCGCCGTCATCGCCGCCAGCCCAATCCGAACCATGCGCGACCTCGACGAACTGCCAAGCTGAGGGGATGTCGCGCAATCAGTCGCGCCAGCACATGCGGTCAGGATCCCAGTGACCATCCTGCGGTTCGTCCGCGGCAAGCGGATCGGCGAAGCCGACCACCGCGCGCACGACGTCGCCGAACGCAGCCGGCAGAGCCCCAGCGTTCGCACCCGGTCGATTCCGGTAGGCCGTGTATGCCCCCGCCTGTGCTCGCACAAGGCCGTCGATACTGCCAGACAGGGCTGCAACCACGTGTCCTCGATGCGTGGAGGTCCGCACAAGGGCCTCGTACATCGACGATCTGTCAAGGCGGTGCCGGCGCAGCAGCGTAAGAATGTCAGCGTAGTCGCGAACCCTGGTGTTCAAGGCGCCTACGGCGACGGCGGTGGCCAGCTTCTCCGCAAGGACCGTCTCGAGCGGATATCCCACGAGATCGATGGGCTCGGCACCCGGCCTGAGCGCAGGAAGGCTGATGCGCCGGGGCGCCGGCGTGACCGGATCTCCAACGTTGACATCGAGGGTCAGCCGCACCTTCGCGGCGGCGATGCTGCATCCCATGTTGATGCGGATACCCGGGTAGTCCTCCGCGCTGCGAATCGGTCGCGAGACCGCGGTCTCAGCGAGAAACGTCACCCCGTCATCCGGATCGGGCAGCTGAGCTATCTCGGCGACTCGGCTCACAACGGTCCCTTCATCGCTCGGCATGTTGCGGGCGAGTAGATCGGCGTCCACTGTGACGCGCCGGGCGTGCAGTGCCGCCATCAGTACGCCACCTTTGAGCACGAACTGGTCGATGTGCGCCGACCGGGCGAGTCGCGCCAACCAGCGCTCGGCGACATATTGCGTCAGCAACTCCTGCGTCGGTACCCCCTGCCGCCTCGCGAGGTTCTGCAGATCGAGATATGCGCGTCCGGCGGCCGTCTGCCGAGTCGGCCTGGTCATTCGGCCAGCGCAATCTCGGCGGCGGTTTTCACTGGCCCGTAGACATCGAGCATCCGCGCTATCCGCAGCAACTCGGCAGGACGCGAGCCTCTACGGCGGAGATAGCGCGCCAGCGCCGCATGAGCGAGCGGCTCACCGAGCCGATGCCGTAGCCGCATCGCATCGACTACGCTTCGCTCCGCGCTGTATATCCGCACCGGCTCCCCTTCAGCCGCATCGACCTGTGTCAGCCCGATCTCGAATGTCGGCTCGTCGAACCGATAGACCTTCGTCGGCGGATAGTCGATCCGCGGCGGCCGATGTGAGCGCTGTACGGCGATATCCACCACCGCCGGGTTCTCATCCGTGAGGTCATGCACAGCAAGCGCAGACACGCAACACACGATCGCCGCCGGCGCGCGATGTGCCACCGCAAGCAGATCCGGAAGGCTGGCGGGCGGCGCATCCGCGCGGCGGAAGACGCCCCGTGACAGCTCGATCAGCTCGCCGGCGTCACGAAGGCGGTAGAGCTCCCTAGGGTGCAGTCCGAGCTTGAGAGCTGCCTTCGTCGTGAAGGTCATGGGCAGGTTCTCGGTGGCGACCATGGATACAAACGTATCCATCTCAAGTAGTTGTGGCAACATATTTATCCAACTAGCTCGCAGGAATGGGTCTTGGCGTCGTCGACCCAGCACACCTCGCTGGCGCCGTTGTGACCGTGGACGGCAATGAGGTCGTCGATGCTCCGCCAGGTAGAGGTGGTCGGCCACTCGCCGTACCAGCGGAGGGTGACCGTCGCCGTACCAGCGGAGGGTGACCGTGCCGTCGGAGAACTGGATGCCTTCGGCAACGGCTCCGGTGCCGCTGACGCCGGACACATCGACGTACCGGATGAGCTGGAAGCGGCGGGCGGTCATCATGGCGCTACCTCCCAGAGCCGCTCCCCCGGCAGCGGCCGGTGCTGACCGGGATCCGGGTCGGGCACCGGATCGATGGTGATCCGCAGGCCGGTGAACCGGCGCGACATCGCCGCCACGTACCGCTCGGCCAGGTCTGCGTCGGCGCGGTAGTCGGCGATCACATGGCTGCCGAACCACACGCGCACTCGTCGTCGTAGATGCTTCTCCGGTTCCCCACTCATCGACCCGCTCCTTCGGAAGACAGCAATCGATCTCGCGCAGGAAAGATATGGGGATTCGCGTGCCTAATGCGCCCGAGTATCCACAGCCCACGGAATTAGCCCACGCTTTGTCCACAACAACGCGCACACGGTTTCAGCGCGGCCCACGCGTGGAAGGCAGGTTCGCCAGGACCGGCCGCTGCTGCCGTTTCTGTGCGCCGAGCACGCCACGGTGACCGTGCGCCTTTCCGGCGACCACTCATTGTGGAAACCTCCTCGCCTGTCGTGACTCGCTTGGTGACTGTTGTGAGATCCCTCAGGGGACGACGATCTTGAACCGCTGGCAGGCACTGTCCGTCCAGGCCTCACGCTGGATGTCGGCGCCTTCTTCGGTGCTGCAGTGCTCCACGCTCACGACGTGCTCGTTCGCCCGGCTGACGAGCCGGTAGGTGCCGTCGTCGAGCGGCTGCAGACGCCACTGCCGGCAGGCGTCATCGCCGGACGCGCGCTTGATCACGACGTTGGTCGCGTCGTCGCCGCAGCCGGCGACGGTGAGCTGCTTGCCGCTGCGGTGGTTGCTGATGGTGTAGTAGCCGTCGCCGGTGTGCGTGAACCGCCACAGCTGACAGTCGGAGTCGCGTCTGCTGCGCTGGATCACGTCGACACCGTCGGCCGCGCCACAGCCGGCGACATCGGCCACCTTGCCGCTGTTCGCGTTGACGAGCAGCACATCACCGACCGGCTGCAGGCGGAACTGCTGGCAGCGATCCGGGGTGGAGGCCCACAGCTGGACGTTGGCCCCGTCCGCGGGTCCGCAGGGTGGGTTGGCGTCGACGAACTTGCCCGGCTGGCCACTGGGCTGGTTCTTGTTCTGGATGCGCATCCAGCCGTCGGTGGCCGGGACGAATCTGAACTTCTGGCAGTCGTTGTCGAGCCAGCCCCATTGACCGATGTCGGCACCATCCGCATAGCCGCAGTACGCGACGTCTACGACCTTGTTGCTGTGCCTGTTGAGGAAGCCGTAATAGCCGTCGCCGGCGTAGCCCAGCCGCCACTGCTGGCAGGGGCTGCCGACATCGGACGACAGTTGGATGTCGGCGCCTTCGTACCCGCACAAGGGGGCTTGCGAGCCGCCGGGCGGCGTTGAGACCAGCTTGCCGCTGCTCTTCTCGACGATCTGGAAGTACGCGCCGCCGTGCCCGGCCTCCCGGCTGCCGGACAGCGGGTCACCGAGGCTCGGCCAGCCGTCGCTCCAGGTGATCTTGCGAACCGACAGCCTGGGCGCTCCGTTGTCGGTGCGGTCGTAGTAGTGATGCGGATACCAGTACGTCGTCCCGTCGAGGTACACGTCGCCGTGGCCCGTGCCGGCGAACTCGTTGTAGCCGCGCAGCACCTCGGTGCCGCCGCCGTTGAGCAGCGGCAGCCCGGTCTTGTCGACGTACGGTCCTGTGATCGAAGTGGCGCGGCCGACGACCACGCGGTAGTCGCTGTTCACACCTCGGCAGCAGTAGTCGAAGCTGGCGAAGATGTAGTAGTAGCCACCGTGCCGGACGATGGACGCTCCCTCCACCGCGTTGGGCGCCCAGTGCCGATCCACCAGCGGGTACAGCGTCGTGTCGCCGGCGGATGGCTTGCCGGTGGTGACATCCAGCCGGCGCATCAAGATCCCGGACCAGTACGAGCCGAACGTCAGCCACGGCACGCCCGACTCGTCGAAGCTCAGGTCGGGGTCGATCGCGTTGAACGAGTCGCTCTGTTGTGACCGCAGCACCATTCCCCGGTCGACCCAGCGGTAGTCCGGGCTGGCGGGGTCGAGGGTCTCGTTCGTGGCCAGCCCGATCACGGAGTTGTTCACACCGAACTGGGAGGCCGCGTAGTACAGGTAGTACTTGCCGTTGACGTAGTTGATGTCAGGCGCCCAGAAGTCGCTCGGCGTCACTCCCAACGTGTCGACGACCCACTGCGACGGGGTCGAGAACACCGGTCCCAGTTCTTCCCAGTGGATCAGGTCGGCCGAGCGTTTCACCGGCAGATACGTGTTCGGCCGCGTGAAGTCCCCGGTGGTGAAGACGTAGTAGTACCCGCCCTCCTTGATCATCGTCGGGTCATGCGCGATCGGGTCGGTCGACGCCGCGTCCACGACTGTCGCGCCGGCGGGAGCAGCGGCCGAGTCGGGTTCGGCCCGGGCCGGTGCCACCGTGGCGCCGGCGCAGACCAGCAGGAGGATCGCGGCGACTCTGCCGCCTCGGATGGAGCGGGTCCTCAGGACGCTCGTGCGTCGAGTCATCGTTCTGGGTGCCTTCCGTGCTGTGGGGAGGGGAAGTACGTGTCCAGGTAGGGGTTGCGGAACCTGCCGGACGGGTCCAGGTCCTGCAGCAGCCGCGCGAAGTCCGCGGACCGCTCGTACCGCTGACGCAGCGTCTCCGGGTCGGTGACGAACACCTTGGCCCAGTGCGGTCGCGCGCCCAGCGGCATCAGCGACTCCTCGATCGCCGTCAGGACGGGCGTGACCGCCTCGATGTCGGGCTTCCAGGTGAAGTGCAGCCCGACGGTGGCACGCCCCTGGCTCGGGCTGAGCCACAGATCCTCGGCGGCGATGGTGCGGATCTCGGCGATCTGAAGCACCGGGGCGATCCGCTCACCCAGCCGCGCGAGCGCCGAGAACGCCGCGCCCGCGGCCGAACGCGGCACGAAGTACTCCGACTGCAACTCAGCACCGCTGCTCGGCGTGAACTCCATCCGGAAGTGCGGCAACCGTGCGTGCCACGGCCCCGGAACCCCCAGCTGCGGCGTGCAGTACGACGGCGGCATGCCGGGAATGGGATTCCGCGGACTGTCGGCCAGGGTCGCCCCCAGCCACTGCCGGTCCGGCGTACGGGGTTCGCTTGCCAGCGCCTTCAGCCAGACCTCGGCAGCGGGCCGCTGCCAGTCCGTGAAGACGCTCACGCTGTACGCACTGGTGAAGATCTCGTCGAAGTCGGTCCACAGGCGCGCCAGCGGCAGCCCGTCGTACACGTGCTGGCGCACGTCGAACGCAGGTACGACGTCCAGGGTGAGGCTGGTGACGATCCCCAGTCCCCCCAGAGCCACCACTGCCCCGGCGAAGTCGGGATCGGCGCGGGTCAACCGCACGAGCTCGCCGCCCGCCGTGACCATCTCCACGGCTGCCGCCGCCGACGCGAGCGTGCCGTTGTGGTCGCCCGATCCGTGCGTACCGGTCGCACACGCGCCGGCCACCGAGATGTGTGGCAACGAGCCGAGGTTGTGCAGGGCGAGACCCCGGGCGTGCAGCCAGGTGGCGACCTCTCCGTACCGCAGCCCGGCGGACACCGTCACCCCGTGCTGCGCGCTGTCCAGCTCGAGCACCGCGGGCAGGCCGGCCACGGACACGAGCGTGCCGGCTGTGTCAGCGATCCGGTTGAACGAGTGGCCGCTGCCCAGCACGCGAATCCGGCGGCTGTCCGAGACCAGCTCCTGCAGCTGCTCCACGCAGGAGGGCTGGTGCACCGGGCTGCTGAAGACGACGTTCCCGGCCCAGTTGGTCGCCGGGGCCGCGACGGTGCTCACGGCTCAGAGACCGTGGGCGAGGCGGTAGTACGCCTGGTTCCACCGGATCTCCTGGGCGAAGCGGCGGGTCGTGGTGCCGGCGTCGATGACCAGCAGTTCGGTGCGGGTCATCTCGGCCAGGTCGGTGAGCTCCTCGACGCCGACCGCCCTGCTGAGCACGGTGTGGTGTGGACCACCGGCCGTCAGCCACGACTCGGCCGAGGTGCGCAGGTCGGGGCGCGGCTTCCACACCGCGCGAGCGACCGGCAGCCTGGGCAGCGGCTGGTCGGGTGGTACGACGTCGACCTCGTTCGCGACGAGGCGGAACCGGTCACCCATGTCGGCCATCCCGACCACCACGGCCGGGCCCGGCTCGGCATCGAACACCAGTCGCACCGGGTCCTCGCGGCCGCCGATGCCGAGCGGGTGGATCTCGCAGCTCGGCGTGCCGGCGGCGATCGACGGGCACACCTCGAGCATGTGCGCGCCGAGGATGCGCTCCTCACCTGGCACGAGGTGGTAGGTGTAGTCCTCCATGAAGGACGTGCCGCCAGGCCGGCTGCCGGCGGTGACCTTGAGGGTTCGGAGCAGCACGGAGGTCTTCCAGTCGCCCTCGCCACCGAAGCCGTAGCCGTCGGCCATCAGCCGCTGCACGGCCAGGCCGGGAAGCTGGCGCAGCCCGCCCAGGTCCTCGAAGTTCGTGGTGAAGGCGGTGAACCCGCCGGCCTCGAGGAACGACCGTAACCCCGCCTCGATCCGGGCGGCGTACCGCAGCGACTCGTGCCGGTCACCGCCCGGCCGCAGCTCCGGCGCGACGCTGAAGGTGTCGTCGTACTCCTTGACCAGCCTGTCGACGCTCGCGTCCTCGACGGCGTCGACCGCGGCCACCAGGTCGTTCACGCCGTAGGTGTTCACCGAGACCCCGAACCGCAGCTGCGCCTCGACCTTGTCTCCCTCGGTCACGGCGACATCGCGCATGTTGTCACCGAACCGCGCGAGCTTCATGGTGCGCATCGCGGCGAACCCGGTGGCCGCCCGCGCCCAGACCCCGATCCGCCGCACCACGTCCGGGTTCGACACGTGCCCCGCGACGGTGGTGCGGACGATGCCGAGCCGGGACTGGATATAGCCGAACTCACGGTCACCGTGGGCGGCCTGGTTCAGGTTCATGAAGTCCATGTCGATGTCCGCCCACGGCAGCTCGACGTTCGACTGGGTGTGCAGATGGAGCAGCGGGGTGCGCAGCGCGTCCAGTCCGGCGATCCACATCTTGGCCGGCGAGAACGTGTGCATCCAGGCGATCACCCCGACGCACGCGTCGGACGCGTCGGCGTCCAGGCAGACCCGGCGGATCGCGTCGGCCTCGGTGAGCACCGGCTTCCACACGACTCGCGGCGAGATCTCGGCGGACTCCTCCAGCGCCGCGGCGATCTGGCGCGACTGGCTCGCCACCTGACGCAGCGTGTCCTCGCCGTACAGACCCTGGCTGCCGGTCAGGAACCAGAGCTCCGGTGCGATCAGACTCATATCGTTCGACTCCCCAAGTGTCAGCGTTGGCCGTAGACGTTCTGGTACCGGTCGTAAAGGCGGTCGATGTCCTCCGCGGCGATCGGCTCGACCGACCCGGCGGTACGCGCCAGGTGCACCGTGCGGGCGACGTCCTCGCACATCACCGCCGCCTTCACCGCGGCCGCCGCGTCCTTGCCGATGGCGAACACACCGTGGTTGCGCATCAGCACCGCCGGCGAACGGTGGCCGGCGAGCGTCGACACGATCGCCTTCCCGATGTCGTCGCCGCCGATCAGCGCGAACGGACCGACCGGGATCTCGCCGCCGAACTCGTCGGCCATCGCGGTCAGCACGCACGGGATCGCCTCACCACGCGCCGCCCACGCGGTCGCGTACGGCGAGTGGGTGTGCACCACCCCGCCGACGTCCGGCATCGACCGGTACACGTACGCGTGCGCCGCGGTGTCGCTGGACGGTGCCAGGTCGCCGTCGACCAGGTTCCCGTCCAGGTCGCACACCACGATCGACGCCGGCGTCAGGTCGTCGTACGAGACCCCGCTCGGCTTGATCACGAAGAGGTCCTCGCCCGGCACCCGGCCGGACACGTTGCCGGCCGTCCACGCGACCAGCCCGTAGCGAACCAGCTCGGCGTGCAGCGCGCACACCTGCTCCCGCAGTGCCATGAGGATCATCTGGTCGCCTCGTTCCGTAGTGCCCGGAGTCGATGGAGTACCTCGCTGCCGCCGTACGCGGCGCCGGCGAAGTGGTCGTGCAGGGCGCGGTACTCGGCGTAGAGCCGGTCGTAGCCCGCCGACCGGGACTCGTCCGGAACGAAGGCCGACTCGGTACGGCGTCCCATCGCGGCGGCCGCGGCCGGGACGTCCGGATAGGCCCCGGCCGCGACCGCGGCGTGGATCGCGGAGCCGAGTGCCGGGCCCTGGTCGGAGCCGATCACCGACAACGGCCGGCGCAGCACGTCGGCGTACACCTGCATCAGGAACCGGTTCTTCAACAGGCCTCCGGCGACGATGAACTCCTCCACCGGTACGCCGGCGTCGTCGAACGCCTCGACGATCCGCCGCGCACCGAACGCGGTCGCCTCGATCAGCGCCCGGTAGGTGTCCTCGGGCCGCGTCGCCAGGGTCTGCCCGACGACCACAGCCGACAGGTCATGATCGACCAGGACCGACCGGTTGCCGTTGTGCCAGTCCAGCGCGACCAGGCCGTGCTCACCCACCGCCTGCCGGCCGGCGAGCGACACAAGGTAGTCGTGGACCGTCTCGCCCCGACGCTCCGCCTCGGCGTGGTAGGCCGGTGGAACGCAGGTGTCCACGAACCACGCGAAGATGTCGCCGACGCCGGACTGCCCGGCCTCGTAGCCCCAGAGGCCACCGACGATGCCGTCGCGGACCACACCGCACATCCCCGGCA
>WNGB01035266.1_pt1 | contig 10752 bp, 9 predicted proteins | sample 5400681 | NCBI WGS metagenome assembly WNGB01 (sample SAMN13153367, study PRJNA577476) | soil metagenome | isolation source: 115 cm soil or saprolite under grassland replicate 2 | place: USA:California | collected 2016-06-15 | reverse complement strand
CAGCGGCGACCTGGAGGCCGCGCAGGCCAACGTCGCGATCGCCGAAGCCGGGCTGGCGCAGCTTAGCGCCGACCCGGACGTCAGCGCGCTGGCGCAGGCCGCGGCCGCCGTCGCGCGCGCTGAGCTGGCCGTGAAGGCGGCGCAGCACGCGATTGCGGAGGCAACGCTCACGGCGCCGTTCGCTGGCACGATCGCCGCACTCGACCTGAAGGTGCGCGAATACGTGGCATCAAGCAGTCTATTCGGGTACCAGTAGCACTTTTTTAGCTTGGCAAAGCGATCACTGTACGAACGATTGCCGACTGCCGACAATATACTGACACGAGCACTTGCAAAGTTCCCTAATTCGCAGTAGAGTACCGCCAGCGGTTCCCCAATCAACACCATACCGGTGGAAGGGGGCAGTGGTGGCACGCAGCACCCCACGGGTGGAGGGCGGCACTCTGCTCGGCCTGGATGCCCAGGCCAGTGCGATTGCGGTTGGGACGCCAGCCTGGTATGCCTGGCTGGAGGAGGCGACCACATTCGCCTTTACCGGTGAGCAGGGTCGCTTTACTGCGCGCAAGGAGCGGAGCGGGCGCAGTGGCTGGTACTGGAAAGCCTATCGCAAGCGCGAGGGCACGCTGCACCATGCCTATCTCGGTAAGTCCGCCGATCTGACACTTGACCAGCTCAACGCCGTTGCCGCCGATCTCGCCAGCCGCGACTCCCGACCGCCAAAGGTCATATCTGTCGGCGGTGTCGGCCCGGCGCTAGACCAATCGAATAGCGATCTCTCACTCCTTACCAGCGCACCGTTGCCAACCGGCACTGTCACCTTCCTGTTTACAGACATCGAGGGCAGTACGCAGCACTGGGAGCAGCACCAGGAAGTTATGCGGGATGCACTCGCCCGCCACACAGGAACTGGTCCGCGATCATCTTCCCCCAGATGCCGAACTCCGCGACATGGGAACCGACCGCCTCAAAGACCTAATTCGCCCCGAGCAGATCTATCAACTCGTCGTTGCCGACCTGCCTGCAAGCTTTCCACCACTCCAGACACTCGCCAGTCGCCCCAACAATCTGCCAGCGCAGCTCACTCCGTTGATTGGGCGCGAACGAGAAGTGGCCACAGCCTGTAGCTTGCTTCGCCGCGATGATGTACATCTCCTGACCCTGAGTGGCCCTGGCGGCACTGGCAAAACCCGTCTGGCTTTGCAGGTAGCTGCCGACCTGCTCGACACATTCACGCATGGGGTCTTTTTCGTTGCGCTTGCACCGATCAGCGACCCGCACATGGTTCTGACCACCATTGCCCAGGCGCTTGAGGTGGTGGGGATCAGCGGCGAGGCGCTGATTGCCAGCCTGAAAGTCTATCTGCACACTAAACATATCCTGCTGGTGCTTGACAACCGCACCCAGGCGGTCGCGCGCGCGCAGGAACTCCACCTCCTCTAAGAACCGGGTGCCCACACCCAAAGGGTACCCGGCGAACAGAGAACAAGCTGATACACGTTGTTCTTGGTTCTTTGTTTTCGGTTCTCCACCCTCAAAATCCACCTGCCCGTCCCCCTGCGGGTGGACGCCCCTCCACCCAACTCCTTGCTATGCTCGCCCTATCACGACGGGCTGGCACGAGCCACCTGGCCCAGAACGCAAGGAGCACCAGTATGCTGATCCTCGATCGCGATGGGACACCGCTCTGGAACGGATGGGCTGGGCGAAGCGACGCTCACACAAAAATGACGATTGATCTCCCGGCCGCCCTGGCCCTGCACGATAGCACGCTGATCGACCGTCTGATCGGCGCCGTGTTCGAGCAGTTGCGGCACGGCGTTGTCGAACTGCGCCTTCGTCCTGTCTTACTGATCACCGTCACGTCCGAGCGCACGGCCGCCGCACGTGTGGGCCGAGCGACGGTTGTGTGATTCGCAATCTGGCCCAGTCGCACCGCGCACGGTTGTAACAAGAAAGGTTGACATCCAATGAACACACGCACGCTTCTCCGCCGGCTATTGTTGCTCGGCGCCCCGCTGCCACTGATCGTCGTCGGACTCATACACCCGCGGCTCGACGGACTGAGCGCGAGCCTGGCGCAGGCCGATGTCCATTTCGCGCTACACCTGGCGCTGATCCCGCTGTTCGGCCTGATCGGCCTGGCCGGCGCGCTGTTGACCACTGGCCTGCATGGGCGGGCCGCCAGCATCAGCCGCGGCGCGATGGCGGTCTTCGTCACACTCTACGCCGCCTATGCCACGCTCGACGGGGTGACGGTGGGGCTGCTCCTCCACGCGGCGCGCGAGTTGCCCGCCGATCAGCAGGCCGGGATGTATCAGTTTCTCGGCACCGCATTCGCGAGCCCACTGAGCAGCGCGGCGCAGCTAGCGGTAGCGCTCGGCGGCACGCTGGCCTGGATCATGGGTATGCTCGCCGCGGTGGTTGCGCTCGCCCGCGCTGGCGCGTCACGTGAGCCGCTGATCCTGCTGGCGCTGGCAGGCCTGTTCCTGATCGGCGATCACTCGACGTTCCTTGGTTCGATCGCCTTTGGGTGTTTCTTCCTGGCCGCCGCATGGCTCGAATTCGCACCGCGGCGTAGCGCCAGCAGCCGGTCCGCGACGGCCTAGCCGCCCAGAAGACTGGAATCAGGATATGACCATGCCGACCTACTACGAGATCAGCATCCAAGGGCACCTCGACCCGCACTGGTCGAACTGGTTCGATGGGCTGCGTATCACCCACGAGCCGAACGGCACCACCACGCTCGCCGGGCCGATCGTCGACCAGGCCGCGCTGCACGGTGTGCTGATCAAGGTGCGCGACCTGGGGCTGCCCCTGATTGGGGTGCGCCGGGTCGCAAAAAACGCAGTCGACGAAACATAAGCGCATCTACATACAAGGAGGTTCCGATGAAGTCTCTCATCGCATTCGTCAAACGTCGTCCCGTGGCAACGTTCTTTGTTCTGGCCTTCGCGCTCTCGTGGTGGCCATCGATCCTGAACGCCGTGCTGGGCGATTTTCTCCCCATCCTGGCTGCCGGCCCGTTCCTCGCCGCTCTCATCGTGGCCGGAATCGCTGAGGGGAAAAGCGGCGTGAAAGACATCGTGCGCCGCATCGTGCGCTGGCGGGTTGGTGTGCGCTGGTACGCAGTCGCGCTGTTGCTCCCACTGGCCGTCATGGGCAGCGCGGCGGTAGTGAATATCCTGCTCGGCGCGCCCATCCCCGCCGCAGCGCAGTTCGCGCGCTGGCCGACGCTCTTGACCGTCTTTGCCACGCGGCTCCTCATCCCGCTCAGTGGCCCGTGGGAGGAGCCCGGCTGGCGCGGGTATGCCCTGCCACGGCTGTTGGCGGGCCGTTCCGCGGTCGCCGCCAGTGTGCTCCTCGGCGTGATCGTCGCCGCGTGGCATGTGCCGCTTGTCCTCATCGGCGACGTGGATGTGTTCGGCCTGTTGAACACGGTGACGGCGACGATCCTGATCGTCTGGCTGTTCAAGCACACGAATGGGAGCGTGCTCCTGATCATGCTGTTCCACGCGATGAACAATACGGTGAACGTGTTCTTCAACCCCATGTTCACGGGCGCGTACGCGTTCAATCTCTCCTTGATCCACATGCTGTTGGATGTGGTGATTGTGATCGTCGTCATTGTCGTGGCCGGGCCGAACCTTGGGCGGCAACCGTCGGCGGCGCCGGGGGAGTCCGCGCGCACTGCTCAGCCGCTAGCGCGGGAGAACCCTGCGCAATGACCAGCACTGCGCCCTGCACGTTTGGGACACGGGGCAGGGCGCGGTGCAACCAACGCTGGCATCTTAAGAACCAGTGCATACAACTACACCGCAGGTCAGCGATACATCGGAACACAGAACAAACCGTAGGGCAATAAAGAGGAACACCGCACGATGGAAACCATCTCCATTCCTACTAGAGCACAACCCACCCGCCGACCACTGCTCTCATTTGTGGCCGCGACCCTGGCATTCACCTGGAGCTTGCACCTTCCTGTGGCGCTGGCCGAGCATGGCCGGCTGACCCTGCCGCTCCCGCCGCTCGCGCTGCTGGTCCTGGGCGGGTACGGGCCGACCCTGATGGCCATCCTATTTACGGCGCGGGCAGATGGCTGGGCAGGCGTACGGGCGCTCTTGGGCCGCGCGCTGCGTTGGCGAGTCCAGCCGATCTGGTATGGCGTCGTATTCGCTGGACCGCTGCTGCTGCACCTGGCCGCGATGGGGCTGCATGCGGCGCTGGGCGGCCAGCCGCCCCAACTGGCGGGCCTCATTGGGCGGCTGCCACGTATATTGCTGATTGGCGTGGCTATGCTGCCGCTTGGACCGCTGGGCGAAGAGTTCGGCTGGCGCGGCTATCTGTTGCCTGCGCTGCAATCGCGTGTGGGCGCTCTGAGCACTAGCGCAATCGTCGGCGTGATCTGGGCGTGCTGGCATCTGCCGTTATTCTGGATGCCATCCCAAGTGCTGAGCCAGATCCCATTCCCTCTCTTTCTAGTCAGCCTGGTAGGGCTGTCGATCCTATACACCTGGCTGTCCAACAACACGCGCGGTAATCTGCTACTCGCGATCCTGCTGCACGCCGTGCTGAATGTGACGACCAACCTGTGGCAGGCCGTGCCAGATGCGCCCAGCCCCGCAGGTGTCCTCACGCTGCTGAACGTGGTTGGGACCGGCCTGTCGATCGCGCTGGTGCTGGGCTATGGGCCGCGCACGTTGTCCCGCCAGCCAGGCGGGATTGCTCCTGGGGCGGCGATCGAAGAGTCGCTGGCACCTTAGGGGAGCGCGTAGCTGACGAGCGTGATGAGGTGACGAGCGCGGCGATTCTTCAGGTCGTGCAGGCCGCGCGCACGGGCCAGCCATTGGCGCGGTAGAGGCCGCACATATCGGCGCTTGACGCAGGGATAACGCGAGGGCAGTACTAGTGTGCCTCACCCTGGTCATATTCTTGACCGCCACGACCGCCGGGGCCACGCCCGCCCCCGTCGCGCCCGCCAGACCGGATTTCGCCGCGATCGACACCTATGTCGAGACGCAGATGCGCGATCTGCGCATCCCCGGCCTGGCGCTCGGCATTGTCCAGGGCGACCAGATCGTCCATCTGAAGGGTTTTGGCGTCGCCGACCCGTCGGGGCGTGCGGTCACGCCGCAGACGCCCTTCCAGATCGCCTCGATCAGCAAATCCTTTACCGCGCTGGCGGTCATGCAGCTGGTCGAAGCCGGCAAGGTCGACCTCGATGCGCCCGTCCAGCGCTACCTGCCCTGGTTTCGCGTTGCCGACCCGGATGCCGCGGCGCAGATCACCGTGCGGCAGCTGATGACTCAGACCAGCGGCTTCGCACGGGCATCGGAGAATGTGTTCCTGGGCGGAAGCGACACCAGCGCCGACGCACTGGAGCGGCGCGTGCGCGCGCTCAGCACGCACCAGCTGAATCGGCCGGTTGGTTCAACCTATGAGTACACCGCCGTGAACCAGTGGGTGCTCGGGCTGCTGGTCCAGACGCTGTCCGGCCAGTCGTTCGAGGACTATGTTCAGCAGCACATCTTCGCGCCGCTGGATATGCGCAATGCCTATCTCTCACCGATCGAGGCCCGCACCCACGGCATGGCGACCGGGCACCGCTTCTGGTTCGGCCAGCCGGTCGCGTTTGAGACCCCCTACCAGCGCGCCGAGGCGCCCGCCACCTGGGTGATCGCCAGTGCCGAAGACATGGCCCACTTTCTGAGCGCCCAGTTGGGCGGCGGGCGCTATGGCAACGCATCCATCCTCTCGCCCGAGGGGATCGCCGCGATGCAGCAGGCCATCGTCCCACAGGGCAACCGCGACATGTATTGGGGCATGGGCTGGGATGTTGGACAACTCAACGGCATTCCGGCGGTGTGGCGGTGGGGAGATGGCCCCAATGTTCACGCGAAGGTGGTGCTCGTCCCCGCTGGCAAGTGGGGGATCGTGGTGATGGAGAACGCCGAGCCGTTCGCGGCCAAAGCGATGGGCGACCGGCGCATCGACCAGACGGCGGAGGGGGTCGCAAGCCTCTTGCTGGGGCGGCAGCCGCCGGCGACGAATGGAAGCGGCGGCACATTGGGGCTCTACGGCCTCGTGCTGGGGCCCGCCCTGCTCCAGTTGATCGCGATGATCTGGGCGCTGGCCAGGTTGCGGCGCTGGTGGGCAAACCCGGCGCGGCGACCGCATGGACGGCGGGGGATCGCGCGGCACGTCGTGGCGCCACTCGTCCTGCATGGGGCGCTGGCGCTGGTGTTCCTGGTGGGCTTGCCGTGGATCTTCAAGCTGTCCTGGACCGCCATCCTGCTCGTCCTGCCCGACATCGGCTCTGTCGCGTTTGCGAGCGGCATCCTCGCGCTCGTCTGGAGCATCCTCGGCGCCATCCTGGCGTTCCGGGTGCTGCGCCAGCCAGGCATACCGCATCCGGCTGGGGCGCCGGTCAACGCATGACGAGCGTTGGCCGGTCACGTTCTGGGGAGCACGGAGTGCGACGAGCGTGTTCCCCAGGCCCGAATACAGCATACGTACTCGGCTCCGCAGGAGCCACAACGCAGTACGCATTTGTAAAGTTCCCTCATTCGTAGTAGAGTACCAGCAGCAGTTCCCCAATCAACCTATACCGCGTGGAAGGGGGCAGTGGTGGCACGCAGCACCCCACGGGTAGCGGGCGGCGCGCTGGTCGGCCTGCATGACGCGGCGAGCGCGATCGCCGTCGGCACCCCAGCCTGGTACGCGTGGCTGGATGGTGCGACCGTGTTTGCCTTTACCAGTCCCCATGGTGGCTTCACGGCGCGCAAGGAGCGGAGCGGTCAGCGCGGCTGGTATTGGAAAGCCTATCGCAAGCGCGGCGGCACGCTCCAGCGCGCGTATCTGGGCAAGGCTGCCGACCTGTCGCTCGACCGGCTCACCGCGATTGCCACCGAGCTCGCCCAGCGCCGCGTGGGTCAGTCACCGGCCGAATCCCGCGTTGCTGTGAGCGTGGCGCGGGCGGTATCAGACGCCGAAGCACCTCCGATGTCAGGAGCATCCTTGCCGACCGGAACAGTTACGTTCCTGTTCACTGACATCGAAGGTAGCACGCAGCTCTGGGAGCAGCAGAAGGAGAAGATGCCGGCGGCGCTGGCCCGCCACGACGCCATCCTGCGCCAGGCGATAGCAGCGCACGGTGGGGTGGTGTTCAAGACCGTCGGGGACGGTTGCCACGCGGTCTTCGCGCGGGCGGCCGATGCGCTGGCCGCCACCCTGGCGGCCCAGCGCACGCTGCACGCGGAAGCCTGGGACACCACCGGTCCGCTACGCGTGCGCATGGCACTCCATACTGGCGCGGCCGAGGCACGTGACGGCGACTACTACGGATCACCGCTGAACCGCGTCGCCCGCATCCTGGCCGCGGGTTACGGCGGGCAAATCCTGCTTTCGCGCGCCACCCACGACCTGGTCGCCGATGATCTGCCCGCCCAGGCCAGCCTGCGTGACCTGGGCGAACACGCGCTCAAAGACCTCAGTCGTCCCGAGCAGATCTTCCAGCTCCTCAGCCCCGATCTGCCCATTGACTTCCCGGTGCTCCGTACCGTGGACCCGCGTCCCGCGCCCACGCCGGCCCAACCGCTCCCACTCCTCGCCACCAAACTCTACGTCCCGCTGCCGCGCGCGAACCTGGTGCCGCGGTCGCGGCTGGTCGAGCGCTTGCAGGCCGGGCTGACCGGGAAACTCACGCTGATCGCCGCGCCGGCCGGATTCGGCAAGACCACCCTCGTGAGCGCCTGGTGGGCAACGCCCACCGGGAGCGCCGTCCCGATGGCGTGGGTGTCGTTGGATGCGGGCGACAACGACCCAATCCGCTTCTGGAGCTACGTGATCGCCGCGCTGGACACGCTCCAGCCGGGCCTGGGCGCGACCGCGCTGGCGCTGCTCCAGGCGCCGCAGTCGCCACCAATCGAGGCCGTGTTGACGCTGCTGTTGAATGCTGTCAGCTCCGCGCCGCCGGTGATGGTGCTGGTCCTCGACGACTACCAGTTGATCGACGCAGCGCCGATCCATCAGATGGTCGCATTTCTGCTGGACCACCTGCCGCCGCAGCTGCACCTGGTCATTTCCACTCGCGCTGACCCACCGCTCCCACTCACCCGGCTGCGTGCATGTCAGCAGCTCACCGAACTCCGTGCCGCTGACCTCCGATTCACACCAGACGAAGCAGTGGCCTTCTTCACGGACGTCATGGGGTTACCGCTCTCCAGCGACGATATCGCCGCGCTGGAAACGCGTACCGAAGGGTGGATTGCGGGACTGCAATTCGCCGCCCTGGCCATGCGCGACCGCACGCATCTGGCCGACTTCGTTCGTTCGTTCACCGGCAGCCACCGCTTTGTGATGGACTACCTCGCCGAGGAAGTGCTTGCACGGCAGCCGATCCACATCCAGACCTTCTTGATGGAGACCGCCATTCTCGACCGGCTGTGTGGCTCACTGTGTGATGCAATGCTGGGGATCGGGGGCCTGGAGCCGAGGGTCGGCAAGCCGCCGGCCCCTGGCCTCCGATCCTCGGCCCCTGATGCCTATAGCCAGATCATCCTGGAGCAACTCGATCGCGCCAATCTCTTCCTTGTGCCGCTGGACGACGAGCGGCGCTGGTATCGCTATCATCACTTGTTTGCCGAGGTATTGTACGGGCGCCTCACGGGCGGTGCGACACACGACGCCGTCGCAACACTCCATCGCCGTGCCAGCGCATGGTTTACGGGGCAGGGACTGATCGTGGAAGCGGTGCAGCACGCCCTGGCAGCCCAGGCGTGGGAGCAGGCGGCCGGACTGATCGAACAGCATGGCCCAGCGATCATGCACCATGGACAGGTTCATACCGTTGTCAGCTGGGTAGACTTGCTCCCCGAGGACATCATTCGCGCGCGCCCAACCCTCTGTATGCTGCACGCGGCGCTGCTGATGCACACCAATCAGTTGGCGGCCGCCGAGGTTCGCCTGCAGGATGCCGAACGGTGGATTCAGCCCGACACACCGCGCGACCAGGCGCGCCTCCTCCAAGGGCAGGTGGTCGTCACCCGTGCGAACATCATCTTCTACACGGGCGATCTCGCGCGTTGTATTGCGTTCGCGCGTCAGGCGCTGGAACTGTTGCGCGAGGGAGAGTTCTTATATGCGAGCGCCGTGTTGTTTGCGGCCCACGCCTATCTGGTGACCGGCAATGTAGCGCCCGCCACGGAACGGGAGGTCGTGGCAGCAGTTGCGTCTGCGCGTGCTGCGGACAACCTGTTTGCGATCGTGCGCAGCCTCACCCTTCTGGCCCGGCTGCATGCGTTGCAGGGGCGGCTGCGCGCGGCCGCTGCTATCTATGCCCAAGCAGAGCAGGTAGCGTCAGGGACGGTGGGGTTGCCGACGCTGAGTGGCAGCGCGGCGTTCCACTTTGGCCTGGGCGATCTGCTGCGCGAATGGAACGACCTCGCTGGCGCCGAACGTCACCTGGCGCATGGGATGGACCTGCTGCGAGGAACGTTGACGGTGGAGGCGGAGACTGTCACGCACGGCTATCTAACACGCGCTTCCCTCCACCAAGCGCATGGGGACAGCAGTAGCGCGCTTGCTACGCTGGAGGCGTTCTTGGATCTGGCCCGCCAGCGCAACTTTGCCGTCCATCTGCTGGCTCGTGGGACCGCGGCACAGGCGGCGCTGTGGCTCGCGCAGGGCCAGCACGCGGCTGCCATCCAGTGGGCGGACACGCGTGGCTTGCCTGCCGACGACGACATGAGCTTCTCCCACGAACGTGAATACCTGACACTCGCGCGGGTGCGCATTGCACAGGGACACGACCAGCCCGTGTCACCCGCGCCGCACGAGGCCGTGCAACTGTTGGATCGACTGTTGATGGTTGCGGAGGCCGGCGTGCGGATGCACAGCATCATTCAAATCCTGATCCTCCGTACGCTGGCCATGCAGGTGCAGGGCGACGCAACTGGCGCGCTGTCCACACTTGAACGCGTCCTGACTCTCGCCGAACCCGAGGGCTACATGCGCATCTTCGTGGATGAAGGTGCGCCGATGGCCGAGCTGCTGCGAGCCGCCCACGCGCGCGGCATCATGCCGGACTACGTCGCGAAGCTGCTGGCCGCCTTCCCCAACGACCGCCGACTGACGACCGAGGACCGACAACCGACCGTTCAGCCTTCGTCCTCCGTCCGTCGTCCTCCATCACTCGTCGAGCCGCTCACGGATCGCGAGATCGACGTTCTGCGGCTGATAGCTGCGGGCCGCTCGAACACCGAGATCGCTCAGGCGCTGATCGTCGCGGTCAGCACCATCAAGACCCACGTCAACCGCATCTTCGGCAAGCTCGGTGCGACCAGCCGCACCCAGGCGGTCGCGCGTGCTCGGGAACTCCACCTCCTGTAATTCTCAGTTATGAGTTATGAGTGCTGAGTTTTGAGTTGAACAGCCACAACTCAAAACTCAGCACTCATAACTCAGCACTCGTCATCCTCCACGCACAATATCCACCCACTCGTCCCCCTACGGGTGGACGCCGCTCCACCCAACTCCTTGCTATGCTCGCCCTATCACGACGAGATGGCGCGGGCCACCTCGTACAGAAGGCAAGGAGGACCACATGCTGATCCTCGATCGCGATGGAGCACGGCTCGGGAACGGATGGGATGATCGCACAGCCGGCCAGACGCCGACGACCATCGATCTCCCGGCCGATCTCGTGCTGCGCGATAGCGCGCTGATCGACCGTCTGATCGACGCCGTGTTCGATCG
>WNGB01014600.1_pt1 | contig 10753 bp, 7 predicted proteins | sample 5400681 | NCBI WGS metagenome assembly WNGB01 (sample SAMN13153367, study PRJNA577476) | soil metagenome | isolation source: 115 cm soil or saprolite under grassland replicate 2 | place: USA:California | collected 2016-06-15 | reverse complement strand
GACTCCGGGGGGTGGCAGCGGGGGTCGCTCACGCCCCACTTCACCCTCATCTCTCATCCGCGCGGCTTCGGAGGCGGGCGAAGAGCGCCGCCTCGCACAACGGCAGCAGCTGTCTGGAACCGACTGCTGATCATTGAGTTAAGACTGTGCCCTTGCCCTTGGCGGTGTTCGCCGAAAGGATGCGCATCGGTGCGTCCTGTCCACTGGACAGGGGGAACACTGCTCCCGGGTCTGTGTTCCCCCCTCCTGGCTCGTGTGTATCCTGTCGGCGCGCCGTGATGTTGCGCGCCGTGATGTTGGTGCAGGGCTAATGGGAGCGAGCAGCGGGCGGATAGAAGCGTTCGAGATCCGCCGGGCGGAACCGTCGGACGTCGACGAGATCGCGCTGGCGCATCGCGACTCGATCCAGTCCATCGGTCCTGTTTTCTACTCCCCGGAACTCGTGGAGTACTGGCAAGAAGCCATCACAGGCAAACTCTATCTCAAGGCAATGGAGGCCGGAGAAGTATTCTTCATCGCCGTTGGCGACGCCGACGGCAGCCGCGCCGTCCTCGGCTTCGCGAGCGACTACTGCGTTGAGAGTCCGAAGCATGGCACCTCGGTGTACGTACGCGGCCGCTCGGCGCGGCGCGGCGTTGGTTCGGCCCTCCTCGCAAGGGCAGAAGCTCACGCAGTTTCGAACGGCGCAACGAGCATCGAAATCGAGGCGTCGCTCGCGGGCGTAGCGTTCTACAAGGCCAACGGGTTCGTCGAGGTAGGACGCGGGGAGGCCCGTCTGACGACGGGCCGCTCAATGGAGTGCGTATTCATGCGGAAGGATCTTTCAGCCGTCACTCCCTGACACACCGCACGGAGATCGCCATCTGCTTGTTGCCGTCGCGATGGCGATTGAGGGATAACCCGCCTTTGCCAAAGTTGTAGAACCATGCACTGGCCGCACCGCTTTCTGATGCCGTCCAGTACAATCCGTGGGCCTCTAACCGTGCGTACTGCTCGTCATCGGAAACGCGGCCGCCACCTAGTACGGCATTGAAGCCGGAGCTACCTCCAGTCAGGAGGGCCGTGTACGCCGCCTTACCGCTGTCATCCGACTCCTCTCGGAGTCCACCATGGTGCTTCGCCAGTTGCCGCCATTCGTCGTTCGTCGGCAATCGCCATCCGTCCCCCAGTGATTGACATCCCCGCTGCGCCGCTTCCCATGTGTACAAACGGCCATATCGACGGCAATTCGGTTCCGCGTCTTCGTAACAGTACGACCCGTCACTGACAACGCTGAGATTGTCCGTCGTCCACTGTTTGCCGTCCGGCATCTGCTTCGAGGGCACTTTCTGGTCGTCCGCAGAACTGTGGGTCAAGCAGGCGGCGCCAACCAGGCCGACCGCAAGACTCAGAGCGATTGTGACGAGATGAGCTCGAGTGGACATGTCTTGTCGTGGACGCTACTGATGAACCAGGTGCCACCGCGCAGAAAGGATTCTACATTCGATGGCGTTCCCGCCGGTTCGATTCAACTCCGGGGCACCACGCCGGCGTCGATACTTCGTTGTGCGTCCGCTGAGCTGTGCCCGAACTGTGTCCGTCGCGCCGGTACCGGATCAGAAGCTGTACGACACGATCTATCAGGAACGCGACATGGGCGTGCCGGAGCAGAACGCGGAAGGGTACCAGGCCGGTTCGCCAATCAACTTCGCGCAGCACCTCAAAGGGGATCTGCTGATCGTTCACGGCTCCGGCGACGACAACGTCCACTATCAGGGAACCGAGCGTCTGGTGAACAGGCTCGTGGAGCTCGGCAAGCCGTTCGACCTGATGGTCTATCCGAACCGCACGCACTCAATCTCGGAGGGGCCGGGCACGACGGCGCATGTCTACCAGTTGGTGGCGCGCTATTTCGTCACACACCTGGCACCCGGACCCCGGTGAGCCGATCAGAACCGCCCGACGATCGTCAGCTGGAAGGCTCGCGCCTGCTGGCGGTTGCGCATCTCGAGGAACAGCGAGCTCCAGGTCTGATACGCACTGTTGTAGCTGAATTGCGTGAAGTCGCCGCCGTTCAGCAGATTGAAGATGTTCCCCGCAACTTCGATGTCGCGCGAGCCGCCCAGCCTGAAGTGTCTTCCGATCTTCAAGCCGACCGTGTGGATCGCCGGCGCCTGGAACTGCCCTTCACCGCGATTGCCGTAGATGTAACGATTGCGCGTGGCGAGCGGATTCGATTGTGTCGAGCCGTTCGGCAGCTTGAAACTGGCGGGACCGAATTGCGCGATCTGCGGGTCGTTGGCAGCCAGCCGGAACAACGGTGAACCGGACCACGGTCCCGCCTGGATCGTGTACGTGCCCGCGAAGGAGACACCGTACGGCGCCTGCCACACCCCCGCGATGTTCCCGCGGTACTTCATCCATGTCGGTCCGTAGCTCAGCGCGTTGCCCGTGTCTGGCAGGCTGTTGCCGTCGTTGTTTCCGCGCGGCATGTACAGGTTGCGATCGTTGGCGAAGTGATCCGGCTGTATGTAACCGGCGCGGTCGGTCGGGTTCCACGTTCCCGCCATGTGGTGCCACTGCCGGTTGAAGCCGCCCATGATCTGGAAGCCGCGGCTCATGTTCTTGGCGAGCGTGATTTCGAGCGCCTGGTATTCGAGCGTGCTCCACGTGTTGTTGGTTTGCTGGGACAGCAGGCCGCGATTGGGGTCGACCTTGCCGAACCCGCCGAATGGCTTCCCCGGCGCGTCGGGCCAGAAGCCATTGACGTCGACGGTCGCCCACATGTCCTGGTAGCTGCGCTTGATCCAGGCGACGTCGAGCAGCGTCTGCATCGGGAACTGCCGCCGGAGGCCGACGATGAACTCGTCGAGGTAGGGTTGGTGCGCGTTCGGGTCGATTTCGTACGAGGCCAGCCTCGCGGTCGTGGCGGGATCGTTGACGACGGTTTCGAACACGCCATCCAGGTTGTTGTCGTACTCGGTCCGCGTCGAGACCTTGTTGCCGGAGCCGAACGTCGTGATGGCATCGCGCCCCATCACCTGCTCGCCGACGCGCACGTAGCTGCCGCGGAGAACATTCTTGCCGTCGCTGGTGAGCATGTAGGAGAAGCCGGTGCGCGGCTGGATGGTCCACGCCTTCTCGCGCGTGACGTTGAAGACCTTGTCGACGCGCTTGACGAAGTCTGCGCGCAGGCCGATGTTCGCGCTCAGACGCGACGTGGGTTTCCAGTTGTCCTGCACGTAGACCGCGTAGTCCGAGTCTCGCGCCTTGCGCGTCTGCAACGTCGTGGGACTGACGTACTGGCGCAGAAACGGAATCGTACCGGCGGCCGGGTTGTCGGGATCCTTCCAGGTCCGCTGCTCGAGGATGAAACCGTCGTTCAGATACTGTGTGGTGACATCGTAGACGTTCCGCGGCTCGATGAAGAACCCGGTCTGGAACTCGTGGGAGCCCTGCCACCCCTGCTGCAAGAACGTGAGGTCACCTCGAAGCGCAATCAGGGAGGCCGGCGCGATGTCCTCCAAGTCGCGATTGCCGCCGAGCACGACGCGGTTATTGCCGCGAATCAGGCCCGCGCTGATGCTCGTGCCCGAGTACACCTCGATCTGCGGTCCGCTGCCCTGGAACCGCGACCACTTGTACGTGCTCTCCGAGGCGCCCCCCTTGTTGTTGTAACCGGCCAGGAAGGTTGTCGTCAGTCTGTTGCTCCATACCGAGTTGATCTTGGCGCTGTACAGATTGCCGCCGTTCGAGTAGACGGCGAGTGGATGCGTGTAGTACTCCCAGCTGCTCTCGCCGTTGGTCAAATCGCGCTGATACACGCCGTACAAATCGTGGCGCGGGCCCAGCTTGGTCGTGACTTTCACGTACGGCTGATAGCCCTCGATCAGATTGTTGAAGAACGCGGCGTCGGGCAGGAAGGCGCGAATCGCATCCACATTGGCCTGCGTGCGCGGGATAGGAACCTCGACGTTGGAGTAGCGGATCGAGCCGAAGAACCACGCGGTGTTTTTCCTGATCGGGCCGCCGAACGACCCCTCGACCTGCGTCAGGCCGTTCTGCGCCGGCGTGCCGCCGGTCGATTCACGAGAGGTTTCGTTGGCGAAGCCGGCCGCGGCCCTCGCCGCCTGCACCTCCTGTGGCAGGTTGAAGCGCGTTGTCGCCTTCGTGTTGTCACCGTTCCAGCGCAGCGGCTGGTAGGCGATTCCGCCGGTCCCGTGGAACGCGTTGCCGCCGCTCTTCGTGATCACGTTGATCGCGAGGCCGGTGCCCATCGGCGTCGAGGCGTCGACGCCGCCGGTCTTCACCTGCGTGTCCTGGATCATGTCGCTGCCCATCTGCACGTAGGTGAGCTGGAAGTCGTTGTAGTTGCCCGCCTGCATTCCCTCGAGCTGCACCACGTGAGCGAAGTGCTCCGTCGAGTGGCCGAAATAGACCATTCGTCCGCTGCCGTCGTCGAACGGCCGGGAGTGCACACCAGGGGTCATTTCCAGGAAATCGGACCAGTTCCGCCGCGCCGCGATCGGGACCTGTTTCTGGAAGTCGCCGTCGACGTTGAGCACGTTGCTCGGCCGCGACACGTCGAGCATCGGCGACTCGCCGGAGACCGTCACGCTCTCCTGCAGCGTCCCAATCTTCATGGTGATGTCGACGGCGAAGTTGGCGTTGGCACGCAAGAGGATCCCTGGGTGCTTCACCGTGGCGAAGCCGGACAGCTCCGCAGTGAGCACGTACTCGCCGGGCGGAAGATTGACGACGCGGTAATAACCTTCCGCGGTGGTGACCGTGGCGCTCGGGCGAATCAGCGCTGCGCTCGTCGCGGTAATCGCGACGCCGGGCAGCACTGCACCCTGTTCGTCTCTGACGTACCCGCTGAGGCTCCCGCCTCCTTGCCCGAACGCTGATCCCGAGAACAAGCCGATCGCAATCAACGCCGCAAAGCCAACCGATACGCTGCGTGGCATGTCCGCCTCCTCCATGAAGACGTGCGCGGAGATATAGGCGGCGGACCGAATGAGTGACTCCTTTTTACACCGCTGCGTGGACCGTGTAAACAGCTTTCGCTGTTTACCGCGGCGCGTGCAGCGCCTCGAGGAGCGCGGCCGCCCGCGGTTCAGATGGATCGAGGCGCGCCGCCTCCCGTGCCGCGGCGGCCGCCTCCTCTGCGCGTCCGAGCTGCGCGTAGGCGACGGCAAGGTTGAGACGGATGCTCGCGCTCGCCGGATCGAGGCGAGACGCGCGAACAAGCGGATTCAACGCATCCGCCGGCCGCCGTTCCAGCACCAACGCGACGCCCAGTCTTTCGGCAATCGACGCCATTTCGGTGCGAGTCTCGGGACGGATGGCGTCGATAATCGGGTCGGGAAGCGCTCTCAGGACATCCACGGCTTCCGCTGAACGATCCGCCGCATCGAGCGCTCTCACGAGCCAGGGGCCGGAAACCTCCGGTCGGAACGCGCGTTCGAACGCCTGCGCCAGATAAGGGAGCGCTTCGCCGGTCGCTCCCGAGATGAGAAGCGCCTGTCCGAGCGCCAGGTGGACCGCCGGCTCGTTCGAGTCAAAGGTAAGCGCCTTTCGCAGCTCGGCGATCGCGTCCGCGTACCTGCCGGCGCGTGTGAACGCCTCGCCGACGCGATAATGGAACACACCGGGATATCGCAGTCCGGCGTCCGCGCCGCCGGCGTAGGCCCGCGCTTCCTCGTACGACCCACGGTCCACGAGAGAGACCGTCTTTCGCGCGCGTTCTCCTCCCACTCCGTCGTCGACTCCCAAATCCACCCATGAGAGCGCCGCAGCGGCCGCCATTGCCGCAGCCGCGGTCGCGACCGCTGCGAGTTTCCGCGCACGGAACCTGTCGGACAGCCATACGACTGTGTAGGCAGCAAAGATCGCGAGCGGAACGAGCAGCGGCATGCGATATCGATCGGACACGAAGAAAGCCGCCACGGATATGGCGTAGACTGGGATATAACCCGCCCAGGTCCAATACGCGAGCCGGTCAGACGCGTTCGTCGCCGCCAGCCCCAGGCCGACGAGCCCCAGCGGCAACAGGAGCCACGATCCCACGACGAGCCAGCGCAGCAGCGTTGCTTCGTCGCGGCTGTAGAACGCGTAGCTGTAGTTCAGCGGCACTTCGACACGGTTGCACGCGAGTGCGAGTTTCCGCGCGAACAAGCGCATGGCATCGCCGGGATGCGTCCGGATCCACAACCAGGCGGCGGAATAGAAGTAGGAGGACACCTGGCTGGCAGAGAGGGCGCGGCCCTCCGCTGCCTCTGCCACGCGAGCGGCGTCGCGCGCCTGGCCGGCGATCGATGGCGCAATGCCGGGAACAGGACGGTACGTCCCATCCGCATCCGCGTTGTTGCCGATGTAAAAGTTCAAACCGCCGTGCGACGAGATCACGACCGCTTCTCCGGAAGCGAGATAGTTACCAGTCGCGTTCAGCGCCAGCACCGCGCCGAGCGCGCCGGCGAGCAGGATCGCCCGTCTGATTGATGTGAAGCCCAGAAGTACGATGGCGACGATTCCATATGCGAGCGCGTTGGGGCGGTTCAGTGCGAGGAGACCGAGCGCGACCCCGCCGCAGACGAGCGCACCGCGGCCTGGAGCGGTCACTGCCCGTGCCATGCAGTAGAGTGCCGCCGCGACGAGGAACGGATCGAGAGCGGACTGCAGTACGACGATTTCGCTGAACGTGAAGATGCCGCATGCGAGTGCGAGCACCGCCGCCACGACGGCGACGCGCGAGCCGAACCATCGCCGGGCGCTCGCGTAAACCAGACCGACGGCTGCAGTGCCGAGGAGTACCTGGACAACTCTCGCCGCGGTGAGCGATCCGCCGGCGCTGAAGATCGCCGCGAGAAAGTAAATGTACAGGGGTGACACGAAAAATGGCTCGCGCGGCGCGAGGGGACCGGCGGTCGAGATCTTCCGCGCGAGATCGACGTAGTACGCAGGATCGAGGTCGCCATGCGGCTGCAGCAGGGGATGGCCGCCGAGCTGCGCCAGCACGATTAGCTTCGTTGCCAGGGCTGCGGCGAGCACCGCGCCGAGCGCGAGGCGACCGGAGCTCATTTGACGACCGCGCGCTGACTCTGCGCCGCCGGCAGCTCGACGTGGCCGGTCGCGCCATCCACGCGTAGCGTGGTCCCGAACGGCTTCGAGAGCCGCGCGAGATCCTCCAGGATTTTTCTGGCGAGGTCAGCCCCGGCGAGAGCGGGACGTCCGCGCTCGACACGCGGCCGGCCGAATCCGAGCGAAATCGGGTACAGCTTCAGGTCGGTCATCGTGCGGCCGCGCCAGGTCGGCACCGCGACGACTGATTCCCAGATCGCGCGATCGGCGGGGAATCCGCGGCGGTCGAAATTCGATCGCGCGTCGTCGAAATCGGCGACGTGCGCATCCGCCCCGAGACGGTATTGATCGTACGCGTCGGCGGGGGCGCGCAGGACGGTCTCGTTCTCGAAGATGAAGTCGCCGAGGCTGTAGAAGATGGGACGGCCTTTGTAGATCTCGATCCCCCGGAGCACGTGCGGTCCGTGGCCGACGAAGACGTCCGCGCCCGCGTCGATCATCGCGTGAGCGAACGTGACGATGAAATCGGCGGGAACGAAGCGCGTCGCTCCCCCCTCGTGACCGTGCAGCGAAACGACGGTGAGATCTGCAAGCCGGCTCGCATTGCTGACGACGGCCGCGATTGCGCGTATGTCTTCCTCGCGCGGTTCGCGCTTGAGCGCCGGCGTCGCCCCCTCCTCGAAACGCTGACCGAACAAGGTCAACGGCCCGGTGGCGCTCCGCGGTAATCCGAGTGCCGAGGCGACGTCCTTCAACGACGCGAGCTGGTCGCGCGTCACCACGTACGTCGTCGTGAATCGCAGTGGATTGAGTCCCGGGCGCGCCGGGATGTCACCGCGCGATGCGCCCGCGCGCGCGTGATCCGGGAACGTCGAGGCCGCCGCGACGAGTGCGACGCGTGCTTTGGGGGTTTCGAGGAAGTGTGCTTCACGCGCTTCGGCCAGACTTTCTCCGACGCCCGCCTGAACGAGACCGGCCGCGGCCACATATTTGGTCGTGAGACGCATTGCCGCGACGCCGTAGTCGCCGGCGTGGTTGTTTGCCCGCGAGACGAAATCGAATCCTGCCCACACGAGCTCGCGGGCGAGCGCCGGGTCGGCGCGCATCCAGGTGCCGCCGCTTTCGGTCATGGCGTACGACTCGTAGTCGTGAAACAGCATTTCGAGGTTGGTGAACGCCGCGTCGGCGCCGCGCGTAATGTCCATCAATTTCAGGAACTCCGGCGCGGAGTGCACGGAGATCGGGCGGGTGATGATCGAATCTCCCGTCAGCGCCATGGTGAACGCCGACCGGTCCGACTGGCCGGCTCCGCCATGGACCGTGACCGTCAGCGCAAGAGCGATGAAAACCGGGGCGACCCGCATAGAGCCTCCTCGCGAAGTGTATTGCTCCCCGCTCTCAGCGGCTCGTTCAGAAACCGTACGAGCGGCATGAGCGCCTTGAAGGTCGCGATCAGGGTCGCATAAAACTCGCTGCTGTAAGCAAGGGATGCGGGAAACTCGGCGCCGCCGTAGAACTGGCGGAACCTCAGGAACTCTGCCGCTGCGTGATCGGCTGGGTAGCCGCGCGGGACACGTGTCATGGTGTCGCCCGAGAGTTCCTCGAAGCGCTTCCGGAACGCGGCCGCGCGCGTGATGGTGCGGATCTCCGGCCAGGTCTCCGCAATGTGCTCGCGCAGGCAGACCAGCTCCGGCGGCTCCGGCCGCCACATGCCGCCGCCAATCCACACCCAGCCGCCCGCGATCTCGAAATACAGACCGGCACCGCGCGGCCATGGCAGCTCGCGCGTGCGGAACACCGCCGCGGCGTGCGTCTTGAGCGGCCGCTTGTCGTTGCTGAACCGCGTGTCGCGGTAGATGCGGAACAGCGACTTCTTCGGCGCCGCGATCAGCTCGGGCGCAAACGATTTGAAATCGTGCGCCAGCCGCTCGACGACGTCGATCATCGGCGCGCGCACGTGCATCTCGTACTGGTCCTTCCGCGCGCGGAACCACTCTCGATTGTTGTTGCGCTTCAGCGAGCGCAGGAAACTGACTGTTTTGCTGGTGAACGGACTGTTGTTACGGCCCGTGCCGCATCCGTGCAGCGGCCGAGCACACCAATCGTGTTGATATCGTGTTGATCCTGATCGTCTTTCCACAGCAGCCGGAAGCGGTCGGTCGTCATCTCTACTTCGACCACGTTGCCGCTGGCCGGATTCGTCGGATTCCGGACGCGAAATCCATGCAGTGCTCGAATTGATTGGTCGGAGCTTGGCTGTATGCACAGTATGCAACGACGCTGAAGTTATGAGCAGGGGCAAGGCAGCATCTCGTCCGAGTCGATTCCTGCTGCGCACGGTTCGCGAGCTGCGATTCCGCCCCGGTGTGTGATGGCTTCGAACACGTCATTGCGATCGCGTCAGCGTGTCGGGACCAGTCGCTTCAGCTCTTCAGTCCAATTGAGCACCACGTTGAGTCGTCCGGAACCCGCCTCGTCCTTGACCATCAGGAACTGCTGACCGTCGGGGCTCAGATCGTAGTTGGCGATCGAGATGTTTTGAAACACATACCGCTGTTCGAACAGCTGCCGCGGATGCGAGAGCGTGAGATCCAGTTCCGCCGACACGTCCACGACCATCATCTTGTTTCCAATGCGATAGAAGATCTCTTTGCCCTTCCTGCTCCACACTGGCTGCGTCCCGCCCTGTGTGGAGACCGGCGATCGTCGGTCGGGGCCGGGGAAAGGCCGAACATATACTTGCATCTGACCCGATTCGTCGGAGGCATATGCCATCCAGTGGCCATCAGGCGAAAACTGCGCCCCTCCCTCATATGCGGGTGTGTTCACCAGCGGTCGCGGCCGGAACCGCCCGGCGAGCGAGAGGACGTAGATATCGCGGGAAGTCCGGGCATTTTGTCGCATGAAGGCCAGCGTGTCGCCGTCGGGTGCGACAGCGCATGGGATATCTCCGGAAACGGCGCCGTCAATCGCTTGCGGATGACCGCTGCCGTCGCCGGCGATCGAATACATACCGGTCGATGTCCGGAACAACACACGCGTGCCATCCGGCGTCCAAACGGGGAAGGCGTTGCCAACCGTCTGTTCTGAGGTCAGCCGCGTAAACGTCGCACGCGCGATGTCCTGAATCCACAAGTCGCCGGCCGTGGCCACAGCTGTGCGTCGGCCGTCCGGCGCCAAGCGTGGGTACTGATACCGCCGCGGGGTCTCAGTGATTGGCTGTTCCACTCCTTGACGAGACACCCACACCAACCGTGTGGTCCCCGCGTCGCTCGGTGCGTACGTCAACGAACCGGCGTTGGACAGCGCCGCCAACGGCGCATCCATGGTCGTGCCCACCGCGAGGTTTTCGAGGACGCGAACAACTGGTCCCGTAACCTCCAACCGGTCCACATCGAATGGCGCCCCGAGCAGCGCACCGTCGCGGAAGAACACCAGGTGACCGCTCGGCACGTACACAGGGAACGTGCCTGACTCGACGATGACACGTCGCTGCCCGGTTAGCAGCGAGAAGGCCTCGATATGCGACGCTCCGCGGCTGCTGCCGGTAATGGACGCGAACAAAACAATCCGGCCTTGCGCGATGACGTTTGGCCACGCGTGGAGGAGCTCCCGCTTTCCACGATCCAGTGTGGTGAGCTGTTTCGCAGGACCGCCCGAAGCAGGCACTTGCCAGAGGGTGCCGGCGCGAACG
>WNGB01038939.1_pt1 | contig 10754 bp, 9 predicted proteins | sample 5400681 | NCBI WGS metagenome assembly WNGB01 (sample SAMN13153367, study PRJNA577476) | soil metagenome | isolation source: 115 cm soil or saprolite under grassland replicate 2 | place: USA:California | collected 2016-06-15 | reverse complement strand
TGCGCGAACTGCCAGGCCTTGGCGGCGAGCGGGCACACCATGGCGGCCATGCCGGCCGCATTCTCGCTGGTGGCGGTGCCGTCACGCACGCGCCCGGCGATGCCCTGCATGATGGCGGCAACGCGAAAGAAATTGTACGCGAGGTAGGCGGCCAGATGCGGGCCAGGATCGAGCCCTGTGCGCGTCCGATAGGCCTCGACTTCAGCAGAGCGCGTCGGAATGCCGAGCGCACCGAGATCTCGACCGGCAAGCGAGCCGAACCCGACGCCGGATGGCGACGGCGGCATATCCCACGCCATCAGGTAGTAGGCAAAGTCGGCGAGCGGATCGCCGAGCGTCGAGAGTTCCCAATCGAGCACCGCAACCACTTCGGGCGACGATGGCGCAATGATCACATTGTCGAGCCGAAAGTCACCATGCACGAGCCGCACCGGCACGGGCGGCGGCAGATGGCCCGGCAACCACGCGATCAGCCGTTCCATATCCTCGTTCCGCTCGGTCTCCGAGGCGCGATACTGCCTGCTCCAGCGCTCGACCTGGCGCGCCACATAATTCTCGCCGCGGCCGAAGTCCGCGAGGCCAAGCGCCACTGGATCGAAACTGTGCAGCTGCGCCAGCGTCGAGTTGACCGAGTCATAGATGGCGCCCCGTACGGCCGCAGGCGCATCCGGAACATCAGGCTCCCAGAAAACGCGGCCCTCGACATAATCCATCAGGTAGAACGGCGTGCCGACAACGCTCGCGTCGTCGCAATAGTGGAGCGGCCGCGCGACCGGAAAGCCCTGCGCGGATAACGCCGTGATCACCCGGAATTCGCGATCGACCGCATGGGCCGTCAAGTATTCTTCCAGCCGCTCCGCGTCGAACGCCAAGTGCGATGCGACGCTACGCGTACCGGAAAATGTACTTTGCCGATCAAGTCCTGACATGCGCCGCCAACTGGACGCCATTTCGCAGATGCGCTGGATATAGCACCGTCGGCGAAGGGCGACAGCCCTGGCGGCCTGGCCGGACTAGCTTCGGCGGCGCTGGTCGTTGATCAGCGAAAGCGTCTCGAAGGACGACTCGACGAACGCCGCGTATTCGCGCTCCAAAGCATCGAGCCCTTCGCGCATTGCATCCGTCATCCGGATCTTGTGATCCGAATTGGCGGGCTGCTGGTCGTCGCGGGTCAGTTCCGTCGTCACTGTCATGATACCCCCCATGCAACTGAACAAACTGAACGCTGGGACGGATATTAAATACACGATTGTGGTTAAAGTGGTCTTAAACCAGGGCAATTGGTGCCTAGGTAGCTCCTCATTGTCGTCATTATCATACAGTCATCAGCTCTCGCGCGCGATCGCCTGCCAGCCGATATCGCGCCGAAAAAACCCGTCGGACCAATGAATTCGATCAATCGCCTGATACGCGCGCGCCTGCGCTATCGCTACGCTAGCACCAATCGCGCATACGTTGAGCACGCGCCCTCCATTTGCCACAACGTTGCCGTTGCTCACCTGGGTACCAGCATGAAAAATCTCGACGCCTTCGATCGTGGCTGCCGTATCGAGACCTTCGATCACGGAACCCTTGACGTAGCTGCCGGGATAGCCCTTCGCCGCCATTACCACCGTGAGCGCTGAATCCGGATACCAACGCAGGTCGAAGTTGCCGAGCATACCGTCGCAACACGCGAGCAACGCCGGCACGAGATCCGACATCAGCCGCAGCATGATCACCTGACACTCGGGATCACCGAAGCGTACGTTGTATTCGATCAGCTTCGGTCCCTGCGCAGTGATCATCAGTCCGGCGTAGAGCACGCCCTTATAGGGAGCGCCCATCGCCTTCATGGCCTGCACAGTCGGCAACACGATCTCGTCCATGGTGCGCCGCGTCAGCTCCGGCGTCATGACGGGAGCCGGTGAATAGGCACCCATGCCGCCAGTGTTGGGGCCTTGGTCACCATCGAACACGCGCTTGTGGTCCTGCGCCGAGATGAGCGGGATCGCGCTCGCTCCATCGCACAGCGCGAAGAACGATGCTTCTTCGCCTGAGAGAAATTCCTCGACCACGACTTCTGCGCCGGCTGCGCCGAGGCCGCCCGCGAACATCATGTCGATCGCGGCCTCCGCCTCGGCCACACTCTGCGCCACCATGACCCCTTTGCCAGCCGCAAGCCCGTCAGCCTTCACCACGATCGGGGCACCTTGCGCGCGCACGTAGGCTTTCGCGGGCGCCGCCGACGTAAAGCGCTCGTAGGCCGCGGTCGGGATGTTGTTGGCGCGGCAGAGATCCTTGGTGAAGCCCTTCGAACCCTCGAGCTGGGCAGCGGCTTTGGACGGGCCGAACGCCTTGATGCCGGCAGCCTCAAGATCGTCGACGATGCCGGCGCAAAGCGGCGCCTCAGGCCCGACTACCACGAGCTCAATTTTCTGCGCCCGGCAGAACGCGATCACGGCAGCGTGGTCGGTGACGTCAAGCGCCACGATCTCGGCCTCTTTGGCGATGCCGGCATTGCCCGGCGCGCAATAGAGACGCTCGACCAGCGGGCTGGCGGCCATCTTCCAGGCAAGCGCGTGCTCGCGACCACCGGATCCGAGGAGCAGGATGTTCATGGGCTGGGCTTGCTGGACCAAGGAGACGGGTTTGGGTGATGTACCATGGCGGCATGAGGTCGCAAGGCCGCCACGGTCCCCAATACGTGTAAACCACATCCCGCGCTGTTCGGCGATGACACTGGTATTTCAGTCCATTTTTGCCGATGATAGGAGGCAGAAACCCGTCAGCCTCGGAGACAAGAATGAGCCCGAGAATAACATGGGGCAGAACTTGGGGCAGAACATGGGGCCTCGCAGCCCTGGCCGTGGCAGCGCTTGTGAGCGCTGCGGCCCAAGCCCAGACCTCTTACCCGTCGCGGCCGATCCGCCTGCTGGTGACCATCCCGCCGGGCGGGGCGCCCGACATTTCGGCGCGGCTGGTCGCGCAGGGCCTGCAGGAGGCCCATGGCTGGACGGTCGTGATCGAGAACCGCACCGGCGCCAATGGCAACATCGCCATGACCGAGGTCGCCAAGGCCCCCCCTGACGGCTACACCCTGGTCGTGCTCGCTGACAGCAGTGTCACCATCAATCCGCACGTCTACAGCAAGCTCGGGATCGACACGCTCAAAGACCTGCTTCCGGTTGCAAGCATTGCCACCAACCAGTTCACCCTCGCGGTGAACCCGCAGGTGCCGGTGCACACCTTCAAGGAGTTCATCGACTATGCGCGCGCCACCAAGCCGCCACTCCCCTACGGCTCCAGCGGCAATGGCAGCCAGCATCACTTGTCGATGGAGATGCTCAAGCAGCGCGCCGGCATCGACCTCCTGCATATCCCATTTCGGGGCGCCGCGCCGGCGACACAATCGACCGTCGCGGGTGACACCAAGGTCCTGTTCTCCGGCTCGGCGAGCGCATCGCTGATCGCAGGCGGGCAATTGCGCGTCTTGGCAGCGACCGGCAAGAAGCGCTCCAAGCGCTATCCCGATCTGCCAACGCTTGGGGAATTTTATCCTGGCTTATCGGTCGACATCTGGCTCGGCGTATTCGCGCCGCCGCAAACGCCTGAGCCGATCGTGACCACGTTGCGCACAGAAATCCATAAGCTGCTGGCGCGGCCAGACTTTGCCGAACGGCTCAACGTCTCTGGCAGCCTTGAGCCGCTCATTCTATCGCCCGCGGAATTCAATGCGCTGATCCACGAAGATCACCAGAAATATGGCCGAATCGTCCGCGATCTCCACATCCAGGCTGAATAATCAATTCGGACGATGGAACGGCAAACCACATGCATCTGTTGACAGGATTGTGGCGTACCTCCTGAGCAACTTCGAATCGTCTATCATGAAAATACCCAGTTCGCTTGGCAGACTTTTGAAGTTGAGCCGTGTGAGGATCTGGCGATGAGCCACGCAGTCTGCAGTGTCGCCTCCAGCATGTCGCGTCCGTTTGCAGTCGCGATGCTTGTTCCGATCTTTGCCGCGATCACGGCCGCCATCCTCCTTGGCCTTCTTGGAGTGTTCGTGGTCTGGCTCTGCATCGTGGCCGTACTGATCACCGCCATCGTGGCCAAGGATGTCGTCCGACGTGTGCTTCGTCGGCTCGCGCCCTCGCCGATCGGCACATTGCAGCGGCCTGCCGTCGGCGTCCCGGGGCGCTGACTCCAGTCACTGTGCCGTTGGACATTCAGGCGGTCTATCGAGTTCGCAGTGATGCGCGATCGATCGCTCAGCGCGCTCGCACGATTGCCGTCGAGCAGAGCGTCGAGATGCCGCTTGAGGCCATCGACGACCCGTTTGTGAACAGCGAGATCGTCGGGCGCGTGCTCGACATCAAAGATCTAGGCATCAAAGACTCGGGCGGCCGCCTGTTCGACGTGCGCATTGCGCTCGCGACCGCAACCGCAACCACGATCAATGGCGGCGATGCCGGACAGCTGGTCAACATGCTGTTCGGCAACACCTCGATCCATGATGACGTGATGCTCCACGACGTCCAGCTGCCGGCCGAATTCGTGCGCGCCTTCGAAGGCCCACGGCATGGGATCGATACTTTACGCCGGCGCGTCGGTGCTCAGCGGCGCGCGCTCACGTGCTCGGCGCTCAAGCCGCAAGGCCTGCCGGCGCATGCGCTGGCCGCGCTCGCGATCGCTCTCGCGCGGGGCGGCATCGACTATGTCAAGGATGATCATGGACTCGCGGACCAAGCCTACTCGCCGTTTGCGGCACGCATCGAGGCGATCGCGACCGCTCTGCGGCGACACGGCTCGCTCACACGCTACGTGCCAAGCCTCAGCGGCGACCTCGACAGCATGCGCAGCCAGATTGCGGTTGCCCGCAGCGTCGGCATCGACACCGTGATGGTGGCCCCGATGATCGCTGGGCCCTCCAATTTCCATCGCCTGGTGCGGGAGCATCCGGGCTTCGCCTTCCTGACGCATCCATCGCTGGCGGGCTCGCGCATCGCCCCAGCGCTGCTGTTCGGCAAGCTCTTCCGCATGCTGGGCGCCGACGCCATCGTGTTTCCCAACCATGGCGGCCGCTTCGGCTATTCGCCCGAAACCTGCCGGGCACTGGCGCGCACCGCGCTCGCTGACTGGCATGGCCTGCGCGCGACCGTCCCTGTGCCGGCGGGCGGGATGAGCACCGATCGGGTGCGGGAGATGCTTGATTTCTATGGCGCCGACATCATGTTGCTGATCGGCGGCGGGCTCCTCTCGGCGCGCGAGCGGCTGACCGAGGTGACCGCAGCCTTTGTGGAGGCCGTCAAGGCCTACCCCTATGGCTAGGGCTAGGGCGATTGCCCTGTCGCTACCGCGCAACATGGACAGACCATGACCTCCGCCAAGCCACCAGTTCATCGCAAGGCGAGGGACTATCGCTGGGACGGCGTCGCGGTCGTACCCTACAAGGAGGATACCCAGGCGCTGTTCAAGTCGATCACCCGCCAGGTGCTGTTCGCCGACCCCCGACAAGAGAGCGAGCTGCGTTATTTCGAAGTCGCGCCGGGAGGCTTCTCCACCCTCGAGCGCCACGAGCACACCCACAACGTCCTGATCCTGCGCGGGTACGGGCACTGCCTGGTTGGCCACGAGGTGCGCGGGGTCGCCACCCACGACCTCATCGCGGTTCCACCCATGACCTGGCATCAATTCCGCGCGACCGGAAAAGAGCCGCTCGGCTTCCTCTGCATGGTTAATGCGGCGCGCGACAAGCCGCAGCTTCCGACGCCGGAAGAGCTCGCCGAATTCGAGCAGGATCCCGGCATCGCCGACTTTCTAAACGGCATCCGGTAAGAAATTTGGCGCGACGCGCCATCATTTGTGCACATCACCGCCCTCTGGAAATCACGAAATTGTCCCGGCGCTGGGGTTAATTTGTTGGCTGGTCGGAGGGGAAATGACCCGTACCAAAGCCGTCCTCATTGCTATCCTGATGCTGCTGGTGGCGACGCCAGCGTCGGCGGCGCTGAATCCTCTCGTCGACCTGGTCTCGCTCGAGTCGGTGATGCGATGGATCAATGCCTATCGCACCAATCCTGAGCCGGCTGGCGCGCCCGCCGCCGTGAAGGCGCTGAGCCGGTTCGGCTCGTTCAAGGACCCCGAGCAATCCGGCGTTTTCGTTGGCTTCCTGGCAGGCGTCATCGCTACCAACCCGGAGAAGGCCGATCAGCTGATCAACAAGATGCTGCCGCTGCCGCCGGGCGACCAGTGCAAGTACCTGACCGGACAGCTCCCGCGCCTTTATCAGTACGAGAAGGAGCCGAGCATATCGACCTGGGACTCGGTCAAGAGCAAGGTCACCGGCAAGGAGCTGCCCAAGGCCCATGTGCTCGAGCCGAGCCCGGAGTTGCTCGATACCTACTGGGGCTACTATTTCGCCACCGGCCATGCCCGGCCGATCAGCCGCATCATCGAGATGCTGCCCTGGTCGCTGGAGGTGGACAGCGTCGACAAGCTCACGCTCGGCAGCATGGCGAAATACACCCTCGCCAGCAACGCATCGCGCGATCCGGAGCTGCTGGTCGCGCTCAGGGAGGCGCGCGAGCGCACCCCGAAAGATACCGCGAAGGTCCTGACGCAGGTGATCGACGCAGCCGACACGGTCGACACCGCCAAGCTGCGCAAGGAAGCATTCGCCGCGATCGAAGAGCTGCGCCGCAAGGGCCCGGCCTACCGGCGCAACGTTTCATGGTGGGGCCAGGTCGGCCAGGGCGCGCTTGCGGTCGGCTGCATCGCGGCCGCGGCCACCGGCCAAGTTTATCTCGGACTGCCTTGTGTGATTACGGGCGGCGTCTCATCGGCGGCGCTCACCAGCTGGGAGAAGCAGCAATAGCTCATGTCTCGCGTGGTTGCGAATCGCTCAAGGAGCATAAGGCAGTTCATAGGCGGCCGGCATGATGTGTGCGTGTCATGCCGTGCCGCTGTTCGGGGCCCCGGACACGTTCATCCGTGTGGGGAAACCGGGGCCCCGGACTCATAGAGATAGCTTTCGGACGAGATAGCCTGTGGACGACGCGTCCCGGATGCGGTGCAGCGCGAGCGCACGAAACCCGTTGAAGTTGGTCCGTGACCGAGCCCGAGATACGTGACTCGTGTCCCGGCCGAAGCGACGGCGCAGCCGGAGCGAGAGCCGGGATCCAGGGGCGATAGACTGTGGAGTCGCGAGTTTTGGCCCTGGGTCCCGGGTCTCGCAGCGCTCGCCCGGGACACGCAAAGCTTCTGACACAGTAAGATTATGGCTTCGCCCGGGACACGAGGGCATTGAGTGCTCACCTTGCCAGCGGATCGGGCCTTAGCTGGAACTGCACCACTTTGCTGGTCGTGCCCTTGCCGCCCTCGATGTGATAGGGCGCGCGGCCCGCATAGGTCGACCACAGCCCCTTGCCCTTCCAGCCGAGGCTCGGATCGTCGATGCGGCCGTCGAGCCCCTTGGAGTGGAAGCCCATCGGATAAGGCACGCGCAGCGAGACGAACCTGCCGTCGACCAGCGCCTCGATCGAGTCCGACATGTTGCCGGTCGCCATCGGCACGTTCCTGCCCAGCCCGAACGTGTCGAACTGGTCGACGAACATCTGATAGCTCGACTGCACCGCGCCCGGCTCGTCCTTGATATTGTCGAACTGCGGGCCCGGGAACTGATAGAGCGTCCAGCCTTCCGGACAGTGACGGCCGTTGGCGATGGTCGGGCCGCTCAGCGGGCCTTTGCATTTCTTGCGGTCGAAGCTTGCCATGTGGCCGCTCGCGAGCGGCACCCACATCACGCCGTTGCGATCGATGTCGCCGCCGCGCGGACCGAAGCCGCTGTAGGGCGTGCGCGGATCGTTGTAGGGCACCTCGTAATATTCGGCGAGTGCCGTCGCGGGCGGATTGTCGCGCGGATTGTCGCCCGGAATGATGCGCGACACGCCGCCCGGCATCGCCAGCACCGAGCCCCAGATCGAGCCGTCGTTGGGATCGACACCGATGCCATACATGCCGGCGAGGACACGCTTATCCTTTGAGGGATCGACCGGTTGGTTGGGCTCGACATAGTCGTCGCGCTTGCCGTTGCCGTTGGTGTCGAGCACGTAAGCCGTCCAACCCTGCGACGCGGCCGCATCACCGGTCTCGAGAAACTTCTTGGTGTCGATCCAGCCGATCACCGGCTGACGTGCGCCACCGCCCGAGAGCCACAGCGTGTTGTTCTTGTCCTCGGCGAAGATCAGGTGGTGGGTCGTGAAGCAGGTATCGATGTGCGTGAGTTGCTTGGTCTTGGGATCGTAGACCGCGACCTGGCGACCGGCCTCCTCCATCGGGAAGAGCTTCGCGGACGGGTGATCCGAGCCCTTGCGGCAGAATGCCGGCGCCTCCTGCTTGCGGATGCGCGACGTCATCCACACGCGCCCGTCCTGATCGAGCATCGGATTGTGCACCGAAGTCTGGCTGTTCCAGATCATCTCACTGCCCCAATAGGGCGACGGCAGCCGCGGGAAGTTGCCCGACATCGTGAAGGCGCGCCGCGGCGTATCAGGATCACGCGGCGTCGACTTGAGATAGGTCACCGTGTGGGTCTTCGGATCGAGGATCGGAAGATTGTCGGTGGAATCTTCGGTCGCGCTGTAGATCGGCCCCCAGGCATTGACGGTCGGGTTGCGCTTATCAGTCGCGATCTCGTCATGCAGATAGGTCTTGGCGTCGCCCCAGTCCCACAGCGTCACCACGACGTTGCGCTCAATGCCCTGTGGCCGCTGTGGCTTCGACGTCGGCAGCGCGCCGGCCGCGATCTTGTCGGTCCAGTTGGCGAGCTGCTTGAGCAGCCGCGGGGTGTCGAGCTCGTTGATGCCGCGGACCATGTTCTCGGCCGCGGGCCCGACCTGCAGCCGATGCATCCACGCTGCGTAAGATGAATCGAACTCGCCCAGCGCCTTCGAGATCGTGCGCGTCGGCTTGTTGCCGACCTGGTGGCAGGAATTGCAGCCGTGCGTCTTGAGAGTCGCGATCCACTGGCCCTGGCTCTTGATCCGCTCCGGCATGCCGTTGCCATTCGGCCCGGTGCCCGGGAACAGGCTCTTGTCGGGAATCTCGAGCATCGCGTACCAGTACTGCGCCGGATAGTACTCCGCCGCCGCGGCCTCGCTTTGCGCAACGGTGGCAGTGAGATTGACGACACGGCCCGGCGCCACCTTGACCTTGGGCGAGTCGACAAGCCCATAGCCGCGCACCCAGACGTCGTAGTTCGCCTTCGGCAACTCGGGCAGCACATAGCGGCCCTGATCGTCGGTGACGACGATCTTGACGAACTTGGTCGGAAGATCAGTCGTCTCCGCGATCACCCAGACGCCGGCTTCCGGGCCGTTGGCGCTGGTGACAACTCCCCCGAGATCGCTATCGCCGATGTTAACAGCCAGGGTGCTTTGCTGACCGATGACTGAGGTCGCAGACACGCCCAGACATGTCACCAGCGCGATTGCGGCTATGCCCAAATACCAATGTCGTTTCACTCCCATGGTAGGACTCCCTTTCGTTGTCCCCATTCGTCAGGCGATTCTTTGATGTGCGCGACTTTGTTCGGCGGTGCGAGTGCTTCCGTTTACTCAGGTTTGTTGCCAAGCAGTTTGCGCATGTAACTCAGCGTCTCCGACGGCACGGTCCCGATTCGGTCGATCGCTTGCGCCACATCGGCGCCGCCGATCGGGCTCAGGTCGACCTTAAGCTTCGTCGCGTCCTCGATATATTGCGGATCGCTTTGCACAGCGATGAACGCCTGCTGAAGCGCCAGCGCGCGATCGGCCGGAACGTTGGGCGGCGCGACGAACGGCCGATCGATCAGGAAGGGAAGCTCCCCGAGTTCGATCAGCTTACGATCGCGGTCGCTGCGCGCGAGTTCGCGCGCAGTCGGCACGTTGGGAAACTGGGGATGGCGTGTCGCGCGGGCGAATTGCACGATCACATGCACGTCCGATTTCGGCGAAAGCCATTGCGGTCGCATTTGCTGCAGGACCGTGATGGCGGTGAAGCGGGCGTCGACCTCCTTGCGCTCCATGGCCAGGAACATGGAATTGCTGTCCGGATAGCCAGGGATCAGCTTCAGGTTAAGATTCAGGGTGTCGCGGAGCAGCGTGCCGACGTCGTTGGTGCCACCGCCTTCGGCCGAGGCGGCGATCAGCAGCGGCGGACCATTCGGCCGTTGCGCATCCTCCACGGTCTTCACGTCCGCACCGGGACGCGCCACCAGCAGGTAGGCATCATTGGCGAAGGTGGAAGACGAGCCGAGCCAGGTGAATCGGCGGGTATCGAATTGAACATTGCTATTGCGCCCAAGAAGACCGATCAGGACTAGGCCGTGGGCAAAGGTCCCGATCACGGCGCCGTCCTTCGGCGCCACATTGAACAGATAGTTCGCGGCGCGCAGGCCTCCTGCGCCCGGCATGTTCTGCACCACAACGTTCGGATGGCCCGGGATGTATCGTCCTAGGTGCCGGGCTAAAAGACGTCCATAGATGTCGTAGCCGCCACCCGGCCCCGCGCCGACCACTAAGTTTACAATCCTGCCTTTGTAGAAATCCGATACTGCGTCTGCCCGGGCGCCCGCTATCGCAAGTCCGACAAGCACCATTGCCAGGGCCAGCCTGAGAGTCACCCTCTCCGCGTGGTCATGATCAGGCCTCGATCGCTTGTGACAATTCCACCGGCGCCTGCGGCTGCGCATTTCGATCCCAATCTACAGATCCGTCCTTGCTCGACGCTGT
>WNGB01014016.1_pt1 | contig 10755 bp, 9 predicted proteins | sample 5400681 | NCBI WGS metagenome assembly WNGB01 (sample SAMN13153367, study PRJNA577476) | soil metagenome | isolation source: 115 cm soil or saprolite under grassland replicate 2 | place: USA:California | collected 2016-06-15 | reverse complement strand
CGCCTGCTCGCCATCGAGGAGGAGCTCGTGGGCGAGCTCGGGATTCCTTACCGCGTCGTGAACATCGCGGCCGGGGACCTCGGAGCCTCTGCGGTGAAGAAATACGACCTCGAGGCGTGGTTTCCGACGCAGCAGCGCTTCCGCGAGATCACGTCCACGTCGAACACGACCGACTACCAGGCCCGCCGGCTCGACGTTCGCTTCCGCCGGGAAGACGGCGGGCTGGAGCCCGTGCACACGCTGAACGGAACGGCCGTCACGGCCCGCGTACTCCTCGCGATCATGGAGAACTTCCAGGACGAAGGCGGCACGTATTCAATCCCGTCGGTTCTCGAGGAGTTCGGCGCACCCCGGAAAGGCGCTGCGGGCCCGGGCTAGACTGACCCTCGCCTTCGGCGGGGTGCCCGAGTGGTTGAAAGGGGCGGTCTTGAAATCCACAAGACCGCACCCGGCCGATCTAGTCTTCCCTTGGGCGGGGTGGCTGAGTGGTCGAAAGCGGCGGCCTTGAAAGTCGCCGAGCCGAAAGGTTCCGTGGGTTCGAATCCCACCCCCGCCGCCTTCCCAAGCCGGTGTAGGCGCAACCGAAGACTCGATTAAGCGAAACGGCCCACTCGGGCGATCATCGAGCGCGGGGCCAAACGTGCGCGGATTCGCGGCGCCCTAGGTGGAGCGTCGAGGCTGGACGAGCTCGCCCGGTGCGGTGGTCACCGTGCGCCAGGAGTCCCGCGTGATCTTGAGGGTTCACCAGAGCCTCTTCCCCCCGCTGCCAGAACCTCCCTTCGAGGCCCCCGAGAAGCTTGAGCAAGTGTGGGGAGCGCTGGGGAGCGAACAGTGAGGTAGGACGCCTGCGGGCGGGCCCGTGAGGTGCACAAACTCGGTCTTCATGCCGCGGCTTCGTATTCGTGGACGAGACCGCCGAGGAGGTCGCGCCGCTTGATCTGCAGCGGATGAATGGTCGCTGTGGGAAAGTGATTGGCTCCACTGCAGGAATCCGGCGGTCGCAGGTCGAGCGCTCGGTGAGGGCGCTGCTGGTTGAAGTGGCGGATGTAGACGCGGAGCACGTGTTCGAGTTGGCGGCGGCCGAAGATCAGGAGCCGGTCGAGGCACTCCCTGCGTACACTGCCGACCCAGCGTTCCGCGTAAGCATTCGCGTTCGGCGCCTGGATCGGCGTTCGGACAATCTCGATGCCTTCGCTGGCGAGGATGGCGTCGAAGGCGCGGCTGAACTTCCTATCGCGATCGTGGATTAAGAACCGCGGCCGCTGGCCGCGGTCGTCGAGGTCCATTAGCAGGTTGCGCGCCTGCTGCGTCATCCACGCCGTGTCCGGGTTGCGGGTGCAGGCGACGTACTCGACTCTGCGCGTCGCGATCGAGACGAAGAACAGCACGTACAGCCGCCGCAGCCAGACCGTGTCGACCGTGAAGAAGTCACACGCAATGATCGTGTTTCCGTGGTGGCGCAGGAACGATCGCCAGCTGGAGGCGGCGCGCTCCGGCGCCGGCGGGACGCCAGCGCGGGCGAGCACGTTGCGCACCAGCGTCGCCGAGACCGTGATCCCGAGCTTGCGCAACTCGCCCACGATCCGCACGTAGCCCCAATGGCTGTTCTCGCGCGCCAGCCACAGGATCAGCTGCCGCACCTCCTGGTCGACAGCTGGCCGGCCCGGCCGTCGGTGCGGGTACGTCCAGCGCCACGCAACCATCCGCCGATGCCAGCGCAGCAACGTCTCAGGCGTGACCAAAAACGCCCGCCACGAGCGTCGAGGTATCACGCGGCTCAGCGCGGCAAGTAATAGCCGGTCGCTCTCCGTCAGCTGTGGGCGTCGCGCCTGCCGCCGCAGGATCGACAACTCGTGGCGCAGAACGAGGAGTTCGAGTTCCTTCGAGCGGTCGCCGCGCGCGAGCAACAGGACGAGCGCGAACAGCCGGCAGGCGACAACGTAGACGAACGACACGAGCACAGGCAGCCTCCGAGGACGGGAGCGCCGACGCTACCCGGCTCCGCGCTTCAACAGACCTCCGGCACCGGGCCGCGCCTCACGACAGAGTTTGTGCACCTGACGGGGCGCAGATGCGTGCTCGCCGTAATGGGAGCTGCTTGCCCACCTCTCTCGAGCTATGCCGCCCGCTGTATCTCGGCGTTCGCGCTCTCGTGTAGACGGTTCCAGACCGCTAAGACTCGCGCCAAGAAATCTGCGTCGCCACCAGTCACTTGCATTTCGCCGCCCTCTCGGCGTGAGACCGCGAAGCCACTGTTGAGAAGGAAAACAGCCAGCTGCGGAACGTAGGCTGGGTCGTCAATGCGAACGAGCATTTCGGGCCGCTGACGTACGAGAAACGCTAGCGGACCAAAGGAACAGATTTCGTCAGGGGGTGGGTGTCGCCCGTCAAGCCCCTTGCTGAGAAGGGAAGAGCGCCGGAGGCTCGTGGTTCCCCCGGCGCTCGCTTGCTTCAGCGTTGCAATGGGCGAAAGCCCGTCAGCTCAGACCGCGATGTGCAGCCCAGTCGCGGTGAGGGTGCCCGGCACGTCGGCCGTGGCCCCTTCCCCACTCAGCACGATGTTGGTGTAGCTCACATCCTCCAGGAACAGCGACTGGCCGTTGGGACAGCTGAAGTCACCCTGCCCTGGCGGGTCTACGGTGATCGACCCGCTCGCGGAGCCGTTCCTGATCGGGAACTCGCCGCCGCCCGACACGGGGCCGCCGACGGTCTCCTTATTGCCGGCCTGGGGGTGCTTGCCGCCGTTGTTCCAGCACTGATATGTGGCGGTCGCATCAGCCGAGCACGAGATGTCGGCCACCTCCAAGGTGTTGCCGAGTCCCGCCTCCTTGAAGGTGCACACCAACTGGCCGCTGCTGTTGATGGTCGCGCTCGCCCTGAGGAAGTGCGGACTGGCCGCGAGTGCGACCGCCGCCATGGCGAGCATGACGACAAGCGCCGCTGTCGCCACTACGATGGTCCGTAGGGTTCTGCTCATATCTCTCTCCTTCGGTAGAGGGGCAGACGAGAGAGCAACCCCCAACGCTCCGCTCGACACCGACCACGAATCAGGTCGGGCGGGGCATGGCCGCCTTTCAGCACAACGTGAGTTCGGTGCCTTTCGGGCCGCAGGAACTCACCTCTCGCGGCTATCAGAGCGCGATTGGCGGTGAATGTCAAGGGACAAGAGACGCCAACTAGTGAACGGCTTGTGGCGGGTTGGCGCGTCTCTGAAGAGCTTGAGGAAGTTTGAGGGAGTTTCCGGCGCGCTCGACCCATCGGCCTGGGTCCAGGACAACGGCACAGATTGAATGTCAAGGGGGTGGATCACCATTGTTTCGCGCCTCGGCTGCCCCATGCCACGCGCTCGCCCCGGAAGCTGCTCCGGGCCATCGTCTCGTGCGAACGAGCACGGCGGTCGGTCACGCGAGCCACTCCATGACGCTCGACAACGCTGGCAATCGGCGCTTCTGCTGATCGTTCCGCCAGGTGCGCAGCCGAAGCAAATCTGTTAGAAGGACGACGGGAGCCGAAGCGCTAGGAGCTGACATCCCTGAGGTCGTGCCCCCCGTACTGCGGCCAAGGGTGAGCCTCTCCATGCCCCGGCTCCCTTTATTGAGACGCAACGCCGTAGCGACTTCTTGCGGTGACCCCACGCCAAAGAACTCGTCTTTTGATCGGTGCGGTCCGGGCCATCGAAGGTATTGGCCAGAGTGCTCCGCCGCTTACGGTCGGAGCGGCGACCCGGGACAGGGGCTGAACCTCCTCGCCAGTTCCTCCCTTACTCCAGCGGAGAGGGGAACGTGGCGCCCCCTGCCCGGGTCACCCCGAAGTCCTGTAGATCCGCGCGATGTCAACGGCTCACAGCCGAGCAGAGACGCGAGCGCGAGGGCGGCTCGCCGCTCGTGAGCTGAGGGCGGCGCGTCCTGCACGTGTGCCCAGAGGACGGCGAGGTCGGAGTCGCGGCGGAAGGGCACGTCGCCTGTTAGGCACTCGAAGAGAACGCAAGCGAGCGAGTAAACGTCTGCGTGCCCGCCAACCGGACCGCCTTCGAGTTGGTCGGGCGCGACGTAATCGATTGTGCCCATCAGATGCCCGACGTCGGTCAGGTCGCCCAGCGACGAGGCGCTCTTCGTCAGGCCGAAGTCGGCGAGGTAGCAGTGCTCGCGGCCGCTCTCGCGAGCGACGAGGACGTTGCTCGGCTTCACGTCCCGGTGGACGAGCCCGTGCTCGTGGGCGGCGTCGAGCGCGTCCGCTACCTGCGCAAGAAGGGCGAGCGCACGCTGCGGCTCAAGCGGACCCTCGCGCGCGAGCAGCTCGCGCAGATCGGTGCCGTCGACGTGGCGCATGGCGATGTAGAGGGCGCCATCGGCCTCTCCCGCCTGGTAGATGGGGGCGATGTTGGAATGGTCGATCGAGGCCGCGAGCCTCGACTCGCGGAGAAAGCGACTGCGGAAGCGCTCGTCCTCGGACAGCTCGATCGCGAGGAGCTTGAGGGCGACCTTACGCCCCAGGCGGCTGTCTTCGGCAAGGTAGACGGCGCTCATGCCGCCTCGACCGAGCAGCGCGGTCAGCCGGTAGCCGGCGAGCTCGGTTCCAATGCGCTGATCGGCCTCATCGGCACGCGACGTCTTGCCTTCGCCTGACAACAGACGATAGATCGCTTGCGTCGCGGTGAGAAGCAGCTGTCTCGGACTGGCGGCGAATCGCGTTCGCTGGTCCAGAGCGAAGCTGGAAGGACCCCAACCTGCAACACCTCGTGCCGTGTCTCGACCCGCGCGGAGCGTCTGTTCCTCGACGACCGGGATCCGAGCGGGCTGCACGGATTCTCGCGCTCAAGCCTGTTTCAACTGCCCGTCTGTGTCGCTCTCAAGCGCTCCGGTGGATGCTGTCTCAAGCGGTCCGAACCAAGAGAGCCCTGCCGTGGGCTACGGGTCTTCGATGCAGGGGTGGATCATGAAGCTGTCCAGCCACAAAGCCGCTCATCGCCTTGACGGGGCCCCGTCTCGTGGCTTTGGGCCTCGCCGGTCCGCCCCCATACGAACTACGAAGCGGAGAATCGCTTCTCCGCTTTCGACCAAGGAACGAAGGGCGAGACCAATGAAACGCTTGACCGCCGTCGTGGCCTTCACTGTGACGGCAGCAGCCGTGCTCCTGAGCGCGGCGCCGGCCTCGGCCACCTACCCCGGAAAGAACGGTTGGATTGCCTTCCGCAAAGTCCTTAGCCCCGGCTTTCATGCGCCCTACACCGGCTACAACCACGCGGCGCTCTACCTCATCCGTCCAGACGGCACGGGGCTCCGGCAACTGACACATCCGCGGGACGGGGTCGTCAATACGCAGCCGGATTGGTCGCCGAACGGCAGATGGATCGCCTATCAGCGCACCAAGAAAGGCCACCCTACGCAGATCTTTCGCATCCGGCGAAACGGCACCGACGGTCAGAATCTCTCCCGACTGTGCGGCCCTGAGTTCGACATCTGCGAGTCGAACCCGGCCTGGTCCCCCGGCGGTCGGCGGATCGCATTCACCCGGGTATGGAGGCCCGAGGAAGGCTCGGAGCCGCAAGTCAACATCTTCGTAATGCGGGCGAACGGTACACACCGTGTGGCGGTGACGAGCGGTCCCGTCAGCCTCCACGAGGATTACGCCCCCCAGTGGTCGCCGAACGGAAAGCGTCTCGTCTTCGAGCGCTTGAATAATCCCAAGAGCAAGGCTGCGGCGTTCACGGTCCGCCTTGATGGCACTGGCCTGCGAAGGCTGACGCCATGGTGGATGGACGCGGGAGCGCTTCCTGACTGGTCGCCGCACGGGCGCTGGATCATGTTCTTTAACCACACCGAGAGCGAGGTTCCGAAGACGCTCTGGCTGGTCCGTCCGAACGGGGAGGGCCTGCACAGAATCACGACGACATCCGGGGGCAGGTTCACGTGGTGGTCCGCGTCGTTCTCGCCGAGCGGTAGGAGGATCGCCGCAGGTCGCTCAGACTGGGCGCAGGATGGTGCCAAGGCCGACGTCTACGTGCTGAAGAAGACGGGAGAGATCCTCCGGAACGTCACCCAATCCGTCCGCTGGGACAGTGAGCCTGACTGGGGGCCACGCCGCAAGTAGCTGGCACGCGCGAAACCGAGCGGCTCCCTTCTCATCGGCTGGCTAGGGCGGCATGATGTCGCTCGTTGCCAGGAAGGCGACCCTCGCCTGCGCGCTGCGCGAATCCAGCTCCGCCCCCTGACGGGGTCGAGACCGGCAGGCGTGCGGTTTACGCGCCTAGCCGCTTACAGAATCACAATAGTTACTGTATAATCGCTCGGTACCGCCGAGCTCGGCTTTGACCCGATCTGAGCAGCAGCATGCTACGTCTCCTCCGCAAGGGCCAGGCACAACCTGTGTATTCGCGCCAAATCGGCTCATCGAAAAGAGGGCGGACGCGTACCATTTTGTAACCGGGCCAGCTTCCCCCGTTTTACGCCTGAGTGTCCCCTCGGACGCGTTCGTGGCAGCTGCCACAGGTGTGCGCAGGCCCACCGCCCGCGCACACTTCTGCGCCGTGCAAAGTTCCTGCAGCCATCATTAAAGGCGTCGCTTACCATGCCGAGTGCGCCGTGCGGTCCTGTGCCTCAGGCCCGCTGCCACAGACCCGCCACGAAGCGCACATCCGTGACGAGTCGACCGACGTTTTAGTTCACCTGGCGACCGCCTATCTTCGATCCGCTCTCACGAAGGAGACGCGCCGTCGACGTCATCACGTCATGGACCAACCGCGACCTCGGTCGAACGCGAGGCGGTAGGCGGTTCAAACGGCGAGGCTCCGCCTCGTGAGAGCAGGAACCGTGCCTGGGTCGGCCCCTTGCCCTTTAGTTCCACCAGGAGCCGCGGACCAAATTCGTAGCGGGCCTTGAGATGCGCCACGACACTCTCCGAGGCGAGGATCCGCCCGGGCTGACCCTGCGACTGCAAGCGGCTCGCGAGGTTGACGGTGTCGCCCCACAGGTCGTATGCGAACTTTCGCTGGCCGATTACGCCTGCGACCGCGGGACCGGAGGCGATGCCCACGCGCACAAGGATCGGATCCCCGGACGGCCATCGAGCGTCCTCGAGCTCCTCGATGATGGTGAGGGCCATATCGGCCGCCGCCTCCGCGTGATCGGGGTGCGGCTCCGGCGCACCCGCGACGGCCATGTAAGCATCACCGACCGTCTTGATCTTCTCCAGGCCGTACCGGTCGGCCAGGGCGTCGAAGCGGGAGAAGAGGCCGTCGAGCGCGGTCACGAGATCATCCGCCTGCGTCTTCCCCGCCTGCTCCGTGAACCCCACCGCGTCGGCGAACAGCACCGTGACCTCGTCGAGCGACTCCGCCAGGCGTCGCTGGCTCCCTTCCTCGCCCCGCGCCTTCAGGCGATCGATGATCGCCTGCGGGAGGATGTTCAGCAGCAAGGAATCGGAACGATCGCGCTCCTGATCGATCAGGCGCCTCTGCAGGAACTCGGCGCGCATGCCGCGCTCGATGGTGTACCCAGCGGCCATCCCGACGATGACCGAGGACACGAAGAAGAAGTTGTTATTGACCAGGATGTCGGGAGGGGTGTGCTTCACCCAGACGGCCACGACCTCGTAGCCCACCAGAATTGTTGCGGCGGCAGCCGTCGCGTACAGAAAGCGAAGGCGCAGCACGCTGTAGGCCCAGGGGATGACCAGGAGGAGCCCCGCGTAGTACAGAGCGCTAGCCGAGGAGTTGGCGATGGCAACCATGGCCACGATGCCGAGACCGCACAGGGCCGCCAGCGCCGAGAGGACGGGCTGCGCGACGGGCTCGAACCAGTGCGTGAAGGTGAACCCAAGAGCGGCCAGGAACACGGGGCAGACGATCGCGTACCTGACGATCCAGATCGATGCCGCCTCGTCGGGGACGATGAACAAGTCGAGCACGCCGAACGCGGCGTAGAGCACGATGGCGAGGATGAGGGCGAACCTGATGAACGCCAGCGACCGCAAGAAGTGACTCTCGGTGAAGGCGGCCTCGAGATCGGGCGGGAAGCGCAGACGACCGGGGGCCGACCCACGGGTCTTTCCCTTCTGGGTCAGCTGAGCCATATTCCTCGCTCTACGCGGTGATGCGGATACGGTCCCTCATCTTATTATCCCGGGCCAGGCCTCACCAGAAGTGGGACGTCGCTCGGCGTGTCCGCGAGGCGTCGGAATGCCTGGCCCTCGAGACCGGCCAGGCCCCTCGACAAACGGCCCGGCGCTCGCCGCGGCGCCCGCTCCAGTCGTGCGGAGGGCTCGCTGGATTGAGGGCTTCGGCCCCTCCGCACATCCGAAAAGAGGAGGTCAGCGATGGTTTCGAGGGTGAACTTCCTGGCGGCGGAGCCAGATCGGATCGGCGATGTCGCACGAGTCGTGCGCGAGGTCGTCCATCCCGGCATTCGCGAGGAGAACGGGTACGTCGGCTATATCGTCCTCGGCGACCGGGAGACGGGGAAGGCGCTCGGCGTCACGCTCTGGGAGAGCGAGGAAGCGAGGGAGACGAGCGACGCCAAAGCTCGTCAGATCCGTCCGCGCGTCGAGCAGGAGACGGGCGGGACGATGCGCGCAGTGGAGACCTACGACGTCCTCTTGTTCGACGTCCGCGCGACCGTGAGCACACCAGACGGCTAGCGCCGCCGTCGCAGTCCTGGTCGGAAGGAGCGTTGGTCGGTCGAGCGGCGCCTCGGCGTCGTCCGAACGAGAGTGGCGTCGATGCCCTCCTGGTCGCGGCAGTCCTGGCAAAGGAGGGAGCCGACGCGAGCGAGCCCGTCGGCGATCGGGCCGCCGCACTGGATGCAGCGGCGATCCGATCCCTCCCAGGAAGATAATCCAGCCAAGGCCGCTCCAAACTCGCCGCAGTCCGCATCCGCCGGAGTTGCCGCAGCGACGGATGCCCACCTCTCAGTGTCGTCACGGCGGGGATGACGTCAAGGGCGTACTCGACGTCGTGAGATGATCGGAGCGTGCCGACCGCCCTCGACAACGGCCAGCGGTCGCCCCGCCGACTGCTCGCGGCGGTCGTGCGGAAGCTGCTCGCTTCGCTCAGAAGCTAGCGCGGGCGGCCGAACCGCTCCTCGACGCTTTGCAGCCGCTCACCGATGGTCCGACTCTCGGCAACGAGTTCGGCCCGCGCCGCCCTACCAACTCCACCGTCCCCGGTCGCGGATACCCCCGTTCGCGCTCGCGAGCAGAGCCTTCTCTGTCGATAACGGACGTGTCTGCGGCTATGCGAGTCCGAGTTAGTGATCCGGCCCTCCGGGGCGACCTTCAGCGCTACCTACGCGCGGCCGAATGCGTGGTCGAGCGGGCCGACGATCACACGCTCGACGTCTCCATCCCGCGCGCCCCGAGCGACGAGCAGGCGCGGCGGGAAGTGGCGATCTACATCCAGGCGTGGCGGGCGATGAACCCGGGCGCCCGCGCCGAGATTGTTGCCTGAACGTTGAACATGGTTATAGGATCGCGCCCTCTGGGGCTCACTCCCCTATAGCCCCTCCAGACGGCCAGCGCGGGACCCCCCGCTGGCCGTCTGTTTCAGACCCGGGCTTTAGTGCTTCGGGCGCGGGGTATGCGTCGGGGAAGCGATGGAACATCACGAATCGGCGGCTTGGCTCTCCGGCCTTCTGGCCGCCGTTCGCAGCGGGGACCCGTACGCGCCCGCGCACGTCATCGAGATGGTCGAACGAGTCCTCGCGCGTTACGAGAGCGTGGGGACAACGCGGAGTGAGCAACTGGAGAGTGCCTGGCTAAGTGCCGACCCTCGATAACGGCATCCGCTCTCTCCGCTCGACGGCTAGGCGAGAAGCTCGGCCTTCACGTCATCGTGGAGGCCGTTCCAGACCGCGAGTACTCGCGCCAAGAAGTCCGCGTCGCCGCCGGTCACGTGCACCTCTCCGTTCGGCCTGCGCACGACCGCAAAGCCGCTGTTGAGCAGGAAAACGGCCAGCTGCGGAACGTACTCGGGGTCAGCGATGCGAACGAGCACGGCGGTCGGTCGCGCGAGTCAAATCTATGGCGCTCGACAACGGTAGCAATCGGCGCTTGTTCTACTGATCGTTCGGCCAGGTGCACGGCCGAAGCAAAGCTGTTAGAAGGACGACGGGAGCCGAAGCGTGTGGGGTGCGTAAATTCGAACCTGTGGGGTACGTACACTCATCGGTCACGCTGCTGCGGCGTATTCGTGGATCAGGCCGCCGAGGCGATCGCGTCGGTGGACGCGCTGGGGTGGGTCCGAGTTGCCGAGGCGTCGTCGCTGGTGCGGGGTTGGCGGCGTCAGCTTGAGTGCTCGATGCGGCCTGTGGCCGTTGTAATGATCGACATAGACGCGGAGCACCTGCTCGAGCTGTCGGCGGCTGACGATCAGGATCCAGTCGAGGCAGTCACGTCGGATGGTCCCGACCCAGCGCTCGGCAAACGCGTTCGCTTGCGGGGTCTGGAACGGTGTGCGGATCACCTCCAACTCCCTCGCTCCGGAAGATCTCGTCGAAGTCGTGAGTGAACTTGCAGTCGCGATCATGGATCAGGAAGCGGATAGGTGTCGGGCGCTCAGAGAGCGACCAGGCAAGTTGGCGGGCCTGTTGAGCTGTCCACGTTCCGCTCGGGTTTGCGGTGCAACCGGCCAGATACACGCGCCGGCTTCCCAGCTCGATGAAGAAGAGCGCGTACAGCCGTCCGAGCCAGAGCGTCTCGACCGTAAAGAAATCGCATGCGATCATCGTCTGCGCCTGCGTCCGTAGGAACTCGCGCCAACAG
>WNGB01014014.1_pt1 | contig 10755 bp, 7 predicted proteins | sample 5400681 | NCBI WGS metagenome assembly WNGB01 (sample SAMN13153367, study PRJNA577476) | soil metagenome | isolation source: 115 cm soil or saprolite under grassland replicate 2 | place: USA:California | collected 2016-06-15 | reverse complement strand
AAGATCGAGCGCCGCGGTCCGGCGACCGTCGACGACGTCCGCTTCGCCAAGGCCTACACCGACCGGCCGGTGAAGATGGCGCTGGCCGGGCCGATGACCGTGATCGATAGCGCGCTCAACGAGGCCTACAAGGACGAGGCCGAGCTGGCGATGGACGTCGCCGCTGCGGTCAATGCCGAACTGCTCGACCTGCAGGCCGCCGGCTGCGACATGTTCCAGCTCGACGAGCCGGCGATGACCCGCTGGCACGAGAAGGTCGTCGACTACGGTGCCCGCGCGCTCGACCGCTGCCTCGAGGGCATCACGGTCCCGACCGTCGTGCATCTCTGCTACGGCTACCCGGGCGGGGCGTCGCTCCAGCACCAGTACACCTACCCGGAGCTGCTCGATCGGCTGATGGAGACGCGCATTTCGGGCTTCACGGTCGAGTTCGCGCGCAGCGACTACGACCCGGCGATCCTGAAGCCCTATCGCGAGCGCCTGTTCGTGTTCGGCTGCATCGACCCGGGCAACACCCCGGCGCCCACCGTCGACACGGTCAAGCGTCGCGTCGCGCAGGCGCTCGAGCATCTCGAGCCCACCCGCGTGCTGCTCGCGCCCGACTGTGGCCTGATGACGATTTCGCGCGCGCTCGCCCGCGAGAAGCTCAAGGTGATGGTCACGGCCGCCAGGGCGCTGCGCGGTTAGCAGTCGAGATGGAAATCGTGCAGCGGACTCGGTGTGCTCCCTCTCCCCGGAGGGGAGAGGGTTGAGGTGAGGGGGTTCGGCTCCTATTGATAGATCGTAACCCCTCACCCCACCCCTCTCCCAATGGGAGAGGGAGCCGACCGCCGTTGCCGTTCGATCGTGCTCCGAATCTACAGATCGAGGTCGCGCTAATTAAAACTCGTCCGGGCAGGGATCGACGATCGCCCACAGGTCGGGGCCGTTCTTCACCCGCTTCATCTGCGGCGTGAGGCCGCCGTTTCGCTGGATCCAGTCCCTGGCCGACTGCGGGTAGTAGCTGAGCAGGTCCTCGGTCCCGGCGTAGCTCATCATCTTGAAGCCGAGCATCTCGGTATAGGCCTGGTGGAAGCCGAGGCTGGCCTTGGGCGTCACGCAGACGCGGTTGAGCGGCACGATCCCGAGCAGCAGCGTGCAGGCCGAATTGCAGATGCCGTCGATGATCACGCGTTCGCCGCGATCCCTGATCTTGGCGTACTTCGCCTTGTAGGTATCGACGTTGCCGCCGTGATCGCGGGTGATGCGATAGTCCGCGGCGGCGGCACAGGTCGACAGAACCAGAATGAGCAGGAGCGCTGCCAGACGCCGCATGAATCCCCCCGATTGCGTGCGCGCCGGCACTAGGTCGCGCATTGCTGCGGCAAAAGTTTGATGCGGCGAGGATTGTCCCGGCTTCGTTGGGATTCGGTTAAGCCTCCCGCCACTTTGATGCCCTATTTCCTTGCGCGAGCCGGGCCCGCGATACAACCTGGACTCTAGTTGCTGGGCGTATTCAACAGGAGTGTGCCGCTAAATGCAGGTCACCTATGCCGCCCTTCTCTCATTGAATTGATCGGGGCGTCACAGTCAGGACAAGCCGAAGCGGTGCATTCCGGTCAATTGAATCGAAGAGGAGGGGATCATGGCGATGATCATGATCAGGTGTCCTTCGATGGGCCGTGCGGTGTCCACCGGCATCGAAGTCGTCGACGTGGAGCAGCTCCCCATCGTGATTGCCACCACGGTGTGCCCGGCCTGCGGCCGCATTCATCGGTGGACCAAGAACGAGGCATGGCTGACGGAAGGCGGTGAGCAGTACCGGCAGGTCGCTGCCTGCTAGCTGATCAAGGTCAGCGCCGTCGTCCCGGCCGAGCGCGACGCGCACGAGCCGGGACCCATGTTGCACTGTTGTCCGACATTCCTACTCAGGTAATGGGCCACCCGCCGCGGGCTGATTCCATCCGCCACCACGTGGGGCGTCCCGCCGTGAGCCGCATGTTGGGACGCAGTTAGCCCTCGACATCGACGATACAAAATCCGCGCCTGCGCGCGCGGGCAATCATTCATCGCGGCGCGTCGATCAGGCAGTGGTCGACGATCTGTTGGGACTCGCGGCGGCTGCTGTTGCCGTATGTCGAGCAGTTCATCGACGAGATGGTGACGCATGCTCAAAGCGCGTTCCCGGGCCGCGAATATCTTCGGCGCGTCCCGCCGCTGCCCCGGCCCGGCGACTAGAGCCGCTAGCGCGGCCTTGCCCCTGCGCCCGACATCCCGGTCGGTCGAGGCTCCGTTGACCGTCATCGCCGAAAGGAGAATCATCCGCTCAGGAGCAAGGGCATCAAGATGTGCGGCAGATCACAAATGGTGCGTGACGGACCTATTCGGTTCGGCCCGGCGCTTGCGATGATGATCGCCATTATCGCGCCGGGCGGTGCGGCGCACGCGGCCGAGGACGAATTCTATAGGGGCAAGCAAATCCGCCTCATCCTGAGCTCAGGACCCGGTGGCGTCTATGATACGTACGGCCGCTTGATCGCACGCTTCCTGCCGGCCCATCTACCCGGACGTCCCACGATTGTCGTGCAGAACTTCGCGGGCGCGAGCGGCCTGAGGGCGGCAAACTATCTCTACAACAATGCGCCGCGCGATGGCACCGTCATCGCGGGCGTTCATAACGGCATTCCGACGGCGCCCTTCGAGGAGCCGAAGCAGGCGCATTTCGACGTCAACAAGCTGTCCTGGATCGGCAGCATCAGCGAAGACCCGTTCGTCGGCTACGTCTGGCACACTTCGCCGGTCCAGCGCTATGAGGATGCCAAGAAATCCGGAGTCGTCATCGGCAGTGCGAGTATCAATTCGATGGGCGCCAAGATGGCCATCGTCTCGAACGCCCTGTTCGGCACGAAATTCAAGCTTGTGATTGGCTACGAGGATTCCTCCAAAGTAAAGCTGGCGCTTGAGCAGGGTGAATTGCAGGGAACATTCGCCAATTCGTGGGGCGACCTCAAGACCCAGCAGCCGGACTGGATCAGGGACAAAAAGGTGACGATCATCATTCAGCACGGCTATCGCAAGGATCCCGATCTTCCAAACGTTCCGCTGATCATCGATCAGGTCAAGAACGAGGGCGATCGTCAGGCGCTCGACCTGTTGCTCGAACGCCAGAAATTCGCGCGACCCTACGTCGCGCCACCTGGCATGCCGCATGATCGACTCCAACTCCTTCGACGCGCGTTCGATGCAACGGCGAGGGATCCTGACTTCGTGAAAAGCGTGCAAGCCGCAAGACTGACGGTCGATAATCCCATGACCGGCGAACAATTGACCGACGAGGTCGCACGGCTCTCGGCGACGCCAGTCGCCGTGATGGAACGGCTGTCCAAATTATTCAACGATCATTCGGTGAGAAAATAGACAGTCGTTGGCGCCTCGACATAGCGAAATCCGTCGCTTGCGGCGCATTTCGGCCGCGACCAGCAATAGGGGAGGGTCCCGTGACGGACGACACCAGGCAAACAATCGCGCTGCTCGGGGACATCATGATGATGCGCTCGGTTTCGGTGTTTCGCGAGCCGGAATATTTGAAAATGCGCGACATGCTGAATGCCGCCGATGCGGTGTTCGCCAACTTCGAATCCTGCGTGCATCCCTATCTCGACGACCCGCATCAGCAGCGCCTCGAAGGCGGCAGCTATGTGACGACCGAGCCGGCGCTGCTGAAGGACTTGAAGTGGCTCGGCGTGAACATGGTCGCCTGCGGCAGCGGCCACGCCGACGATTATGGCGTGAGGGGCATTTTCGACACCATGCGCTACCTCGACGAAGCCGGCATCGTGCATGCGGGGTCGGGCCGTCATCTCGCGGAAGCGCGCGCGCCCGCCTATCTCGAAACCGCGACCGGACGCATCGCGCTGGTCGCGACCACCAGCCAGTTCCGGGGCAGCGCCCGCGCCGGCGATCAGCGCTACGACACCTTGGGCCATCCCGGCGTCAACGGCTTCCGTCACAAGCAGATCTATGAGGTCGATTCCGCGACGCTCGATGAGCTGCGGGAGATCGGCAAGCGCATCGGCTGGGAGGCCGATCTCGAGCGGCGCCGCAACCAGGGCGACCCTGACAAGAAGAAAGCGACCGACACATACAATTTTCTCGGCAAGACGTTCCGCCTCGGCAACAAGTTTGCGATCAAGACCGAGCCTAATCCCGTCGACCTGAGGGAAAACGTCCGGCAGGTGACATCTGCGCGCAGCCTGGCCGACCGGGTGATCGCCAGCTTCCACGGCCATGAACAGGGCGGCGACACCCTGCTCACCGCCAGGCGCCGCACCGACATCGAGGACATCGCCGACTTCACGCTTGAATATGGCCGCCGCTGCATCGAGGCCGGCGCCGACATTTTCGTTGCCCATGGACCGCAAGCGCCGATGGCGGTCGAGGTCTATAACGGCAAGGCGCTGCTGCACGGCGTCGGCACCTTCATCTTCCAGATCGAGTTGATGAAATACCTGCCGGCCGAAGCCTATGAGCGATACGATCTCGGCGAGCGCGCGACGCCGGCCGATTTCATCGAAGCGCGCTATCAGGGCGGCACCAAGGGCCATGCCGGCGATCCGCTGCAATGGGAACAGGCCTTCGCGGTGTGCGATTTTGTCGGCGATCGCCTCGCCGAAATCCGCATCCATCCAATCGACCTCGGCCACAAGCGTCCGCGCACGCAGCGCGGCCGGCCGCTGCCGGCGCAGGGCGAGACGGCGGATCGCATCTTGAAGCGCATCCAGCGCCTGTCGGCGAAATACGGAACCAAGGTCGAGATTCGCGACGGCATCGGCGTCGTCAAGGTGTCGTGACGCCGGAAGGGCTCGTTTGCGAGATCACGCTTCGGGCGTGAGATTTTCCGGCGTGTGTGACATTTGTGGCGCTGCGGCGCTGCTGAAGCCAAGCGGCTGTCGCTACGACTGAAATGCTCGCGTGGCCGCTCGTTCCGGTATTGCGATACAACTTCTGCATAGAAGAGTCTTGAGATCCCGATCATGGTAGCAAACGCATTGTTTTGTTAGATTCATGCTCCGGGACCAGACACATTCGGACCCTTGGGGGGCACCGATGTATGCTTTGCACCCACGCGGGCGGCACAGTCCTGAGCGGATTTCCGTCAGCCCCGTGATGTGCCCAAGCCAGGCGCGGGAAGAACCGTCGCTGTTTCCAGCCCTTGACTGCGCGCTCTCAGCCTTGGGGATGATGCGGCCGCGCATCCTCCGGCCAGTCGCCGCGCGACGTCCGGGGCACCTCATCGTAGGGGGCTCACATGAGGGAGTTCGTTCGGCGCAGCCGGCGTGAGCGCGGCAACAACCATCGCAACAGGATGCGCGTGCTGGCAAGCTCCACCGCGCTGGTGGCGGTTTCGACGCTGGCGCTGTTCGCTCCCGCCTTGCCGGCCCAGGCACAGACGAGCTGGACCGGCACCACGTCGACCAATTGGTTCACGATCAGCAACTGGACCGCCGGCGTTCCGACGGGAGGCGGCGACACTGCCATAATCGACACCGTGACCCCCCGTCCGACGGTTATTAGCGGGGTGCCGGCGGCATTCGCCACCGTTCTCCTCATCGGCCGTAACAATACGGGCCAACTCACGATCCAGGGCGGCGGGACACTATTCACCTCGATCGGCGTTATTGGCGAGCAGTCCGGGTCACACGGGACGGTGACAGTGACCGGCAGCTCGTCCCATTGGTTTACCAACGTCCTCGTCGTCGGCGGGCGCGGGAGCGGCACGCTCACCCTCGAAAATGGCGGCAGGGTGGACAGCACGACCAGCATTGTCGGCAGTATCTCCGGGTCGCAGGGCACGGTGACGGTGACCGGCCTCGGCTCCATCTGGACCGCCGGTGATCTCACCGTCGCTAGGGAGGGCACCGGCGCGCTGACCGTCTCCAACGGCGGCGTGGTGGCCAGTACGGGCGGCGTTATCGGCGCGATGTCCGGGTCACAGGGCACGGTGACGGTGACCGGGGCCGGCTCCCTCTGGTCCAATTCCGGCAATCTCTTGGTCGGCGTTGGCGGCACTGGCAGCACCGGCTCGCTCACCATCGCGGATGGTGGCGCCGTGGGCAACGTGGTCGGCGGTGTCGGCATTGGCTCCGGCTCTCAGGGCACGGTGACGGTGACCGGTGCTGGCTCGACCTGGACAAACTCCTCCTTCCTCATTGTCGGCGACATCGCTGGGACCGGCACGCTCACCATCGCGAACGGCGGCGCGGTGAGCAGCGCAGGCGGCAGTGTGGGCGTTGGCGCTTCTCATGGCACGGTCACGGTGACCGGTGCCGGCTCGACCTGGACAAATTCCTCCGCCCTCGTCGTCGGCGACACCGGCGGCACTGGCACGCTCACCATCGCGGACGGCGGAACCGTCAGCGCCAGCGCGGTGACCTTAGCCGGCGGGGTGGGTTCGATCGGGACGTTGAACATCGGCGCCGCCCCGGGTAGTGCGCCGGTCGCGCCGGGCACACTGATCACGCCGACCGTTGCGTTCGGCGACGGCACCGGCACGCTCAATTTCAATCACACGGCGACGGGGTATGTGTTCGCACCGACGATCAGCGGAGCCGGAAGTGTGAACGTGCTGTCAGGCACGACCATCCTCACCGCCGTCAGCACCTACACCGGGCCGACCACCGTGGACGGCGGCGCGCTGATCGTGAACGGCTCGATCGCATCGAGTCCAGTGACCGTCAACCCGGGCGCGCTGCTCGGCGGCGTCGGCACGGTCGGCCCGACCACGATCAACGGCGGCACGCTGTCGCCCGGGAACTCGATCGGAACCATTACGGTCAACGGCAATCTCGCGTTCTCGACGGCGGCGAGTTACCTGGTGGAGATTTCACCAAGTGCGGCCGACCGCACCAACGTCAGCGGCACCGCCACGCTCGCCGGCACTGTGCGGCTGGTCGCCGCGCCCGGCAACTACGGGCCCACGACCTACACGATCCTCAGCGCGGGCGCCGTGAGCGGCTCATTCGCCGGGCTGACCGTGAGCGGGGGGCTTCCCCTGCTCCTCATCCCGACACTCAGCTACGATCCGAACAATGTGTTTCTGACGCTCACGCCCGCGTTCGCGAGCGTGGCGCAGACCCCGAACCAGACTGCCACCGCCGGTGCAGTCCAGGCACTCGGCTCCGGCAATAAGCTTTTCGACGCGGTGCTGGGACTCGGCACAGCGGCGGAGGTGCGGCAGGCCTTCGACCTGCTCTCCGGCGAGATACACGCGAGCGCGGCCGGCGTGATGCTCGACGAGTCGCGCTACGTGCGCGACGCGGTGCTCGGCCGGGCGCGCCAGTCCTACGGCGGTGTCGGCGGGCCGCTTGCGGCACTCGGCCCGAACACGCAGGCCATCGCCTATGTCGGCGAACCGGGTCAGGCGCTCGCCTATCGTGGCGAGAAGCAGCCGGTCTACAAGGCCGGCCCGCCTGCGCCGACCCCAAGCGAGCCTGTATTCGCCGCCTGGACCCAGGCAATTGGCGCCTGGGGGCGGACCGAGGGCAACAGCAATGCCGCGACCCTCGACCGGACGGTCGGCGGTTTCATCGGCGGTCTTGACGCCACCATTGCCCAACATTGGCGGCTCGGACTTGCGGGCGGCTATACGCGTTCCTCGATCGACCTCGACGCGCGCGCCTCCTCGGCGTCGATCGATAATGTCCACCTCGCGCTCTATGGCGGCGGACAGTTCGGCCCGTTGGGCGTGCGCGGCGGCGCCGCCTACACCTGGCACAACATCGATACGCGTCGCACCATCGCGTTCCCCGGCTTCTTCGACGCCACGCGCGCCGACTACGACGCTCACACCGCGCAGGCGTTCGGCGAGATCGGCTATGCGGTCCTCTGGGGCCGCGCGGCGATCGAGCCGTTCGCGGCGGTGGCTCACGTCAATCTCGACACCGACCCTTTCAGGGAAACAGGGGGGGGCGGCGTCGCTGACCGGCGGCGACCGGACGTTGGACACGACCTTCACCACGCTCGGCCTGCGCGCCGCCACGGTGGTGGGGTTCGCCAACGGCATGGCGGTGACGGCGCGCGGCATGGCCGGCTGGCGCCACGCCTTCGGCGATGTCGTGCCCACGACGGCGCTCGCCTTCGGAAGCAATGGCGTGCCGTTCACCATCGCCGGCGCGCCACTGGCCAAAGACAGCGCGGTCGTGGAAGCCGGTCTCGATTTCGATGTCACCGCCGCCGCCCGGCTCGGCATCGCCTATTCAGGCCAGCTCGCCGGTCACGTCCAGGACCACGCGGTCAAGGGGAATTTCCTCTGGAGGTTCTGAGCTCAGCTTTACGAAATCCGATGGACTTTCACGCGCCCCGCGCCAGCGCCATCAGCCGCTCGATCGACGGCTGCTGCTCGAGATGCGCGACGATGTCACTGATCTCGCTCACGGCGCGCGCGGTCAATGCGGCTGAGGCGCATTGGGTGAATTTGTGCGCGATATAGTCCGGCTCGAAGGCGCGCTCGCCGCGCGCCCGCGCGCTCAGTCTCTTGCCGCCGCGCAGATGCAGCGTGACCACGTTTCCTTCGCCCACGGTCTTTGGAACCTGCACGACGCGTTCGCTGAGCTTGCGCACGCGCGGATCGTTGATCGCGGCGGGGAGCAGCTGCTCGGGTCCGAAGGCGCCGTTCACGAGGCTCGCGGCGATCAGATAGGGCGCACAGAAGCCCGCCTCTTCTTCGTCGCGCGCCTGCATGCGCGACAGCGAAAAGGTCCGGAAGTCGGATTCGACCTTTTCGATCTCCTCAACCGCATAGCCGCCGTCCGCGGCGAGTTTCAGCGCGGCCGTGATCACGCCATGCGACGGTGTTACCGCCGGATAGCGTTTCACGCCCGGCGGCTTTTCCAGCGCGAAGGGCCTGCCCAGGCGCTCGATGATGGGCGTCGCGTCACGCTCGTCCGGCATGGCGATCGCCGCCACGAAGCCGAGCGGCGCTTCGATGATTTCGGGATCGCCGGTGAAGCCGCGCATCGCCAGCATCGCGGCCTCGATCCCGCCGCGTGCCGCATTGCCGGAATGCAGCGCCTTGGTCATCGTGCCCATGCTGCGGCGAAATCCCGCCGAGCTCGCGGTCGCGATGCCGATCGCACGCGCCGCCTGCTCTACATCAGCGCCCTTGAGCCGGCAGGCCGCGAGCGCCGCCGCGATCGGTCCGATCAGCCCGACATGCCACCAGCCGCGATAGGTCGGACCCTGGTGCTCGGCGCGTTTGGCGTCGATCACTTTGGTCAGGCGCGACGCTGCTTCATAGGCGACGATGAAGGCCGCCAGCACGTCCCGGCCGGAAGGCCGGTCTTCCTCGGCCACCGCCAGGACCGCCGGCAGGATATGGGTCGGCAGATGGCCGCCGCCGTCATAATCGAGGGCATTGGCCATGGTCCCGTTCGCCTGCGCGGCGAAGACCGGCGCGACCTTGAGATTGCCGGCACCGAAGACGCTCGCGGTCGGCGCGTGGCCGCCGAACTCCGCCGCATGCGCGCTGATCAGCCGGCCGATCTTGTGCGTGGAGGCCAGCAGCGCGACGCCGATCGTGTCGAGGATCAGCTGTCGAGCGGATTCCAGCGCCGCGGCGGGCAAATCCTCAGCCCGCGTCGCCACGCAGAACGACGCGAGCTTTTCCGTCAGCTTGTGCGCATGGATCGACGATGAATCCGGCGCTACCGAAGGCACGCTTGCGTCCTCCGATCGATGCTTCGCCGTGATCGCGAGCGTTGATCCGGCGTGAGGCTCGCCCTCACGCCTTCGGCTGCGGCACGATCCGGATATACGGCTTCGGCGACTTCCAGCCCTGCGGGTATTGCTTCTTGGCGTCGTCGTCGGAGACCGAGCCGGCGATGATGACGTCGTCGCCGTGCTTCCAGTTCACCGGCGTCGCCACCTTGTGCTTGGCGGTGAGCTGGAGCGAGTCGATGACCCGCAGCACCTCGTCGAAGTTGCGGCCGGTGGTCATCGGATAGACCAGGATCAGCTTGATCTTCTTGTCCGGCCCGATCACGAACACGTTGCGCACCGTCTGGTTGTCGGCCGGCGTGCGCTTGGCCGGGTCCCCCGAGACGCTGGCCGGCAGCATCCCGTAGAGCTTCGACACGTTGTAGTCGACGTCGCCGATCATCGGATAGTTCGGCGCAAAGCCTTGCGTCTCCTTGATGTCAGCGGCCCAGCCGGCGTGCTTCTCGACCGGATCGACCGACAGCCCGATGATCTTGACGCCGCGCTTGTCGAATTCCGGCTTGATCTTGGCCATGTAGCCGAGCTCGGTCGTGCAGACCGGCGTGAAATCCTTGGGGTGCGAGAACAGCACCACCCAGCTGTTGCCGATCCAGTCGTGGAATTTGATCTTGCCTTCGGTCGTCTGCGCTTCGAAATCCGGCGCCGTGTCATTGATTGCAAGTGCCATCACACACCTCCGTGCAAAAATAGGCCGTATCGAGCGCGGTATATAAGGCATATGCACGAGGCCATCCAGTATCCTGCCGCGCCGCACAACGCTCCGGCTGTGTACTGAGAACAATCGACTGCACCCCCCACCGCCGGACGGATGATCGTTCTCGGCCCGGCCCCACCTGGGAGAACGTTGCGGCCGGGCGCAGCCACGCCGGAGCGAGTGGCGGCTTTTCGACCTGGGCGAGGGCTCGAGCGTGCCGCGGTCCATCGCGACCGCGGCGGATTCGCCCGCAGACTCAACACGCTGCCGCCCGATACCTCTGGCGCCTGTACGTGCTTCCCGCCCCA
>WNGB01047701.1_pt1 | contig 10756 bp, 5 predicted proteins | sample 5400681 | NCBI WGS metagenome assembly WNGB01 (sample SAMN13153367, study PRJNA577476) | soil metagenome | isolation source: 115 cm soil or saprolite under grassland replicate 2 | place: USA:California | collected 2016-06-15 | reverse complement strand
CCGCTGATTTACGCCGTGGCATTTGGACGGAGCGCGGTCATCGAACTGTTCCTGAAGAGGGGCGCGAACATCAATGCGAAGGACCACGACGGCTTAAGCGCTCTCGACTGGGCCAAAAAATCCGGCAATGAGGAGATCATCAGGCTCCTCTCACTCAGGTAAAACTCGGGATTGCCGCGTCATTCGCGCCTGAGCGCAACCATCGGATCGACCTTCGTCGCCTGCCGCGCCGGGACGTAGCAGGCCGCGAGCGCCACCACGGTCAGCGAACCAAGCCGAACGTCAGCGGGTCGGTCGGCTCCACGCCGAACAGGAAGTCTTTCATCAGACGCGTCAGCGCGAACGACGCTCCCAGACCGAGCGCGACGCCGACCAGCGCCAGCGCCAATCCTTTTCCGACGATCAGCTTCAACACGTCTCCCGCCCGCGCGCCGAGCGCCACGCGAACGCCGATTTCATGCGTGCGCTGCGTCACGGCGTATGACATCACGCCGTAAACTCCCACGCCCGCGAGCAGCAACCCGATGGCGGCGAACAGGCTGAGCAGCGTCGAGTTGAACCGTTGCTCGGCGAGCGAACGCCCGACTATTTGTTCCAGCGAGCGCATGTTGGTCAGCGGCAGCGACGGATCGACCTTGAGCGTCTCCTGTTTGACCGCCGCGCCGAGAGCGAGCGGGTCGCCAGACGCGCGAACGGCGAACTTCATGGTCACGTACCGCCGCGCGGCGCGCATTACTCTGTCATCCACTTGAGCCACGGGGATGAAGACGGCGCCAGGCGCGGGATAGCCGAGACCGAACTGCTTGACGTCGTTCACGACGCCGACGATCTGAAAGGCCCGCGTACCTTCAACAGTCAGTGATTGGCCGATCGGATCGGCGTTCGGGAAAGTCCGCCGCGCGTAAGTCTCGTTGACGATGATGGCCGGCGGCGCGCCCGCCGAATCGGCTTCGGTGAAGCCGCGCCCGCGACGGATGGACATCTTCATCACTTTGAAATAGTCCGGCGTGATCATCCGAATTTCGGTCGAGGCCTCCGAATCGGGTTTGCCCACGACGCCGACGCCGAGATTGAGCCATGCGCCAAGCGGCAGATTGCTAGTCACCGCGGCGGATTCGACTCCGGGCAGGCCATTCAGGCGTTCGAGCGCACGGCCGAAATAATCGGCGTTCTGGGCCGTCGTTTCGTACCGCTCGCCGTTCGGCGCGACCTCGAAAGTCAGCACATTGCCCGGGTCAAAACCAGGATCGACGCGGCGCAGATTTGCGAAAGTGCGGATCAACAAACCCGCGCCGGCCAGAAGCGTGAGCGCGAGCGCGACCTCAGCCACGACCAGCGCGTTCCGCATCCGTCCGCGTTCGCCTCCGACGGCGCCTTTGCCGCCACCCTCCTTGAGCGCGCGGTTGACATCCATGCGCGCCGCCTGCAGCGCCGGAGCGAGCGCAAAGAGTAAGCCGGTTATCACAGCCACGCCGAGCGTGAAGGCGAGTACGCGCCAATCGAAGCCGATCTCGCCGCTGCGCGGGATCAGGCCCTGTGGCAGCAGCGCAGCCAAAGCATCCACGCCCCACATGGCGAGCAGCAGCCCAGTCCCGCCGCCAATCAGGGCAAGCAACAAGCCTTCTGTCAACAACTGTCTCGCCAGAGTCCACCGGCTCGCGCCGAGCGCCTGCCGCAAGGCCATTTCTTTCTGTCGCGCGGTCGCTTGCGTCAACTGCAAATTGGCGACGTTGGCGCAGGCGATGAGCAGGACGAAACTAACAGCGCCGAGCAGAATCAGCAGCATCGGGCGCGCCTCAGCCGTAAGGCTGGCCAGATAAGGCTCAACCCGAATCCCGACTTCGTTCCGCCAAACCTGGTTCGGATAAGCGGCCTTGAACTGTTCGAAGATCGATTTCATCTCGGCCTGCGCCTGCTCGCGCGTCACGCCCGCCTTAAGCCGCGCGAGCACGGTGTAGTTGTGACCTTGAGCCACGCTGGCAGGATTGACGCGCATCGGGACTAACACGTCCCATTGCCCGTCGCCGTATCGGAAATCCTCAGGCGCCACACCTACCACTGTGTACGGATCGCCGTTGATCGAAACACTCTTGCCCGCGATCGCCGGGTCGGCGGCGAAGCGCCGCCGCCACAATCCGTGGCTCAGAATCGTTACTCGCTCGCCGTTCGGAGAATCTTCCTCTTTCGTGAAGCCGCGCCCTATGGCCGGATTCATGCCGAGGACGCGGAAGAAATCCGCGCTGACCCTGACGCCCGCGACGAACTCAGGCTCGCCGCCCCCAGAGAGGTTGACGCCAGAGCCGATCCCGATCGTCGCCGCGACGCCGTCGAACGACTGGCTCTGCCCGCTCCAGAAGACAAACTTCGGTTCACTGGCGCTCCTGAAACTCACGTTCGACCAATCCGGCGCGAGTCGCATGATGCGCTCCGGCTCCGGATAAGAAAGCGGCCGCAAGAGCGCGGCGTTGACGACGGTGAAGATCGCCGTGTTCGCTCCAATGCCGAGAGCCAGCGTGATGACTGCGATCAATGTAAATCCGGGTTTCTTCAATAACATTCGCGCGCCGTAGCGCAGGTCTTGAATCAGAGATTGCATAATTTCTCCAAGCAAACGCCATATGTCAGCGGTCGCGAGTCTCAAGCTTTCTCACGAGCCGTACCTCCGCCTGACCGCGCTGAAAGCCGAGCTTTTCGTTGACGCGAATCATCGCCGGACTGGCTGAACGAGTAACAGCCGTCCGCCAGCCTTGCTGGCGCGCGTGAGTCAAAGCAAGGACTTTCAACGCAGTCGCCACGCCACGGCCGCGATATTCCGGCCTCACGGCTGTCGGCCCCGTACCGATCGCTTCCGGGGCGTTATGATCCGGGCCGAGAACGGTGTAGCCGATGAACACTCCGTCAGCCTTTGCCATAAAGAAAGTGTCAGACGTCGTCTGCCACGAATCGAACATCCGTCGCACCTCATCTCCTGTCGGGATCGCCATGACGCCGTCAGGATCGGGATCAGGCCAACCGATCACTGCAGCCTGCTGCAAATCGGTCAATTTTGTCCAGAACTGCTCGTCCTGCCCTTCCTGTCGCAGAGTGGTGAATTCAATGCCCTGCGCCGTCAGACTGCGGGGAAGCTCCGCCAGCCGCGTCAGGTCCGCTTCGCTCAGATTCAAATGCAACTCGACCATCCGATGGGTCTCGACAAAGCCGCGACGACGCAAAAACCGCAATGAGTCCGTCTGGTCATCCCAAGCGCGCGATTGCAACGTGGCCGCCGGCATCGATTGCAACGCGGCGAGAATGACGCTCAGGAGGTAACCGCCAATCCCCCGTTTGCGCCAGTCCGCATTAACCATCAAACCCATTCGATACTTCCGCCGCACGACATTCCAGCACACCGCATAACCAATGAGCTGTTGAGAGACTTCCTCAATCGCCGCCCATTGGCACAGGGACGCGGAAGCCGCGCGACCCGGTTCGTCAAATCGTCGCAAATACTCTTCCAGGTCGCGGACGCATTCGGGTTGAATCGCCGAGCAAAGCGCGATGACCCGATCAACATCCAATTTGTGAAGAGGGCGAATGGTGACTGACATATGTGATTATTCGCGCCGAAGCGCCACGACCGGGTCAACTTTCGCCGCCCACCGCGCCGGCAGATAACAAGCTAACAGCGCTACGATTGACAGAAACACCGCCAGCAATCGTGAAATCGCCATGGCGCCCAGCAGCCCGAACACTATGCCGATGACGGTCAGTTTCATCCCCTGCTTCAAAAACAAACGTATGACGTCCGCGCTCTGCGCGCCCAGCGCGACGCGGATGCCGATTTCGCGGGTTCGCTGATTGACGATGAACGACATCACGCCAAACAAACCGACCGACGCCACCAGCAGCGCCAGCATTCCCAGCGCGCCGGCAACTTGCGCGAGCGCCTCGAACGGCGCCATCTGCATGGTCAACGAATCATTCACGCGTCGCAGGATTGCGGAGAGATTCGGGTCAACGGCTTCGGCCGCGCCGCGCACTGCGGCCATCACTTGCCGTGTATCGCCTTCAGTACGAACCAATATGTATGCGTTCGGACGTTCGACACTCTGAGATGACTCGTACCACGGCGCGTAAATGAAAGTCTCATCCTTTTCCCAAACCCACCCGCTGCGCGTGTCGCGTGTGACACCGATGACTTCGAACTGCGGCAGGTTGGCGCCCGATTCATTCGCGCCGGCGAGCGGCGTGGAGGCGATGCCGATGCGCTTGCCGATGGCGTCTTCATTGGGCCAGAAGCGTCGCGCAGTGGATTCGCTTTCTCTGACCATGTCTTTCTGCGGCGTCTGTAAACCTGCCGAGATTGTGAAGACGTTCGCTGTCTCAAGCCCCGTATCAATCGTCCGAACTTTCTGCAGGTTCCTGACGAGCAGCCCCGCGCCGACGAGCAGCGTCAGACACACCGCGACCTGAATCACGACCAGCGCGTTGCGCAAGCGCGACTGGCTCAAATGCTGACCGAACGTCGAGCCTTCGTCTTTCAACGCCGAAGCCAGATTCGGCCTGGACGCCTGCAAAGCCGGGGCGAGCCCCGCCGCGACGCCGGCGATCATTGACGCGAGCAGCGCGAATCCGAAGATGCGATAGTCCGGGTCGAGGTCGAGCGCGAACGATTCGATCAGCGCGCGTGGAACCGGCAGTCGTGACATGACCAGCGGGTAGAGCGCGTCGAGCGTCCAGATCGCCATCAACAGCCCGGCCGCGCCGCCGAGCGCCGAAATCAACACACTCTCGGTCAGCAACTGCCTGATCACGCGCCAGCGGCTCGCGCCCAGAGCCAGCCGCACGGCGATCTCAGAGCCACGGGTCGCCGCGCGCGCCAGCAACAGATTGGCGACGTTGGCGCAGGCCATCAGCAGGATCAACCCGACCGCCACCAATAGCGGAACGATCAGCGGGGCCAGCCCCTCATCGATCTCAACAAAGGTCGCTCCGCCTGAAAGGCTAACTCCTATTTTGCGGCTACGCTCCGGATAGCTTCTGGCAAGCTGTTCGGCGATGACGTTCATTTCGGCCTGCGCCTGCTGGCGCGAAACGCCGGGTTTCAACCTGCCGGTCAACGCGAATGAATCGGCATTGCGCTCCGACAACCAGCGTTTGTGATTCCAACTTCCCGCCTGATGTGTTTGATCGCGCATCATCAACGGAACCCAGAACTGCGGCGCGTCCGGTTCCGTGCCGATGAATTCGCGCGCCGTGACGCCGACGACCGTGTACTGCTGTCCGGTCAGTTTGATTGTTTTGCCCACAATGTTCGGATCGGCGTTGAAGCGTCGCTGCCAGAAGCCATAGCTTAATACCATCACCGGATGTGTTCCCGGCTCGCGATCTTCATCAGGCAGAAACGCTCGCCCCAGAGCCATCTCCGCGCCTAACACCGAAAAGTAGTTGCCCGAAACAATCTGGCCGAAGATGTACTCGTGACTGGCGACGATAAAGGAGTCGTCCATTGGACCGGCCGATTTTTCCCCGAACACGGCCGCCACCTTGTTAAACGCGACCAGTCCTTCAAAAACATGATTGCGATCGCGGTAATCGAGGTAGTCCAAATAAGAAAAGAGCCGGTAACGGCTCCCATCGGGCATGCGCCCGTATATCTTGACGATGCTGTCGGGATCCTTGAGCGGCAGCGGCTTCAACACAAACGCGTCGAAGACCGTAAACAGCGCGGTGTTGACGCCGATGCCGAGCGCCAGTGTCAACACGGCAATCAACGTGAAGCCCGGTTTCTTCAACAACGTTCGCGCGCCATAGCGCAAGTCTTGCCACAGTGTCCGCATAATTCCCTCAAGAAAAAGATGTCAGATGTCAGATGTCAGATGCTAGTGAAGAGGACTCTCGCATCACTCAACTTTCATCTGACATCTGACATCTAGCATCTGACATCTATTCGCATCTGAGCGCGACCATCGGATCGACCTTCGTCGCCCGTCTCGCCGGTATCCAGGCGGCGCCCACATCGTATAGCCAGCCCGACAGCCATTTCGCCAGCCAGTACGCCAGGATCAAACCCGCCGCAATGCCCACGCAAACCAGCAGCATCCCCTGCCCGATGACCAGTCGCAGCACGTGGCGAGCCTCGGCGCCGAGCGCCATCCGGACGCCGATCTCCTTCGTGCGCTGCGCGACGGAATGGGCCAGCACGCCGTACAGACCAAGCGCGGCGAGCGCCAGCGCCAACGCGCCGAAAAAGCTCAGCAGCGCGGCGAAGAGGCGCTCCTGGGCGAGCGATTGCGACACCTGTTCGACCTGTGTCTTAACATCAAAGAGAGGCAGGTTGCCGTCCACTTCGCGCACGGCCTGGCGGATGGCGGCGAGGAAACTCGTCGGTTCACCCGCCGTGCGAACTTCAAAATTCATCTGGCCGAGGCCCGGGAGGATCTGCAGCCAGGGCACGTAGATCGTCGGCGGAATCTCATCGCGCAAGCTGGTGTACTTCGCGTCCTGCGCCACGCCGACAATCTCCACATAGTCAGGTCGGTCAGGATTGAAGCGGATGCGTTTGCCGAGGGGGTTTTCGTCGGGGAAGAAACGGCGCGCCAGAGTTTGGTTGATGACGACGACACTGGGCGCGGCGGCGGCGTCTCGCTGGCTCAAACTCCGACCAAGTTGGACAGGAATTTCCATCGTCTCGAAAAAATTAGCGCGGACAAAGTGGATATTAGCCGTGCGCGGATTATTCCTGTCAGCGTTCTGCCCCGCCAGATAAAACCCTCGCCTCCCACTGCTGCCAGCCAGCAACGGGTGGCGCGAGAAAGTGACCGAGCGCACGCCGGGCACGGCCTCAATCCGATCGAACATCCGTTGATAGAGTTGCGTCAATCGTTCGCCTTGATAACCGCTCAGGCGCGGGTCTACGCGGAAGAGCAGCAGGTTTTGCGTGTTGAATCCGGGAGCGACGTGTTGCAAATTGTTCAGCGTTCGCAGGAACAGCCCCGCGCCGATCAAGAGCAATAACGAGAGCGCCATTTGCGCCACGACCAATGATTTGCTTAGCCACGAACGCGAATGACCGAAGGAACTCCTGCCGGTATCCTTGAGCGCGGGCGTCAGATCAACGCGCGTCGCGCGCCACGCCGGAGCCAACCCGAACGACAAGCCGGTCAACACCGAAACCGCGAACGTAAACGCCAGCGCGCGCCCATTCAATCCGGTCTGCAAAAACGACATCTCCTGCCCCGAAAAACGCAGCTTCAGCAACAGGTCTCTGCCCCAGAGCGCGAAGAGCAAACCAAGCGCCCCGCCCGCCACCGCCAGCAGCACGCTTTCGGTGAGCAGTTGTCGCACAAGGCGGAAACGTCCGGCGCCCAAGGCCAGCCGCACCGCGATCTCTTTCTGTCGCTCCGACGCGCGCGCCAACAGCAGGTTGGCTACATTGACGCACGCGATCAACAAGACCAGCCCGACCACTCCCATCAACAGATAAAGCGATTGCCGCTGATACCAGCCCCAGTGCGTGTCACCGCGCCGGCCCGGCTCGACGGCCAATCGCGGGTAATCCTGCGGAACCGTCGGCGCGGCCTGAGTTTGATTCGCCGGGCGGCTCAGATTTTCGGAAGCCGTGCGTTGAAAGACTGGTTCAAGCTCGGCGCGCGCCTGCTCCATTGTCGCGCCCGGCTTCAATCGCCCCATCATCAGCAGCCACCAGAGCCCCTGCTGATTCAGGTTCGTATTGTTCCCGCGGACCAGCGGCTCCGCCATCAACGGTATGGTCAGATCAGGCGCGTTCCCGTTCCTCATCACGCCGGCGAATTCTTGCGGCGTGACCCCGATGATTGTGAAGGCCGCGTTATTCAGATTGATCTGTTTGCCGATGACCGCCGGGTTCGCGCCGAATCTGCGCTCCCAATATCGATGACTGAGGACAACAACTGCAGACGCAGCCGATCGATCATCCTCCGCCGTGATTGCGCGGCCCAACACCGGTTGCACACCCAATCCGGTGAAATACCCGCCGGAAACGACCAGCCCGCTGGCCACCTCCGCCTGCCCGTCTACATTGGCGTTCACCTGCTCCAACTCTGCAAAGGCGAATAATTCACTGAGCGCGTTCTGCTGTTGACGAAATTGCTCGAAGTTCTGCTGCAGAAACGACGTATTGATGCGCAAGCCAGTCACTTCGTCTGTCCGCGCGGAGCCTTCATACCTGAAAGTCCTGAAGCTGCTCCCGACCAGCCATTTGAATTGCACTAACTGCTCCGGCTCTTTGACCGGCAGGCTTTTCAATAACACCGCGTCCACCAGACTGAAGATCGCGGTGTTTGCGCCGATCCCGAGCGCCAGCGACAAGATCGCAATGATCGTGAGGCCTCTGTGTTTGATGAGCATTCGTGCGCCATAGCGCAGATCTTGCCAAAGAGTGGTCATAAATCTCCTTCCTACGTATTTCAGGCAAATATCGGGAACGCCAGACAAGCTGCGCCGTCATTGCCGCCACTGACCAGTTGTTGCGATTCTCTGTGGTCATCCCTATTAAATAACCAAGTGGCGTGCCACTCACAGCCAAGGGCGTAAGTTCTGGAATGACGTGATTTGAGATGAGGCTGACGATTAAGACGCCCGGCGATGTGTCCGCTTTTGGGATCGCTCTTTCCCAAAACCGAATCGGATGGATCGCGCTTGCGATTGGCGCCTATCTTTCTGGGACGTTGTGGCTGTTCCGTTCCCATCACGCTGGGACTGATGTCGGCGCTGATGATCGGCGTACTGGTTGGTACAGTACCGGTGTCCTAAATGTCGCCTGGCCTGATTTAGGCCGCGAATCGATTCCTCTCCGCAAAGCTGGCGCGCGAGGTTTCATCCGCAAATCAGGTCGCCTTTCCTGCGCGATCTCATCTATCTCAGGCCATAAAATCGAATTCGATATTTCCTCGCACGCTAACGGGGTCGCCGTTAAGAGAAGCAGGGGTAAAACGGACCAGCTTCATTGCGTTTATTGCGCGCCGTGTCAAACCGTCTGGCAGTCCTCTGACGACTTTGATACCCGAGAGCGCGCCATTGGCCATGAAAAAGGCGCTGAGAACGATCGGTCCCTTTAGCCGATTGATACGTGCGATCTCTGTATATTGCGGCGCCACTTTGTACAGCATCGCCACCGGTTTTAGCCCTTCTGGCTGATCGTCGATCAACGTATCCTGCCGCTTCCGATTAGGATCCTTGGGCGTCTTACTGGGAACATCGAAGATGATCTGTGAGCGGGGGAGCCCGTATTGCGCGGCGACCTGAGGGGGAATCAAATCGAGCAGGTAAAAGGCCAGTTCGGCGGCATATGCTCGGTGGAAAGGATTTTGCGCGAGGTTTCCGCCTCGCGGATCGTCGGACAACAATTCATAATTTGAATCATATGAATCGCCTATTGAGCTTTCGCTTTGTGATTTCAACCATTGGTATTTCGCTATTGCATCGGCATAGTCTTGAGGGGATAAGTATCGGGCGCCGATCTCGTAATTGGCGAGTAGATTCTCAGGGTCGAATTTGCTCAGTAACTTACTGGGGTAGTTTCGGGCGGTGAGGTACAGTTTGCCGATTTCGTAATGCGCAGGCAGATTCTCAGGATCGAATTTGAGCAGTTCCTCGAAAGCAGTGAGCGCTTCGCGATAAAGCTGTAGGCGTATGAGCGCTCGCCCCAAATAGTAATGCGCCCGGATCCTCAGGGGACGTTCTCTGAGAGCCCGGCGGAAATGCGCCACGGCAGTTTGATAGTCCCCTTTTCCTGACGCTTCCAATCCGTAATTGTAAGCTTGCGACACATCTGAGTCCGCCGGCCGTAGTTGGGCTTCATCGGGTAGTGATTTGATGTAAGCAATTAGATGGCGCCAAACTCTCTCCCCGAATTCTTGTGTCACAAAGCGTTGGAAGGTGGACAGTGTAACAGCGGGATGTGCGATCTCAACCTGGCGGAAATGCGCCACGGCAGTTTGATAGTCCCCTTTTCCTACCGCTTCCAATCCGTCCAAGAGAGCTTGCTTCAGAGGCTTCATTGCGCTTGCTGCCCGCAGCCGGTCAAGTAGCTGAGATTTTTTATCGGACTGTGATTTGACGTAAGCGATCAGACTTCGCCAACTGGAAAACCCATATTCTCGCGCAACGGTCAGTTGGACGGCGGATAATGTCACACCGGGATTATCGAGACGCACGGCTTTGAGCCGTTGCTTCGCTTCTTTTTTTAAGTGTTCAAGGTTGGCGCGTTCCGGAAGTGGACGCGCAGGATCAGGATTGGCGGGATTTGTCTTGCTCATAGACCTTCCTTCCTTTGGCGCCCGATGTCCGCGTCACGGGCTGGAAGTCAGGTGATATTCAGTTCTTGATGCGAGCGGGCTAAGCCCTTCACGCGGACCGTCGGCCTCTCGACAAGGCCAAGAAGAAGATAAATGAGGTCTAGCCGAAGCGCAAGCTGGCTTGAAATTTTGGATACCGAAATGCCCCGCCGCCGCAGGCAGTAATTTGAACTATTCATAAATACCTGTCCCTACGTTGTTACATTTATTTGCGGCATGTGCATAAATCAGATCGGCGGAGCCTATGGAGTGCGGTCCCGAGCGATACTGCTGGCAAACTCCGCGAAGTTATTTTCCGCCTCGGAGATCTTGCCAAATGGCACACCGCTCGTGGTTCTTTGAAATTTTTGTGGTTTTCAATGCTCATGGGTTTATCGCTTTGGGGCAAGACATAACCTTTTTCTGTGGGGGTAGGAGCGCCTTCAATCAAATTGATCAAA
>WNGB01014013.1_pt1 | contig 10757 bp, 10 predicted proteins | sample 5400681 | NCBI WGS metagenome assembly WNGB01 (sample SAMN13153367, study PRJNA577476) | soil metagenome | isolation source: 115 cm soil or saprolite under grassland replicate 2 | place: USA:California | collected 2016-06-15 | reverse complement strand
TTGAGCTGGAAAGAGAGCGCGAGCGGGTCGAGCGACGGGCGTGCAGAGAGCGGCTCGAGATCGTCGAGCAGGTCGAGAAAACGGGTCAGCGCCTGAAATGCGCGCGCGTTCGCCTCCTGTTCGGTGAAAAGACGCAACATGGCCTCGGCGCCGAGCAGGCCGACGCCGAGCCTGTACTGCTGCTCGCGCGCTTCATGGTGCGAACGGAGGAGTTCCACCCCCGTAACGGTCTGCAGCTCGCTCGAGCCCTGGTACAGCATCAGCTCGACGTGCGAGAGCGGCTCGAGCCGCGCACCGAACCGGGACTTCGTCTTGCGGATCCCCTTCGCGACCGCACCGATGCGGCCGCGCTCGAGCGTGTAGACGTGCAGCACGCGGTCGGCTTCGCCGAGCCGAAACGAGCGCAACACGACTGCCTGGGTCTTGTAAGAGCGTCCGGCCATGGCCCGGCCAGTCTAGTCCTGGCAGTGGAGGGAACCTTTGCGGGCTTTTCTTCGTTTAGACCGAGATGGCCAAGATTCGTGTCTACTCGACTCGGTGGTGCGGCTACTGCGTCCGCGCAAAGGCGCTCCTCGAAAGCAGAGGCATCGAGTACGAGGAGATCTCGCTCGATGACGATCCGGCCTTCAGGCAGAAGCTCTTCGATCTGACGGGCGGCTGGACGGTTCCGCAGATCTTGATCGACGGACGGCCGATCGGCGGCTACACGGAACTGTGGCGCCTCGATCGCGACGGCCGCCTGGACGACGAGCTGGCCGCCTGACCCTCTAGGCGCTGACAGTTCGGGCAATACCAGGTGCCGCGACCGGCGGTGCGGATCTTGTCGATGGGGGTCCCGCAGCGCTGACACGGGCGACCTTCGCGGTCGTAGACACGAAAGCGGTCCTGCATGCTGCCCCGTCCACCGTCGGGAGTCGCGTAATCGCGCAGGCTCGCGCCCTGCCTCTTGACTGCGGTTTTCAGGGCGTCCTTGATCGACCGCGTCAGGCGCGCGAGCTCGTCCTCGTCGAGCGTCCCTGCGGGGCGAAGCGGGTGGACCTGCGCCTGCCACAGCGCTTCGTCGACGTAGATGTTCCCGAGTCCCGCGACCGTTCGCTGATCGAGGAGCGCCGCCTTGATCGGTGCGCGGCGGCCTTCGAGTTGCTGCGCGAGTCGTCGCGTCGTGAACGTCCGCTCGAGCGGCTCGACCCCGAGTCGCTCGTCGAGGTACGGCCCGAGCTCGCCGGGCTCGAGCAGCTGCCACGTGCCGAACCGCCGAACGTCGCGATACGCGATGTCCGATCCGTCGTCTAAGTTGACAACAGCGCGTCGATACGGATCGTCGGCCAGCTCTCCTTTCGCCGCGTGCCGAAGACTTCCCGTCATTCGGAGGTGAATCAGAAGAGCCCGCCCCGACTCGAACCGAACAATCAAATATTTGCCACGGCGTTCGAGCGCTGACACTCGCTCGCCTTCGAGCTCGGCGGCGACGGCGCCCGGCTCGAGGGGCCGCACGAGTCGTGGATCTCCGATCTCGACGCGGTCGAACCGCCGGCCGACGAGGTGCGGCTCGAGCTTGAGGCGGATCGTCTCGACCTCGGGCAGCTCGGGCACGGCTAGGCGATCGTCTCGAGGACGATCGGCCGTGCAGGCGGAGCTTCGTCACCGAGCTCGTAGGCGGCGAGCACTTCGCTCTCGGCCTGTTGCGCCGACGCGTCGTCGCGGGCATGCACTTCGGCCAGAACGTCCCCGACGGTGACCGCATCGCCCCGCTTCGAGAGGCAGCGGATGCCGACGGCGTGGTCGATGGTGTCGTCCTTCGTCTGGCGCCCCGCGCCGAGACGTAGAGCGGCCATGCCGATGTCGGTCGCGCCGATCCCGCGTACGTACCCACCCGCCGGCGCAAGCACCTCGCGGACGACGGGCGCCGTGGGAAGCACGGCTTCGGCCGGGTCTCCACCTTGCGCGGCGATCCAGCGCTCGTACATCGCGAGCGCCGTGCCGTCCTGGACCGAGGCCTCGGCGCGAGCGCGTCCTTCTTCCTCTCCGATCTCGAGATCGGAGAGGGCAAGCAGATGGGCGCTCGCGCCGAGGACGAGCTCGGTGAAGTCAGGCGGCCCGTCGCCCCGGAGCGTCGCGATCGACTCGTGGATCTCGAGCGCGTTCCCGACCGCGTAACCAAGCGGCTGGTCCATGTCCGTAAGCACGCACACGACCTCGCGGCCCGCGTGGCGGCCGAGCTCGAGCATCATCTGTGCGAGCTCACGGGCGTCTTCGATCGTCTTCATGAACGCGCCGTCGCCGACCTTGACGTCGAGGACGATCGCGTCGGCGCCTGCTGCGATCTTCTTCGACATGATGCTCGCCGCAATCAGCGAGACGTTGTCGACCGTCGCAGTCACATCGCGCAGGCCGTAGAGCAGCTTGTCCGCGGGAACGAGGTTCGCGCTCTGGCCGATGATGGCGAGGCCGACGTCACGCACCTGCTGCAGAAACTCGTCCGTCGTCAACTCGAGGCGAAATCCCGGAATGGACTCGAGCTTGTCGAGCGTGCCGCCCGTGTGGCCGAGCCCGCGGCCGCTCATCTTGCCGAACGGCACGCCGCAGGCGGCGACGATCGGGCCGACAGCGAGCGACGTCTTGTCCCCCACCCCGCCGGTCGAATGCTTGTCGACCACCTTGCGACCGAGCGCCGGCCCGAGCTCGATCGTCTCACCGCTCCGGATCATCGCGTCCGTCAGCGCGAAGGTCTCCGCCCCGTTCAGGCCGCGGAAGTACACGGCCATGCAGAACGCGGCCATCTGATAGTCCGGAACCTCGCCGTACGCATACGCGAGCACGAGCTCCGACAGCTCGTCGTCCGAAAGTCGCTCGCCGTCGCGCTTCCGGCGGATCAACTCGGCGGCGTGGATCACGAGGGAACGGTCAGTGCTCGACGATCGGCTGGCCGAGGATGCCGCGCGAAGGAGACTTCCCTCCGAGCCACGCGTTCACGGTCGCGCCGACGTCTGCAAACTCGCCCTGGTGGATTCGCCCTGCAGCGTTCTTGCCCTCGACGTAGGCAAGCAGCAGCGCGTGCTCGCGCGAGTGGTCTGTGGACGGCGTCGTCGGATCGCACCCGTGGTCGGAGGTGAGGATCAACAGATCGTGCGGGCGCAGCGCATCGAGCAGGTCGGGCAGCCTGCGGTCGAAGTCCTGCAGGCAGCGGTGGAAGTTTTCCGGATCGTTGCGATGTCCCCAGAGCATGTCCGTCTCGACGAGGTTCGTGAAGATCAGCCCGTCGTCGAGCTCGCGCAGGAGCTTCTCGGTCTGGGTGATGCCGTCGACGTTCGACTTCGTCGGATGTGACTCGTCGATGTCCTGCCCCGCGAAGATGTCGCCGATCTTGCCGACACCGTGCACCTTCATCCCGCTCTCGCGCACAAGCGTGAGGTAGTTCGGCTGCCTTGGCACGAGCGAGAAGTCGTGACGGTTCGGCGTGCGCTCATAGTTCCCGGGCTCGCCGATGAAGGGCCTCGCGATCACCCGGCCGACGGCGTGCTTGCCGGTCAGGATCTCCCGCGCGCTGCGCGAAGCGTTGTAGAGCTCTTCCAGAGGAATCGTCTCCTCATGCGCTGCGATCTGGAACACCGAGTCGGCGGAGGTGTAGACGATCCACTTGCCCGTTCGCTGATGCTCCTCGCCGAGCTCCTGGATGATCTCCGTCCCCGACGCGGACTTGTTTCCGAGCACCCCGCGCCCGGTCTTGTGCATGAATGGATCGATCACGTCGTGAGGGAAGCCGTGCGGGTACGTCGGCATCGGCTGCGGCGTGAGGATCCCCATCAGCTCCCAGTGTCCGGTCGTCGTGTCCTTGCCCTTGGAGCGCTCGATCAGCCGTCCGGCCACCGCAGGCGCCCCCGCCTGCGGCGGGCAGCCTTCCAACGGCTCGACGTTGCCGAGGCCCAATGCCTCGAGGTTCGGCAGATCGAGGCCCCGCACGGCGCGCGCGACGTTCCCGAGGGTGTCCGAGCCCTCGTCGCCGTACTCGGCGGCGTCCGGAAGCTCGCCGGCACCCACGGCATCGAGCACGATGACACACGCCCTCGGCATGCGGGCTATTCTAGGTCGGCTTTGATGGACGTCCTCGGACTACTCGGCATGCTGCTCTTCTGCGCCGTCGTGATCGCTCTTGCGGCCGGAGTGACGGGCCTCGTGGTGAGGTTCTCGCCGTCCAAAAAGCCGAACCCAAGCTAGACCGCAGAGAGCGGGAGGACGTCCTCGAGCGGCCGGTAGTTCAGGCCGTGTGCGTCGGCAACGGCCTCGTAGGTGACCTTTCCCTCCACGACGTTGACGCCGCGCGCGAGAGCTGGGTCACGGGCGACGGCTTCGGCCAAGCCGCAGTCCGCGATCGACTCGACGTACGGGAGCGTCGCGTTCGTCAGCGCCTTGGTGGACGTGATCGGTACGGCACCTGGCATGTTCGCCACGCAGTAGTGCGTGACTCCTTCGACGGTGTAGACCGGGTCGCTGTGCGTCGTCGGTCGCGACGTCTCCGAACAACCACCCTGGTCGATCGCAACGTCGGCGAGCACCGAGCCTTCCTTCATCCCGGCGACCATCTCTCGGGCGATCAACCGCGGCGCGAGTGCACCGGGGATCAACACTGCGCCGATGACGACGTCCGCCTCCGTCAAGGACTCCTCGATCTGGAGGCTCGACGACATCAGCAGGCTGACCCGGCCCGACAGGATCTCCTCGAGGTGACGCATCCGATCGATCGAGCGCTCGAGGATCGTGACGTTCGCGCCGAGGCCGATCGCGATCACCGCGGCGTTGTAGCCGACAATGCCGCCGCCGATCACGACGACGCGGCCGGGTGCGACTCCGGGCACGCCTCCGAGCAGCAGCCCTCGCCCGCCCATCGGCTTCTCGAGGAAGTAGGCGCCCGCCTGAGCCGCAAGGCGGCCGGCGATCTCGCTCATCGGTGCGAGGAGCGGTAGCGCGCCCGAGTCTGTCTCAACGGTCTCGTAGGCGACGGCGGTGATGCCGCTCTCCAGCAGCGCCCGCGTCAGCGCTTCGTCGGCTGCGATGTGCAGGTACGTGAACAGCACGAGCCCTTCCCGCAGACGGCCGTACTCCGACTCGATCGGCTCCTTGACCTTCAGCAACAGGTCGGCTTCGCCCCAGACCTCCTCGACACGCGCAATCCGGGCCCCAGCAGCCTCGTATGCGGCATCGGAGAATGCGCTCCCAGCGCCCGCATCGGTCTCGACAATGACATCGTGTCCGCACTGGCCGAGCTCGCGCGCGCCGGCAGGCGTCAACGCGACGCGGTATTCGTCGATCTTGATCTCCTTGGCGACACCGATCTTCAAGCGGCGTCACCCTACCTTGCCAACGTCGTCCGCCTTGCTGCGGTGGAGATACAGGAGCAACCCGGCGAGCGTCTTGGCGTCCTGGATCTCGCCCACTTTCGCGGCGATCTCCGCCCTGGCCCAACGGACGACCTCGAGTTCCTCGTCACTTTCGGGGCTGGCGTCGCCGCGTTCGAGGTCCTCCGCGAAGAAGAGGTGCATCCGTTCGCGGCAGAAGCCCGGGGTCGTATAGAAAGCCGTCTCCTCGTGCCAGGTGCCGCCAGTCAGACCCGTCTCCTCTGCAAGCTCGCGCCGCGCGCAAGCCAGTGGTGCCTCACCCTCTTCGAGCGTTCCTGCCGGCAACTCGAGGAGCTCGGTGCGCACGGCCTCGCGCGGCTGGCGAACGAGGGTGAGCATCCCGTCGCGATCGATCGCGACGATCGCGACGGCGCCGGGGTGCTCGACGATCTCGCGCTCGTGCTCGCCCCAGCGTTCGACGGTCACGTCGATCAGCTTGCCGTCGTAGGCGGTTCGCGAGGAATCCGGTTTCATGCGCAAGAGTTTCTACGAGAAGCCGGCGGTATGGCTGGCTGGCCTCCTGGCTGGGGTCCGCGACGAGAGGTCTATTCACTTGGAGGGAGCCGGCTGAGAGTGTGCGATGCAAGGCAAGGCGCGATCATCAAATTGAGTCACGATCTCGCCATCAATCTTCGCAGCGCAGATATCTGTTAGGGCACCGCTCGAATAGGTGACGTCGCAGGAATAGACTTGAGCTCCCTGATAGGCGAGATCCGCCGGGAAACAGTGAACTGACCTGACTCGGCCAAGGTTGGGAACGGAACTCGTATCGGGCGGGGCGTCGCGAAGGTGGTCCTTGACGGCACTATCCAGGGAACGTCCCCCGCAGGCGGAGCCGCTGAGCGCGAGCGCTACCGCTCCGCCTGCGAGGACACCTATCCGTTGAGCCGGCCGCACCGCAGTAGATGTTAGGCGCCGTCTGAACCGTCGAGACCGGTATGTCGAGCGGCGCCACCCCTCGATCAGCGAATGAGACCCGCGCCGAGGCGCCCAGCCGCAAAGGCGGCTGCGAAGAAGAGCGGGTCCTCTCGCGGCCCGCGTCCCATGTGCGCGAGCGGGAGACCGGCGCACGCCTCTTCCCACCCAGCGACGTCGACCTCCATGCGTGACTCGAGCCACGGCGGCGCGTCGTATCCAGCGGGCCAGGGAGCGAGCACGCCGCCGAGGCACAACTCGAGCACTGCCTGCGCATGGTGGGAAACACCCTGGTGACGCTCGCGCGGGTCGCCCTCCGATGCGCGCACCGCCAGTATCGAGATGCCGTGCAGCGCCTGCGCGGCGTTCGCGGCATCGGCGGCGGCCAAGCCGCCGTGACCGAAGGTGGAGCCGGTGCCGACGATCCCCGGTCCGATCGCGCAGACGACGACGTCGAAACCCTCGCCTGCAGACCAGAGCAGAGCCGACGCCGCCGACACGCATTCGACGTCACCATCCAGACAGGCACCGACCGCAATCGACGTTTCGACATGACCCCGCTCGCGCAGCACGCGCAACGCATCCGAGAGCGAGACCGGCAAGGCGCCACCGAGGAGCTGAACGTAGGCAACGCGCGCCTCTCGCCCGATTCCCGCGCAGACCGGCGCGACCTGGCTATGGAGAGAGCAACAGACGACGGGCAGACCGGCCAGCGTGTCCGGCAGCGTGTGCCCCTCCTCCACGTGGCGTCGCGCGTTTTGAGCGGGCGTGTAGGGAAGCTTCATCACGTGAGCGTCGCTCTCCGCGGGCAGATCGAGGCCGCGCGTCAGATTCGCGTAGAGCACGTCGAAGCCGCCCGTTCCGAGCTCCAATTCGCGTGCCTGCGTGTTGACGATCACCTCGTCGCCGAGCGCCACCGGGCCGGTGAGCCGCGGATACGCGACACACGGGACACCGTCCACCTCGAGTCGCGACAAACCCTCGACCCGCTCGACGACGGCGGTTATCCGGCCACGCCTAAGTGTCAGCATCTCGAGCGGCATCCACGAGCGCAAGGGTTACTTCCACCATCCCCTCGAGGTCTGCCACGGTGATGCGCTCGTCGGGCGTGTGAATGTCCTGCATGCCGTTCGCCAGGTTGAGGCACGCGAGCCCGTGCTCGTTGAAGACGTTCGCATCTGCCGCGCCGCCGCTGAGCCCGTACGCCGGCTTGTAGCCGCTCTGTTCGAGGGCCGTATGAGCGATCCGAACGACGGGATCGTCTGGTTTGAAGCGATAGCCCTTGTAGCTCTTCGACACTTTCGTCTCTACCTCGCAGTCCTCGAGCCCCGCCGCAAAGGAGAAAACGTCGACCATCTCCTGCACCAGCTCATCGAGCCTGCGTTCGTCGTGCGAGCGCGCTTCGGCGTCGAGCGTGCACCACTCCGGAATGATGTTCCCGGCCGTTCCGCCCTGGATGATGCCGACGTTCGCCGTCGTCTCCTCGTCGATGCGGCCAAGGCGGAGGTCCGAGATCGCACGCGCCGCGGCCGCGATTGCCGAGCGTCCCTCCTCGGGATACATGCCTGAGTGCGCGGCGCGCCCGTGGAAGCGAACCTGCATCGCCCGCGAGTACGGCGCACCGAGGATCACGTCGCCGATCGGCGCCGCCTGGTCGTACACGTACCCGAGCCGCGCCTGGAGACGCTTGTGGTCGAAAGCGGCCGCACCGAGCAAGCCCACTTCCTCCTTCGGCGTGAACAGAAGCTCGATGCCGCCGTGCGGTCGGTTCTCGGCAAGGACCCGGCGAGCGCCCTCTAGCATCGCCGCGACGGCCGACTTGTTGTCCGCGCCGAGGATCGTGCCCGCGGCGTTGCGCACGACACCGTCCTCGATCACCGGCTCGATCGGACCCTCGGGCGGAACCGTGTCGAGATGTGCGCACAGGAAGATGGGGTTGCCGCCGTCCGTCGCCTCGAGGCGGCAGAACACGTTGCCGATGTTCGAGCCGACTTTCGGGCCTGCGTCGTCTTCGTCCACCGACAAGCCGAGATCGCGCAGGTAGCCGATCACGACATCCGCAACCGCGCGCTCCTCGCCCGGCGGGCTTGGGAGCGCCGCCAGCTCGGTGAAGAGATCGACGACCTCGGAGGCCATCGCTCGATCTTATTTGTGCCCCTGCCGGTACTGCCGCCGAGCTTCTGGGTCGCGAGCACCAAGCCCGAGGCCGCACTCGACCGCAGCAAGGCTGGTCTGCCTTGCTAAGGGCGAGGGCGGGCTCTGGCGCCGCGTGATCGCGGGTCAGAAGCCGGCATGTAGTGCCGGCAGGGGCACAAGCTTAGGCGGAGGCAGCGCCGACTGCGGACCGCTCACGCGAACGCGCGAGGGCGGCACCGACGAAGTCGCGGAACAGCGGCGCCGGACGCGTCGGCCGCGACTTGAACTCCGGATGGAACTGGCTCGCCACGAACCAGGGGTGGTCGGGCAGCTCGACGATCTCGACCAGCCGGCCTTCCTGGAACGTGCCAGACACGACCAACCCTCCGTTCACGAGCGCGGGACGGTAATGGTTGTTGACCTCGTAACGATGCCGGTGACGCTCGTGCACGACGGGCTCGCCGTAGGCGTCGTGCGCGCGAGTGCCGTCCACCAGCTCCACCGCCTGCGCACCGAGCCTCATCGTGCCGCCGAGATCCTCGATCTCCTTCTGCTCCGGCAACAGGTCGATCACGGGGTGGTGCGTCTCGGGATCCATCTCGGTCGAGTTGGCCCCGTCGAGGCCGAGCACGTGACGGGAGAACTCGGAGACCGCGACGTGCATGCCGAGGCAGATCCCCAGGTACGGGATCTCGCGCTCGCGGGCGACGCGGCAGGCCAGGATCTTGCCTTCCCAGCCGCGCGAGCCGAAGCCGCCCGGCACGAGCACGCCATCGACCTGCTCGAGCAGCGCGGTGGCTTCTTCCAGGGACATCCCTTCCGCATCGACCCAGCGCACTTGCACCTTCGCGCCGTGGTGTGCGCCTGCATGCTTCAGCGCTTCGTGCACGGAGAGGTACGCGTCCTGCAGCTTCACGTACTTGCCGACCAACGCTATCTCGACGACCTCCTCGCTCTGCTGCATTCGCTCGTTCAGGTCGAGCCAGTCACCCAGATCGGCCTCGGCCGGCGGTAGCCCGAGTTTCTCGCCGACCAGCCGATCGAGCCCTTCGGCCTTCAAGCGCGACGGAACGATGTAGACGTCCGGAACGTCGGGGCACGCGATCACCGCTCCGGGCTCGACGTCGGCGAAGAGCGCGATCTTCTCGCGAATGTCCATGGACAACTCCTCGTGCGAGCGGCAGACCACGATGTCGGGGTGGATACCGATGCGGCGCAACTCGTTGACGGAATGCTGGGTCGGCTTCGTCTTCAGCTCGCCGGCCGCCTCGAGGAATGGCACGAGCGTCACATGCAGGTAGAGGACGTTCTCCGCGCCGACCTCGCGGCGGAACTGGCGAATTGCCTCGAGAAACGGGAGCGATTCGATGTCGCCGACCGTTCCGCCGATCTCGCTGATGACCACGTCCGTCGGAGTCGACACGGCGCTGGCCCGAATGCGGTTCTTGATCTCGTTCGTGATGTGCGGGATCACCTGCACGGTCGCGCCCAGAAACTCGCCCTTGCGCTCCTTGCGCAAGACGGAATCCCAGATCGCGCCGGCCGTGTGGCTGGCCGCGCGAGTCAGGTTCTCGTCGATGAAGCGCTCGTAATGACCGATGTCGAGGTCGGTCTCCGCGCCGTCCTCGGTGACGAACACCTCCCCGTGCTGAAACGGGCTCATGGTGCCGGGATCGACGTTGAGATAGGGATCGAACTTCTGCGCCTGGACCCGCAGCCCGCGCGCTTTCAGCAGCCGCCCGAGCGACGCGGCGACGATCCCCTTGCCGAGAGCCGAGACGACGCCGCCCGTGACGAAGACGTACTTCGTTGGGCGCGCCGAGGAGCTCACGTGCGGCCCAGCCGATCGAGCCACGAAAGAATGGGAGCCCGCTCGATCAAGGCGCCGATGGATTTTCGCTCTCCGAGGATGGTGAAGCCGGCCAGCGCCCCGATCGCCAACCACTGGCCTCGTCCCGTGAATCGCTTCACGGAATTCAAGCCTAGCAGGGCGCCCAGCGCGTTCGACCCCGCGTCCCCGAGCATCGCCATCTCCCGAAGATCGTATGGAAGGAGCAGGACGGCGACGCCAACCGGGGCGTCCAGAGGCAGGGCCGCAGCAAGATACGCCTTGAGGGCGCGACCGGGACGCGTGTCGAGCTGATTGAGCGCATTGGCGGCGAGCCCGACGAGCAGCGCTCCGGCGACCCGCCGCGTCGCCAGCAATCCGACCGCAGGGATGCCGATCAGCTTGAGGACGCCGGTCGTCCGGCCGCTGCGCAGGTGGGCGCGAAAACCGCGCTCCGGGCCGCTCCACAGATCGTCGACGAGGCC
>WNGB01014006.1_pt1 | contig 10758 bp, 11 predicted proteins | sample 5400681 | NCBI WGS metagenome assembly WNGB01 (sample SAMN13153367, study PRJNA577476) | soil metagenome | isolation source: 115 cm soil or saprolite under grassland replicate 2 | place: USA:California | collected 2016-06-15 | reverse complement strand
CGGCTCGGGGTTCGACCCGAGTCACGAACACGCGAGGACGCCGCGCGTCCGCGGCCGCCTCCGGCGGTCCGCTACCCGGTTGACGACGCGACCCGAGGAGGACGGATGCGCGCTCTGGATGGCAAGGTCGTCGCCGTCACGGGCGCCTCGAGCGGCTCGGGGCTGGGCGTCGCCCGGCGCTTCGTCGCCGAAGGAGCCGAGGTGGTGCTGCTCGCCCGCGGCAAGGAACGGCTCGAGCGGGTGGCCGCCGAGCTGGGGAAGCGGGCGGCGGCGATCGCAACCGACGTGGGCGACCCGGACAGCGTGCGCACCGCCTTCGAACACATCGACGCCCGATTCGGCAAGCTCGATGTGCTCGTCAACAACGCTGCCATCTACCGGCCGTGCGCGGTGGAGCACCTGAGCGACGACGACATCCAGCGCCAGCTCGTGACCAACCTCGCCGGTCCGGTGCACACCTGCCGGGCGGCGATCCCCCTGCTCCGTGCTGCGGGCGGGGGCGACATCGTCAACACGTCGAGCGAGTCGACCCTGCATCCGTTCCCGATGCTGTCGTTGTACGTGGCGACGAAGGCCGGCCTCGAGGCGTTCTCGAAGGTGCTCGCCGAAGAGCTGCGCGACGACGACATCCGGGTCACGACCGTCATCCAGGGTGGGACGAGCGAGGGCGGGAACGGATCGACGGACTGGAGCTGGGATCCCGAGCATGCCGAAGCGGCAATGGCGCTGTGGGCTGAGCGCGGCCTGCTTGCCCAGGCCCATGGGCGTCACGGCGGGCAGAACGTCGACGACGTCGGCGACGTCCACGTCTTCATCGTGACGAGGCCGCGCACGCAGAAGCTCGACACCGTGCACTGCCGAAGCTGTTGAGCGGACCACCAAAGGAGCGATCACGATGAGCATCGGGATTTCGTCGAGCGAGGCGTACTACGACCCGTACGACTTCGACATCGACTGCGATCCGTACCCCACGTTCCGTCGGCTGCGCGACGAGCAGCCGCTGTACTACAACGAGCGGTACGACTTCTATGCCTTGAGCCGCTTCGAGGACGTCGAGCGGTGCTCCGCCGACTGGAAGACCTACATCTCCGGCCGCGGCACGGTCCTCGAGATGATCAGGAGCGGCATGGAGATGCCGCCCGGCAACATCCTGTTCGAGGATCCGCCATCGCACGACCTCCACCGCGGCGTGCTGAGCCGGGTGTTCACGCCGAAGCGCATGCTCGCCATCGAGCCGCAGGTCCGCGCGTTCTGCGCTCGAACGCTCGATCCGCTGGTCGGTGCGGGCGGGTTCGACTTCATCCGTGACCTCGGCGCCCAGATGCCCATGCGCACCATCGGGATGCTGCTCGGCATCCCGGAGGCGGACCAGGAGGCCCTTCGGGAGCGCATCGACGCCGGCATGCGGTTGGATGCCGACGATGCCCCGCCGACCAACACGTCGGAGGTACTGGATGCGTCGATGTACAGCGACTACATCGCCTGGCGGGCCGAGAACCCGTCCGACGACCTGATGACCGACCTCCTGAACGCCGAGATCGAGGACGGCGCCGGGGGCCACCGCCGGCTGACTCGTGACGAGGTCCTCAACTACGTCGCCCTCATCGCGGCCGCCGGGAACGAGACGACGACCCGGCTCATCGGTTGGGCCGGGAAGGTGCTGGCCGAGCATCCTGACCAGCTCGCAGAGCTGGCAGAGGACCCTGGCCTCGTGCCGGGGGCCATCGAGGAGCTGCTCCGCTTCGAGTCACCGTCGCCGGTGCAGGCCCGCTACGTCACGCAGGACGTCGAGCATCACGGACAGGAGGTGCCGGCCGGCAGCGTGATCCTGCTGCTCACCGCCGCCGGCAACCGCGACGAGCGTGTCTTCCGCGAGCCCGACCGGTTCGACATCCGTCGCAAGATCGACCATCACCTCGCGTTCGGCTACGGCATCCACTTCTGCCTTGGGAGTCACCTGGCCCGGCTCGAGGGGCGCATCGCCCTCGAGGAGGTGCTCAAGCGGTTTCCTCGGTGGGAGGTCGACTGGGACCACGCCGTTCAGGCTCACACCTCGACGGTCCGCGGGTGGGAGGAGCTACCGGTATTCACCCGCTGACGGACGGATCCTCCGAGCCCAGATCGACGCGCCCGAACTCGAGCGCCGTCATCGGTCCGCCGTCGCCAGGTCGGCGCCGACGTACCTGGCGAAGACGTCCTCGTCGGCGAGCTCACCGGGATCGCCGGCGAAGGTGACCTGCCCCCGGTTGAGCAGGTACACGTAGTCGGCGACGTCGAGGGCCCGCGTGACGTACTGCTCGACGAGGAGCAGCGAGGTGCCGGCCGTGGCCAGGCGGCCGATGAACTCGAAGATCTCGTCGACGACCAGGGGGGCGAGGCCCATCGACACCTCGTCGAGGAGCACCAGGCGGGGATCGGCGATGTAGGCCCGCGCCAGCGCGAGCATCTGCTGCTCACCGCCGCTCATGGTCCCTGCCGTCTGGCCGAGCCTCTGACCGAGTTTCTCGAAGGCGTCGACCCCCCTCTCGACGGCCTCGTCGGGCGAGGACTTCGGGGCGGCGAGCACGAGGTTCTCCCTGACGCTGAGGTTGCGGAAGATCCCTCGGCCTTCCGGCACGTGGCAGATGCCGGCACCGACGAGGCGGTGTGGCTTCCACCCGGTGACGTCGACGCCGTCCATGAGCATCCTGCCGGCATCCGTCGGCACGAGCCCGCTGGCGGTGCGCAGGAGCGTCGTCTTGCCCGCGCCGTTCGGCCCCAGGAGCGCGACGACCGACCCAGTCGGGACCGCGAGCGACACGGCACGGAGGACCCTCGTGCCGCTATAGCCAGCATCGATGCCGCGGAGCTCGAACACCTACTCCCCCACCGTTTCCGTACCGAGGTACGCGGCCCGCACGACGTCGCTGGCGCGGACCTCCTCGGGCGTCCCGTCGAAGATCGGCTTCCCGAAGTCGAGCACGTACAGGTACTCGCACACCCGCATCACGAGGCTCATGTCATGCTCGACGAGGAGGATGCCGACGCGGCGTTCGGCCACGACCGCCTCGAGAACGCCGCCGAAGGCGCTCGTCTCCTCGGCGTCGAGCCCGGAGGACGGCTCGTCGAGGAGGAGCAGCCGGAAGTCGCCGGCCAGCACGCGTGCGAGCTCCACCAGGCGGCGTTGGCCCGTGGAGAGGGTGCCCACGGTGCGATCGGCGATGGCGCCGATGCCGCACAGCCGGAGCGACTCGTCGGCGGCTGCCGCCAACTCGGCGCGGCTCGAGCGGTTGGCGAAGAGGTGGCGCACGACGCTCGAACCGACGCGACCGGCCTCGCGGCCGAGCGACACGTTCTCCGCGACGGTCATCGAGTCGAACAGCTCCATCCTCTGGAACGTGCGCCCGAGCCCTCGTCGGGCGCGCGCCGCCACCCCGAGCCCGCTGATGTCCTCACCGAGGAACCGGATGCGACCGTGCGTCGGCTTGAGCACGCCGCTGCAGGCGTTGAAGGTCGTCGTCTTGCCCGCCCCGTTGGGCCCGATCAGGCCGACGATCCGTCCCTCGGGCGCGACGAGGTCGATGCCGTCGACGGCAACGAGGCCTCCGAAGGCGACCCGCAGCCCCTCGACCTCCAAGCCTGACTGCCGGTCGAGCGTCTCCACCGCGGTCATGACACCGGCGCCGGGCGGGGACGGGAGCGCACGGCGCGGAGGGCGACGCGGCTCGTACGCGCTCGGCGCTCGGCACGCTCGCTCGCAGCGCCGAAGCCCGGGCGCGACCCGCTCCCGAGGATGGCGACGGCGATCGCGGAGACCCCGAACAACACCGGCTGGTACTCGACGAACGTCTCGTTCCTGGATCGCCATCGGCCTCGGCGGCCTCTTCCTCCTGCTCGGCTGGCTGGGTGTGAGCGACACGGTCTTCCCGGCCGAGCAGCTCCCGTACATCATCAGCGGCGGCCTCGTCGGCGCCTGCTTCGTCGGGATCGGCGCCATGCTGTGGCTGTCCGCCGATCTGCGCGACGAGTGGACCGAGCTGCACGCAAACGCCTGCGACACGCCGAGGGCGTTGACCCGCGCCTGGGCCACCGGGCCACCCGCGTCGATCACGTCCCTGGTCAGCGGGGCGGAGGCGACGTCGATGTCGATCCGGACCCCGTCGGCGACGCCGTCGCCTCGAACGAGACGATCTCGGCCTGGGCCTCCGCCGGGCGCGGCGCGGCAGCGGTCAGGCCCAGCAGGGGCACCGCGAGCGCGGTGACGGCGGCGGTCCGTCGCAGGGTGGTCGCCATCACAGGTTCGGGTCGAACTCCGTGCAAAGCCGGCCGCCTCCGGTCGTCGCGAACTCGCCGTCGGCGATGGTCGCCGTCCAGGCGCACACCGTCGGTGTCGCCGGCGCGCCGCGGTTGAACAGCAGCGGCGACGTGATGTCGGCGAGCGGGTCGCCGTTGATGCTCGACAGTCCGTCGAGCAGCTGCTGCGACGTCGCCGGCTCCCCGAGCGCACCGGCGGCGAGCACGAGGACCTTGCCCGCCACCCAGCCCTGGAAGTGACCAGGGTTCGGCTCGACGTCAGGTGCGAACCGGGCCATCGCGTCGAGGAACTCCGCCTGGCCGGGCGTCGCGTCGGAGAACCACGGTGCCATGGGCGAGAAGAGCGCGGCGCCGTCGAGGTTGGGGTCGTCGGCGTGGTCGACCACGATGATGGTGTTCCCAAAGGCGATCGTCGGGCGGAAGCCCTGGAGTGCGCAGTCGGCGGCGATGCGCGAGACGCTGCCCGGGTCCATGGCCAGGGAAAGGAGTTCGACGCCGGCCCGCTGGGCGTTGAGACACTGGGCCGTGTAGCTCGCCTCGAAGAACGAGGCGCTCGACGTGTACACGACCTGGAGGCCGTACTTGGCGTACAGCGCATCTGCCTTGTCGACCGAGTCCTGGCAGACCTGTACTTCGATGCACCCGATCACGCCGATCCTGGTCTGGCCCCGCTCGCGGGCAGCGGTGGCGTTGGCGAGGGCGCCGGCCTGGAGGAGGGCGTCGCCGTGGGAGTGCTGGGGGAAGTACACCGGGCTCTCGTAGAAGTACTGCGCCGCGCCCTCGCTGCCCACCACCGGGATGCCGCGCTGGGTCAGGTAGTCGACCGAACCGGGACCGGTGAGGGCCTCGCCGTTGCCGACGAGGGCGATGGCGCCCCGTTGCTCCACGAGCTCCTGCACGAGCGCCTGGTGGCGGGCGGCGTCGCCGCCGTCGTCGGCGATGACCACCTCGACCGGGTGACCGTCGAGGCCGCCGCGCTCGTTCACGGCCCGGCTCCACACTCGGACACCGACGGAGATGCTGCTCAGGCTCGGTCCGGCCGGCCCGGAGTATGTCCCGACGTTCCCGATCACCACCGGTGAGCCGGCAGCCGGCGCGCCGCCGCCCTCGGGCGCAGGCTCGCCCTCGCTCCCGCCTGCCGCAGGGTCGCCGCCAGGAGCGCCGGGGCCTGCGGTGCCGCCGGTGACCGGCCCGCCTCCTACGACGGTCGTCGCCGTGCCCCCTCAGGCGGACGGCGATCCCGCCGTCGCCTCCACGAAGCCGCTCTCGGCGACGTCGAGATTGCCTCGGGCGCCGAGCACGACCTCCTCGTGGGACCGCCTCGTCCCGCATGCCGCGGTCAGGACCGCCAGCGGCAGCAGCACCGCTGCGCCGACGCGCTGTCGGTGGCGGTGACGAGTCATCGGCGGTCGAGCCAACACACGCTCCTGTTGGAGGGATCCGCGAGGTTTTCGTCAGCCGAGGCGGGAAGTCCTCCGGCCGGGGCAGAAAACAGTAACCCGAATTGCGTCTCAAGGCGCGCGACGAACGCGCCGCACGTCCGCCCCTGAAGCCGGGCGGTTCGTCCGGCTCAGCGCAGGTGGTCGGCGACGGCGTGCAGGTGCCGCCGCAGGCGATGCCGGGCCAGCTCGGCGTCCTTTTCGATGAGGGCCGACGCGATTCCGGAGTGGGTGCGGTGCACCTCATCCGCGATCTTCCGGCGGGCGGCGGCCGAGAGCACCTCCACCTGGTGAAGGCGGGTCAGGCGGACCAGGACGAGGGCGACGAGCTCGAGCGCCCGGTTGCCGGCGATCTCGGCCAGCACTGCGTGCATGTCGTGGCCGGCCTCGGCGAACTCGGCGTCGGAGGCGTCCCGCTCGCGGTCGATGGCCGTACGGAGCCTGTCGGCGGCGGTGTCGTCCATGTTCGCCACGGCGAGATCGACCAGCTCGAGCTCGAGCCGGGTCCGGAGGTCGGCGAGGTCGGCGACGTCCATGCCCTTCCGAACGAGATGGATGGCGACGACGTCGGTGACGGCGCCGGTGTCGGGCGGCACGACGAACAGGCCACCACCCGGTCCCCGCCGCATCGCCGCGATGTGATGGTGCTCCAACAGCCGCACCGCCTCCCGAAAGACGGCGCGGCTGACGGCGTGGCGTTCCATCAGCTCGCTCTCCGAGCCGAGGTAGTGCCCCGGGGGGAGGTCGTCGGCGAGGAGCTGCTGGAGGATCGCTCTCGCCACTGCCTCGGCCCGCTTGCTCCTCGTGGGGTCGCCGAGCACGACGGCGTCGGGCAGCAGCTGGCGGGCCGAGCGACGGCGCCGCAGGAACTCCGCCTCGGCTTCGAGGTGCTTGCGCATCCGCCGGCGGGCGAGACCACTGTCGCCGGCGATGACCGCGTCGACGATGCGGGCGTGCGCGTGCCTCGAGTCCGCCACCGTGCCGGACGACAGGGCGCGGCGGTCGCTGAAGTAGAGGACCGAGACCCGGTTGAGGATGTCGATGAAGAGCTCGAGCGCTGGGTTCCCGGTGGCGGCGGCGAGGAGGACGTGCAGCGCCCGGTGGTCGGTGAAGACGCCTGCCGCCTCGTCACGCACGAGCTCGCGGAGCCGCAAGAGGTCGTGCTCGTCGAGCCGTCCGGGAGCGACGTCGGTGACGATCTCCTCGAGGGCGAGCCGCGCCGCGAACACCTCGTCGAGACGGGCGTCGACGCGATGCAGGTACAGGACGGCGGCGTCGATGATCGCGTCCACGGTTGGCTCGGTCACGACCAGCCCGCCCCCGGGTCCGCGGCGCATGCGCGCCACCTGCTGGTGCTCGACGAGACGGACCGCCTCGCGGAACACCGCCCGGCTGACGCCGTATCGCTCGAGCAGCTCGGGCTCCGAGCCGAGGACGTCGCCGACCGGCCACCCGCGGGCGACGACGTCCTGGACGATGCGCGTCGCCGTCGTGGCGGCCAGCTTCGACGGGGCACCGTCGACGCGCCGCGGCCCCATCGTCGGCGTGCTCCGTCGTGATCGCGCGGATGCCGCCATCGGTCAACGGTACCCCGAGGTCGCTGGCGTCCCGGAGGACGCTGCGGCCTGTCGGACGTCGTGCTTCCGCGCCCTGCTGCACACCACGACCTCGCGGACCGTGCGGTTGGCGTACGCGACCGCTGCCCGCCGTGCGCGCCACAGCTCCTCACGCGTGGCCGGGCGCGTCACCACGCGAGCTCGAGGTTCGATTCCCTGTTGGGGATACCCTATGGAGATCATCGTAGGGAGACGATCGCGGAGCATGGCTCTGTCAGCGTCGCCTCCGAGCCCTGACACGAGCTCGGCGCTACTTGGGCGCGAAGCGTTGGCCGCCGTCGAGCCGGATGCATGATCCGTTGAGCATCTGGTTCTCGACGATCGCCACGGCGAGCTTGCCGTACTCCTCGGGACGTCCCATCCGCTTCGGGAAGGCGGCGTCCTTCGTGAGCGTCTCGGCGAACTCGTCCGGGATGCCCTGCGTGATGCCGGTGTGGAAGAGGCTCGGCGCGATGGCGAGCACACGGATGCCGAGGCTTCCGAGGTCGCGCGCCATCGTGAGTGCCATGCCGGCGATGCCGGCCTTGGCGGCCGTGTAGGCGACCTGCCCGATCTGGCCCTCGAAGGCGGCGATCGACGCGGTGCTGACGATGACGCCGCGCTCACCGTCCTCCGGATCGTTTCGCGCCATGTGCGCGGCCGCCAGCCGCCCGACGTTGAAGGAGCTGATCAGGTTCAGCTCCACGACGGCGCGGAACTCGTCCAGCGGATGCGGTCCGTCCTTCGTCAACGTGCGCCTGGCGACCCCACCGCCGGCGGTGTTCACCGACACGTGCAACGAACCGCCGAGCGCGTCGACGGCGGCGTCGATCGCCGCTTCCGTGCCGCCTGCGTCCGTCACGTCACAGGGATGGAACGTGCCGCCGAGCGAATCGGCGACCTCCGCTCCGGCCGACTGGGGCCGGTCGAGGATCGCCACGCTTGCGCCCTTGGCGCTCAGCTGCTCGGCGGTGGCCCTGGCCATACCCGACGCGCCGCCGACGACCATCGCCGACTTGCCCTTGATCTCCACGCCTCGCTCCTCTCGTCGTCGACGGCACCTCGCCGTCGGATCCGTCTGCGCTACGTCAGCCAGCTCGCCACCGTCTCGACGTCTCGGAGGCCGTTCGGCCCCACGGGCTGCACGTTGAGCACGGTCACGCCGCTGTCGGCGAAGGCCGCGACGCGGTCCCGCACGTACCCCTCGTCGCCGATCAGGTTCATGCCAGCGACCAGCTCGGCGGGGACGAGCGTGGCCGCTTCCCGCTTCTTCCCGCTGAGGTACAGGTCCTGGATCTCGACGGCTTCCTTCTCGTAGCCGTACCGACGCAGGACGTCGTTGTGGTAGTTGCGGCCGCGGGCACCCATGCCGCCGAAGTAGAGAGCGAGCGCGGGCCGGGCGTGGTCCCGCAGTCCCTCGACGTCGTCGCCGATCGCCAGCGAGCCGCCGGCGACGACCTCCAGCGCGGGGAGGTCCGCGGCCCGCGCCGCCGTGCCCGCCGCCAAGGCGCCGCCCCACAGGTCGCTCGCCCGCTCGGGCCAGTAGTGCAACGGGAGCCACCCCTCGGCCAGCTCCGCCGTGAGCTGCACGTTCTTCGCACCGAGGGAGGCGACGTAGATGGGGATCCGCTCCCGCACCGGCCGGTCGATGATCTTGAGCGCTTTGCCGAGCCCTGTCCCTTCTCCCGCCGGGAGCGGCACCTGGTACACGGCGCCGTCGTGCTCGAGCCGCTCGCGCCGCCACACCTGGCGACACACCTCGATCACCTCGCGGGTCCGCGCCAGCGGCCTGTCGTACGGCACGCCGTGGAAGCCCTCGATCACCTGCGGTCCCGACGCGCCGACGCCGAGCACGAACCGCCCCTTCGACAGCCGGTCGAGGCCGACGGCGGTCATGGCGAGCAACGTCGGCGTGCGCGAGTAGATCGGCAGGATGCTCGAGCCGATCTGCGCCCGTTCGGTGACCGCGGCGAGGAAGCCCATCAGCGACACGGCGTCGGCCGTGTAGGCCTCACCGCTCCAGAGGAAGTCGACGCCGGCGTCCTCGAGGCGCTTGGCATGGCGCGCCAAGCCCTCGACGTCGCCGTCGCGCATCCCGATGGCCGAACCGAGCCGCATGAATAGAGGGTACTCTTCGCGAATCCCGAAGCCGGCTTCTATCGGCCCCGCCATTGCGGCTCGCGCTGCTCGACGAAGGCAGTGGCGCCCTCTCTGGCGTCCTCGCTCTGGAAGACCTTGGGCTGCCACTCCGCCTGCCGTGCCCACGCCTCGAACCAGCTCCTTGGTGGCGGCGACGGCGAGCGGGCCGTTCGGGCGATGCGCTCGGCCAGGGCGACGGCGGCGGCCACCACCTCGCCGGCCGGAACGACCTCGTCGACCAGGCCGAGCGCGTAGGCGCGGTGGGCGTCGATGGTGTCGCCGGTCAGGGCCAGCTCGAGCGCCACGGCGAGCGGGATGCGAGCGCCGAGGAAGACGCAACCGCCGGCGGCGAACAGGCCGCGCTTGACCTCCGGCAGCCCGAACACCGCCTTCTCGGATGCGACCACGACATCGCAACCCAGGAGCAGCTCGAAGCCGCCGGCGACGGCCGCGGCCGTGGCGGCGCCGACCACCGGCACCGACAGCTCCCAGCGGGTGAAGCGCGCGAACGTCGCCATGTCCTCGGGTCGGGTGGACGTTGTCACGCCGCGTGCGAAGTCACGGAGGTCCATGCCGGCACAGAAGGCTCGGTCTCCGGTCCCGCTGAGGACCACGGCGCGCGTCGAGGGGTCGGCCTCGGCCTCGCCGAAGGCGGTGCCGAGGGCGCCGATGAGCTCCGCGTTCAGCGCGTTGCGCACCTCCGGCCGGTTCAGGCGGAGGACGAGCACGTGGCCGCGCTGCTCGCTGACCAGGACGGGCTCCTTCGACGAGTCGATCATCTTCCTCCGTTCGCGTGGGCTGTCCAATACAGTATTCTGAATTCGGCACTGGCGAGCGAACGCGTTCGCCGGCCACCCGATCGTCCGAAGGAAGGAAGGAAGCGTGGCTCTCGTCGCGAAGCCGGGAACTCGGCTGCGGTCCCAGACCTGCGCATCCGAGGTCGTCGTGGTCAAGGGTCCCGACGCCGACGTCGACCTCCGGTGCGGCGGTGTGCCGATGCTCCCGATCGACGTCGGCGAGGGCCCGGCGACCGAGCCAGTGGCACCGTTCGACGGCGGCACCCTGCTGGGCAAGCGCTACGTCGATGAGATCGGTTCGCTCGAGGTGCTGTGCACGAAGACCGGTGAGGGCTCGCTGTCGATCGGCGACACGCCGCTCGACATCAAGGGGGCCAAGCCCCTGCCCGCGTCGGACTGACGAACGGCGAGCGGTCGCGTGCACGTCGGGATGCTCCTGGAGATGGCCGCCGACGGGCTCGGCGACCGCGTCGCCCTCGGGCGGCGGGCGGACGG
>WNGB01014005.1_pt1 | contig 10759 bp, 8 predicted proteins | sample 5400681 | NCBI WGS metagenome assembly WNGB01 (sample SAMN13153367, study PRJNA577476) | soil metagenome | isolation source: 115 cm soil or saprolite under grassland replicate 2 | place: USA:California | collected 2016-06-15 | reverse complement strand
TCGAGATCGGCAGGATGCTGTGCGAGATAGTTGCGGAAATAATCAATCGCCTGGGATGTGCGGTTCGCGTTGAGGTACATGTTGATCAACGCGTCACGAGCGATGCGATCATCGGGCCGTTTCTTCAGATAACGGGTCAGCTCGGCAATGGCGGCATCGGCATGTTGTTCGTTCTTCGGCGACTTGTCGTCCGGAACGTACATACCGATCTGCGAATAGCCGATCATGCGATCGAGGTCAGGAAAGCTCGGATCGATCTGACGCGCCCGCACGTAATGCATCAGCGCATTGGCGTAGTCTTCGTGCTCGTAGGCGTCGTTGGCCGTCTTGATCTCGCTGCGCGCTTTAACTTTTTCGCAGCCGAGCAGGCCAAGGGAAAGAGTCAGTGCCCCGAGCAGGCACAGCATCCGTTTCATGAATTGTTTAACTCCCCAGAGTAGTGATTGCCGCAGAGCGTGCGCCGTGCGCGTCAGGGGCGTGACCTGCCCGTTTGAGACAACGGGCAGCGAATATACCGATCAACTTTTGCACCGTCAAGAACTTGTAACACCTGAAACCGAAAGTTTTTGTCTGAAAAATCCGCTGAGTTTTCCACAGATTTTTCGACAATTCGACACATATCCGCCATCAAAGGGAACCGAACGCATCAATGGAGCCCGTATCCCGCAGCCGAAACGTCACACCAACTCCAAAATATGTCCGAGCTTTTTCTTCTTGGCTTCGAGATACTTTTGCGTCGCTTTTGTCGGCGCGATCTCCAGCGGCACGCGCTCGACGATCTCCAGCCCGAAGCCCTCGATGGCCACGTACTTCGCCGGGTTGTTGGTCATCAGGCGGATCTTGCGCACGCCGAGGTCGCGGAGGATCTGTGAGCCGGTGCCGTAGTCGCGAATGTCGGCAGGGAAGCCCAGCTTCGCGTTCGCTTCGATCGTGTCGTGCCCCTCGTCCTGAAGCGCATAGGCTTTCAATTTGTTGATCAGACCGATGCCTCTCCCCTCCTGCAGCAGATAGAGGACCACACCTCGTTTTTCTTCCGCAATCAGCTCCAGAGCGCGTTCGAGCTGAGCGCCGCAATCGCAGCGATGGGAGTGGAACACATCGCCAGTGAGACACGACGAGTGAACGCGCACCAGAATGGGGTCCTCTTCCTTGATCTCGCCCATGACCAGCGCAACATGCTCTTCGGCGGTGATGTCGCTCTTGTATGCGTGGACGCGAAAATCGCCGTAGTCCGTCGGCAGGATCGGAGAGGCGAGACAGCGCACGTGTTTCTCGTGCTGCATGCGGTAGTGGATGATGTCGGCGACGGTGATGATCTTCAGCCCGTGATGCGCCGCGAACTGCCGCAGGTCCGGCAGCCTGGCCATCGTTCCATCTTCATTCATGACTTCGCAGATCACTGAGGCAGGGGTCATCCCGGCGATTCCCGCCAGATCGACCGAAGCTTCGGTCTGACCGGCGCGTTTCAGCACGCCGCCTTTCCGCGCGCGCAGCGGGAACACATGACCGGGCCGCAGCAGGTCCTGCGGCCGGCTCTTCGGATCGATCGCCACCCGAACCGTCTCGCAGCGATCGTGCGCGGAGATGCCGGTAGTGACGCGGCCGCGAGCTTCGACGGAAACGGTGAACGCAGTGCCATACGGAGAGGTGTTGTTCTCCACCATCAACGGCAGATCGAGCTCGTTGCACCTCTCCTCGGTCAACGCCAGGCAAATCAATCCACGGCCGTGCTTGGCCATGAAATTGATCGCCTCGGGCGTGATCTTGTCGGCCGCGATGCAGAGGTCTCCCTCGTTCTCGCGGTCCTCGTCATCGATGATGATGACGAGCTCTCCGCGCCGGTAAAGCTCGGCGGCTTCCTCAACTGTAGCGAAGGGCATGGCGAGTGGATTGTACACGCCCCTCACCCGGCGCTCCGCGCCACCCTCTCCCGCGGGGAGAGGGACGTGAGGGGTTACGCTCCGATCCTGAACTTCTGCTCCAGGTTGTACGACTGCTTGGTGATCGTGTCGATGATTTTCATCTTCAGCGTGTATTCGCCCGGCGGGAGAGGCTTCGACATCTGCGCCAGCGGAATGGCGTTGATGATCGCGTACTGTCCCGGGCCGGCGGCCCCCGACAGCGGAAGTGCCTGCGCATCGGCGAGCGGCGCGCCGGCGACCGTCTTTCCTTTGCCGTCGACCAGATCCATCTTCATCTGCAGCTTCGGCAGATTCGACGCTGCCTCGATTCCGGGATTGTGAACCTCGACGAAGTATCCCAACTCGTCCTTGTTGGTGAAAACTTCATTCGCGTTCGGAACGATCTTCAGCTTCCCGAATGCGAAGGGCGACTTCACCGGCGCCGCGGCCTGCGTCTCATAAATATTGTTGGAAAGGATCAGACGCGACGTTCCGGTCGACTCTTTCGTGAGCGTCGTCAGGTTGAGCGGAGCGGACGTAATGACCACCGGCGCTCCAGCCTTGGCCAGACCAATGACTGCCGTGTACTTTCCGCTCGGAAGATCGAGCGTTCTGTCGACGAAAAAATCCGTTTTCGTCGCGGTGAGCATCGCCGGCTCTTCGAAGGCCATCACTCGCTTGCCGGTTGCATCCTCGATCACGCCGAAGAATGTGTCCGCCGCATCGGCAGCAAGGCCTGCCGAAGCGGGAACGTACAGCTCGACCGGCACATAGTAGTCGCCTATCGGGGAGACGAGCTCCGCGTACGAGATGATCGCCTTGCTCGAAGGTTTGGCGGCCTTCGCCGCGGTGACGGCCGTCTCCAGCGCCGCGGTCTTCAGAGTGGTCACCGGAGCCGCCGGAGCGGCGGGCGCCGCCTGCGCTGCGGCGGGTGTGGGCTGCGGCTGCTGGTACGTGGGGACCGTTGTCAGATTCGGCTGGGTGATGACCGCCGTGATCACACGCTGCTGCGCCGCGCTGAAGTCGACCCGCGGCGTCTGCAGCCGGTAGTCTCCATTGCCCAACCGATCGCTGAAGTGCAGTTCGACATGGGGTGCGTCGAACATTTTCTCGGCGCGATCGCCGTTGTAGATCCAGATCTGTTCTTTCGCAGCCGCATTCGCTTCTTCTTCACTGCTGGTCGTCGTCGATGTGCTGCCGGGCATTCGCTGCGGGTTCGTCGTGGTCGATGCGATGTTTCGGACAGGATCGGTCGGTGCGCCGAAAAGGATCAGCACTTTGCCGCGATCGGTGAGCGATCCGCGCTGCCGTCCCAGGCTGAAATGGTCGTCGGCGTATTTCACGCGACTCTCGATTGCGTCGCGAAACTCATTCTGCGGAGTTGCTGGCGAGGGATCGCGCTTCGCCCAGAACAGGGCGATGAACTGATCGGCATCGGCGTCGCTCCTCAACGCGTTCCACTGCGACGCCTCTTCTTTGGTCATCAGGTACTGGACCGGGCCTCGCGCCCAATCCGCTTTCGCCATCGAAAGCTGAGCAAAACCGTTCGCCGCGAGCATCAGAGCGATGCCGGCGAAGATCATGAACATGCGAGATTTCATTCCAATCCCCCGAAAGTAGTCGCAAGTTCGAAACAGCCGCTACTCTTCATCGAATTTCTCCATCTCCTCGTACAGCTTGTCCATCTCGTCATCGAGCTCCTCCTGTTTGAGGATACCTTTGCGCACGAGCAGCGCGGCGATGCTGTGCAAGAGGACGCTGTTCTCCACGATCATCTGCTCGAACTGCTCATCATCGTCGGAGCCGTTGTCGTTGTGCTCGATGTCGTCCATGGCCTTCTCCTTGCGCGGGACGGTTTATCACGGAGTGGCGGGTGGCGGGTAGAGGGTGGCGCGTGGGTAGAATGCGCGGCCGTGAAGCGATTTGCATTGCTTGCTCTTTTTCTTCTCGCGTTTTGCCAACAAGAAACCCCCACCCGCCACCCGCTACCCGCCACACGCCCCTTCAAAGTCGCCCTTCTCACTCCCGGCTCGATCAGCGACAACGGCTGGAATGCCATCGCGTACGAGGGCCTGCTGCGCATCCAAAAGGAGTTGGGCGCCGAGATTTCACATCAGGAGGCGAAGACGCCGCCCGAGTTTGATGAGGGATTCCGCTCTTACGGTGCGAAAGGATTCGATCTCGCGTTCGGCCACGGCTTCGAGTTCCAGGACGCCGCGCTCAAAGCCGGCGCGCAGTACCCGAATACGGTTTTCATTACCACCTCCGGGAGTTCCGTCGCGAAAAACGTCTCGCCGATGGTCTTCCAGCTCGAGCAGGCCACCTATCTGCTCGGCATCATCGCCGCGCGAGAGTCAAAAACCGGAAAGGCGGGCGTGGTGGGCGGCATCAGGCTTCCCTCGATCGAGTCCACTTTCATCGCTTTTCGAGCCGGCGCGCAGTCCGTGAATCCGAAATTCGAGGTGACCGAAGTCTTCACCGGAAACTTCGATGATCTCGGCGCCGCACGTTTAGCCACGCTGTCGTTGATCAACGCCGGCTGCGATTTCATTTTTCACCAAGCGAATGAAGCAGGCCGCGGAGTCTTTCAAGCCTGCGGCGAGCGGAACGTGCGCTGCTTCGGATCGAACAAGAATCAGAACGATCTGGCGCCGAACGTCATCCTCGCGTCCGCGGTGCTCGATATGCCGTCGGCGTTCGTCTACATGGCAAGACTGGTCCGCGATCATCGTTTTCAGCCGCATGTCTATTGGCTCGGCATGAAAGAAGGAATTGTGTCGCTGGTGTGGAATGATCGGCTGAAATCCACCGTCTCACCGTCAACAATCAGCGAAGTGGAGCGCGTCGAGCGGCTGATCCGGAACGGCTCACTGCAGGTTCCGCGAGGAAAGTTTTGACGTGTCATCCTGAGGCGCGAAGACGCCGAAGGATCTCAAGATACGAAGCTGCATCGCCGGTTGAGATGCTTCGCCGTCTCCGCGGCTCAGCATGACACTCGCGCAAGGGCTAAAATCCAACCGTGTCATCGACCGCAGCGGCCACTCGCGTCGCCGAGCTCGTCCGTGCACTCGCGCTAGGGTGGAAGAATCTGGCTGCCTATCCGCCGGGACATCCTGCGCTGGTCAGCTCTCTCGACCTGGTGCATCGACGTCTGAACGAGCTTCGCGGCCCCGCCGGCGAAGTGGTCCTGGGAATCGATGACGACGGCCTGCTCTACGGCACCGAAAAAATCGACTCGATGTCGGCGCAGAAATTTGCACAGGCGCTCTACACACGCGGCGTCGCCGTGCTCCGTTTCGCGCCGGAGACCGAAGCGCGCGACATCGAAATGTTTCTCCGTCTTCTCGCTTCCGGTTCGCCCACCGATCAGAAGCGCGCGATCTGGGAGGACCTCACTGCCGCCGGCATCGTGCACATCAACCTGCAGCCGGTCGATTACTCCGGCGTGCGCGTCACCGACGACCTGACCGCTCCTCCACCCGAGGAGAAACAGCCGTCGTTGTGGGAAGAGATTCTGCGGGCATTGATGGAAGGGCACGAGCTTTCGCCGGAGGCGCAGGAGTTTCTCGCGAAGGAAGGTCAGCCGGTCTCGGAGCTCGTGCGAATGATCCTGCAGCACGTCGAGACGATCACCGTGCGGGAAAAGCCGACGTTCGATCCCGACGCGACGTTCGGCATCCGCATGCCCATTCACGATGAATCGCGCTCTGCGATTCATGCGCGTCTGGCAGATGCTGTGGGCAACTACATCGCACATGCCAAGGGCGCGAAGAAAGAGAATTCCCTCCACCAGGCGATCGAGCTTCTGCGCAGCCTTCCCGAGCCTCTGCGGGGAACGATTCTGCGTCGAGTTGCCGAGGGGCTGGCGCTGGACGAGTCGGCTGGGGCCCTGCTGCGCCAGCTCGCGTCCGAGCTGCCGCAGGACGAAGTTCTCGACGCGCTGCGATATCTGTCGTCGATGACCAAGCTGTCGGCGCATGCCCTTGCGTTGCTGCAGTCGCTGACGGCGATGCAGATTTCGACGCGCGCAGAGCCGCCGTCCGAAAGCGTGATCGGCGATCTCGTTCGCCTTTTTGGTGAAGACGACGTCGATCGATTCAATCCGCCCGATCATGCTGCCCTTCTCGAACAGGTTTCCATCCATGTCCCATACGCGGCCGCGGCGCCGCTGGCCGACACCGAAACTCTTGGAAAACGGGTGGAAACTGTCGCTGACGATGCGCTCAGCCGGCAGCTCGGCCGCACGATCGTGGATCTGCTCTCGAATCTCGGCGCCGCGTCTCCGCCGCAGCCGATCCTCGCCCGGCTGGAGAGTCTTTTCCAATCGCATCTCATCGCGGGCGAATTCGATGAGGCTTTCGAGCTCACGCAACGACTCAACGAGATCGCCACGACGACCACCAGTGCCGAGCTACGGCACGCCATTCACGAGTCGGTCGGTCGTCTTGCCACTCCGCAGATGATTCGCGCGCTCGTCGAGAGCCTGCACAACGCTCCGCCAGAAAAAGCGCGCATGCTTCAACGACTCACGGACGCACTGGGAGCCGGCGCGCGACGCAATCTCCTGGTCGCGTTGACTGACGAGGGCAATCGGTCGCGCAGGCGGCGGCTATTCGATTTCATCACCTCGCTCGGGCCGGTGATCGCGCCGGAGGCCACTGCCTTTCTCTCCGATTCGCGGTGGTACGTGCTGCGGAACATGATCGTGATGCTTCGCACCGTCAACGACCGCACGTCACTGCCGGAGATCCGCAAGCTCGCGCGGCATGAAGATCTGCGGGTCAGGATGGAGGCGATCAAGAGTCTGTTCACGCTCGACACCGGCGTTCCTCTCGAGCTTCTGGAGAACGTCATCAACGATGGCGATCCGAAGATCGCCGAAACCGCTGTGGCCCTCGTCGGAAGCGCAGGCATCAGGGAAGGAGTGCAGCCGCTGCTGCGCATCATCGATGGAAACGACATCTTTGGCTCGCGTCGATCGCTGCGCGTGAAAGCGATCCGCGCTCTGGGCGAGCTCGGCGACCCGAGTGCACTTCCGGCGCTGCAGCGGTTCTTTCGAGATCCCTTCTTCGCCTGGCCGGCGAAGGAAGAGCGTCTCGCCGCGTGGGAGTCGCTCGCCAGTTATCCCCATGATGTCCGGTCGGAATGGGTCGAGCGCGGCCGGCGATCGCGCGACGATCAGATTCGTCAGATTTGCGAGCGCATCCCCAAGAACTGACGATGGAACAACTGGCCACACAGATTGCCGCTGCCATCAACATGCGTGCGCTGTACCCCGCGAAGCACCCGCGGGTCGTGCAGACGATTGAACGCATCGTCGCCGCCCTGCATCGTCTTCTGCAGCAGATGCATGCCGACTCGGTGACATACCTCATCGTCGAAGATGACCTCGTCGCCGGAGATGAGGTCCTGCGAAAGACCAGCCTCTCGGTCCGGCAGTTCGTGGAGGTGCTGAAGCGACACGGGATCGAGCGCCTCACGCTCGCGGCTGGACTCGAAGCCGGCGAAGCGCACGCGTTCATCGGCGCGCTCGCCGCGGGCGAGTCCCTCGCCTCTTCGCCGCACATCATCCTCGGCCGCGTGCAGGTGAGTATTCAGAAAGAGGAGCTGGAACAGCGGCCGCGCGAGCTGACTGTCGAACAGCTCGAAGCGGCTCGCGAAGCGTGGGCGAAATTCCGCGTCGAGAAACAGTTGCCGATGGCGCAGATGGAGGACCTCGTCTGGAGCTTCATCGACTCGATCTCGCGCACAACGCGGGCCATCCTGCCGCTGGCGAAACTGAAAGAGCATGACGAATACACGTTCGTGCACTCGGTCAACGTGTCGCTCCTCGTGCTCGCGCAGGCGCGATCGTTCGGGGTTCAGGGGCCGATGCTGCACGCATTCGGAATGGCCGCGCTGCTGCACGATATCGGCAAGCTCACCGTGCCGCTCACGGTCCTCAACAAGCCGGGAAAACTCGAAGGCCAGGACTGGGACACGATGAAAGGTCATGCGCAGCAGGGCGCGTGGTACCTCGGCCAGATGGAGGGAACGCCGCCCTTGTCGATCGTCGTCGCGTTCGAGCATCATCTCCGCTACGACGGCCAGCCGAATTATCCGGTGCTGCGCTCACCGCGCGTCCCGAACCTGGCCAGCAGAATGACGTCGATCGCAGACACATACGATGCGATGTCGACCGTGCGGCCATACCAGCAGCCACTCGCGCGCGCTGCGGCATTCGAGATCCTGAAAAAACGAGCAGAGTCGTTTTACGATCCGCTGCTGGTTGGGAACTTCATCCGCCTCGTCAGCGAAACGACGTGAAGCTCGCCAACGTCACGAAATCGTTCGACTCCACTGTCGCCGTCGACGATCTTTCTCTCTCCATCGCGCCGGGAGAAATCATCGGACTCATCGGCGAAAACGGTGCGGGAAAGACAACGCTGATGCGCATCGTGGCCGGCGAGCTCCAGCCGGACCGAGGCACGATCGAGGTTGAGGGCACGATCGGTTTCGTGCATCAGCACTTCATGCTCATCAACGAGTTTACGGTTGCCGAGAATCTCGCGCTGGTTGGAGTGCGCGCCATGAAAGACGACTGGCGATTGACCGGCGATCTCTCCGTCGGCGAAAAAGCGAAGCTCGAGCTGACGAAAGCGATCGCGAAAGATCCGCAGATCCTGATTCTCGACGAGCCGACCTCCGTGCTCACGCCAACGGAGGCGGGGGAGCTGTTCGACATTGCGCGATCGCTCGCGGCACGAGGGAAAATAGTCATCTTAATTAGTCACAAAATACGAGAGGTGCTCTCCGTCGCAACGCGCACTGTCGTGATGAGGCGCGGACGCATCGTCGCCGGCGGCACGAACATGAGCGCGGACGAGCTCGCGCGGGCAATGGTGGATGTAGCGCCACCGCCCTCGGCGGCGCACAGGTCCAGGCCGCCGGGGGCGGCGGCCCTACACATCCGCAACCTTGCCGTTTCGCACGGCGAGATCGTGGCCATCATCGGAGTCGCGGGAAATGGGCAGGCGGAGCTCGCGACGATGCTGCGCGACACGTTGCCGCGCAAAACCACCGCTCATATCCCGGAGGACCGGACGCGCGACGGCATCATCGCGGAGATGAGCATCGCTGAAAATCTGGCGCTGGTGACGAACAAGCCGGCGGAAGATCTGATCAGAACGTTTGGCATTCGCGCGACCGGCCCGAGCCAGCGAGCGGGAAGCCTCTCCGGCGGAAATCAGCAGAAGCTCGTTCTCGCACGCGAGCTCGCGCGAAATCCGGCGGTCATCGTGGCCGCGGAGCCTACCCGCGGCCTCGACATCGAGGCAACGCAATTCGTGCAGGATGGACTCCGGGCGGCCGCCAGTCGCGGCGCGGCGATCCTCCTGATTTCCTCCGACCTCGATGAGGCATTCGCACTCGCAGATGCGATCCACGTCATCTATCGCGGCAAACTGAGCGAACGCCTCACTCCTGCGGAAGCCGCGGTGCGAGCCGGACAATTGATGGCAGGAGTGCAGTGAGACAGGTCGCAGCCGGCGCGGTGGCGGCGGCCGCAGCCGTCGTTCTTCTCGCGCTCAGCGGAATCGTTTTCGGACATGCGCCAGGCGAGTTGCTGTCCACGCTCATCCGCGGCTCGATTGGATCGCCGTTCGCGATCCAGGGCACGATCGTCAAATCGATTCCTCTGCTGCTGACGGGATTGAGCGTAGCGATCGCATTTCGCGCCGGCGTGTGGAACATCGGCGCCGAGGGGCAGTTCATCGTCGGCGCGCTCGCGGGTTTTCTCGCGGCACAATTCGGAATCATCGCCGCACTTGTCGCATCGATCATCGCCGGCGCCGCATGGGCATCGATCGCCTCTCTCTTACGCTTCTGGCGTAATGCGCCGGAAGTGCTGACCACAATCCTCCTCAACTTCGTCGGTTTCCACCTCCTCGGTTACGCGGTGAACGGTCCGCTGCAGGAAGCGAGCGGGCAATATCCACAGACCGATGCGATTGCAGCCGCTCTCTCGACGATCGGCGAAGTGGTCGTTGCCCTTTCGGTCTGCACCGCCTGTTGGTTTCTGCTCTACCGGACGACTGAAGGCTTGCGCCTGCGCGCAACCGGCTTCAACCCGTTCGCCGCGCGCTGGGCAGGCGTGAACGTGAACGCGCAGATCGCTCGGGCAATGGCGATCTCCGGCGCGATCGCCGGACTCGCCGGGGGCATCGAGCTTCTCGCTGTCACTCACCGCCTCTTCGAGCGATTCGCTGCCGGATACGGTTATTCAGGAATTGCCGTCGCTCTACTCGCGCAATTGCATCCGCTCGCGACCCTGCTCTCTGCGCTCTTCTTCGGTGCGCTCACGACCGGAGCCGGCGAGTTGCAGCGCGCGTCAAACATCTCCGCCACCGTGGCGATGTTCGGACAAGCGGTGGTGATCCTGACACTCATCGCGTTCGGGAGTTTTCGTGATGTCATCCCGAGCGGAGCGAGGGATCCCCTGCTTCCGGCGATAACCGCTCGTGCGAAGGGGATCCTTCGCCGTCTCCGCGGCTCAGGATGACATGCACCTGCTAGATTCTTTTCTCCTGGCGATCGTCGCATCGACGCCGCTCCTGCTCGCGGTCGAGGGCGAAGTCATCGTCCAGCGTAGCGGCATCATCAACCTGGGAATCGAAGGGATGATGCTGGCAGGCGCGATGAGCTCAGTGATCTTCGGTGGTTTTCTCGGCGGAATTGCCGGCGCGGCAGTCATCGCCGCGATTTTCGGCGTCTTCGTCATCCATTTCCGGGCGGACCAGATCGTCACCGGCACCGCGATCAACTTTCTGGCTCTCGGTGTGACGGGCTTCATCTACCGCGAGATGCAAGAGAGCTTCGGG
>WNGB01014004.1_pt1 | contig 10759 bp, 10 predicted proteins | sample 5400681 | NCBI WGS metagenome assembly WNGB01 (sample SAMN13153367, study PRJNA577476) | soil metagenome | isolation source: 115 cm soil or saprolite under grassland replicate 2 | place: USA:California | collected 2016-06-15 | reverse complement strand
GATGCGAAGCTCCCCGAGATCCTGCTGCGGCACCGAGAAGTTCACGTACACGGGATCGACGGCCTGCAGCGCGACCACGGGATCCCCCCCGCTGAGGAACTGGCCGAGGTTGACCTGGCGGATGCCGAGCACTCCCGAAAACGGCGCCCGGATCTGCTTGCGCTCGATGCTGGCGCGGATCTCCCCTACCTTCGCCTCCGCCTGCTTGTGCTCGGCGCTCGTGCGGTCGAGCTCGGACTGCGCGAGCACGCCTTGCGCGACGAGCTCGCGCGCGCGCTCCAGGCTGATCTTCGCGAGGTCGCGCTGGGCTTGAGCGGCGGTGAGCTGCGCCTGTTCCTGCTTGGTATCGAGCCGCACGAGCACGACACCCGCCTCCACCGGACGGCCCGAGTCGAACGAGATCGCTTCGACGATGCCGGGCAGATCGGCGCTGACGGTCACCCCGCGCACGGCGGCGACGGTGCCGATCGCGCTGAGGGAGGCCGGCCAGAGGTCCTGCCGGGCCACGGTCGTGGTCACGGCCTCCGGGGGCGGCTGGAAGGAGGCGGCCATGGCCATGCCCGCCTGGATCTGTCGGACCTTGATGGTCCCCACGATCCCCAGGAACGCCGCCACCGCCACCAGCATCACGATCATCCGCTTAGTCATAGAGCTCCATAGCTTTCACTTGGGTCCGGCCGCGCCTCGGCGCTTGCCGGCCCTGGGTCCGAGAAGGTTCGGCATCGCATGGTACCGGCATAGACGATTCAGCCCTGAACTATGATCCGTAAAAAAAGGTCAGCGGCAGTCGCGCAGGGAGCGGAGCAGCTCGACGAGGTGCTGCCGCTGGCGCTTGGGAAGAGGCCCGAAGAACTCCTCTTCCGCCGCTTCCAGGGCGCGCAATCCGGCGGCGTGACGGGCGCGCCCTTCGGGGGTGAGCTCGGCGAGGATCGAGCGCCGGTCCTTCGGGTCATCGGCGCGCCGGACAAGCTTGTCCGATTCCAGACGATCGACGAGCTGGGTGATGTTCGACCGCACGCACGCGCACTCCTCCGCCAGCCGGCGCAGAGGCAACGGCTCGTCCGAGGCGACGAGCCGGGAGAGAAGGCCGAACTTGGCGAGAGACAGCCCGAGGGGGTCGAGCGCCGCTTCGAGGCGCCCCTCGATCGCGTGCAGCGTCCCCATCACCTCCCGGGAAAGGACGCCGGGAGCGACATCATTCATGACTGCATTATACAGCGCGGAGCCACCTCGTCAAGCCCGCGGGCCCGCGGTCTTCCCCGCCCACGGGGCGGGCGAGGTCGAAGAAAAAGGCGGGAGCGCGTGCGGCGCTCCCGCCTGCTCGCCACTCGGTCCGCGACTACTGAAGGCTGGCCAGGATCATGACGAGCCCGCGGTCGGCGTGGAGATCGTCGAGCGCCTTGCCCACGATCGCTCCGTGCGCCCGGTCCGCGTCCGTCGCGCGCATGGCGTGTCCCGGCACAGTCGAGGTCGTGAGGAGATCGCCGGCGCGGATCGGTCCGTTGACGTTGGAGGCGAGGCAATAGACGGTGCCCGTGAGCGTGACGGGCACGGCCTGCTTGCGCTCGTCGTCCGCGCGCAGCGTGATCCCCGGGTTGTAGTCCTTCGCGCCCGAGACGACGCCGGCCACGCGCCGGTCGTAGGCCCGGCTCGCCGCGATCACCTTTCCGCCCGCGGAAGGATCGATGGAGACGACGCTGCCCGGCTCGAGCGCGGCCGCCGAGGGGAAGCGCTCGGCTACGTCACCCGCCGCGGAGAGCAGCCCGCTGTTGCCGTCCAGGATGTACTTGGGGACGCCCGCGGTGTTGAACACGGCCACGCGGCCGGCGGACTGGTCGGAGACGAGCAGGATTCCCTTGGGCACGCCCGCGGCCGACTGCCACAGGACCGAGCCGTCGCCCACGCTGTCGGGGGCGGCCGCGAAGACCAGGTTGCCCGCGGCGTTCGTCACGCCGATGTCGGAGAAAGTGGTCTGCTGCCCGCTCGCCGCCCGCAGCTCGCGGTTCGACCTCACGCTCTCGGCGATGTAGCGCGCCGTGTCCTGGATGCTCATGCGTCCGCCCGCGGCCCAGGCGCCGCCCGTGGACGCGACAAGGAGACCGGCAACGAGGATCTTCTTTCGCATTTGCGTAGCTCCGCCGGGGTTTTGAAGACACGGCCGCCCCCCGGCGACGGCGGTGCCCGAACGTCGATGGCAAGGGAGCGGCGGTGGCGCCGCTTCTCGGTCGCGGACGGTCTGGCTGAGGTTCTGGGGCGATCTACGAGGGGCCCGCGACGAAGTTCGGGCGCCGGTGCGCCCGCTCACGTCGCGCCGCCCCGCCGCCGCTCGAACCGCGAGAGTCCGCCGCATGTTCGGGACGCGAGAAGCCAGCCGGAAACGTCTCAGCCGGAGTGGGAGATCTCACAACGCGGGGAGGGACCGCGAAAGTCCGGTTACCGCCGGCTGGCGCGGACCAGGGCGCGCTCGATGTGTTCCGACAAGTCCTGCGGAAGGATCGGCTTGCGCAGGTACGTCTCGCATCCCGCGGCCAGCGCCCATTCCGGCGGGATCTCGCCGTACGCGCTCAAGGCGATGACGGGAATGTCCCGGGTGGCCTTCAGCTCCTTGATGCGGCGGGTGGCCTCGAAACCGTCCATGCCGGGCATCGCGAGGTCCATGATGATGACGTCGGGGCGGGCCGCAAGCGCCACGTCGAGGGCGACTCTTCCTCCGCTCGCGACGGCCACCCGGTATCCCTCGAAGTGCAAGTACTGCCGATAGATGTCGAGCTGATCCGGCTGGTCATCGACGAGGAGTACGGCGGGCGGGACGATGACCCGCCGCTCGGGACCGCGCCAGGGCGCCTTGGTGCGGTGCTTCGGGTGCGGCGTCCGCGAGCGCTCGTCGGCCTCCCACACCCTCTCCGGGACCGGGCGCGACACCTGGTCACGGATGCGCATCAGTCCCACGAACGGAGAGCGCAACGTGGGAGGCGCGAAGGGAGAGGCTAGGCGTTCGCGCCGCTTCTGCCGGTTCTGATCGGAAGGCCGCATGACCCGTGTACGCCACAGAAGACCCGGCTGGCCACGCGGCTCTTCCAGCTCGGAAGTCCGCCTGATTTCCAATCTACCCCAGTCGCAGCCAAAAAACCGCGAACTCGGCGGGTAATGATTGGTCGGGGCGAGAGGATTCGAACCTCCGACCTCGTGGTCCCGAACCACGCGCTCTAGCCAGGCTGAGCCACGCCCCGACCGCGAAGGAGCCGCTACTTTATCACGCGCGACGGAGGATCGCCAAGCGCGGCGGCCTCCCCGCGCGGGCCTTCGGTGTCCACGGGCTTGGCCGGCACGTGCACCCTCCGCGCCTCCGCCTCGCTGGCGCGCTCGGCCGCGCCCAGCGCGGGCAGCCACCCGCGGAACGCGCCCACCACCGCGTGGTGGGTCGTGTCGGACTGCAGCGGGCTGACGGAGATGAGGCCGCTGCGCACCGCGTGGATGTCCGACATCTCGTCGCTGAGCCAGTTGTCCTTGCCCTCTTCGATCCAGTAATACGTGCGGCGGCGCGGATCGAGGCCCTCGAAGATCGTGCCTTCGTGCTCGCGGCGGCCCTGGACGGTGACGGCCACGCCCGCGGGCGTACCGGGGGGCACGTTGACGTTGAGGAGCGTCCGTTCCGGGAGTCCCTTGCTCAGGACGAGGGCGGCCAGCTTCGCCGCGAAGGCCGCAGCCGGAGCAAAGTCCAGGTCCTTCGCCTCGCGTACGGCCAGCGAGAACGCGATCGAGGGCACGCCGAAGAAGGTCCCTTCGCGCGCGCCGCCCACCGTCCCCGAGTAGAAGACGTCCTCGCCCATGTTCGCGCCGCGGTTGATGCCGGAGACGACGAGATCGGGACGGCGTGGCAGCAGCTTGACGAGCGCGAGGTTCACGCAGTCCGCCGGCGTCCCGTCCACCGCGTGGACCCGCTCGTCCACGCGGTCCGCGCGCAGCGGGTGCTTGAGGGTGAGCGACTGGGCGCAGGCGCTGACCTCGCGGTCGGGCGCGACCACGTGCACGCTACCGAGAGCGGCGAGCGCACCCGCCAGCGCCTTGATGCCGGGCGCGTGGACACCATCGTCGTTGGTCACCAGGATGAGCGGCGTGGACAAAGGCTCCTCAGAGACGACAAAGCCCCGGACGTGGCGTCCGGGGCAGCGATGAAATCATGATGATGGTCGGGATGGCGGGATTTGAACCCACGACCACCTGCACCCCAAGCAGGTGCGCTACCAGGCTGCGCTACATCCCGACTCGCCGACGACGATCAGATCCGAGTTCTATCATTGCGCTCCAGGAGAGTCAAGATTTCGCGAAGCTGCTCGCGCACTTGGCGGAGGGCGGCGATGCGGTCGGCACCGCCCGCATCCGGCGGGTTCACGGACGGGCCGTCGGCGGCGGGGATGGGCGTCTCCACACGCCCCGCCATCTCCGCTTCCAGGCGCTTCTTCGCGCCCGCGATCGTGAACCCCTCTTCGTAGAGGAGCTGCTTGATGCGGAGCACGGTCTCGATGTCGCGGCGCCGATAGATCCTCTGACCGGAGCTGTTCTTCGCGGGCGCCAGCGCCGGGAACTCCGACTCCCAGTAGCGCAGCACGTAGGGCTGCGTGTCCGTGATCTCGCAGACCTCCCCAATCTTGAAGAAGAGCTTGTTCGGGATCTTCTTGTCCATGGATCGGCCGAGGAGCGATTACTCGGGTGACGCGGCGAAGAGCTTGGAAGGGCGGAACACCACCGACCGGCGGGGCTTGATCACCATCTCCTCTCCTGTCTGGGGATTGCGACCTCGCCGCTGCCGTTTCTGACGGACCACGAACGTTCCGAAACCGGTGATCTGGACCTTCTCGCCGTGGCCGAGCTTGCCCTTGATGGAGTCGAAGATGATCTCGACCAGCCGGGCCGCCTCCCGGTTCGAGATGCCGCCGTGACGCTCGTATACGATCCGGGCGATGTCGGCCTTGGTCATCGACGGCGCCGCCTCGCGCTTGTGAGGTTACCTAAAAACGTAACGTGTGCAGGTACTTAGGGAAAAAGGTTAAGGGATTATATGAGTCGATGGCACCCATGTCAAGGGAAAACGTGTCGTCGCGATGGCGCTGACGGCGGCTTGGACCGCCGGCGGGCACGCAGGGGCGCGGGGTAACAGCGGACGCAGTGGAGCCACCGCGCGTACAACTCCTTCTTGCTGATCGCGTGGGTGGGGCCCCACGCGCCGTCCTCAATGAGGTCATGCGCGGTGGCGGAGCGAGGCCGCGCACCCCGCGCCCCATGTCGCCGGCGGTCCAAGCCCCACCTAGTGCTTGCGGGTGCGCACCTTGATCACGACCGGGGTGCCTTCGAGGTCGAGCGTTTCCCGAAGCTGGTTCTCGAGATAACGGCGGTAGGAAAAGTGCAGGTCCACCGGGTGGTTCAGGGACAAGGCATACGTCGGCGGGGAGATGCCGACTTGCGTGCCGAAGAGGATCTTCACCTGATGGTTCCCCTTCATCGCCTTGGGCGGGAAGCGCCGGGCGGCCTCGGCCAGGAAGCGATTGAACTGGCCCGTGGTGATCCGCGTGCGGCCGGCGGCCGCCGCCTTCTCCGCGGCGGCCAGAAGGGCGTTGAGGCCGTGCCCCGTCTTGGCCGAGATGAATACGATCTTGGCCCAGGCCAGGAACTTGAGGTGGTCGCGCAGCTCCTCCCGGAAGGTCTTCTGCTTGAGCCCGCGCGCGTCCGCTTCATCCCACTTGTTCACCACGATGACGGTCGGCCGCCCGGCCTCCAGCGCATAGCCGCCGATGGTCGCATCCATCTCGCGCACCCCCTCCGTCGCGTCGATGAGGAGGAGAGCCACGTCCGCGCGCTCGAGGGCCCGCCGCGCCAGCACCACGCTGACGTGGTCGACGTTCTCCTTCAGCAGGCGTGAACGGCGGATGCCCGCGGTATCGACGAACAGATAGTGCTTCCCTCCCTTCTCGAGCAGGCTGTCCACCGCGTCGCGCGTGGTGCCCGGGATCGCGGACACGAGCGCGCGCTCTTCTCCGATGAGGCGGTTCAGCAGCGAGGACTTCCCCACGTTCGGGCGGCCCACGATCGCGAGCTTGAGGGATGTGTCCGTCTCCTCGCTCTCCTCCACGCGCGGCAAGAGCGCGAGGGCCGCGTCGAGGAGGTCTCCCACTCCGAGGCCGTGCTCCGCGGAGAGCGGCAGGACCTGTTCGAACCCGAGCCGCGCGAACTCTCCGGCCACCTCGTCGCCGCCTTCGATCTTGTTGACGGCCACGATCACGCGCTTGCCGGACTTGCGCAACCGCTGGGCGATGGCGGCGTCGTCGGGCATGAGCCCGGCGCGGCCATCGACCACGAGCAGCACGAGGTCGGATTCGGCGATCGCGAGCTCCGCTTGATGGGATGCGGGGCCCAGCAGCGGGTCGTCCGTCTGCAGAAGCAGGCCTCCGGTGTCGATGAGCTCGAAGGCGGCGCCCTGCCACGACGTCTGGGCGTAGTTGCGGTCGCGCGTCGATCCCGGGCGCGAATCGATGATCGCCTTGCGGCGGCCGCAGATCCGATTGAAGAGCGTGGACTTTCCGACGTTTGGCCGCCCCACGAGGGCAATTCGGGGAAGTGTGACCATGCGCACGTTCAGGTTGACATCATTTTCCCGCTAATCCTACAATACGCAGAACTTAGAAGGAGGTCCATCCCCATGATCAAGGTGGACATCATCAACGAGGTCAGCAAGGCCGCCGACATCACCAAGGTGAAGGCCGAAGTGGCGGTCGAGGCCGTCCTCGAGGCGATGAAGGACTCCATGATGCGCGGGGAACGGATCGAGCTGCGAGGGTTCGGCGTCTTCCAGGTCAAGCCGCGCAAGCGGGGAATCGGCCGCAACCCGAGGACGGGCAAGGAAGTGAAGATCCCCCCCGGACGTACGATCCGCTTCAAGCCCGGCAAGGATCTCCAGAACCTCGGGCAGTAGGCGGCGCGCGCCCACACCCGTCCAGGCCCATCCCACGGAGCACCCCACGGATTCGACCGGAACTGCTGATCCGCCGCGCAGCGGGCCGGAGTACGCCTCCCCGGAGTACTGGGAGGAGGTGCGCGCCGCGGGCCTGCCGTCACCCTGGCGCGGCGCGTGGCCGAACCTCGTCTCGTTCGTTCTGACGATCGCATCGATCTACTTCGCGGGCGCGCACAGCGACATGGGACCGTCGGGCGGAATCCGCCTCGTGGTCGGGCTCCTGAGCATCCTGCTCGCGCACGAGATGGGTCACTACCTCACCTGCCGGGTCTACGGCGTCAACTCGACCCTGCCCTTCTTCCTTCCCGCGCCCTGGGCCCCCATCGGCCCCGGATTCGCCTGGATGCCGCTGAGCTTCATCGGCACCTTCGGGGCGGTCATCCGGATCAAGAGCCCGTTTCCCAACCGGAAGGTCCTGTTCGACGTCGGCATCGCCGGCCCCCTGGCCGGGTTCGTGGTCGCGTGCGGCGTGATGCTCCTGGCCGTGCATCAGGCCATTCCCGTTCCGATCGGGGAGGGAACTGACCGCGACATGTTCGGACACCCCCTGGTCTTCGAGCTCATTGCGCAGGCCCTGGGGCCCGAGCCGCCGAACGGCATGGCGCTCGTTCTCGGCCCGCTCGGCCTCGCCGCCTGGTTCGGGTTCCTCGTCACCGCGCTGAACCTCATGCCGGTGGGACAGCTCGACGGCGGCCACGTGGCCTACGCCATCTTGCGGCGCCGCGCGGTGCTCGTCTCGCGCTTCGCCCAGGTGATGGGGCTGGTCCTCCTCTGGTTCAGCCCGTTGTGGCTGGTCTGGATGCTGGTGATGCTCGTGATCGGCAAGCGACACCCTCCGACTCTCGCCGACCATCGGCCCGTCGGACGGGGCCGCGTCCTGATCGGCCTCGTCGGGCTGGTCGTGTTCGCCCTGTGCTTCACGCCGAAGCCCATCCTCATTTCCTGGGGCGACTTCGTGACCTCCTTCCGCCAGGCCTTCGGCTTCTAGCCGGCGGAGGAAGCGCTCTCACATGATGGTGACGGGATCGACGTCGACGGCCACCCCGGGCCAGCGCACGCGGCCGTAGCGCTCGACCAGCGCCTCGCGCACCGCGTCCCTCATCGCCTTGCGCCGGCCCTTCAGCAGGATCTGGAAACGGTGTTCCTGCCGCAGGCGCGCCAGGGGCGCGAAGGCGGGACCGAGCACGCGGAAGTTCCCTCCCGCCTGGCCGCGCAGCCGGGCGGCGAGGGCGTCCGCGGCCTCCGCTCCTTCGGTCGAGTCGCGCGCGCGCAGGATGAGGTTCACCAGGGCGGCCGCGGGTGGATAGGCCATGGTGCGCCGGAACTCCATCTCGCGCTCGAAGAACGCGTCGTAGTCCTGCGCGCAGGCCAGCTCCAACGCGTAGTGGTCGGGCCGATGGCTCTGCAGGATCACCTCGCCGGCCAGGTCCGCTCGTCCCGCCCGGCCCGCGACCTGGGTGAGGAGCTGGAACGTGCGCTCGGCGGCGCGGAAGTCGGGGAGGCCGAGGCCGACGTCCGCGTCCACCACGCCCACGAGCGTCACCCGCGGGAAATCGTGACCCTTGGCGATCATCTGCGTGCCCACCAGGATGTCGGTCTCCCCCGCCTCGAACGACGCCAGCACGCGCGCGACCGCGCCCCGGCGGGCGGCGAGGTCGCGGTCGAGGCGTTCCACGCGCGCGGTGGGCAGGGCGACGCGCACCGCCTCCAGCACCTTCTCCGTGCCGTATCCGGTGAGCCGGAGGTATTCGCCCTTGCACGAGCCGCAGGCGCGCGGTGCGGACGTCTCGAAGGCGCAGTAGTGGCACAGAGCGACACGGCCGCCCTTGTGCAGGGTCAGCGCCACCGAGCAGTTGGGGCACATGGCCTGCATGCCGCACTCGCGGCACAGCAGGCTCGTCGCGTAGCCGCGCCGGTTCAGGAGCAGGAGCGACTGCTCCTTCCTGCCCAGCCGCTCCGCCAGCGCGTCGCGCAAGGGCGGGGTGAGGATCGGGTCTGCGCCCGCCTTAAGGGCCTGCCGGCGGTCCACCACGTCGACGCGCGCCATCCCCTGGCTGCCGATGCGACGGGGCAGGACGAGCCGCCGGTACTTGCCCGCGAGGGCGTTGTGGTTCGATTCCAGCGACGGGGTGGCCGACCCCAGGAGGACGACCGCGCCCTCGAGGCGTGCCCGCATGACCGCCACGTCGCGGCCGTGGTAGCGCGGGCTCTCGTCCTGCTTGTAGGCCGCCTCGTGCTCCTCGTCCACGATGACGAGGCCGACCTCGGTGAGAGGCGCGAACACCGCGGAGCGCGCCCCGATGGCCACGCGCGCATCGCCTTCGCGCAGGCGCCACCACTGATCGTGGCGCTCCCCCACCGACAGCTCGCTGTGCAGGACGGAGACGACGCCGCCCAGGCGCCCCACCGCCGCGCGGACGAGCAGCGGAGTCAGCGCGATCTCGGGGACGAGGAGCAACGCGGTCCGGCCCTGCTCCAGCGTGCGCTCGAGGGCCCGGAAGTAGACCTCGGTCTTGCCGCTGCCCGTGACCCCCTGGAGGAGGAACGGCGCGAAGCCCGCACCGAGGGCGGCGAGGATCGGCTCGAGGACCGAGGCCTGGTCTCCGGTCGGCTCCGGGCGCAGCTTCACCGGGCCCTCCAGCATCTCGGGAGTCCGGACCGCGCGCTCCTCCTCGATCGCGATCGCGCCCTGCTCGACGAGACGATCGAGCGCGCCGCGCAGCGAAGGACGATCGCGCAGGACGTGGGGTACGGGCGCGCGACCGCCGGCGGCGGTCAGGCGTCCCAGCACTTCCGCCTGGGCACGGCCGCGCGGCCTCAGGTCCGCGGCCGCGGGCGTGAGGACGGCGATGCGGAGCTGGCGAAATCCGGGCCGGGCGAGGTCCTGCTCGATCTCCACCCGGCCCTCGCGCCGCAGCCTCGCGATCCGCGCCGTCGGATCGCGGCCCATCCGCTTGGCCAGGGTCGAGAGGGGCAGGGGTCCGGCGCGCAGCGCGGACACGACCGGATCGTCGTCGCTTGGGCTCACCTCGCCGCCGGAGAGCCGCACGACCGCGCGGCTGGCCCGCACTCCGGCCGGGGGAAGGACCAGGCGATGGCACTCGCCGGGCGGCGCCAGATAGTGCTCGCTCATCCACGTGGCCAGGTCGAGCAGCGGCGGAGGGGCCAGCGGCACCTCGTCGAGGACCTCCACCACGTCCTTCATCGTCTCCGGCAGGATGGTGGCGATGCCAGTGACGAGGCCGATCACGCGCCGCGGTCCGAAGGGAACGAGCACGCGCACGCCGCGAGCGGGCAGGGGGGCGCCCTCGGGCAGGCGATACGTGAACGTGCATTGAAGGGGCAGCGGGAGTGCCACCTCCACGGCGCGAGCGTCCATCCGGACGACTCTATGCGGCGAGGGGGACGTGCGGGGTCAGGAGCAAGCGGCGGCCGCCCCGGGGCTCAGGGCTCGTCCTCGGCCAACAGCCGCCGTACGACCTTCATGTCTTCCCATACGTCCTTCTTGGCCCCGGGGTTCCGGAGCAGGTAGGCGGGATGGAAGGTCGGCACGACCTTGATGCCGTCGTAGTCGCCGATGCGCCCGCGGAGCCGCGAGATGGGCTCCATCGACTTGAAGAGCCACTGCGCCGAGAACTTGCCCAGGCCGACGAGCACCTTCGGCCGGATGAGCGCGATCTGCTTCTCCAGGAAGGGCTGGCAGGACAGGATCTCGTCCGGTTCCGGGTTGCGGTTCTGGGGGGGCCGGCA
>WNGB01014000.1_pt1 | contig 10761 bp, 9 predicted proteins | sample 5400681 | NCBI WGS metagenome assembly WNGB01 (sample SAMN13153367, study PRJNA577476) | soil metagenome | isolation source: 115 cm soil or saprolite under grassland replicate 2 | place: USA:California | collected 2016-06-15 | reverse complement strand
CTTGGGCTTGGCGGGCTTCGGCTTGGTGGTCGTCGGCGGCGCGGTGGTGGGGGTGGTGGTGGGCGCCGTCGTGGGCGCGGTGGTGGCGGGCGCGGCGGTGGGGCCGGTTGACGCGACCCGTGAGGCGCCGGCTCCTTCGCAGGCCGCCAGGATCAGCGTGGCGACCAGCCCGGCGGCGACCAGCCCCAACCGGGCGCTGCCCGTCCTGCGCGCCACGCTCGACACCCCCGTCCAGTGTCCGTCGGAGTCCTCTTCAGATGTACCAGCACGGGGCCGTCGGCGGCGTCTCGGGGCGATAACGGTTGCCCGACGATCGCGCCGGGGCTCAGGCGGCCTTCGGCGTTGCCCGCTCGACGATCGCGGCCAGGTCGAGGCCGGGCGGCAGGGTGCCGAAGGCGCTCCCCCGGTCGCCGCCGAGGCGGGAGGCGCAGAACGCATCGGCCACGGCGGGGTGGCCGTGGCGGACCAGCAGGGCGCCCTGGAGGACCAGGGCGAGCCGCTCGGCCAGGCGGCGGGCGCCCGCCTGCAGCCGCTCCGGGTCGGCGGCCAAGCCGCCGAGCTCGCCTTCCAGCAGGGCGGCGGCCCGCTCCAGCCGGCTGTCGGCCGCCCTGGCCGGCGCGACCTCGTCGAGCACGGCCTGGACGGCCTGCGGCCGCCGCGCCATGGCGCGCAGCACGTCGAGACAGTTGACGTTGCCGGCGCCTTCCCACAGCGAGTTGAGCGGCGCCTCCCGGTACAGCCGGGGCATGCCGCTCTCCTCCACGTAGCCGTTGCCGCCGAGGCACTCGAGCGCCTCGGCGGCGACCGTGGACGCGCGCTTGCAGACCCAGTACTTGGCCGCCGCGGTCGCCAGCCGGCGGAAGGCCGCCTCCCGCTCGTCGCCGGCCGCCCGGTCGAAGGCGCCGGCCAGCCGCATGGCGAGCAGCGCCGCCGCCTCGCCCTCGACGGCCAGGTCGGCCAGCACGTTGCGCATCAGCGGCTGGTCGGCCAGGCGGCGCCCGAAGGCGCTGCGGTTGGCGGCGTGGTGGGCGGCCTGGGCGACCGCCTGGCGCATCAGCGCGGCCGACCCGACGACGCAGTCCAGCCGCGTGTGGTTGACCATCTCGATGATCGCCTGGACGCCGCGGCCCTGCTCGCCGACCGGCCAGGCCAAGGCGCCGTCCAGCTCGACCTCGCTGGAGGCGTTGGACCGGTTGCCGAGCTTGTCCTTGAGGCGCTGGAGGTGGAAGCGGTTGCGGCCGCCGTCCGGCAGCACCCGCGGCAGCAGGAAGCAGGAGAGCCCCGCCGGCGCCTGGGCCAGGACCAGGAAGGCGTCGCTCATCGGCGCCGAGCAGAACCACTTGTGGCCGGTGAGCAGCCAGCCGCCGTCCGCCCCGGCCGGCACCGCCGTGGTGGTGTTCGCGCGGACGTCGGAGCCGCCCTGCTTTTCGGTCATGGCCATCCCGCACAACGCCCCGGCCTTGCCGGCGACCGGCCGCAGCAAGGGGTCGTAGGCCAGTGAGGTCAGCTTCGGCTCCCACGCGGCGGCCAGGTCCGGCGCTGCCCGCAGGGCGGGCACGGCCGCGAAGGTCATGCTCACCGGGCAGCCGTGGCCGGCCTCCACCTGGGTCCACAGGTAGAAGCCGGCCGCCCTGGCCACCTGGGCGCCGGGCCGGGGCTCCCGCCAGGGCGCGGCGTGCAGGCCGTGCCGGATCGCGGTGCCGAGCAGCCGGTGCCAGGCCGGGTGGAACTCGACCTCGTCGAGGCGCCGCCCGTAGCGGTCGTGGGTGCGCAGGACCGGCGGGTTGGCGTCGGCCTGCTCGCCGAGGGCGATCGACTCCCTGGCGCCGGCGAGAGCCCCGAGGGTCCGGAGCCGCTCCTCCGCCCAGCCGGCCCCTTCCCGGTGCAGCGCCTCGGCGAGCACCGGGTCCGCGTCGTAGAGGTTGTAGCCGGCCAGCGGGGGCGGCTGGTTCAGCACCTCGTGGGTTGGCGGCACGGCAGGCTCCGTCGGTGCTCGGCGGCGGTGGAGGCCCACGGTAGCCGAGCGGCGGCGGCCGCGTCACCCGGTCAGGTGCACGCTCTTGATGCCGCCCGAGTAGAACAGGCCGCCGGCCTGTGGCCCGGTGAGCTGGTCGGGCAGCATGGAGGCGGGCAGCAGGTACAGCGAGACGATCTCCACGCCGGTGGGCCCCACCAGCGGCAGGCCCGCCCCGTCCATCGGCATTTCGATGAAGGCCGCCCGGAAGCCGACGATCCGCACCTGCGACCCGCTCGACGGCCAGGTGCCGGAGCCGTCCAGGGGCTCGACCACCGGCAGGTAGCCGAAGCGCGCCGAGCGCGCGATGCGCTGATCGAAGATCGCCTGGCAGCCAGGTGCCCCCAGCGTGCCGAGGCAGCCCCGATAGGTGGCGAAGTCGGCGCCACCGGCGAAGAAGCCGTCGCCGCTGTAGCCGGGGATCACCGGCAGGCCCGCCGGCGGGCCGGACGCAATGCTGGCCGGGTCGAGGAAGTCGCCGTCCCAGCCGCCACCGACTACCTGGGCGCCGAGCTCTGACGGGCTGGCTTGCAGTCGCCCGTCGGGGAGGGTGAGCAGGCCGGTCGAGGTGTCCCTGGCGGTGTTGTTTCCGAGGCCCCTCACGACCGTGGTGTCCGGCGTGCCCGCAGGAGTGCAGACATCGCTGACGCCGCTGCCGCCGATGTAGGGGACGAACTCGTGGTCGATGCCGGACTCGATGTTGGCGCGGTAGGCAGGGCGGCCCGTTACGCACGGCGCCTGCTGGGAGCGCGGGCTCGTCAGCGGCTGCAGGTAGCCGCTGCCCGCCGGGCTGGACGGGCAGGAGCCGACCCCGTTGACGGACCCGTCGGTCTGCAGGCAGATGCGCCCCTCCGACGGGATCGGGTCGTCGGCCAGCATCCCCCACGGCAGCAGGTTGCCTGCGGAGAAGACGCCGGCGCGGGCGGCCGCCTTGACCTCGGCGCTGTCGCGGCCGAGCACCCCGGCGAAGGCGTAGCGCTCCAGCAGCGGCGGGGTGACGACCTGGATGGCGGTCATGCCGGTGCCGACGCAGGGCGCGGCGCCGGTCGGCGGCGGGTCGGGCGATGTCCAGCAGCGGACCTCGCCGTTGCTCTCGTCGCCGTCGGAGGCCCAGGCCATGCCCGCCCCTGCCAGCCCGCCGACGTTGGCGTTGAGGCTGTCGTGGACGGCGGTGAGCGCCCCGGCGGGGTCGGCGGGAAGCAGTGCGGCGCCGGCGAGGGCTGCCGAGTCGGCGGCCGTCTGCGCCTGGGTGCGGGCAGCCCAGTTGAGGCCGACGTCGACCACCAGGGCGGCGAAGGCGAGGAGCATGGTCAGGCTCAGCGCCACGACGATCGCGACGGTGCCGCGCTCGTCGGATCGGCGTTGGCGCATGGGTTCCTCGCTCCGGGACCGGCTGGGGGGCACGAGGTTACAGCTCGGCGAGGATTGCGAACAGCCGGGCAAACCGGTGCAGCGGCTCCCGGCCGATGCCGGGCAGCAGCCGCTGCTGGTTGCAGAGCAGGAAGCGGGCCGCGCCGTAGCGGTCGATCGGGCGGCCCAGCGCCCGCCCCACCCGCCCGACCACCGACCCGGAACCGGCGAGGTCGTTGGGGTGCGGGAGCTCGATCCCGGCCGCGGCCAGCAGGTGCAGGTAGAAGAGGTCGTCGAACAGGTCTTCCACGCCGGCTTCGCTCTGGCCGGTCAGCTCGGTGAGGGCGACCAGCCGCTCCGGCAGCACCATCCCGTCGTGGACCAGCCGCAGCACACCGGGATGCCCGACGCCGACGCCGAGCAGCACGGCCCCCGGGAGGGGAGCGCCGAGCAGCGCGGCCGCCGCCGGGATGCCGGCAAGGCCGCCCACCGGCAGCGGCGTCCAGTCCTGCGAGAGCCCATGGCGCCCCCCGTCGCGGAGGTAGGCGCTCATGATCTCCAGGTACAGCACGTCGGCCGGGCCGTCGACCAGCAGCGTCCGGGGACCGGCGCCGATGCCGCCGAGGAGCTGGAAGGCGAGCGCGCCGTGCAGCGGCAGCACGGTCCCGCGGCTGGCCACCTCGACACCCTCTCGGACCCTTGTGCCCTCGCCTTCCACGTCCTCGACGGTGCGGGCGCGGTCGAGCCGGGTGGGGTCCACCATGAAGGGCGAGTGGGTGGTGTAGACGACCTGGTGGCCGGGAGCGAGCTGCTCGTCGACGTAGCGGAGCAGATCGGCCTGGCCGGTGGCGTGCAGCCCCAGCCCCGGCTCGTCCAGCAGCAGGACGACGTCCTCCGCCTCGCGCAGCTCCGAGAACGCGGCCAGGAACGAGAAGAACCAGACGAAGCCTCCGGAGCGCTCGCCGAAGTTCATCGTCACCCGGTGCCGGTCGTTGCGGATGCGCACGTCCAGGAAGGGCGGGGGGCCGGACGCGCCCGCGCCGGAGCGGAAGTCGACGTCCAGCTCGACGGCCAGCTCGGGGTTCTGGCTCCAGTAGCGGAACACCTCCTCGGTGATCGAGTTGGCGGCGCTCTCCAGCGCCGCCTTGCGGGCCTCGTACTCGGACTCGACGAACTCGTCGGCGGCGACCCCTGCCAGCCGCAGCAGCGAAAGGGCGGTCCGCTCGCCCGGCAGCAGCTGCTCGACCGCGGTCTTCTGCAGCCGGGGGATCGACACCCGGCCAGGCATGACGCTGTAGCCGTCGAAGTAGAGGAACAGCGGCAGGCGGGAGGCCAGCAGGCTGCCCAGCTCGGCCACGGGATCGCGCCCACGCAGCTCGTCCAGCAGCTCCGCGACCTCGGCCGGGCGTGCACCGGCCGGCTCGGCCTCCAGCCTGCGGAGCAGCTCCTCGAGCGACGCGCAACCGTCCGCCATGCGAGGGTCGAGGCCGGCTCTGACCAGGACGTTGCGGGCGTGACGGTGCTGGTCGTGGTGGAGGACGAGGCGCTGGCGGTCGGCGTAGGTCCGCTCGACCTTGAGCTCGCGGGAGGTGAGCACGTCCGGCCCGAAGCGCTCGCCGACCAGCTCGAGGTCGGCGTCCGACAGCTCGAAGCTGGCCGTGATCGGCGCGGTCTCGGCGATCACGGCCCGGTCGCGCCCGCGCAGGCGGCGTGGGTAGTCGCGCAGCTCGTCGAAGCCGCGGGTTCCTCCGGCGACCGGGTTGGCCTGGAACAGCGCCTCGAGAAAGGCGGTCTTGCCGCTCTCGTTCCTACCGACCAGACAGGTCACGTCCGGCTCGAAATGGACGGTCCCCGAATCTTCGATACTCCGGAACTTCTGCACCAACGCCGACTTCAGGATCACCGCACACTCCGCCTCGAACGGCCGGCGCCCGGGAATCTATGCAACCTTTTCCGGTGAGCGCCAATCGCCACATTCGAGCCCGATTCATGCCGTCAAGCCACGTAGATTGCGTAGGGAAGCTGCAAAGGACTGCGTGGTGACCGGCTGCGCCCGGAAAACGTAGGCTCCGCCGGGCCGGCGTCGCCCGTGGCGAGGAGTGTTGGACGTGGCGTTGCGGTTGCTCAGCCAGGTCCGAGGCACGCTGCCGCAGGGCCGCTCCCTGCCGGACGACGTCTGGCGGGGCCGGCACCGCGCGATCCTGATCATTCTCTGGGCACACGCCGCCGGCCTCGTCGTGCTGCTGGCGCTCGGCCGTCACGGGCTGGGCGGAGCGCTCTCGGTGCTGCTGGTGGTCGCCGCGGCGGCGCTCGCCACCGCCCCGTGGGGTGGTCGCCGCTGGCGGTCGGCGGTGGCCACCTTCGGGCTGCTGTCGGCCTCCGGCGCCCTTGTCGCCCTCGGCGGCGGCGCCGTGGAGCTGCAGTTCCATTTCGTGGTGGCGATCGCCCTGATCATGCTCTACCAGGACGGGTTCCCGCTGCTGATCGCGGTGGGCTTCGTGGCCATCCACTACGGGGCCGGCGCGGTGCTGGAGGCGGCCGGCGTGCTGGATCCCCCACAGCTGTGGACCAGCCCCTGGCTCCGCGCGGCCGTCGGGGAGCTGCTGATCCTGGCGGCGGCGGTCGCCAACCTGGCCACCTGGCGGCTGAACGAGGACAGCCGGGCGGAGGCGGAGCTCTCCTACCGCCGCCTCTACGAGGGCGAGCGGGCGGTCGTGCGCGAGCTGCAGCAGTCGCAGCGGCTCAAGGACGAGCTCTACAACGTCGTCTCCCACGAGCTGCGCACCCCGCTGACGGGGATCCTCGGGTTCGGGGAGCTGCTGCTCGCGCGCGACGGCCGTCTCACCCCGACCGAGCGACGGGAGCATCTGAGTCGCGTCCTGCGCGAGGCCCGCCGGCTGCAGCGAGTGGTCGACAACCTCGTCTACTCCTCCAAGATCATCCAGCAGGACGGCACCGCGGTCGCCAACCTCCGGGGGGTCGTGCTGGCGGTGGCCGAGGACCTCGAGGACGTTCCCGGCCGGGACCGGGTGGATCTGCAGATCGAGGTGCCCGCCGGTGCCGAGGTTTCCATCCCGGCCGAGGCACTGCGGCTGGTGACGGTCAACCTGCTCGGCAACGCGCTGAAGTACGCCAGCCCGTTGACCATGGTGCGGATGGCCGCCCATGCGGGGCCGGCGCCGCGGGACCTGATCGCCCTGTCGGTCAGCAACGCCGGCCCACCGATCACCCCGGCCGACCAGGAGCGGATCTTCGAACCGTTCGTGCAGCTCGACTCGTCGCTGACCCGTTCGGCCTCCGGGGTGGGGCTCGGCCTGCACATCGTCCGGCGCCTGGTGGAATCCTACGGCGGCACGGTTGCGGTCGAGTCCGGCGACGGGCTGGTCACCTTCACCGTGTGCCTGCCGCTGGCCTCGCCGCCCGCCGACGACCAGCCCGCCACCGTCGGCGCCGGACAGCAACCGGACAGCGCGAAAACCTCGATCCCCTGATTCGCCTCGGGCGCGTCGCCTGGAGGGCCCGAATTTGACCCAGCATGAGCCTTTCCACGACGCTCCCATGGTCATGCTGCGAGAACCGCAGTCGATACGGAAAGGATCCAGCGTGACCCAGTCAGACGTCAGCACGTCCGCCGGCGGGTCGGAGAACACCCGCTCGGCCCTGGCCACCGGCGGCCGCAACGCCACCGACCTGGACCGGCCCGGGCGCGGCTTCGCGGGTTCTGCCGTGGAGCTCGCAGAGCTCGAGGAAGTCGACATCCGCACCGTCTTCCAGCGCGACGGAGGCGGCTTCTCGGACTGGCTCAGCGCCAACCTCGACCGACTGGCCAAGGAGCTGGGCGTGAGCGGCCTTCGCGAGGTCGGCCGCGACGTCGGGGTCGGGTCGTTCACCGTCGACATCCTCGCCCAGACCGACCGCGGCCGCCGGGTCGCGATCATGAACCAGCTGGAGCCGAGCGACCATCCGCACCTCGGCCAGATGGTCACCTTCGCGGCCGGGTTGGACGTCTCGGCGATCATCTGGATCACCACCCGCGTCGGCGAGGAGCATCGCGCGGTGCTCGACTGGCTGAACCAGCACGGCGACGACGACGTGCGATTCTTCGGCGTCGAGCTGCGCCTACTGCGGATCGGCAACTCCACGCCGGCGGCCAGCTTCCACGTGGAATCGCGGCCCAACGACTGGCAGAAGGTCGTCAAGCAGCGCCAGCGGGTCGGCTCGCCGCTGAACTCGCGCATGCGGGAGTTCTGAGACCGGGTCGGTGCGGGCGGCAGGCCGCGGGCCGGGATGTCCCGGCCCGCGGCAGTCATGCGGTCAGGAGCTGGCCTCCAGCTCGTCGCCGCGCGTCCAGCGGCCCACCCGCGCGATGACGACCGCCTCCTCGTCCTCCTCGTCCTCGTCGTCCTCGCCGTCGAGGTCGACCAGCGAGGCACCGGTGTAGACGAGGCCGTAATAGCGGTAGAGCTCGGCCTCCTCCTGCGGCCGCAGCCGATCGCCCGGCTCCATGCCGGACGCGCGCTGTACGAACGCACGGTCGTACGGCACCCGGATCTCGTTGCCGTCCTCGACCGCGTCGCCCAGCGGGACGAGGCTCATGCTCGCGCCGATGTCGGCCGCGTTGAGCAACCCCCAAGCTGGCTCGTCGATCTCCGCGTCGTAATAGACGTCGACGATCGTACCGATCTTGGTTCCGCCGCGATCCAGTACGACGCGGCCCTTCCACCTTCGCGCGACGTCGAATGCCGGCATCGCGTCCCCCCCTTCCACTGTTTTGCCGCCGGACGCCGGCGGCAGTGGCTATTGCGGCGCGGATGTTACCGGGGCGATCGTGACGGCGACAGTCGATTTCGAGAGCACTGACCGGATAGGCCAGATCCTTACGAAAAAATTCTCCCGAAATGGCCGGCAGGGACGCTCACGCCCGCGGTCCGGGCAGCCCGGCCTCCCGCTCGGCCCTGGCCTGGTCCTCGACGCAGAAGCGGGCGGCGGGCAGGGTCTGGAGCCGCGCTGCCGGGATCGCCTTGCCGCATGCCTGGCAGGTGCCGTAGGTGCCGCGTGCCAGGCGCTCGAAGGCGCCGTCGATCTCGAGCAGCTCGTGCTCGACCTGCTCGAGGAGCGAGAGGTTCTTCGCCTGCTCGAAGGTCTCGGTCCCCAGGTCGCCGGGGTGCTGGTCCAGGTTGGACAGCTCGCCGCCCGCCTCCGCCTCCAGCTCGTCACCCTGGTCGCGGCGGATGCCGTCGCGAACGGCCTCGAGGCGGGTGCGCTCCCGCTCCAGCCGCCTGCGGATCGTGGTCTTGTCCATCGTTGCCTCCGGTTGCGGATCGAAGTAGTGGTCGCCAGAGGTACCCGGCCTGGCCGAAGGCAAACCAGCGGCGCCATGGCGGGCCGCCGCGGCTACGAGCGGTCGAGGCCACGCCGGATGGCGTAGCGCATCAGCTCGTAGCGCCTGGACAGCTGCAGCTTGGTTAGGATGTTCTGGACGTGGTTCTGGACCGTCTTGACGCTGATGACCAGCTGGTCGGCGATCTCCCGGTAGGTGTAGCCCTTGGCCACCAGCTTGAGGACCTCGGTCTCGCGGGCGGTCAGCCCTGGCTCCGCGGTGCCGCTCATGCGCCGGAACTCGCCGAGCACGAGTGCGGCAAGGGACGGCGAGAACGCCGGCTCGCCGGCCCGCACCCGGGTGACCGCGTCGACCAGCTCGGCCGCGGTCGCGCTCTTCAGCAGGTAGCCGGTGGCGCCCACCTTGACCGCCTCGAGGACGTCCGCCTCCTCCCCGGACGCCGAGAGGACCAGCACCTTGACGTGCGGCGACTCCTCGACGATGCGCCGGATCGCCTCCACGCCCGGCACGGTCGGCAGGTTCAGGTCCATCAGCACCAGCTCCGGCATGGCCTCGCGGGCTCGCTCGATCGCCTCGCCGCCGTCGGCGGCCTCCGCGACGACCTGGACGCGTCCCGAGGCCTCCAGGTCGGCGCGGACGCCGTCGCGCCAGACCGGGTGGTCGTCGACCACCATCACCCGCACCCGCTCCTCAGGCTCCACGGCCATCTCCCGCATCGACCGGGGCACCCCCTTGGGGTTCCCCGGACCCCTCCGGCCACACGACCGGGGAGGCCGGGACCCGCAGCTCCACCTCGGTGCCGGCACCCGGGCGGCTGGTCACGTGCAGCTCGCCGCCGAGCTGCTCGACCCGGCCCTTGATGCTCCTGGCGAGCCCGATCTTGCCGGCGGCGGCCAGCCTGACCTCGTCGTACTCGAAGCCGCAGCCGTCGTCGCGGACGGTCACCGCCACCATGCCGCCGTCCTCCTCGGCGAACAGCGCCGCCCGGGAGGCGCCGGCGTGCTCGACCACGTTGTCGAGGGCCTGGCGGACGGCCGCGGCCAGCTCCTCGACCTGCCGCGCTGGCAGCCAGATCGGCCCGGTGGCGCCGACCGTGACCTCCAGCGACCCGGCCGCCCTGACCGTGCCGGCCAGGTCCTCGAGGACGGCGCGCAGGGAGGCGGCGCCGGTCGGCTCCTCGGCGGGTTCACGCAGGATCAGCGTCCGCAGCGCCCGTTCCTGGCCGGCGGCCATCTCGGCCATGGCGGCGACCTGGTCGGCCGGGACCGGCCCGCCGGCGGCCAGCTCGCGGCCCCGCTTGTGGACCAGGGTCAGGGCCTGCAGCACCGAGTCGTGGATCTGGCGGCTGAGCGACTCCCGCTCGGCCAGCCGGGCGGCCCGCTCGCGGGCGCGGATGGTCTCCTCGGTGGCCAGGCGGAGCTGGTCGGCCGAGCGCTGCAACAGGCGGGCGACCAGGCCGACGGCGCCGCCGGCCAGCACGAAGTTGAGCACGCCGCCGGCCAGGTTCAGCAGGTCGGCGGCGTCCAGGGTCGCCAGGTCGATGCCGTTGGCGAGCTGGCCGGCGACCAGGGAGGCGCCGACCGCCAGCCCGGCGGCCAGGCCGGCCCGCACGCCGCGGCTGGCGCCCCAGGTCACCGCCGCAGCCAGCGGGTAGCCGGCGGCGAAGAATGGCTGCTCGCCGATGGTCTGCGCCGGCATCACCAGCCCGGCGACCAGGTTCAGCCCGACGGCCAGGCCGAGGTCCAGGGACAGCAGCGGCACCGTTGGCCGGGGTCTGGCCACGCTCAGCCAGGCGGTCCAGGCGGCCAGGATGGCGATCGTGGCGCCGGCGAGCAGCGGCCGGCGGAGGCTCTCCACGGCCAGTGCCAGCACCGTCATCCAGGCGAGGGTCACCCAGCGGAAGGCGAGGATGCCGAGCCACAGCACCGTCGGCGCACGCTCGGCCTCCGAAGGCGTCACCGCCCGAGCGACCGGGACACCGCCCCGTCCATCGACGGCGACCCCCGTTCCAGGCCAGCGCGGCCCCGGGCGGCGTCGCGGATGCGGGTGAGCGCGT
>WNGB01018840.1_pt1 | contig 10762 bp, 10 predicted proteins | sample 5400681 | NCBI WGS metagenome assembly WNGB01 (sample SAMN13153367, study PRJNA577476) | soil metagenome | isolation source: 115 cm soil or saprolite under grassland replicate 2 | place: USA:California | collected 2016-06-15 | reverse complement strand
TACGCGCGGCGGCCCGGCAGAAGGAGGTCGCCGTGCGAATGGCGCTGGGCGCGGGACGTTTGCGAATTGCGCGGCAGATGTTGACGGAGAGCCTGCTGCTGGCGTTCGCGGGAGGCGCGCTCGGCGTTTTTCTCGCCGTAAGGGCGCGAGCCAGAGCGCGCCGCGCAATCGCACGCGCAGTCTGCTCATCGTTTTCGAAACCGCCGTCGCCGTCGTGTTGCTCATCGGCGCGGGCTTGTTGATCCGCAGCTACATCCGGTTGCAGAACGTCAATCCGGGTTTTGACGCCGCGAATGTGTTGACGATGAGGATCAATCTGCCGCGTGATAAATACAACTCCCCGGAAAAGGCCGGTTCATTTTGGGGGCGATTACAGGAAAGTCTGGCCGCGCTGCCCGGCGTCGAAGCCGTGGGGATGATTACCGAACTGCCTCTGAGCGGCCAACTCAACGATACGCCCTTCAGCGTAGAAGGGCGACCGCCTGTCGAGCCGAACCAGCGGTTCGGCGCCGATTTTCGCCGCGTCAATCAGGATTACCTGCGCTCGATGAGAATTCCACTGCGGCGCGGGCGAGGCTTTACCGCGCAGGAAGTCAGGCAAAACGCCACAGTGGTCCTGGTCAGCGAGACGCTGGCGAGCGCCGTCTTTCCCAACGAAGATCCGCTGGGTAAACGGTTGCTGCTCGGTATAACCGGACCAACGCCGTTCGAGATCATCGGCGTCGTGGGAGACATTCGCCATCGGGCGTTGGAAGCCGCGCCGGCCGCCACGATGTACCTGCCGATGCTCAGCACGGGCGGAACGAATTTGACAATCCTCGCGGCGGGAGACCCGATGAGCCTGACCACGGCGGCGCGCAGAGAAGTGATGGCGATTGATCCCGACCAGCCAATCGCCGCCGTCAGGACGATGGAGCAGGCGCTGTCCGAATCGGTCTCCGCGCCGCGTTACCGAACGACGTTGCTGGGGCTCTTCGCCGCCGTCGCGTTGCTGCTGGCGGCGATCGGGATTTACGGCGTGATCGCTTACACCACCGCGCAGCGCACTCACGAACTCGGCGTTCGCATGGCCTTGGGCGCGCAATCGAAAGACGTGCTGAAGCTGGTCATCGGACAGGGAATCAAGCTGGCGCTGGCCGGCGTGCTCCTTGGATTGGGCGGAGCGTTGGCGCTGACGCGTTTCGTGAATACCCTGTTGTTCGGCGTAAACGCGACCGACCCGCTGACGTTCGCGGGTGTAGCGCTCTTGCTCACGCTTGTGGCGCTCCTGGCGTGCTGGATTCCGGCTCGACGGGCGACCAGAGTAGATCCGCTTGTGGCGCTCCACTACGAGTGAGTGTGGCCAATCACCTCAATATAGCATTTGTCGTCATAAATGATCACATCCTCGTCATCCCTGGTCCAGGTTCTCGTCAGGCTGTGTTTGGGCCAAGGATGAGCTACGTCCCCGTCTCGAGCGAAGAGTTTGACGAACTCCGAGCCGGCGACCAACGCCTCACGCGCGTGCTGCCAAACGCCAATGCCACGGGTCATGAAGTGATTGACTTTCGCGTCCTGCGACCACTGGCACTGCGTGGCCTCGAGGGCTGGAACCCCGACGTCGTCCGGACGATCCATGGCTATGACGCGGCCGTGATTTGGAAGGGGGCGCTTGCCTCTTCAGCCCTGAGGTGAGCCGAGAACCGAAACCTCGCCAATGATCGTATCATCAATGAAGCGGTAACCTTCATAAAAAGCGCCTTTCCCTCCATCAGAGCCGCGCCAAGTGCCCTCAAGCCAGCGCAATTTCTGAAAGTCGGATTGTGAGAACTCCTTTCTCATAACAGCGCTTCCTTCAATACCTTTTTGGGTTTTACAATTATTAGCCACGATCACAGCAATGCAAACAAAGATCGCTGTGATAAGTCGCACTAAGTGACGTGTCACAGGATCAGAACATAAAGTCATGGCTTGATCTCGCAGTTCCAGCAGTTTCATATGTTTGATTGAAGCGCTCCGCATGGTCCGCCACGACTGCACACCCGCGCCGCATATGAGCACGCCATCTATTCAATACGCAGCGCCACGGCCGGATCAATGCGCATTACGCGGCGGCCAGGCAAGTAGCAGGCCGCCAGCGCTGTCGCTAGCAGCAGCGCCGCCATCGCCGCGTACGTGAGAAAGTCGACCGGCTTGATGTCGAACAGCAACGTCGCGAGATAGCGTGACAGCCACCACGCCCCCGCCGCGCCCAGCCCGATTCCCAACAACGCGGGACGCATTCCTTGAAGCATCGTCATCCGCAATGACAGCGTCAACGTGGCCAGAATGGCCAGCCCGGGATTCCGGCGCAGACCGCGCATTCCATAGCGAAGGTCCTGCATGGCGGCCTCCAATACCGAGACGCCGCGCGCATCCCGGCATTCCTCTTTTACTTGATCCAGTCCGCCCAAAGCCAGCCGCGCCCGCCTCGACGCCTCCTCGCGGCTGAGGCCGGATCGCATCAGTTTTTCGACTTCGTGTTCGAAGTGGAATCGCAGCTCGTCGTCGAGTTCCTTCTCGACTGAGCGCCGCCGGAAAATGGCGCGAAGACGAAATAGCAGATCACTGATCATCATGTCCTCCTCCGGCCTAAGCCGTGTCCAGAATCTGACCGACGGCCGCAGTCAATCTGCGCCACGAGTCCGTCTGAGCCTCCAATTGTTTTCGCCCGCGGCGGGTCAGCTCATAGTATTTGGCCTGCCGATTGTTCCCCGTAACGCTCCAACGGGCTTTTATCCATCCGCGGCGTTCCAGCCGGTGAAGGGCCGGATACAAGGACCCCTGCTTAACCTGAAGCGCGTCGCTCGACATCTGCTGAACACGTTCGGAAATCGCCCATCCGTGTTGAGGTTCGAGGGCTATGGTCTTGAGGATTAATAGGTCCAATGTCCCTTGTGGTAATTCTATACGCGCGTTTGCCATGTTCGTTTTCCCCTTCACGTTCCCCTTTCGCTTCTACAACACATCTTACCTCCCGCTTATGTCGAAGCGCAGGGGAAGTGGGATACAGTGCGCTGGACATCAACATGGGTTACGGCAGTGGGGAATTTCAAATTCCCCACTGCCGTAACCCATGTTGATGTCCAGCGCAATCCTGTAATGCGTCAAACCTGCTCACCGAAGAGGCGCGGCGCATCGGCTTGAATCCCGGCGCGGGTCGTATGAAAACTCAAACCAATTTGCCGCAGCCTTACAAACATTCGCGATCCCGAAACCGTGCCAATCCACCGAAAGGGCGCCGCCAACTCGCGTTTGCAAAGCGCGGCAAGCCCATCGATGCCGTTACGGAAGTCGATCGGCTTGCAGGCGAGGAGTATCCTGAGTTGAGGGATGAGTTGTATCATCGAGATTTCAAGCCCGGAGGAATTCGGTGCAGAGCCGGTGGATGGAGACTAGGTCGAGCGAGGGCAGCGTCAAAGTGAGGCGCGAGCCGTCGGGCCGTTCGACCAGAAGACGACAACCGGCGGTGAGCAGCGGCGGCACAGATGGACCATGCTCGGTGAACGTAGCCTCGGGCGGCAAAGTGAAGAAAGAGGTCTGGGGCAGATTCCGTACGCGGGAGGGCTTTTTAGTCGCGGACTTTTTCTCCCTCCACGGATCGAGTTTCAGGACGCGACGGACAAGCGAAGGTGAATAACGGGCGGTCATTTCTGCGGCGGCTTGGCGAAATTTCTCGGGTATTGGCTGGCGCGCGTATTTGCGGGTTGCGCGCCAGGCCTCCAGGCGGTCTTTAAGTTTGAGCAGGTCTGCGGGAACAGTTGAATCCATGAAGGAACCTCCAAAAAATAGAAGATCAATCTCGGAGGAAAGAGTAGTAGGTTAAGAAGTGAGCTGTCACGCCGGCCCACCGAAAGGGATCGATCCTCCCAGTGATTTTCACGCAGCTTCTGGCGCGGATTCGATTTTTTGCGTTCGTCGGCCGGCGTCTGAGCGTATAAGTCTATCGAAAGCAATTTTGTCGCAGATAAAATCTTGAAAACAGCGCCTCTTTGGAAATTCGCTTGGAAGATCCCTCGATCTTGTGTCCGATTTCGCTATACATACATTGTGTCGCGAACTTCCACGCGAATTCCCAAAGAGCCAAAACAGCAGGATTCTTTGCATCCTCGAGCGGGCGCTTGATGGGGCCGGCCGAGGAATGAGCGGGAGGAATGGCCCAACGATGGATTCGATCCGTGACTTGAAGCATGCGCTTCGCCGTCTCGCGCGAACGCCTGGATTTACGCTGGCCGCGCTTATCACGCTGGGGCTGGGAATCGGCGCGAACACGGCTATTTTCAGCGTCATCAACAGCGTCCTGCTCCGGCCGCTTCCCTTTTACGAACCGGAGCGGCTGATCGGCGTCTGGCAAACCGCTCCCGGGGTCAAGATCACGAATCTGAACGCTTCGTTCGGCGATTATGTGACCTATCGGGAGCATTCGACGACCTTCGAGGACGTCGCGCTTGCAAGCGACATGTCCGCTTCGGTCACGGAATTCGCGGACCCGGAGCGCGTCGAAGCGCTCGTCACGACCTTCCGCCTGCTTCCGATTCTCGGCGCGCAGCCGATTCTAGGCCGCGATTTCATCGAGAAAGACAATGACGACAAAAGCCCCGAAGTCGTCATGCTCGGCTATGGATACTGGCAGCGCCGATTCGGCGGCGATCCGAAAGCCGTCGGGCGCCGGATCATGATCGACGGATCCGCCCGCGAGATCATCGGCGTGCTGCCAAAGGATTTCTGGTTTATGGACGTGGGCCACGATCTGGTCCTGCCATTGCGATTCAACCGCGCCGGCGTTCGGCTTGGAGGCTATAATTTCAACGCGGTCGCCCGGCTGCGTCCCGAGGTTTCGATCGATCAGGCGAACGCCGATCTCAGGCGGATGATCGACGTCGAGTTCAACAGCATCCCCGCGCCCGCTGAACTCAGCAAACAGATGTTCGAGGATGCGCGCCTCGGCCCCAATATCCGGCTGCTGCGGGACGATCTGATCGGCGATATCGGCAAAAGCCTCTGGGTCGTGATGGCGACGATCGGCGCCGTGTTGCTGATCGCCTGCGCCAACGTCGCGAATCTGCTTCTGGTTCGAGCCGAAGGCCGCTCGCATGAATTCGCGATTCGCGCGGCGCTCGGCGCCGGCCGCGGACGGATCGCCCGCGAAATGCTCGCCGAGAGCCTCGCCTTGGCGCTGATCGGCGGCGCTCTCGGCGCCGGATTCGCGGTCGCCGTCGTGAAAATCGTCCTCAGGCTGAGCCCGGCGCGGCTGCCGCGCTTCGAACAGATTTCGGTCGATTCGACCGCTTTGCTTTTCACCTTCGGAATCTCGATCGCGGCGGGACTGGCGCTCGGCGTGATTCCCGTCTTCAAACAAAGCGGCCAGCGGCTCGCCGAGGCGCTGCGCGGCGGCGGGCGCAGCGCAAGCGCCGGCCGTGAGCGCAATCTCGCCCGACATTCCCTGGCCATGCTCCAGGTAGGCCTGGCGCTCGTTTTATTGATCGGCTCCGGTCTGATGATCCGCACCTTTCTGGCGATGCGCAATGTGCATCCGGGCTTCGCAAATACGGAAGATCTGCTGACGCTGCGCGTTTCGATTCCGCGAAGCGCCGCGTCCGGAGATAAGGAGCTTTTGCAGATGCAGCGCGACCTGACGGATCGGCTAGCGAGCCTGCCCGGCGTCACGGAAGTCAGCATGCTGAACGGTCTGCCCATGACCGGATTTACGTCGATGGATCCCATTTTCTCCGCCGATCATCCGATCGCGGAAACTCAGATTCCGCCGCTGCGTCGTTTTTTCAATGCGGCGCCGGGCGCTTTTCATGCGCTCGGAACGCCGATGCGCGCCGGACGCGAGTTCACCTGGACCGAGTGCAGTGAAAATCGGCGCGTGGTCATCATCTCCGAAAATTTCGCCGTCGAATATTGGGGCTCGGCCCAGGCCGCAATCGGCAGGCGAATCCGTTCATTCCCGACCGAGGAATGGAGCGAGATCATCGGCGTCGCCGGCGACATACGCTATGACGGCGCCGAGCAGAAAGCGCCGAGCAGCGTCTACTTGCCCGTCGGCTCGCGGGTCCGCAATTCGAATTCGATGCCCATCCTCGTTCGCAGTTCCCGCGCCGGATCGGAAAGCCTCACGGCCGAAGTTCGACAAGCCGTCTGGTCCGTCAACAGAAGCCTTCCGATCACTGAGCTTCGGACCATGAAGGAGATCTATGACCGGTCCATGGCGCGGACAAGCTTCACGCTCAGCCTGCTCGCAATCAGCGGCGGCATGGCGCTGCTCCTGGCGGTCGTCGGGATCTACGCCGTAATCTCCTATACCGTCGCGCAAAAAACGCGGGAAATCGGAATCCGTCTGGCGCTCGGCGCCCAGCAGGGCTCGCTGAAAAGAATGTTCGTTCTTCGCGGCCTCCTCTGGAGCGGGATCGGCGCGGCGGCCGGCCTGGCCGCGGCCATCGGACTCTCGAGGCTCATGGCGGCGCTGCTTTTCGAGGTCAGCCCCTTCGATCCACTGACTTATCTGGCCGCAACGCTTGGCATTCTCGCGGCGGCGGCGGCGGCCAGTTATCTGCCCGCACGTCGGGTCACGCGCGTGGATCCGATCCAGGCGCTGCGCGCGGAATAAGCTGAACTCCGGCCCAATGGCTTATTGAAGCTCTTTTGTTACAGATCGATTGAAGCTCAGGTTGCGGACGCTAGCCGCTGAACAAGGGATTGGAAGTGAAGGTAGGTGTCCTTGCGGCAGTGCGGCTTGGCGCATCTGGTTCTTACCTATGCCGCATTGATACTGTTGGCGAACTCTAAAGTCAATCGTTTCAATACCACTGAGCGGCCTTACGCTATGCGATATCGTCTAGCCAATGGTGTCCCTTCGGCTCGCCGAAGGGACACGTTCTAATTGATGAGGGTAAGCAACTGGCGTAAAAACTTTCGCCTTTCGCCCTCTTCTCTTGGCCCGGTCCTCGCATGGAGGATCGCAATCTCGGCGACAGTCTCAGCTCGATATTCCCCGCTTGGAACAGTTCCCCCATCATCAAAGATCTGGCCGTCAGTGACAATTGCGCGAGCGACCTCAATCGCAAGATCATACTTTCTATCCTGAGCCAGTTTGATAGCGGTATCGCCTAATGTATGACAAGTCGGAAATAATGTATGGCCGCTCACAGATTGCCGCCCAAAATTTTGAATGGCTTGCAATCCTTTCTCACGTTCTCCTGTCTCGATGAGCTTGAGAGCTGCTTCTATTTCTGGTTCTGGCGGAGAGTATGTAAGTGTCTCAATATCACTGCCTTTAGAACAGATGGCGTCTACGCGTTTCAGCGCATCGGATCTATTATGTTCGATCGCTATGATATTGGATATTTCATTGGCCCGTTGGCAGAAGCCGCTCTTTGCGAATTCCTCTGCGACAGTAGTCAGGGCCATCGACTTATTCGGTTCTGATTGACTCCTCGCCGCAGTGATCATTTCAAGCGCTTCAGATAGCAGTTCTTCAGCTTTGTGACCTTGCCCTGCCTTTGCGTAAGCTATTCCCATTTCAGCCAGGGCAGTGCTTTTTAGTGATGTATCTTTGATGGCTTCGATTGTTTGCTCCGCTCGCTCAAGTGTTTCAAATGCCTGATCACTTCTGCCGACCTCCAGGTATTTACCGGCCAGTTTCAGGAGGAATCCAGCTCTGAACGGAGCGAGCGCCTCGGGCCCGTCAGAAAAGTGTTCCGGTTTGACGGAATCGATGACTTTGAGCGCCTGACTGTCGGCGCCAAGCTCGACATATTTGGAAAAGATTTCTATCAGCGCCTCTCTTGCGCTGTAGATGTTTTCAATTTTCTCCACGATCTGAAAAGCCTGTGAAAGCATCTCTAACGCCTTATCCTTGTGCCCAGTCCTCGCATAAAGCCCTGCCACCGCAACCAGGGCTTTCGCTTTATTTCCCAGATTGAAGTCTAATTGTTCGGAGAAATGAAAACGCCACCCTGGAGGATGGAATATGAAATAGTCTGTCTCCTTGACCTCGTTGATGATTAGTTGCGCACGACGAAAATCGCCAACCTCAGCAAAAGCGACGGCGACTTTGCAGACTATTCCACTGTTGTAATGACCGCTCTTCTTGGCGGCATAAAGGGCGCAGGATAAGGGATTTTTTTCAGCCTCTGCCCTCAATCTCCGATCCGGCTCCGAGCAGCGCCAAAGCGCGATGACCAATAGAATACCCGCTGTGCCAACGATAAAGAGAGTCTTTTTCGACTGCGCAAACTTCAACATAGAACTCGCCGCATCTGCATTCAATCATCCACTTCTCATCGCGCTGTTTTCAGTGTCGCCTCTACGACTTCTCTATCCTGCATTAGACTATCAGCGACTGACTTTAGTTCCGGGATCCAGCTTAAAAATCCAGACACTCGCCGAAAGCTCACGTTTACCGCCCGCCGGGATGAGAGGACTGAGCGGACGTAATGTTCGCAGTCAGACTCTTCTTCTTTTTCGGGCACGAGAAAGGGGCGTTTATGGGAACTCGCTCTCGCAAGATCGGCTGCCTTGAGCAGGCAAACGGAGGAACATTGTTTCTCGATGAGATCGATGATCTGCCTTCGCGGAGCCAGGCGATGCTTTTACGCGTCCTGCAGGAACGTTACCTCAAGCGAGTCGGAGGAACAGAGTCGATCGATATAGATATACGCCTGATTGCCGCAACCAATCAGGATCCATGTATTCACTGGGCATAATTTTGATTTTACGCTGGATATGTGGCTTTCGTTATCCTGTAAGCACCATATGCTATTGCGAGACCAACTATCACCGCCGATATAGAGCAACGGAAAAAACTGATCCTCATCCCTATCTTTAATGCTAAAAATAGCCAGGCGGAAAATACGACTGAGTAGATTACACATGCGACTGCTTTTGCGTTAAATAATTTATCGATATTTATTGATGGGTGGCTTTCATCGGGGCATTGCTCTCCAGCGCAAACATGAAACTGACCATGTCTGATCCCGAGTTGACGCTCAATATGCAGTCCTTCAGTTATTAAATGATGACATCTCCAGATACTGCGGATCTCATATCCGAATAATGCCAATGTTAGCAGTGCGGCGAATACGGCTGCAAAACCAAGTAAGTCGGGTGAGGCCCCAATTGAAACTACGGACTTTTCTTTATCGAGCAGGAAAAGCCCAACTAGAGAAGTCAGTGGTAAAAGTCCAAGCAATTTAGTTCGAAAGTCGTCAATCGCATGATAGCTTTTACATATTTCCAAATACACAGCAAGTAAAGCTTCAGCTTCTTCCTTTTGCCTTACAGGGGCTACATCGACTCCAACGTTCATATTTTTTTCCTTTTAACAGTAAACAGATCAGGTGGCCATCGATTTTTGCTTCCTAACATTGGTTTAACCAGGTCGGCTTGAACGAAGGGTTATGCAGGCAGCGGCAGGGCATTTTCCGTAGCGTGCGATCGTATCTGAGCCAGCACCTTCTCTCTGTATCTCTCCTTTCCTATTTGGTGGCTGTAGTGCGTCAGTCGAATGAGATCCGAATACTCGGTCGGGTGAAGGTTCTTTGCGAGAAGCGCGTGCGCTGCCGACCCGAACGCGAGTATCGTCGGCTTTTGCGCTCGGAGATCGCGTAACTCTTCCCGAAGCGCATCGACGCTCTTACAAATGATATCGGGGCGCGTCCTCAAGTAACTCATCAGCTCGGTTGACTTGGTCATTGCGATATTCTTGACGATATCTGTCATATACGCTCCATAGTATGGGGTACTTGTAAAGGCATACCGAATCTTGAAATCATTCGCCTGGGGGCTTGGATCGTGGAAGTTTCGGAAGCGTTCAGATAAGGTTCGTGAGATGTTCAGTCCGACCATTACGACGTCATTCCTGAGAATTTCTAGTAGGGCTGGATTTGTGGCTACGTCAAGTATGCTCAAGTCGTCAACGTTGGACTTCGGTCTGTCCGACGCTTCGGCCCATATGGCCCAGCTCGCGTAACCGCCGTGCTTCCGTCCGATGAGTTCGAATTGGTCTCGGCCTATCATGTTCGACCTCACGTGGTCATGGCTCCGGTAAGGGGAATGAACCGCTAAGTGATTGCGCTGGGTTTCAAATAATCTCCAATTCAGTTTTGTGTTGTTCCCCCTTCCGGGAAGATCATCTGGGCAATTGAAAATATGCGGAGACTGAAATTCGGCTGTGACTGTCTGCCGTCATCCGGGCGCCGCTGAGAAAGCCCAGTGAACAAAAACAATGCTGAAAGACGGGGCGATGCTACGCCTGTCGGATTGGAGAGTCAATCTCCCGAGGCGATTCGGTGGATGCGGAATTGCGCGAAAAGAAAGGTCGGCCGGGGATGGGGATTCCTCGGCCGGCCTTCTTAACATATAATCTCTCCAACTCGCAGTAGTATATCCAATGGCTGAGGACGCTGCGGAATCGGGGAGCCGAAAGGGTCCCCTAAAAAGATCGAAAGCCGGTCGGCGCATCAACGCTTACCGGCTTTTTTCATGGGGAAAATCGTGACGTCACAAGGCCGGAGGGGGATACCGCTTGAGGTTGCGGGACAGGTGGGGCCCGACGGACCGCCACCGGTCGCCGAAGCCCTGGCCCTTCGATTCAAGTTTCTACACTGAGTGTTTGTAGACCACGGACATTCCCTGTATCGCCTTTTCCCAACACAAAGATTTTTATCTGAATCTCACCGACTCGGAAACCCTCAAGATTCTTCAACTCTTCCGTCATAGCTTTTCGGAGAGCGGCCAC
>WNGB01013999.1_pt1 | contig 10762 bp, 4 predicted proteins | sample 5400681 | NCBI WGS metagenome assembly WNGB01 (sample SAMN13153367, study PRJNA577476) | soil metagenome | isolation source: 115 cm soil or saprolite under grassland replicate 2 | place: USA:California | collected 2016-06-15 | reverse complement strand
CCTTGGAATGTACGAGCCTCACGTGACAGCGGCAGTTCGGCGCGTGCTGAGGGAGGGCGACTTGGCCGTCGACGTGGGCGCCAACTTCGGGTGGTACACGACTCTCTTCGCCGAGATCGTTGGACCCTTGGGCGCGGTCCACGGCCTTGAGCCGGTTTCCTGGATCTATCGCCAGTTAGAAGGCAACCTGTGGCTCAACGGGACCCCGCCATGGGTCACTATCCGACAGCTTGCGCTGTCCGATCGGCGGGAAGAGGTGCAGCTCCACGTCTTCGCCGGATTACCACACGGGCACTCTTCCATCTCCGATCTCGGGCGTACCGACTTCTCCATTCATCGGGCGCCAGCGGTGCCTCTGGACGACTACCTGGAGGAAGAGCATGCGGCCATGCCCGCGCTGGTGAAGTTGGACGTCGAGGGGGCGGAGATGAAAGTGTTGAGGGGCGCCGCTGGACTCCTTGCTTCGCCAAGGCCACCGATGTGGATCGTCGAGATAAACGAGGAGACATCAGCGTGGTTTCGCTACTCACCTGAAGATCTCCTAAGTGTCTTTTCGGGCCGTGGCTACCGATTCGTCGTCCTCCGCCGGCAGCCCGTCGCCCTGCGTACTGGGGTGAGATACCAGCATGGAGACAACGTGCTCTGCTATATCCCTGACCTGCACGGGGGTCGAATCGACCGACTCGGCGTCGCTTGAGCATTCGCCTGGAGATACTCGGAGGCTTCACCTAGCGAAGGCGCCCGGTTTGCGCGTTCGCTTGACTAACGTAGCTGTCGCGTACTCTTCGCCCAAGGATCCGCCAGTCGTTCTCCGCTGCGTACCGTTGTGCCTTGGGTCTTACCTCGCGCTGCAACCTTTCCCGATCTGGAACGAAGTCCGAAAGCGCCCGCGCAAGCGCCGACGGCGATTCCGGCTCTACCAAGAGCCCCAGTCCTGCCTCTCGAACTGTTGGCCCGATGTCCCCAACGTCGGTGGCGATCACCGGTTTCGCCGCAGCGGCGGCTCTTTGCAGGATCCCGCTTGTTCCTTTGTTGGAGCGCCGGTAGGGAAGCACAACGGCGTCGGTGGCCGAGAAGTAGTCGTACATGTCTTCGTCCGAGACGAACCCGATCCGAGGCAGCAGACAGGTGGGGTCGCAGAGCCGTTTCCTGAAGGAATCGATCGTTTGCTGGTTCACCACCCCTGCCTGGCCGGCGATCACCAGCGACCACGGGAAAGGGCTACGGACCATCGGCAGGGCCTCCAGCAAGATGTCAGGTCCTTTATCGCTCCGGAGCCCCCCGAAGAAAAGAAAGAGTGCCCGATTCGAGGGGAGTCCCAGGCGGATCCGTGCCTCCTCGGCCGACCGTGCCGTGCCTCGATGGGCCGGATCGGGAACGACGACGACCCGGTCGGCAGCGCTCGGCAAGCGAAGAGCCTCAAGGAGTTCATCCCTGATCCTGGCACTGTGGACGAAGAGAGAATGCAGGAGCCCACGGGAGAGGAGGCGACGCAGGGCTCTGCGGTTCACGGCGTGGAACCATGCCTTGAGAGCGCCGACGCCTTCGCCATCACTGTGCACGAAGTATGGCCAGAAGAGCGTGGCAAATGTGTGAAGCCGCCCGCGATCACGGCGTATCGCTCTAAACAGTGCTAGTTCCGAGCGATCCAGGTAGAGCACATGGAAGGCGTCGGCCGCTCGATGGTCCGCCATGCGAAGGGCAAACCGCATTCCTCGATAGTTCTCGATGAGCTGCTGGGGCAGAGATCTGGCGAAGGGGCGCGCGTCGCGGCTGGCCAGGAATCTCAGGTCAACTGCTGGGTGTTTGCGAAGGGGCTCGAGAAGCGGGTCGTCCGTCCAAGTGACGAAGGTGACCTCGTCGCCCGAGTCCGTCAGGTGATCGACAAGGAACGATGCGTATTCGCGGTGGTGGCCGGTGATCAGGAGATCGAAGAGCACGACGCGCATGAAAGGATCCTATAGTCGCTCACGAGGGTACAGATCCGGTGGCTCGGCATAGTCGAGGTACCGGCCTCATGTGGTAGGCGTTCTCCGAATCACCTTCCAACCGAGGAAGCCGGCGGTCACTCCGGCCAGGTCTGTGAGGGCGTCGGACAGTTGCGCGTCGCGGCCGAAGGGGGCCTGGAGGGCCTCGGTGAGCCAGGCGAGCGCGAGGACCGAGAGCGCGACGGGCAGGGCGGCACGGGGGAACCTCCCTGGTCCGCGGCCCGGGCGCCACACGGCGGCCAGGAGGAGCGTTCCCGTCAGAGCACAGTAGCCCAGGCCGTGCCAAACCTTGTCGAACCAACTGACGTTTGGGCTGGGCGGCGGCGGGCCCCAGGAGAAGACGAGCGACAGAACGAACAGGCCCAATGAGGCTGCCCATAAGGCGGCGTCGAACAGCTGCGATCCTCGCCTGCGCGTCTCGACCTGCATCCTCCAACTGTAGGGAACGCGCGAAGCCGTCGTTGATTCTCCGTACCATGAAGCCGTTTCGAGAGAGTCGCCGGGTAGACTACCGGTCGTGTCGGCCCCTCGTGATCCGGGTCCACCGCCTCCTGGCTCCTCGTTGGGGACGAAGCCTAGCAGGGTGGAGAAAGTGGCCGGTTTGAGGGGCTCGGCCCGAGCTACTGGATCGCGGGAACGGTCGGTCGGTCGGGGCAGACACCGGGTCCCGCGGCACAACCGCGCCGTGCGGCTGGGCTTCCTCGGTCTGGGGATCGTTCTCTTGATCGCCGGGGCCGTTCTGGCCGATGCTTGCTACCAGGCCTACCGGATCTACAGGGACCTGAAGGGACCGCTTGCTGATGTAGCCGTCGTGCGTACCTCCCTGGCGAACGGCACCGTACCCCCGCGGGAAGCGGTCGATGCCATCCGCCGAGCCACTGCTCGGGCCCAGGGCCAGGTCGATGGAGCACGCTTTACGTTCCGCCTGGCGGGGGCCGTTCCCTTCGTCGGCCGTCCGGTGGTGGCCGTTCGTAGAGGCGTTGCGGCAGCCGAGGAGGGAGGCCAAGCAGCCACCCTGATGGTGGACATGCTCCGCGACATATTGGGGGATGATGGCTCCGCGGCCTCAGTGTCCAGTTCCTCCAAGGCCAGTCGCCCTTTGATCCACAACGGTGGAGTCGATCTGGACCTGATCGAAGGACTCGAACCGCGACTTCAGATCGTGCTTCGCCACTTGCGGACGGGGGAGCGCGACATCCGGGCGATCCCCCGGATCCCGTTCGTGCCCCAGCTCGACCGGCTCAAGGCGAAAGCTTTGGATCAGTCGGCGGAGGCGATCACGCTGGCGGAGAGGACCTCGCTCGGGATGCGTCTGCTCCCCTCCTTCCTCGGAGCCCACGGAACCAAGACGTACCTGCTGGCGATGCAGAACAATGCCGAGGTGCGGGCCACCGGCGGAGCCCTGCTTGCCTATGGCTTCGTCCAGGCCAGCGATGGAAAGCTGAAGCTGACCCGCGCAGGATCCACCCTGGACATCGGCGACCGGGGTGTGGTCTCTGGAGTTCGCCTACCCCCCTCGCTCGAGTGGTATGCCCACCTCAAGCAGAGGGACCGGCCGAGGCTCGCGGGCTTCAACCGCTCGCCGGACTTTCCCCTGGTCGCCCGAGCATGGGCCAGCATCATCCGGAAGGCCACCGGCCAACGTATCGATGGAGCCATCGCCCTGGATCCGATCGCGATCTCGTACGTACTCGGGGAGCGCAGGATTCGGGTCCCCTCATATCCCAGCGCCATCACGGCCACCAACGTGGTCAAAGTGATCGAGAGCGATCAATACCGCCTTCCGCCGCTCCAACAGCTGCTGCTCACCGGTGAGCTCATTCGTGCGGCGTGGCCGATCCTGAGCAACCCCCACCCCATCCTGCCGACCGCCCGTCAACTGGGGGCGGCCCTCAGGGAGAAGCATCTGCAGATCTGGTCGGCGGACCAAGAGGACCAGGTCCTTCTCGGAAGGCTGGGGTGGGATGGGGCCCTGAGGGTAAATCCCGGCGATTACCTGCTTGCCGTGAACAACCAGGCCCGCTGGAACAAGCTGGATTACTTCGTCCACACAAAGATCCTGTGCGACGTGACCGTGGGAGCTTCCGGGCAGTCCCATTCGACGTGCGAGGTGCGGCTGACGAACAGGACTCCTCCTGGTCAGCCGCCCATCGTCCTGGGAAGGAAACGGTCCCGTGTGAGCACGTCGGCGATCTCGTTGTACGTGCCCCGCCGGGCCGCCCTGGAGGCTGAGGAGCCGGGTGGAGGGCGGCGCCCCCACATGGAGGGCCAAGCCCTAGTATTCTATCGGATCATCCAGTCCCTGCCCGGGCGCGACGGGGTCGCCCGATTCACCTACTCGGTCCCCCGCGTCGTCAGATCGACGGCGGCTGGGAAGGTTTACCAGCTGACCATCCAGCACCAGCCTCTGGTCAACCCGGCCGAGGTGGCGATCAGGGTCACCTTGCCCCACGGGACCACCATCCGCTCGGCCCCTGGGTGGCACGTGGAGGGCAACGTGGCCACCTTCCAGGCAGTTCTCACCCGGGACGTGGTTCTGCAGATCGCCTTCTGAGGGGGCATGACGGCCACGGCCGAGCCCCTTCCCGGACATAAGGAAAGGCTTGCAAGATCCAGGTCTTCCCCTGCCGGATGTAATCCGCTACAATCCCCAGGAATAGAAGCCGGGTGGGGGCTGTTACAGCTATCGTGAGCCCCAAACCCCGCTTGATTTTGCGTGCCTGGAGTCCTATACTGCTCGTTTGCCGTGCCGTCTCCCGCGAGCGTCAGTTCGTCGCGTCTCTTCCTCTAGGAGGGATCCTTTTTGCCTGAAGTCATCGTGCCTGGTCGTGAGCGCGTCTCCTTCTCTCGGATCCCGGAGGTCCTTCCCCTCCCCGACCTGATCGGGATCCAGCGTCAGTCGTTCGATTGGCTCCTCCGGGACGGGCTTGCCGAGGTCCTGTCCGAGGTCTCCCCGATCGAGGACTTCACCGAGACCTATCAGCTCGTCTTCGGCAAGCATCAGTTCAAGGACATCAAGTACTCCGTTGAGGAGTGCAAGGACAAGGACATGACCTATTCTGCCCCGCTGTTCGTGGAAGCTCAGTTCATCAACAAGGAGACCGGCGAGATCAAGGAGCAGGAGGTCTTCATGGGCGACTTCCCCATGATGACCGACAAGGGCACCTTCGTGATCAATGGAACCGAGCGGGTGGTGGTCTCCCAATTGGTCCGTAGTCCCGGCGTCTACTTCAGCCGGGAGCTCGACAAGACCTCCGACAAGGACATCTACCTGGCCAAGGTCATCCCCTCCCGGGGGGCGTGGCTGGAGTTCGAGGTGGACAAGCGGGACACCCTGGGCGTGCGCATCGACCGGAAGCGCCGGCAAAACGTGACCGTTCTCCTGAAGGCGCTCGGCTGGACGGAAGAGGAGATCCTCGACCTGTTCGAGGATGCCCTGTCCATCGTGGCCACCCTGGAGAAGGACCACTTCAAGACCCAGGAGGAGGCGCTGGAGGACATCTACCGCAAGCTCCGGCCGGGCGAGCCGCCCACCGCCGAGTCGGCACAGACCCTCCTGGAGAATCTGTTCTTCAACCCCAAGCGGTACGACCTGGCCAAGGTCGGTCGGTACAAGGTCGGCAAGAAGCTGGGGGCCGCCTCCGACCTCGCCCGCAAGCAGCTCAAGGCCAAGTTCGATGCCCTCAAGGAGAAGGACAACCCGGACAAGAAGGACTGGGAGCAGCCCAGGTGGCGGGTGTTCTCAGAGCCCTATGGCGGCGAGAGGGACAAGATGGCTCCGTCCTTCAAGGGCGTCCTCAGCTATGAGGACATCATCAAGACCGTCCAGTACCTGGCCAAGCTCCACGCCGGTGAGGAGGGCTACGAGGTCGACGACATCGACCACTTCGGCAACCGTCGCATCCGCTCCGTGGGCGAACTGATCCAGAACCAGGTTCGCCTCGGCCTCACCAGGATGGAGCGAGTGGTCCGGGAGCGGATGACCACGCAGGACGTCGAGGCGATCACTCCCCAGACCCTGATCAACATCCGCCCGGTGGTGGCAGCAATCAAGGAGTTCTTCGGGACATCCCAGCTCTCCCAGTTCATGGACCAGACCAACCCTCTGGCCGGGCTCACGCACAAGCGACGGCTGTCGGCTCTCGGCCCGGGCGGGCTCTCCCGCGAGCGGGCGGGGTTCGAGGTCCGCGACGTCCACCCCTCGCACTATGGCCGGATGTGCCCGATCGAGACGCCCGAGGGCCCGAACATCGGCCTGATCGGCTCGCTCTCCACGTACGGGCGGATCAACGAGTTCGGATTCGTGGAGACGCCGTACCGCAAGGTGGAGAAGGGTCGGGTGACGGACCAGATCGACTACCTGACGGCCGACGAGGAGGACAAGCACGTCATCGCCCAGGCCAACACCCCGGTCGACCCCCGGGGCCGCTTCACCGAGGACCACGTGCTGGTCCGCCGCAAGGGCGGCGAGGTGGACTACGTGACGCCGAACGAGCTCGACTACATGGACGTGTCGCCCAAGCAGATCGTGTCGGTTGGGGCCGCCCTGATCCCGTTCCTGGAGCACGACGACGCCAACCGCGCCCTGATGGGGGCCAACATGCAGCGCCAGGCGGTGCCGCTCCTGAGAGCCGAGGCCCCGCTGATCGGGACCGGCGTGGAGTTCCGGGCCGCAGTGGACGCGGGCGACGTGATCATCTCGGACGTGGCCGGGACGGTGGAGGAGGTCTCGGCCGAGGACATCGTGATCCGGAGCCGGACCGGTGAGCTGCGGACCTATCCGCTGCTCAAGTTCCGCCGTTCGAACCAGGGCACCTGCATCAACCAGAAGCCCATGGTCCGCACGGGCGACCACGTGAAGAAGGGTCAGGTCGTCGCCGACGGACCGTCGACGGACAAGGGCGAGCTCGCCCTGGGCAAGAACCTGCTGGTGGCGTTCATGCCCTGGGAGGGTCACAACTACGAGGACGCCATCGTGCTGTCCGAGCGGCTGGTGAAAGACGACGTGCTCACCTCGATCCACATCGAGGAGCACGAGGTCGATGCCCGCGACACCAAGCTGGGACCCGAGGAGATCACCCGGGACATCCCCAACGTCTCCGAGGAGATCCTGAAGGACCTCGACGAGCGGGGGATCGTCCGGATCGGGGCTGAGGTCAACCCGGGCGATTACCTGGTGGGCAAGGTCACCCCGAAGGGCGAAACGGAGCTGACGCCGGAGGAACGCCTGCTCCGGGCGATCTTCGGCGAGAAGGCTCGGGAGGTGCGTGACACCTCGCTCAAGATGCGCCACGGCGAATCCGGCAAGGTCATCGGGGTCCGGGTGTTCTCCCGCGACGCCGGCGACGAGCTGGCGCCGGGCGTGAACGAGCTGGTCCGGGTGTACGTGGCGCAGAAGCGGAAGATCTCGGACGGCGACAAGCTGGCTGGACGCCATGGAAACAAGGGCGTGATCGCGAAGATCCTGTCCGAGGAGGACATGCCGTTCCTCCCGGACGGAACCCCCGTGGACATTGTGCTCAATCCTCTGGGCGTGCCGTCCCGGATGAACCTGGGGCAGGTCCTGGAGGCCCACCTGGGGTGGGCGGCCAGGGTCGGTTTCAGGAATGGACAGAAGGCCGGCTCGGTCCCTGCCGATGGGTCGGGCCGGAACGGCTCCTTGGTCGCCGGCAAGCACTGGCCCAGTGAGTCGATGTTCGTGGCCTCGCCCGTGTTCGATGGGGCCCGTGAGGGCGACATCCTCGAGGCCCTGGACTCGGCGAACTCGGAGTGGGAAGGGTATTCGCTGGTGGACGAGGTCGGAAAGGCCATGCTGTACGACGGCCGGAGCGGGGAGCCCTTCGACGTGCCGGTGACAGTGGGCTACATCTACATCATGAAGCTGCTCCACCTGGTGGACGACAAGATCCACGCCAGGAGCACCGGCCCGTACTCGATGATCACCCAGCAGCCATTGGGCGGGAAGGCCCAGTTCGGTGGCCAGCGGTTCGGAGAGATGGAGGTGTGGGCCCTCGAGGCGTACGGCGCGGCCTACGCCTTGCAGGAATTGCTCACCATCAAGTCGGACGACGTGCTCGGCCGGGTCAAGGTGTACGAGGCGATCGTGAAGGGCGAGAACATCCCCGAGCCGGGGATCCCAGAGTCGTTCAAGGTCTTGATCAAGGAGATGCAGTCGCTGTGCCTGAACGTCGAGGTCCTGTCGGCGGAAGGCAAGGAGATCGAGATGCGGGAGACCGACGAGGACGTGTTCCGCGCGGCCGAAGAGCTCGGGATCGACCTTTCGCGGAGAGAGCCAGCCGGAGCGGATTTTGACTGAAGTACCTGCGAGTGGGAAGGGAGCGTGGGCCTGAGTGCTCGACGTGAACTACTTCGATGAACTGAGGATCGGGCTGGCCACGGCCGACCAGATCCGGGCATGGTCGAACGGCGAGGTCAAGAAGCCGGAGACCATCAACTACCGGACGCTCAAGCCGGAGAAGGACGGCCTGTTCTGCGAGCGGATCTTCGGGCCGACCCGGGACTGGGAGTGCCACTGCGGCAAGTACAAGAGGGTCCGGTTCAAGGGGATCATCTGCGAGCGGTGCGGGGTGGAGATCACCCGCTCCAAGGTGCGCCGGGATCGAATGGGTCACATCGAGCTCGCCGCCCCCGTGACGCACATCTGGTACTTCAAGGGCGTCCCCAGCCGCCTGGGCTACCTGCTCGATCTGGCTCCGAAGGACCTGGAGAAGGTCATCTACTTCGCCGCCTACATCGTGACCCGGGTCGACACCGAGCGCCGGCACAAGGACCTGCCCGAGATCGACAAGGACCTCGACGCCGAGAAGAGGCAGATCGAGACGCAGCGGGACCAGACGATCTCCAAGCGGCTGTCCGAGCTGGAGGACCGCATGCGCGACATGGAGGCCGAGGGGGCCAAGGGTGCCCAGCTCTCGGCGGCCAAGCGGGAGGCCCAGCGCGACGTCGAGAAGATCACCGAGGCGGCCCGCCAGGAAGCCCAGCACCTGGACGACGTCCTGTCGGCGTTCAAGAATCTGTCCGTCAAGCAGCTGGTGGCCGATGACGCGGTGTACCGGTCGCTCCGGGAGCGGTTCGGCGACTACTTCGAGGGCGGCATGGGTGCCGAGGCCATCAAGCGGCTCCTCATCGATCTCGACCTGGAGGCCGAGGCGGAGTCCCTGCACGAGCAGATCAAGACGGCAAAGGGAACCCGCCGGCAGAAAGCCATCAAGCGGCTCAAGGTGGTCTCCCACTTCACCAACACCAAGAACTCGCCGCTGGGGATGGTCCTGGACGCCGTTCCGGTCATCCCGCCGGACCTTCGCCCCATGGTCCAGCTGGACGGGGGCCGGTTCGCCACCAGCGACCTGAACGACCTGTACAGGCGGGTCATCAACCGGAACAACCGGCTGAAGCGGCTCCTGGACCTCCAGGCGCCCGAGATCATCGTGAACAACGAGAAGCGCATGCTGCAGGAGGCCGTCGACGCCCTGTTCGACAACGGCCGCCGGGGCCGTCCGGTCACCGGGCCAGGCAACCGGCCGCTGAAGTCGATCTCCGACATGCTCAAGGGCAAGCAGGGCCGGTTCCGCCAGAACCTGCTGGGCAAGCGTGTCGACTACTCGGGGCGGTCGGTCATCGTGGTCGGCCCACAGCTCCGGCTGCACCAGTGTGGGCTTCCCAAGCAGATGGCTCTGGAACTGTTCAAGCCGTTCGTCATGAAGCGGCTGGTCGACCTCAATCTGGCCCAGAACATCAAGAGCGCCAAGCGCATGGTCGAGAGGGCACGGCCGCAGGTCTGGGACGTGCTGGAGGAGGTCATCCAGGAGCACCCGGTCATGCTGAACCGCGCTCCAACCCTGCACCGCCTGGGCATCCAGGCCTTCGAGCCGGTCCTGGTGGAGGGCAAGGCCATCCAGATCCACCCGCTGGTATGCACGGCGTTCAACGCCGACTTCGACGGCGACCAGATGGCCGTGCACGTCCCGCTGTCGGCGGAGGCCCAGGCCGAGGCCAGGATCCTGATGCTGTCGACGAACAACATCCTTTCGCCGGCCCATGGGCGCCCCATCGCCGTTCCGACCCAGGACATGATCCTGGGCATCTACTACCTGACGATCGCCAACCCCAGGCCGGAGAAGGTCGAGCAGATCAGGCGGTTCGCGTCCGCGGACGAGGCTCTCATGGCGCTGGACTCGGGAACCGTCGACCTGCACGACCTCATCAAGGTTCGACTGGAGGGCAAGTCCTTTGCCCCGGAGATGCTCCCGGAGGGGTGGCAGGGCAACGGCCCTGGCCCGGTGGTCGAGACCACGGTGGGACGAGTGATCTTCAACGAGGCCTTCCCCGCGGACTTCGAGTTCCTCAACCACCACGTCCAGAAGGGTGACGTGGGAAACATCGTCGACCAGTGCGTCAGCGTGTACGACCGGGCCACCGTGGAGGGGATCCTGGACAACCTGAAGCACCTCGGTTTCCACTACTCCACCCGAGCCGGCGTCACCATCGGGCTGGACGACGTGGTCACCCCGAAGGAGAAGTCCAAGATCCTCGACTTCCACGAGAAGCGGGCCGAGAAGATCGAGCAGCAGTACCGGCGGGGCATCATCACCGACGAGGAGCGCCGCCAGGAGCTCATCCAGATCTGGACAGAGGCCACCGACGAGGTGAAGGACGCCATGGAAAACACCTTCACCGAGCGGAACCCGATCTACATGATGGCCTACTCGGGAGCCCGCGGGAACATCATGCAGATCCGCCAGATCGCGGGGATG
>WNGB01021833.1_pt1 | contig 10763 bp, 11 predicted proteins | sample 5400681 | NCBI WGS metagenome assembly WNGB01 (sample SAMN13153367, study PRJNA577476) | soil metagenome | isolation source: 115 cm soil or saprolite under grassland replicate 2 | place: USA:California | collected 2016-06-15 | reverse complement strand
GATGCCGCAAGGAGGTCAACGAGACCGGTCTCGTCTACATCGAGTATCGAAACGTGAAAGCGACGGCCGGAAGTGACAGGCTGTGAAGGAGCAAACACCCGAACGACGCGCGCAACGTCGGCAATACGGGGTCCTCGCTCGGGATGATTCCCATTGGACTCGAGCTCTTGAGCAGCTGCGGCCAGTCGGAGATTCTCGTGACCCTTCCAAAGCTCGACCAGCCGCCCGAAGCGTGGAGCGTCGGATAGAAACTCTTCGGAGATCTCAAGCAGGTCGTTCCCGGCCTTGTCCGCAGCTCTGCGGTTTCCCCGTTTTAGGAAGCCGACATGCTTAGCAGATGCGAGATAAAGCTTGCTGCGAGTGGGCACGGCGCTTCGTCGGGCGATGACGAACGACGTCTTTGCTACCGTACCACCGAGAGCGAACGTAGTCGATGGAAGTGACACCGCAGCCAGGAACTCGATGTGCGCACTCGTCTCCTCCTCGAAGGCGTCCACGGCGCGCCGAAAGCGCGTTGACTGCATTACACCATCTGGCAGGACGATGGCGAGCACACCGCCATTGATCAACAAGTCCAAGTTGCGAAAGAAGAACAGGACAGAGGGATCCGCGGAGGCTGCGGTGCCACGAAAGTCCAGTTCCTGGAGGACATTCGGGTTCATGGTCCGGGTGAGCGCCGGCGACCACGGGTACTTCCCGGATCCGAACGGCGGATTGGTGGCGAGCAAAGCGAATCGGCCCCGCAACGCGTCCACGTTGGAGTCCGTCAGCGAGTCGCCCACTGATTCGAAATGGCAGCCGTAACCCTCAAAGGCAAAGTTGATACGCGCGAAGTCGACTGCCAGGCTGGACTGATCAAATAGCCACGCGGCGGCCCCTAGCCGTTCGCGACTCACGCCGCGCCGCGCAAGCTCCCTTGCAAGGAGGTAGACGAATCGTCCTGTGCCACCACAAATGTCACCAAACAGAGCAGACGGATCACCGTCCTTGAGTTGAGCGAGGACTGACTCAGGCAACGCCTTGAGGGCCATCGCCACCATCGGCGTTGCCACCTCCTCTGGCGTGAGGAACGTGCCGAGGCCCTCACCGCTCTCCCACTTGCCACGGAGAAGCGTGTTGAAGGCCAGTCCAAGTGAATCCGTTCCTGCCGTGAGTCCACGAACCTCGTGGACGATCTGCAGCATGGCCGCCAGGTGCGGTCCACAGTCGGAGACCACCGTACCGAGCGAGAAATCGTCCGTTGGAGCTCCGGCACCGAGGTTTCTCCGCGCATTGTCATATGCCTGGAGCAGCTCGCTTGCCGTGCTGATCGGTTCAGCCTGCGAGGTGCTGGCCAGCAAGCATCGCGAGACAAAGAAGAGCGCCTTCGACATCGGTTTCAGGGAGGCCCGCGCGTAAGCGAGGTCCGCCAGCTGGAGCAAGAGGCGTTCTGCCCGGACCAGCGCCTCATGCTCGGGGCGGGTGTCGGCCTGCAGGACAGAGAACAGGTCATCCGCGGACGTAACTCCGTGCGCCACGAGATTCCTCACGTCAAAAAGGGTGTGTGAAATCTTGCTCCCAATATGGACGCTTGCCGAGCCAGCTGCATAACCATTTTCACGCTCGATTCAATCGCGCCGCAAATTCATCTGTCGGGGCGTCATTGGATGCGTGTGTATGGGTAGCCAGCGTCTCTCACATGCTGATCGAAATACAGACCCTTGGACGAAGCGGCGACTAGACCCTGGTACACGTTCTCCGGAACGTTCTCGTATTGGTAGACGGTGCCTGTTCTAAACTCTATTTCGAGCGTACAGCTTGATTCGTCGTAACCGATCGAAGCAATCGCGGATGAAGTCACGGCCTTGCGTTCCATTGGTCTCGCTCGCCCGACGAGTTCTCCGTGTTTCGACTGAAGTGTGAAAGGCATCCTAAGCGACTAACGATGAAAGACGGATGGTCATTGCTTGACGACTCACCCCGAAGTCTTTTGCAAGCTTGCTAACAAGCGCTTCAAAATGCTTTTCTTCCATTTCTTCATTAGCTGGGGAATGTTGGAAACCCTGACGTTCGATCGCCTTCATAATCATTGCGCGCGGCATTAGCAGCTCGGCCGCGAACTGATTGGCCTGGATTTCCTCTAAAACGCTGCCCTCCGAGGATCTCGCGTCCCGAAGCCTGAACTGCCTATCCGCATGCGGTGTCCGGTAGCCATGTAGAAGGAGATGCCCCAACTCGTGGGCGATCGTGAATCGCTGTCTGTTTGGGTGGTGCTGTGAGTTGACTAAAATGGCCCACTCGTTTTCTCCTAATGGTATCAGAGCGCCAGAGATATCATCCTCAAGGGCGCGCCTGACAACACTGGCATGCTTCGAGGCGATTCGAGCGACATTTATGGGCGTTCGTCGAACGCCGTGATCCTCGAGCACCTTTTCTGCGGCCTTCCAAGCCTGTGCAACTCCCCTCATGTCTGCTCTCAACCCTTTCGAGTTGTTCGCCGTTTCGTTGACTGGCCTGCTTCGAGTTCCCGCGCAACCTCCGCAACCTGGCGCGCAGCATCCGGAGGTAGCGGGTCGTCAGAAGCTGCGTGTACGACGATTCCTGGGCCGTCGGGATGCCGAACCGGGAGCAGCTTGTCGATGGAGACGCTGAGGATCTCAGCGGCGCGGTAGACTTGGTCAAGGAACAAACGCTGCTGCCCGCGCTCGATGTTACTGGCCGTCGTTCTGGAGACTCCCATGGCCTTCGCGAACGCGTCTTGGGCGACGCGCCGTTCGCGACGAACGGCTTTCAAGCGTTTGCCGACCTCACGCGCGACCCCGCGCGCCATTTCTGGCGTGCGCGAGGAGGCTCGAGACGCTGCCATAGCGGTTAACGTACTGACCCAAGGGTCAAAATGTCAAGTCAGACTTGAAGCTGTACAGGAACGCACCGGCAGTTGTCCCAGTTCGGCCTCCCCGTTATTGTTCGAAACCTCCAGTAAGCGCGCGATGCGTGGGGTGTGTGGTTCGTGGCTGGCATATGGGGACACGCGTTGAGCGCCGCTGCGCCTTGAACCCCAATTTCGTGATTTCGGCTCGAGGGCCCGCCCTCGCACCGTGAGGTCTTTTCCACTCGCGTGAGAGGAAAAACGCTATGCAGGGAATCACTGATGGAGACATTGCAGCCTTCCTCGATGATCACGTGAACCTCAAGCGCGAGGCAGTAGCCGCGTATCGCGAGCAAGTCCGTCATCTCCGCGAGCGGCTCGCTGGCTACGTCGCGGAGCACCCTGACTTCGTGCTCGTCAAGATGTTGCACTTCGGCTCATTGGCGAAGGGAACGGCGATCTCCACGCTGCGCGAGATGGACGTCGCCGTTTACCTGAAGCCGGACGGTCTTGATCGAAGTGATCTGAATTCCCTGCTGTCCACGATTCGTGACCTACTCATTCAGGTCTATCCGCAGATGGAGGCGTCGCAGTTTGTCATCGACCCGCCGGCGGTCACGATACTCTACCGTTCGTCCGGGCTCGCCGTCGACGTGGTGCCCGTGATCCCAAATGGGAAGCCGGATGACCGAGGTGACCTCCCGCTCGCGTATCCGCGGTGGATCGAAACGTCAATCCCCTTGCACCTCGAGTTTATCCGGAAGCGGTCGGAGCGGCATGCGCGCTTTCGCGAACTCATCCGCCTCACCAAGTGGTGGCGCGACGAGCACGAACTTCCGTTGCAGTCGTTCCTCATCGAGTTGATTTGGGCGCACTTGGTTGACAGCGGTATCCTCCCGGATGATCTGCAGGAGGCATTGCTCGCCTTTTTCTCGTACGTGGCGCGCACAAAGCTCGGGGAGCGCATCGTGTTCGGCGACAACTACCGGCCCTCGGAGGTCCCCGAGAGCAGCGACCCGGTACAGGCGATTGATCCGGTTACGCCGACGAACAACGTCGGCGCGGGCATGACCAGCGGGGACCGGGTTGTGGTGCTTGGGGCGGTCGAGGCAGCCCTCGATAGCGTCGCCGCTGGGTCGGCAGCGCGGTCGAAGAATCGCGGCGTTCCCTGCTACCAGCAGGTTTTCGGCTCCTCCTTCAACGCGTGAGCTTGACACGATGACAGGTCCTGGGACAGGCACTCTGACACGCACCGCGCCGATTACGATTGTGGATGTACGACACGTCCTGTGGAGGATTCAATCCGACCTCCGTGTACTTCGCGCGTACCACGGCATGATTACCGCAGAGGGCGAGGCTGCCATTTCCAGCGATCTGCAAGCTTTCGTCTATCGCAACTTCGTCGACCAGATCGAATTCCATTTCGTGGACCGGATCGCGGGCACGGCGTCTTACCGTGTGCGATACGCCTTCACGCGAGCATGGGCCGGCGCGCAGGACGACGACTCGGGCGGTCTCAGGTATCAGAACCTTTCGAATGCACGGTTCGCAGTGGTCGTGACGTATTCCGCGACGTGGCAGGCGCTGCCAACCGCTGAAAAAGCTGCCTTCAACTCGACTCTCCAGTGCGCTTGGGGTCCGGCTGCCGCCGTCAGCGATGGAGCCGGCTACTGGACGTCTGATCGGACATACGGCAGCGGTGGCCTCGGCGCCGCGCGATCAGTGTTCCGAGCTTACTGATGCGACTCCCCTTTCGGCGCGCAAAGGAGCCGAGCACGCGAGAACGGGCAAGGACCGAAGTCGTGGTGATCGGCGTGGACAACAAGCCGATCGGCGCGTGCACGCTCGATTTGGCCGTAATGCAGGCGGAAGCGGAGCTCGATGCAGCGGGGACAGGGGATCCGATTCGGCTCCTCGGAGATCGCCTGATCGAACACCTAGGCGAAGCGGGAGCACGCGTCGTCGGCTCGAGTCGCTATCAGCTTGACGCTGCGCTCTCGTCGGCGGCGGTGAAGGGAGTGTGGCCGTCGACCCTGACTGTCCGCGCAGAGGACGGCATTGGCCTCAACACACCGAGCAACAATCGGCCCAATCGCATGCGGCGACGCGAGGCACAGAAGGACGGCTCGAACAAAGGTGCGTCGGCTCCCGAGATGGGCCGTCGGGCCAACGCCTCGCCGGGGCACAGTTCCATGCCTGCGGCGCTGGCAGACGTCTTCGAGGAGCAGATCCGCTTCCCGTCAGATCGGGCTCGCGAGGTTTACGCCAGCCTCGTTGGCCTCGACGAGGTCAAAGTGCGTCTTGGCAAGGAAGCCTTACTCCTGACGGAGCCGAGGTGGCTGGACGAGTGGGCAAGGAAGCACTACAAGCGAGGCACTCCCCGCGCGCTGGACGCTGTTCGCCAAGGGGCACCTTTCCTCGTGTTCGCCGGTGATGTCGGCACCGGGAAGACCGCGTTGGCTGAGTCGTTTGGCGACGCCATCGCGCGCGAGCTCAAGCAACCCGTCACGCTCCTCCGAATGAGCATTCAAGCTCGCGGAAACGGCATTGTGGGCGATATGACCCAGCGGATCACCCATGCTTTTTGGGCTGCCGAGGCCTCGGCGAGAGCAAGCAACGAGGTCACGATTCTCCTTCTCGATGAGGCCGACGCGCTCGCTGAGAGCCGTGAAACTCAACAGATGCATCACGAGGACCGCGCCGGCGTGAACGCGCTCATTCAGGGAGTGGATCGCCTGCGCGGAAGCGGCACTCCGATCCTTGTCGTTTTCTGCACGAATCGACTGGGCAACATCGACCCCGCCATTCGGCGACGCGCGATGGACATCTTTGAGTTCCGTCGCCCCGACGACGCGCAGCGCCGAGCCCTTCTTGGTCGGCTGATTGGGGACCTGTCCCTGGCGGATTCGGAGATGCAGCGCCTTGTGGAGTTAACCGGGCCCCTCGACGGTCGCGCGTACGGCTTCACATACTCCGATATTTCGGACCGTCTGGTGCGAAACGCCGTGTTGGCTGCCGTCCCGACGCAGCCGCTGACGTTCGGCATTCTCGAGCAGGTCGCTCGCGCAATGACACCCACGCGACCGTTCGAGAATGAGCACTGAGCCTAGGATCCCCGCAAGGGGAAACGATATCGCGGTTCGCCAGAATGAGGCTCGGTTTCTCGAGCTCCAGGCCGCGAAGAATTGGCTGTACGATAGGGCACGCTCGGTCTCACGCGCTCAGGTGTGGTTTACCGTCATCGGTCCCTTGGTTCTCGCAACGGCCAAGGTGATCGATCCCGCCTTTAGCCCTTGGGCGGCGGTCTATTCAGTTCTCGCGTTGGTGCTAGAGCCTGAGCTCGACGATCATCAGGAACGGCTGCGATCTCGTTCGGCTCTGGTACAGGAGCGATTCGACAGGGAACTGTTTGGACTACAGTGGCCCACGGGCGCGATCGGACCCCAGCCATCTGATGAGGATGTGAAGCGATGGGGCCGGCGATACGGCGCTCGTATGTCGGAATGGAAGGACTGGTATCCGCCCCGAGTAAGTGAACTACCGCTCGCAATTGCAAGAGTCGCTTGCCAGCGCACCAACGCATTCTGGGACAGCACCCTCCGAGAGCAATATGCATCTGGACTGTTGTGGTCAGGCCTTGGGATCATGGGCGCAGTGCTTATCGCCGGCATCGCACGCCACGAGACCGTTTTTCAGTTGGTAACGCTCGCGGTGTTCCTCGCTCCCGTGTTTCGCTGGATTCAGCGGACCGCTCGACGCCAGCGGTCAAGCGCAGCGACCCGCAAACGCCTGTTCGACTGGACAGCGCGGTTGTGCGACGACTGGCGTTCTCGTAAGGTCACGGACGGAGCACTAGAGCGGCAAGCCGCGGAGATCCAGCGTGAGACGTTCGAACAGCGCAGGACGAGTCCTATGATTCCTCGCTGGCTCTACCTTCGATCTCGCGAAGAGAACGAAGAATCGGTACGTGCGGCGATCGCGTCCCTATGCACGAGGGACAGTTCCAGGAGAGACGCTTGAGCATCACCAGTGTCCTCCCTCGTACGAGCCAGGCGATTGCAAGCCGATTCTCAGTTCTCATCGGTCGCATTCAGCCAACAGAGTCCGCCGTCGATCGTGCAGGACGAAGAGCTGCTCTGATCGAACGTCGCCTGGAGAAGGCCTTCAGCGTGCGACGCTTCCTACGAGTCGGGAGCTTCTGGAAGCGAACCGCGATTCGCGATTACAGTGATCTGGACCTATTCGTGGTTGTCAGCCGTGACGACGTGCGATGGGGAGGCGGGTACGTCGCCTCGACAACGCTCCTAGGACGAGTTCGCGACGAACTGCAGGGTCGTTTTCCCGCGACCTCAGGCATTCGACGAGACGGACAGGCCGTGTCCGTGGCGTTCAATGGTGGTGGACCAGGCGTAGACGTCGTCCCGGCCTTCTTTGACGCTCCGATCGCAGGTGGCTACCCGGCGTATCTCATCCCCGATGGGAGTGGTGGATGGCTTCGAACGTCTCCTGATGTCCAGAAGCGCTACTTCGACGACGAGGATACGCGCTGTGGTGGCAAGCTCCGGCGTACTGTTCAGCTTGTGAAGTGGTGGGCCCAGGCACGAGCGCACTCGATTCCTCTACTGTCGCATCACCTGGAGGTGGTGATGGCGTCGGTCGGCCCTGCTCGCGTTGTGGATAGCTACTCAACAATCGTTGATGCAGCGTTCGATGTTCTCCTGCGGCGCCGTGGCGCAGCGTTCAACGACCCTCTGGGCCTGTCGGGTCGAATACTCGCCGTCAGAACCGAGCCACAGCGTGAGGAACTGGTTCGCGCAACTGAGCATGCAGCGTATCATGCGAGGGCAGCTGTCGCCGCAGAGGATCGCGGCCATTTATCCGAGGGGATCCGCCAGTGGCGACTCGTGTTCGAGGGTTTTCCTCCCTAAGACCGCAGGCTCAAGGAGGGAACAAGTGGGGTGCTGTTTCTGGTGCCGTTTCTCCCGTCACTCCCCGACATTTCAGTCAACGGCACCCGGCACCGACGCTCGGAAGCCATTGAAAGGCCGACAACTTGTCGTTTAAGGTGAATCCCCTCGCCGCATGGGGTTCAGGGGGTCGCGGGATCACATCCCGGCCCGGGCGACCGCGCCGCCGGTGTGCTAAATCGGTCCGTCGGCGTGGTGCATGATGATTGCGACCGCGCCCCCCTCGCGGGGGTCGACGCTGGCCGTGGATCGCTGGATGCCCAGGGGACGCATCCACACGGCGAGGCTCGCAGGATCCAGCCAGGCGTCAGCGCCTAGGCGGTCACGAACGAGGCGAGGGGCATTCGCAGGCTCACTGGATCGGGATAACGTTTGAGATACCCCGCCCGGAGAATGAACTGGACATCCCCGGAGACCCCAAGGTCTCGCCCAACCTGGTCCCGCAGGGGAGCTTCCTCCAGCAGCTGCGTCATGGGGTGAATCGCGATCATGCGCTCCCGAACGCCAAGCAACAGGCGCTCGAAGGCGCGGCCCGTCTCGATGAGCGTGGGGATCGCGGAGTCCGGGCTGGTGAGCACCAGCCAAGCGCCGTAGCTCCGCACCTGTTCACGAACGGCATCGACGCTCCGGTCGCGGAAGCTCCTCTTCATCGCCGACTCTCGGCTCATGAAGTGACGGACGATCCATCCGCTGAACCCCGTGATCTCCATGGATTCCGGGGTCAGTCCGTTTCGATGGCGGCGGCCGTCCTCGTCGCTCCAACGAATCCAGTGAGCGAGTTCCTCTTGCGCGTCATCGCGATAGGCCTGAAGACGATTCGCCTCGATCGTGCCCTCCTCGAGGTATCTCGCCTCGCGTGAACCGCGGTGGAAGAAGGCAAAGCGATCGCCGAAGGGGAGCGCGAGCGCCTTCAGATCATCGGCGGTCAGCTCGTGCGGAAGGTGGTGGCGGCGCACGGTGCGGCGCTTGCGGATGTTCTCGAGCGGAAAGGAGATGGCCTGCGCCTTCGTGAGCCGTATGTCGAGCACGTCGTGATCGGCCCGACGTGACGCAAGCACGTCGTACCGCGCGTCGTAGCCGTGATGCCGGGCGGCGACGATCAGGTTCTCCAGGAAGGCGCCCAGAGAGAGGTACATCTCCCGGTTCTGCGGATCGACCGCCGGGAGCCAGCGCGCCGGCTCGGTGCCGACAACGAGTCGACCGGGCGCCAGCAGCCGGACCGTCCACGGTTGGGCGTTGTGACCGCTTGGCGCCAGGGTCGCGTGGTAGAGGACGTCAGCCAGTTGCGAGTCGAGTGCCAAGCCCGGCGTCGCCGCGGCGCCATCTCGAGGAACATCCGCCCGCACCAGCCCCCGACAAGCACTCATCAACGGGACCGCGACGCCGGTCAGGAGGGCGGCCCCGATCATCTTCACGGTTTCTCGGCGATCCACGTTCATGTGTGGCTCCCGCTCAGTAATGCCAGCCGAGCTTCAGTGACGCCTCTGGCGTGAATCGCTTCGGGTTGTAGGAGGCTCCACCAACCGAAACGTCCGTGTGGCCCGCCACGATCAGGTGGGCGGCAGCCCAAGGGTTCAGGTAGAAGTTGCCCGCGAACTTCCATATGTACCCCGCGCCTAGAGTGGCAACGGTGTTGTCCCACCCCGCGGTGGCGCCATTGATCTCGTTGTCGATCGTGTTCCTCCAGTACTCGATTCCCGCGCCGACCCAGAGGCCGCGGAAACCGTCGCGCGGGATGTAGTCGGCGATCACCGCGTACACATCCAGGTCCGCGTTCTCGAACCCGTCCTCGACGAGGAAATTCGGGAGGGTCGTCTTGGTGACGATCCCGCGCAAACGCACCCGCTTGTTCCCGAGCCACGCAGAGCCGTAATAACCGCCGCTGATGAAGGGCAGGGCGTCCACCTCGAGTCCGACGGTGCTGGTACGGACGCGGTTGGATGGTTTCGAGAGGACTGTTTCTTGGGCCAGAGCAGCTCGTGGTGCCATAGCCAGCAACAGAGTCGCGAATGTCGACGGGCGCATGCCGGATCCCAGGTGGAGACCGGGGGGAGTATAGCCGGGGGCGGCGAACCGCCCGTGAACGGGGAATGAAGCCTCCTGCTAGACAGGCCCGGAACTCGCGGTCGAAGAGCACGACCGCAGCGGCTACCAAACAGTACGCCGCGGTCATCTGGTCGAAACCGGCCCCGAAGAGTCCGGGCAGATCGTTGGTCGAAAGGTGGAGGAGGATCGCGATCAGCAAGCTGCCGCCGGTCCGGAACATCAGCCACGCGGTCAGCACCGAGAGCACGATGGTGCCGGCGATGTAAATGCCAAGATGCAGCTGTGCTTGCGGCAGACCGGGGATCCGGAAGGCGGGGTAGTTAACGAGTCGCATGGGGTTCAGGGGGTCGCGGGTTGAGCGTCGGCCGCTTCGCGGCGTCCGCTCCGTTCGCCAGGCTTCGCCTGGCGCCGACCGCTGACGCGGCCGGACGCGTCAAATCCCGCCCGTCCCGATTTGGTTGAAGGTCGAGCTCAGCTCCCCGTGCGGCCCGCCGACCGCCCGCCGATCCCCGCCCACTCGAGCACCGACTCGAGCGGACACACGCGGGTGAAGCTCGACTGGAACAGGTTCAGCCCCACGAACGCGGTGAACCAGAGCCAGTAAGGACTCACCCAATGGGCCAGGGCCAGCGACACGAGAATGAACGCTCCGGCAATACGCCGGATCAGGTATTCGCGGTTCACAACAGCTCCTCCGAATTGAAGGCGTAGACTTTGAGTCCTTCCGCGGGCCCGCGACTGTCGCGCAGCTCGCGCAGGGCCTGTACCAGTCCCTCACCCTCCGCACGCGCCGCCACGGTGAAGTACAGCGTGGTCGAGCCGGGATACGCCCGGGTGCCGAGCTTGCGGCCGGTCCGGCCCTTGCCGAGCACGTTGGGGATCTCGGTGTAGCCGGGCAGGCC
>WNGB01013998.1_pt1 | contig 10763 bp, 8 predicted proteins | sample 5400681 | NCBI WGS metagenome assembly WNGB01 (sample SAMN13153367, study PRJNA577476) | soil metagenome | isolation source: 115 cm soil or saprolite under grassland replicate 2 | place: USA:California | collected 2016-06-15 | reverse complement strand
GGTCGGCAAAACGCTCGGCGACGTCGTGCTCGGGCTCGGCGGTAAGATCGCAACCTCGGGGACGACGGCCAATACCCCCCACGTGACGATTGGCCGCGGCGCGCGCGCGGGCGACTTTCACCTGCGCACGATGTTCGCCGGCTGGCGCGGCGGCGTCGTTCCGGTGGACTCCGACCTGGACCTTGCCGGGTCGCGTGCGATGCCGCTCGCCGCGATGCTCGCTGCGGCGCTGGCAGTTAACGAAGCCTTCCTTCATGTGCGAGGCGAAACACTAGTCGCAGGGCGTCGCGCCGTCGGCTTGTCGCTGTGGCAACCGCAGGCCGAGTGCGACTGGCTGCAAGACCCCATCGACGAGCCCGAGCTGCAGCTCCTGCCTTCGCGCCTTTGGCTGCTCGGGCTCGGGCATCTGGGCCAAGCCTACCTCTGGGCGCTGGGGTCGTTGCCTTACGAAGAGCCGCGCGCACTCGAGCTCGTTCTGCAGGATGTCGACGTGATTACCGCGTCGACGGAGAGTACGTCCGTCCTCAGCCACGCCGCTCTGATAGGGCAGAAAAAAACGCGTGCGATGGCGCAATGGGCTGAGGCTCGAGGCTTCTCCACGCAAATCCATGAGCGCATATTCGGCGCGGAATTCCGCCGCAGGGACGACGAGCCTGCCGTGGCGCTCTGCGGGTTCGACAACGCACTGGGCCGCCGGGCGCTGGACGCGGCAGGCTTCGGTTTGGTCGTGGAGACCGGCCTCGGCCGGGGGTATCGGGACTTCCGCACCATCCGGCTCCACACCCTGCCCGCGTCGCGCACGGCCGCGGAAATCTGGCGTGACTCTCGCGCTGTCGAGGAATCGATCAGCGGCGCCGCCTATCTAGACCTCCTTAAGCGCGGTACCCTGGATCAATGCGGGGTCACGCTGCTCGCAGGAAAGGCCGTCGGCGCTCCTTTCGTCGGGGCGGTCGCCGCGACGCTTGCCGTCTCCGAGATTCTGCGCCTGCTGCACGGCGGAGAACTCACACAGCTCGTCGACCTCGACCTTCTGAGTCTGGAGCACCGCGTGGTCGTGCCGCAGCGCCGGGACTTTTCCGCGTTCAATCCAGGGTACACCACCGCCCTATGCTCCCCATTGTAGTATCTGGGTGCGCCCGGACACTCCCGGGCGCGCACCCCGATCTCAGTAAGAGCCGGGGCACCCAGACCAACGCAAAATTCAAGGGGACAAGGTGGAATCTGGCAAGAAAAAAACTTCCGTCTATCGAGGACAGCGGGTCATCAAGGGATACAGGAGAGTGGAAGCGATGCTCAGCCCGGAAGCCTCGCGGGCGCTCAAGAGGCTGACCGAAGATGGCGTGCCGGTGACGAAGGCCATCATGAAGGCAATCATCGACGCAGCTAAACGGAAATAAGAGCGTGCGCGCGGCATTCTTCAAAACCGGACGCGAAAACTTTTTCCACCCCATCACAGGGCCGTGGCGGGAGGTGATCGTCCAGCTCGTCATCGTGATATACGACTCGTTTCTCGGCGGCGGCAGAAGGAGCGCGCACTACATCGACCGCGCCGACCTGAAGGACATGGCGGTCGACGCGATCCAGGACTATCCGGTCGTATCGGCGGAGTTCGATGAGGTAGATCGAGCCCTGTCGCTCAAGGACGAGGCCACGAAGGCGAGCGAGATCGTCCGCCGGCTGCAGCAGTTTGGCTGGATCGAGACCTTCGAGGATCCGGGCACGCGGCGCGAGGTGTACCGCTTCACGCGCCTTGGCAAGAACGCCGCGCAATGGCTCACCGAGCAGGACTCGCCTGCGCTTCGCATGACGCAGCGCAACGTGCGCAATACCAAGCACAGCCTGCGCGCTTACAAGGACAACGGCGACGCATACGACCTTTTCATGGCGTTCGATCACTCGCAGCGCATCACGCACGACCTCGCCGACGACGTTGCTGAGATTCACGAACGGCGCCGCGCGATCATCGCGGAGTCGATCCACGAAATCGCCCTCCTCGACTACGTGCAGTACATGAACGGTAAGTTCGCCCCGGTGACTGCAGTCAAGCTGCGGGCCGACAGCGTCTATCGGCATGAGCAGGAGGTCCGCGAGATCGTATCCGCGATCAAACAGCTTGACCGGGAGAAGCTGAACCAGCTCGAACAGGGCGCGCGCGTGTTTCGCTCGGAGTCGGGCTATGAAGGCTCGATCGTGTTGAAAACGCTTAACGAGATCGAGGCCAATCTGAGCGACGCGATGGACAACAAGATGCACGAACTCGCCGCCGCCGTGTCTGAGTACACCGACCGGACGAGCTTCCTTGCCTTGCAGGCTTCGGTGATCGCGAGTACCGGCTCCGCTAGCGCGCTGAATCGAACCCTCGACGCCGTCGGTGCCCTCGAGGGCGAGGCGCAAGACGCAGCGCTCGGGGCCATGACGGCAAGACTTTCGCCTTTCCGGATCGCGCTGGTGGACGAATCCATCGTGCGCCTGCGCAAAGGCTCGCCGAGGGCGAAGATCCAGACGGTGCAAGAGGTCCGGCTCCCCACGCGGCAAGAGCGCCTATCCGCATTCGTGCAGAAGGCCGAGGAGAGGGCCTTCTCGATTTCGGTGAAGGACATCCGCGAGCGGCTCGAGTCGGCTGTGCACGCATCGCTCCGCAGCGAGGTGCTCCTCTCGGAAATCGAAGTAAACACCTACGACGATCTGCTGCTCCTCACGCACGCCGTCGAGGCAGCGGCGAATCCGGAATTCGGCGCTCAGAAACTTACTGTTGCGCCGCTTGACGGAGTGCGGCGGTCGAACGCCTACGTCGAATTCGACGAGATGGCGATCCAGCCGCGGTCGGCGAAGCCGAGCGCGACGACTCATCGGAAGGGAGACAAACGTGGCTGAATTCACCCAAGCCTTCAACCGCCTGGTCGAGGAAGAGCGCCCGGGCGCAGCGCGCTTTCGTGACGTGGTGTCGCGGCTGTGCTCACATGGCGTCCTCGTCCACGGGGACAGCGTCCTAGAGACCGAGCTCTACGAGGCCGCGGTCCAGCTCGAGGAAGAAGTCCGCGACTACGTCTCCCTACTCGGCTGCCTACTACACCACAATCCGCAGCTCCGCTACTTCCGACTCTTTCCGCCGGCTGCCCGCTCCCCGATCGTCGCCAATAAGGAGGGTTCGCGCGAGGACGAATCGGAATCTGCGTGCACTCTCATGCGCCAGCGCGGCAACCCTCATGTGTCCGGGACACTCCTCGCCCTTCGCACCGTTTATCAGCAAAAGATCACCTGCGGCGCCGACTTTGCCGCCGCGCCCGGAGAGATCTCGGCTTCTATCGAGGAGGTCTACGTCACCATGAAAACGCGGTTGCACCGCGACCCGGCGCCCACTCAGGCGGAAAGGAAAGGCGCGTTGCGCGAGCTGGATGAGACTTGGCGTGTCATACGCATCCCGGTGGACGCCGACACCGACGACCGGCAGACCCGGATCGTCATCCGCCCCATGATCGCCGACCTAGTCGGCGAGTCGGCGGCGCTGCGCGCCGAGGAAGACGCCCGCGAGTTGAGCGCGGAAGGCGCAGGCAAGGAGACCGCGTCATGAAGCTGCGCGAGCTGATTCTTGTCAACTGGGGAACCATCCCGGACGGTACCTACCGCTTCCTCGGCACGAGCTGCCTCGTCGGGGAAACCGGCGCCGGCAAAACCTCGATCCTAGACGCCATGATCGCGGTCATGACCGGCGGCTCGTCGCGCCTGGGGAAGCTGAACAGCGCGAGCGACGACGGCAAGGGCTCCAGGAAGAGAGACGCCGTCTACCGCACGATCGAGAGCTACCTCCTCGGCGGAAGCAACACCCTCTTCGCGCGGCCAAGCGCTTACGGCTACGTGGCCATGGTATTCGAGCCGCACGACGACGAGCGTTTGCTCGCACACCCGGTGAGCGCGATCCTGGCAGGCTCCGCGGTCAAGAAGGAGACCATGCTCGGCGCCGGCGAGAAGCGCTCGTTCGCCGAGCTGGGCGACGTGTTCTACCTGACACTGGAGGGGGCGGCGGCGTCCATCGACGACTTCGCACCCAAGCGCGGCGACGGCAAGCGCGAGTGCGTGGCGGTCGAGGAGATCGGCAAGCACCTGAAGGACCGCTATCAGGACCGCAAGGCCGGGGTCTCGGTCACGGTGCATCGCAAGGATCAGCACGCCGACTACTTGCGGCGGCTCTATGGCCTCCTGGAGGGACGCCAGGAAGCGAGCCTCGAGCGAGCGCGCGCCCAGGCCGAGATCTGGAGCAAGTTCGTGTCACAGGAGCACATCGACGACATCAGCGCTTTCGTTCGGCAGTTCGTTCTGCCGGCACCGAGCGACTTCGACGAGCTCGACAAGATCAGCATCGCAGTGCGCGCCTCCAAGCGAATGAAGGAACAGTCAAAGCTGGTCGTGGAGCGCATCGAGTGCTTGAAGACAGCGCGCGCCGACGGCGAGGCGTTCGGGCAGAAAGCGCTCACGGCGAAGGCCCACGAGTGCGCGGTCGGGCGCAAAGGCTACAACGACGCGAACGAAGCTTCGCGCAGGGCGCAACTCTCCGTGCGCGAAGCGGAGCGCAATCGCGGGGAAGCCCAGGCCCGGGCGGCCCGCATCTCCAAGGAGCTCGAACTGCTGCGCGAGCAGCAGACGGGCATCGAAGCTCGATTGAGAGGCATCGCTTCCTATACCAAGAGCGAGGACCTTACCGCCCGGATCGGTCAGTCGGAGCTCGAACGCGCCTCGCTCGCTGAGCGCATTCGAGAGCGCGGCAGGCGCATCGGCGCCTTGGCCAAGTTGTGCCCGATGCTCGAAGATCTCGGCAGCAAGGCGGCGACGCACGCCGGCCTTGTCGGCCTCCTTGCAGCGGCCTCCGGGTCAAACCTTCCGACGGCGCAGGAACTCCTGACGCTTGCAAAGGCGGCGGAAGGCATCGGCGGCGATGCTCCGAAGCCCGCGGCACTCAAGTCGCTGGCCGAGCGCGCCCGCGATACGGAGGAGAGGCTCGCGGCCATGGTGGATCAGCTCTGCGGCGAAGGACACCCGCTGCGCTCGGAAGCGTCGGCGGCGATTGCCGTTGTCAACGGCGCCCTCAATGCGGTCAGGACGAAAATCCAGGAAAAAGACGACGACGTCAGCAGGATCGAGCACAAGAACTCGATCCGCTACCCGAGGCTGACGCAGGAAACCGTGGATTACCTTGCGCAGGTCCTGCCGGAAGCGGAGCCGATGGTGCTTTGCGACCTCGTGATCGAAGTGCGCACGGAAGCGTGGCAGGCGGCCATTGAGGGATACATCGGCGACGCCCGTTTCGGCGTGCTCGTGAAGCCCGAATACGAGGCAAAGGCGAACCTACTGCTCGAGGCTGGGATCTCCGCCGGGCGCCGGGGCGGCGCCCTTATCCAGGGCGGACTCGCCCTCAAGGATTCGCGCGAAGCGGCCACCCTGCCTGCCGATTCGATCATCCACGAGCTCAAGGTCGAGAACCCCTATGCGCGCGCCTACCTCGAACGGCAGTTCGGAAATGTCCTGAAGGTCAGGAGCGCGGAGGACCTGCCCAAAGTGCGCCGCGGCGTTACGATGGCCGGCCGCGGCTCGGGCGGCTACCGTACCTTCGACTGTGCATCTGGTAAAGGCGATCTGACCTTCGGCAAGAGGGCGAGAGAGGCACGCCGGCTGGCCCGAATGGAGGAGATCGAGGCGCTCAAGAAGGAGCAGCGCACCCTGAACGACGAACTTGCGAGCATCGTGCGCCTGGCGGATTTGGAGAAAGCGCTCGAGGCCCTGTGCGCTCCGTCGGCGGTCGCGCTGTGCGACGAGTACCGGCACCTGCACGGCCAGGAAGAGGAGCTGACCAAGCAACTTCAGCTCATCGACACGAGCGATGCGGACAAGCTGAAGGGGCAGAAAGCGCAGTTAAAGACGAGCATCGCGGAGCTGGACAACCAGCGCCAGAGGCTTGATCAGGCCATCGGCGGGTTCAAGACGACAATCACATCTCAAAGCAATATCCGAGCGCAGCAGGACGGCCTGGCGACGAAGTGCGAGAACGAGCGCTTGGACGCCGTACGGGATCTGAACGCGCTCGCGGCACAGGCGCCGTGGGTGGACGCGGAGATGCTGCTCGCGCAGGCCGATGCAATCGCCTACGATCCCGCCTACTCGCTCGAGGATGTCAGAGAACAACGCAACGACGCGATATCGAAGCTCGGCGAGATGCGCACAAAGTTCGCCAACTCGATCGGCAAATACAACGCTTCGGCAGCCCAAGACGAAGCGATTCCTTCGGACAAGGTGTTCGCTTACGAGGCTGCGTCGGCCAATCTTTTCAGCGAGGTCTCGAAGCTCGTCAGCCACATCACGGAGCTTGGGGTGCGCCTGCAAAGCAGCCAGCTTGCCAAGCTTCAGGTCGAGATCGACCGCATCTCAGACGAGATCCGCGGCGCCTTCTCCACGCACTTCTGCAACCGGCTCCTGAAGGAAATCGAGCGCGGCGAAGAGATCGTCAGGAAGCTCAACGGCGAGCTCTCGCACCACCCGTTCGGCCGCGACAGCTTCCGTTTCCGCGGCGAGTGGGCGAGCGAGTCCTTCAGAACGCGGCACGCGTTCTTCGAAAGGGTGCGCGAGAAAAGCGCGGACGAGAGCTTTAACATGTTCGCGGAGCGCGCGCTGGACAAGCAGGACGAAGCCGCCCGGGACGAGATCCTCGGACTGTTCCTCGCTGCAGCGGACGAAGGCGGCAAGGCTGCGCTCATGCTGATCGCCGACTACCGGCAATACCGGCGCTACGACCTGCGCAAGGTGACTGAAGTCGCCGGCAAGGAGCACGAGGCGTCGATCTCGCTGCAGATGACAGACTCGGGCGGAGAAAAGGAGACTGGGCTTTTCATCGCCCGGGTCGCCACCTTGACCGGCGGGCTTGGCCTGCGCGAAGCCGGGCCACACCTGAAGACGGTGGTCATCGACGAGCTGTTCAAGAAGACCGACGAAGCGCGCATCCGCTCGGCCATCCAGTACCTTTCCGGCACACTTGGGCTACACGTCATTTTCGCGATGCCGACGCGCTCGATCGGCCCATTCAAGGATCTCATCGATTCGGAGTACGCGATCACGCGGATGAAGACCGACACCACCGTCGGCGACATCGACCACATCGTGATCATGGAACCCCACATTTACAACAAGGAAGGGGTTGTGAGGCTGAAGGAAGCGAAGCGCGCCGAAGTGCGCAGCGAGGCCGAGGCCGAGTTCGCACGGAGGGAACAGGAGGAAACGGCAGCATGAGGCTGGAGTCGGCCCTCGAGAATCCCGGCGCGAAACGGGTGCTGCTGACCCTTCTACAGCGCCAGTATGGATTGACTGACCGCTCGCGGCCTCCGATGCTGAAGCTGGACGGCAAGCGCATGCCGGAGTTCGGGCCGAGCCGGCGGGCGGGCGAGGCTGATGAAGCTTGGGAAGCGCTCAAGGCGATTGAGGCGGAGGGGCTGGTCCGCATCGACCCCCTGGCCGAGAAGCACGGGTACGCCCTCTATGAGCTTGGCCCCGTCGTGCGTCTTGTCGTCGATCAGGCGCCGCGCGCCTGCGAGCTTGTCGGCTTTGTCGTAGAGAGGGATCCATGGGCAAAGGAATGGGCGCAAGCCTGCCTAGCAGCAGATTGGCTGCCGGGGGAGGTACGCGAGCAACTTGCTGAGAGGCCACACCGCGTCGGGGAGCGGCCTCCGACAGTCGTCCTCGCTCATTGGCGAGGGCTGCTCGATGGGCGGCTAGAAGCCCTTTACGTCCGGGAAGCCGCCGCGGCGATCTTCTGGGGACTTTCCAAGGCCCTCGATGAGCGGCTCGACTTGGTTAACCTCCTCCGCCACTCGGCCGGCCTGACGCCGTTTCTGGAGAGCCCGATCCAGGTCAGCATCCACGTGATCGACGGCCGCTTGAGCGCGGGAGTGCTGTTCATAGAAAACCAGACGGCATTCGAGTCCGCTAAGCGTGGCCGCATCCCGGCTGCAAAGGGGCTGGACCTCGTGTTTAGCGCTGGCTTCAAGGCGAGCGCGAGCCGGCTTCGCGACGAGCGCACAACCTCGCTGTACCCCTCGGATTCGAGCGACCGCAACGAGCTCGAGCGCTTCAGGGCTTGGCTCTATACCGCACAGCAGGACGTTCCGACCTATTTCTGGGGAGATCTGGACTACGCCGCGCTCTGGATCCTGAAGGGCCTGCGTTCGGTATTTCCCGGTATGACGGCGTGGCGCCCGGGATACGAGTTCCTGGTCGACCAGGTCAGGTGCGGCAACGGGCACCTTCCTGCCGAGGATCTTCACAAGGGTGATCAGCGGCCTCTCGACGCGACGGGATGCGCCTACGCTGACCAAGTCTTGCTGCCCGCAATCTTCGAAACCGGCTTGTTCTGCGACCAGGAAGGTGCGGTCTCGTCCGGCCGCGACAGGCAACAGCCGGCGCTTCCCCACAGCCGGTGAATCGCCTGCCCGATCTTTTCGGCTCGGGCGTTCCTGAGTCACGCAGGCATTCGGCCTTCCTCGCACTGCGCGATTCACAGTACCACGATAGCGCGAGATCGCTCATGAACCAGCTTTACCAGCGCATGGGCGACCCGAATGGCAACTTCCGGTACGACTTCCAAACCGACGGCTTTCACTCCCGTGTGTTCGAGCTCGCCTGCTATGCGTATTTGGAAGAGGGAGGATTTACTGTCGATCGCTCCTTTCCAGCGCCCGATTTCATAGCTGCGCGAAATGGCCTCAACGTCGCCTTCGAAGCGGCCACTGCCAATCCTCCTTCAGGTCGCAGCACCGATATTTCATTGAGCGCGATGCAGCAGTTGTCAGATGAGGAGGTTTTTGAAAAGTCGACCCGGGAATTTCCAAAGCGAATGGCCTCGATCCTCAGGAGGAAACTCAAGCGTCGGTACGAAAAGCTTCCTCACTGCGCCGGCAGGCCCCTTGTCTTGATGGTGGCACCGCTTTTCGAACCGGGCGCCGTCTTCTACACGGATGACGGGCTGGTTGACTGTCTGTACGGCACCGCTGGCACCGCATTCCGGCCAGCCGAAGCGTCGGCGTTCTTCCGCCAGGACGAGGTCGGCGCGATCAGCGCGGTGCTCTACTGCAATCCCTTTACGGTGCCGCGCTTTTTCCGGTTGGCCGGAAAGCTCGCGCCCGGACTCACAGCGATCCGCAGAGGCACGTGCTACCTGACCGACAAGGCAGGCGAAATGCGGCTGGCGGATTTCGAGTACCGAGTCGGAGACACGCAGGTGCCAGCCGAAGCGTGGTCGCAAGGCATAACCTTGTTCCTCAACCCGAACGCCGAGATTCAATTGTCCGCCGATGATTTGCCCTGCACGAGTGTTTTTTCAGAGCAAGACGGCTGCTTGTCACGCCGGGTACGCGGATTTCATCCGGTCGTCTCTTTCATGCTCGTCCACGTTCCGGACGGCGCGGCGGACGCTCCGTGACAGACATCATCGATCCTTATCTCTTCGAAACACTCTACACGGCAATACTGATATGGCTGGGCGTTTGGCGTCTTCGTGACCATCAACAGCTTTCGTGCTATGACGTAGCTTTCGTTGATTGATTACACAGGTATCACTTGATTGTACGGCAGCCCGAGGATGTGCTCTTGGCCACTGACTTCTCGGTGGCAGATTATCGCGCAGCAGTAGCTGACAGGAACGGCGCCCGACTCGTGACGTTTCTGAATCAGCGTTTCACGGAGCGCTATTTGAAACCGGCCTTTCCGGAAAGCGGACGCAACGGCTTCACCATCATAGCTGTCTGTTGCCTGATGATCGAATCGCTCGAAGTATTTCGTAACGGCCCACGTGCAATGAAGCAGAAGAAGGGCCATGAAGCATTCGAAGGCTTCTTCGCTCACTATAGCGGCTTCGAAACACTTGTTTCCCTAGCGGGTGATTTCTATGGTCACGTCCGGTGCGGAATACTCCACAAGGCGCAAACCACAGGAAGCTGGCGAATCAGGCGAGACAGGTCACCCCTATTCGACCCCACCACGCTGACAATCGAGGCCGAGCGGTTCCACTCTGCAGTGTCAGCAGCGTTGATCCGTTATTGCCAAGACTTGACGGTGGCTTCCTGGGACGCTCCCCTCTGGGTGAATTTCAGGGAGACAATGGATTCGATGTGCAGCACTTCGGGAGTAAGGGCCTGACCGCTACCTAGCGGCGCTGGAGGTCTTAGAGCTGTGCTCGAGGACGGCCAGGGTGCCAGCGGGGCCTTTGGGGCGTTTCAGGGACATGGGCCGATGATCGCTTGCGTTGTGCGGCGTTTACTCCGCGTGAACCCGCACTCGCGGCTCCGCCTTCAGCCAGGTCGTGCGTTTCGCGACGCGCAGGTCGTAGTCCACCTGGAGATTGAGCCACAGCTCCGGCGATACCCCGAAATACTTGCCAACGCGCAGCGCGGTGTCGGCGGTGATCCAACGCTTGCCGTTCACGATGACGCTGACGCGGTTGGGCGGCACGGCGATCTCGCGCGCGAGCGCGTTGATGCTCACCTCCATGGGCTTCATGAACTCCTCGTAGAGGATTTCACCGGGGTGGATCGGTTCGAGTAGTTTAGCGGCCATGTTGTCTCCCAGTATTATGCCGCACGTAAATACGTCAAGCGGCCTTTCCTGCCGTGGATGATCGCTGGAGAGACGAGGAGGCTTGATAGAATCCCGCCACCCAGCCCGCCAAGCTCCAATGGACCGCTCCCCCCAACCCCTCGCCCGCAACGTAACCCGCCTCTCTCAGCTGG
>WNGB01018274.1_pt1 | contig 10764 bp, 8 predicted proteins | sample 5400681 | NCBI WGS metagenome assembly WNGB01 (sample SAMN13153367, study PRJNA577476) | soil metagenome | isolation source: 115 cm soil or saprolite under grassland replicate 2 | place: USA:California | collected 2016-06-15 | reverse complement strand
TTGGCTCCGCTGACAGGCACAGGTCGCTTTCATCGAGAAGCCGTACCTCCCCGGCGACCTCGCGCTCGAGGCCCGCGAGGTCCTCGAGCCCCCGGCGACCCGCTCATAAGCCGCGCTCACGACAACGGCTTCGACGCGGCGTCGGCACCGAAACATAGGCTTCACTCTCGGTGGACGAGCACGTGCTTCTCGTGGAAGACGACGCCTCCATCCGCGAGATCGCGACGCTCGGCCTCGAGCAGGCCGGCTTTCGCGTCACGGCGAGCGGCGACGGTCGTGACGCGCTGCTTCGCTTCCGACACGGCCCGTTCGACCTCGTCGTTCTCGATGTGATGCTCCCCTCCCTCGACGGTCTCGAGGTCTGCCGCGAGATCCGGCGCGAGAGTCAGGCGCCCATCGTCATGCTGTCGGCGCGAGGCGAGCTGCACGACGTCGTCGTCGGGCTCGAGCTCGGAGCCGACGACTACGTAACGAAACCGTTCGAGCTGCCGGAGCTGGTCGCGAGGGTCAAGGCGGTGCTTCGCCGCTCCGCTCCCGTCTCGGCCGATGGCCCGATCTCGGTCGACGACCTCGAGATCGACCCTGCCGCCTTCACCGTTCGCCGGCGGGGGGAAGACGTTGCGCTCACCGCAACCGAGTTTCGCCTGCTGCTCGAGCTCGCTCGCCGGCCAAAGCAAGTCTTCACCCGAGAGCTGCTACTCGAGTTGGTCTGGAACTACGACTACCTCGGGGACTCGCGCCTCGTCGACGTAGCCGTCCAACGCTTGCGGGCGAAGATCGAGGACGACCCGAAGCAGCCGAAGCTGATCACAACGGTCCGCGGGGTCGGCTATCGCTTCGATCCGAGCTAGGGGAATCGTGCGGCGCCGGGCGCTTTCCTGGGGAGGTCTTCGCCGCCGCCTGACGATCACGTTCATGCTCGCCGTGGGAGTGTCCGCAGCTGCGCTTGCCGCCGGCTCGTACTTTGTCGTGCGTCACAACCTCCTCGCGGACTCGGTGGACGAAGGTGCGCGGCAGGCCCGCCGCAACCTCGTCATCGCACCGACGTATCTGCGGCAAGGCCACAAGGCCCTCCTCGCTGCCTATGAACGCGGCGGCGATTTCCTCACGGTCGGGATCGACCGAGGACGGCCCTTCTCGTCGAGCTTCTCCGTCGGCGCGCGGCAGGTGCCGGTCGACCTGCGACGGCTCGTCGAGCAACACAAGCTTGGCTACAAGCGTGTGCAGGTCGCCGGCACGCACTACCTCGTCGTGGGAGGGCCCAGCGGCGGCACCGAGCTCTACTTCTTCTTCTCGGAGCAAAACCTCGAGCACGAGCTGTCCCAGCTCCGAACGATCCTGCTCGCCGGGGTCGGGATTCTGGTGCTGGTCGCCGGGCTCGTCGGAGCCCTGCTTGCGCGCAGCACTCTGCGCCCCGTGGCGCGGGCAAGCTCCGCAGCCCGTTCGCTTGCCGAAGGGCTCCTGGAGACGCGGCTCCCCGTCACGGGGCGAGACGAGTTCGGAGGGTGGGCGCAGGCGTTCAACGAGATGGCGGCCGCGCTCGAGGCGAAGATCTCGGCCCTCTCGCTCGCACAGGCGCGCGAACGGCGCTTCACCGCCGACGTCGCGCACGAGCTCCGCACCCCGTTGACGGCGCTGGTCGGAGAGGCCTCACTGCTCGCGGACCACCTGGATTCGATGCCGCGTGAATCGCGGCGCCCCGCCGAGCTTCTGATCGCCGACGTGGGCCGTCTTCGACGGCTGGTCGAGGATCTGATGGAGATCTCTCGCTTCGACGCCGGCCGGGAGAGCGTGCAGGCCGAGACCGTCGACCTCGGGTCACTCGCTGCGGCAGCCGTCCGCGCGCGGGGTTGGGAAGGTCGTGTGCGGCTCGACGCCGAGGAGGTCCTCGTCACGAGTGACCCGCGGCGACTGGAGCGCATCGTCGGCAATCTCGTCGGGAACGCCCTCGAGCACGGTGGCCGCGGCGTGGCCGTTCGCGTCGGCCGAGACGGAGTCGGCGCGTTCGTCGAGGTCGTCGACCAGGGGCCGGGGATTCGCCCCGAGCAGCTCCCACATCTGTTCGAGCGCTTCTATAAGGCGGACCCATCACGGAGCGGCCGTGGAACGGGGCTGGGGCTCGCGATTGCCCGCGAGAACGCACGTCTCCTGGGCGGTGAGATCGAAGTCTGGAGCGAGCTCGGCAGCGGCAGCCGCTTCACTCTCCGACTTGTGTCAGAACCGTTACGTAGCAGTGACGCCGGCGTTTCAGACGGCGACGAGGATGGGGCGCAGTAAACCCAAAGGAGGCTCTCGTGAAGCCATCGCTCGTGCTCCTCACAGTCGTCGCGATTCTCGTAGTAGCCGTTTCGGCGTCGTCGGGCCTTCTGGCCGCGCCGGCGTCGTCGTCGGCCCTCGCAAAACAGCGCGAGATCTTTATGTACGGACACGTCAAGTCGCTGACGCGCAAGGGCGCCCGGTTCGAGTTGCGCTTCGATCCTGCCTGGTGGCTCACGGGTCTGACGGCGCGGCGTGCTGCGCTGCAAGACACCGGTTCGACTGACGTTCCCAACGACTACTACATCGTCGAGGAGGGTCACCGCCTCCTCACGTTCGTCGTTCCGACAACCGCCCAGGTCAGCGTGCTAACCCGTCAGGGAGTCGGGTCGATCCCGGCGACGACGATCCCGGTCTCGGAGCTGGCGCAGATCGTCAAGGGCAGGAACCCGCAGCACCGTCAGCTGATGGAGCCGAAGGCCGGCTTCTGGATTCGGGTCGCGGGAGATGCCGTCCGGTCGTTCGAGCAGCAGTACCAGCCGTAGGCCGTGACCGTGAAGACCTTCTTCACGCTCGCAAGCCTGGTTGTCGTTACCGGCTCGGTCGGCTTCGTACTCGCAGGCTGCGGCTCTCAAAAGGCCGTTTCTCTCGGGCCGCCGCCGACCGAGTCGGACGGGACCGCAGCGGGATCGAGCACGACAACCGGCACGCTCCCCACCACGCTCTCCTTCGAGGTCTGGTTCGCGCGCGGCGAGCAGCTGGTCTCAGAGCAAAGAACTCACGCGGCGACGCCGCGTGTCGCGACCGCGGCGGTCGAGGCGCTGCTCGCCGGTCCAACTGCCGCCGAGCACGCGTCCGGCGTCTCCACGGCGATTCCCGGCGGCACGCGCTTGCTCGGCATCTCGATCAAACGTGGGGTTGCAACCGTCGACCTCACCTCCGAGTACCAGTCGGGTGGGGGGTCGCTCTCGATGCAGGTGCGCCTCGGCCAGGTCGTCTACACGCTGACCCAGTTCCCGACGGTCAAGACCGTCCGCTTCGCGCTCGACGGCGCACCGGTGAACGTCTTTTCCGGCGAGGGGATCGTGCTCGACCATCCCGTCGGCCGGAGCGACTACAGGGACCTTCTGCTCGGGACGAGCATGTCGACCGGTGCGCCTCTCGCCGGAAGCTGGCGTCCTCTGTCTCCGGCGCCGATCGCCGTGGACGACGCCCGGACGAGCGTCTGGACCGGAACGGAAATGCTCGTCTTCGGACGCCACAGTACGCGCGCGCAAGACGGGGCCGTCCTCAAGCGGGCCGACGTCGGCGCCGCTTACGACCCCACCTCCGACACCTGGCGCCGACTGCCGTCGCCCGGGACGTCGACCTCCTTCATGGGCTACGACTCGGTCTGGACCGGCAAGGAGATGCTGGTCTGGGGCCAGGGCATACACGAGGCGTTCAACCCGGTGACAAATCAATGGCGGCGTCTGCCCGGCTCGCCTCTGCTCTCGATTCACGATGGGTTTGGGATCGTCATCTGGACCGGTCGTGACCTCATCGGCTGGGGCGGCGGCTGCTGCGGGGACGCGTTCGCCGACGGCGTCGCCTACAGCCCCACGGCCAACGCCTGGCGAAAGATCGCTCCCTCACCCCTCGCCGGCAGCCAGCATCCGATCGGGGCATGGACCGGCCGCGAGTTGGTCATCTTCGTCAACGGGTTCGACCCGGACGGCAGGCCCTGGCCCGCGCGGCTGGCGCGCGCCGCGGCATACAACCCCGCAACGAACACGTGGCGTCGGATCGCGCCGCTTCCCGCCCCACGCGACGGTGCGAACGCGGTGTGGGATGGGCGCGAGGTGCTGGTCGTGGGAGGCTCGGGCGCAGCTCGCGAAGGGAAGTCGCCGGCGGCCGCCACGGCCGGGTTCGCGTACAACCCCGCGAGCAACCGCTGGCGACGGCTTCCGCCGATGGAGTCAGGTCGTTTCGGAGCTACGGCGGTTTGGAGCGGGAAGCAGCTCCTGATCTGGGGCGGCAGCGAGACGGCCGGCAGCGGCCAACCTGTGATCCCCCCACATGGATTGGCCTACGACCCGAAGGCCAACCGCTGGTCAACGCTTCCCCAGGCGCCTCTGCTGGGACGTCTTGATCCCACCGCAGTTTGGACGGGGCGCGCGCTGATCGTCTGGGGCGGGCAGAAGCCAGCCACGCCTGCAGGCAGCGGCACGACGTATTTCACCGACGGCGCTGCCTTTACCCCGACAAGGCCTTGACTCGAAGGAGAGAGCCATGAAACCGCTTCCGCTAAGTCGTATTCAAACTCTGTCCGTCGTCGCGGTCGCAGCCGGAGCGCTCGCAACACCTGTCCTCGCGTGCGGGGACGGCTGGATGGGCGAGAACCTCGTTGCGACAGCGGACGTGAAGGCAGCTCTTCGCTCCGCCTATGTGGCCGCCCATCCCCGGCTTGCACCGGGTCGGGTGAGCGGGCCGGTATCCGGCCGCACGTACTACGGCAGTTACTCGGGCACGCGCTACGCGGTTGCGACTTTCACCGTTGGCTCGGCGCCCGCCTATCCGACGATCTTCCGCACCGACCTGCGCGGTCGTTGGCACGTCCGCAGTCAGACCCACGGCGCTGTTTGCACGGACGTCGTCCCCACCGACCTGATCAGGGTGTGGTGGCTCGAGCACTCGCAAGGACGGTGCTTCGTTGAGCCGGCGTAGCATCGCGGGGCTCGCATTCTTGGTGGCAGCGCTCTCCGCGTGCGGTGGCGGGAAGGCCGAGGCCGACGTCTGCGCGAACGGGGACGGCGTGCTCGACAGATCGGCATTCGTCTTCGTTCAGTCACCGGCAAGCGGCAAGCGAGTTGCGAATGGCTTCCGCGTCAGCGGTTGCTCGAACACGTTCGAAGCGACGGTCAACTGGCGCCTGCAAGGCCGGGACGGCCGCGAGCTCGCCAGTGGGTTTGCCGAGGGCGGCAGCCGCGAGCCGGGTCCGTTCTCCTTCACGGTCCGCTACTCGATCGGAGCGCGCCAGATCGGGCAGCTGGAGATCTACGAACCGAGCGTGACGACGGAAGGCTTTCCGACCGTGAAGAACATTGTGCCGCTCGTGCTCGAGCCTTAGAGGCTGTAACGAAATGACCGGCGACGGAAGCGCGTCGTCGCAGGCGAGTTAGGCCCGGGCTTCTGCGCGTGGTCGGGCCTCGGCAGCCTCGACGCGCTCGAGCCATGGTTTGGCCTGGAGGCGTTCGAACGTTTCGCGTGCTTCGGTGAGTATTGGCTCGGCCTCGCTCGCTCGGTCTTCGGACACGAGCCACTCGCCGTGCTCGGTAAGGGTGACGGCGAGCCAGAACGGCATCCCGAATTCGCGGAATGTCGCGACCGCGTCGGCGAACCCACGCTCGGCCTTCCGGCTCTCGCCGTCCTCGGCCGCGAGGCGCGCGCGGAAGCGGGCGGCGTACGCGCGCAGGATCGGCGCAAGCCGCCCCGGCGGCAGCACCTCGATCTGCGCGAGCAGCTGCTCGGCGCGTTCGCGCTCGCCGAGCGCAAGTGCCGCCTCAAGCGCCTGGGGGAAAGCGACCTTGACCACCTGATCCGCCGGGCGGATCCCGACGATCGCGGACAGCACCTCCTCGGCCGCGGCGAGGGCCTGGCGCTCCTTTCCCTCCGCGGCCAGCACGACCGCCTCCGCGGCGCGGTAGCCCGTTCGCTGCTGGACATCGGCCGAGGCCGCGTGGCGGGCGTGGAGAGAGAGCAGGTGGCGTGCGTCTTCCAGTCTGCCCTGCGCGACGAGCGGCTCCGGCAGGGCGATCAAGAAGGCCCCATGCAGCTCGACGAGCCGTTCCTCGGGCACCTGGTTGAGCAGGCTGAGTGCTTCTGACCAGCGGCCGGTGAGCGCGAGCGACCAAGACAGTTCCCCGAGCATGATCTGTTCCCAGTTGCGGTCGCCGACCCGGCGGGCGTAGGCGATCCCCTGCTCGAGCTGCACGGCGGCTTCCTGGCAGCGGTCACGTCGATGCAGGATGTCGCCGAGGTTGTTGTAGGCGCGCAGGGCGGCGGCTGGAAGCTCGTATTCGAGCGCGAGCTTCAGCGCGCGTTCGATCAGCGCCTGCCCCTGCTCGAGGCGGGAGCGCCAGGTCGCGATCACGCCGGCGCTGTTCAGCGCCTGGGCGAGCACCTCGGGTAGCCAGAGCGACTCGGCCAGCTCGAGCGCCGTCTCCAGCCGCTCCGAGGCGGCCTCTACCTCCCCCTTCAAGAGGTGCAGCCGGCCGAGCTGGGCGGCGAGCGCGGCGATGTCTGCGTCCGGCTCCTCGCCCTCGAGCTCGGCCCAGGCGCGCTCCATCCGCTCGAGCGCCTCCTCGAGCTGTCCGCGCCGCCACTCGGCTTCGCCCAGGCGGGCGCTGACGCGCGCGGCCTGATGCCGCTCGCCGCAGTCATTGAAGAGGGTGAGCGCCTGCTCGAAGCGGGTCTGCCCCTGCTCGCTTCGGCCAGCCCGGAGGGCCATCTCGCCGGAGCGCTCGAGCAAGCGCGCCCGGTCGAGATCCCCCTCCGCCAGCAAGGCGGCCTGCTCGAAGTAGTGCTCGGCCTCCTCGCTCGCCGCGAGCGAGGCCGCACGCTCGCCCGCCCGCGAGAACAGCTCGCACGCGCGTTGCTTGATCTCGTCGCCGTCGGGATCCTCCGGTGCCGCTTCGTAGGCTGCGAGGTAGTGGGAGGCGAGCACCTCGACCACCTCCTGCTCGGAGAGGAACGCCTGCTCGATCTGCATCGCAGCGCCGAGGTGGCGTGCCTTGCGCTCACGTTTGGAGAGCGTCTCGTAGGCGATCCGGCGGACGAGATCCTGCAGAAAGCCGTACTGGCCGTGCTCGGGGGAGCGCGGGTCGGCCTGGATCGAGAGCACCTCCTTGCGCACGAGGCCGGCGAGCAGCGGCTCCAGCTGCGACTCGTCCAGTCCGGAGATCGCCGCGAGCGCCTGCCGCGTGAACGTCTTGCCGAACACGGCGCCGTCCTGGAGCAGCCGCCGTTCTTCGGTTGAGAGGCCGTCGAGGCGGGCGGCGATCAGTGCGTGCAGCGTCTCTGGCACCTCCAGCGTCTCGATCGGGCCAACGGGCCGGTAGACGCTCCCCTCCTGGACGAGCAGGCCGCGGTCGAGCAGCATTCGCACCGTCTCCACTGCATACAGCGGCACTCCCTCCGCGCGCGCCAGAATCCGCGCCCGCAACTCCTGGGGCAGGCCGGGCACGAGGCCCGCCAGCAGCTCCTGCATCGCCTGCTCGGACAGCGGCTCCAGGTAGATGGCGTTGAAAGTGCGGCTGCCCGCACCCCAGGTCGGCCGCCGTTCGAGCAGCTCGGGGCGGGCGAGTGTGATCACGTACAACGGATGGTCGCGCGACCACTCAAATAGGTACTCGACGAAGTCGAGCAGGCTCGCGTCCGCCCAGTGCATGTCCTCGAACACCATCACCACCGGGTCCGCGTCGGCGAGACGTTCGAAGAACAGCCGCCAGGCGCCAAAGAGCTCCTCCTGCCCGCGCGCCTGCCGCTCCTCCAGCCCGAGCAGGTGCGCCAGGCGCGGCTCGACAAAGCGGCGCTCCTCGTCGTCGAGCAGGTACTCGCTCAGCGTCGCCTGCAGCTTCGCAAGCGCGGAGGCCGGTTCCTCCTCCTCGGCGATCCGGCAGCGCATCCGCACCATGTCCGCCAGCGCCCAGTAGGTGACGCCCTCACCGTAGGCGAGACAGCGGCCCCGATGATAGAGCGTCCGCTGCGGCAGCCCATCCATGTACTTGAAGAACTCCCAGGCGAGCCGCGACTTGCCGATCCCGCCGATCCCCGTCACCGACACGAGGAAGGCCTTCCGCTCCTCGGCGCTCGCATGGAAGAGCTCCTTCAACATGCGCAACTCCCGATCGCGGCCGACAAACGGCGCCTCCAACCCCTCCGCCTTGAGGGTGCCACGCCCACCCGAGACGACCCGCAGCGCCCGCCACACCGGCACCAGCCCGGACTTCCCCTTGACCTCGTGATCGCCGGCCGCCGCGTACACCACCGCCTGCTCGGTCGCCCGGCGCGTCCCCTCACCCACGAACACCCCGCCCGGCGGCGCCAGCGACTGCACCCGCGACGCCGTATTGACGAGATCGCCGGCGACCATCCCCTCCCCCTCCGCGCCGAGCGTCACCGCCGCCTCACCGCTGAGTACAGCCGCGCGCGCGCGCAGCTCCGCGGCGCCCTCCTGTTCCCCCAGCGCTTGCACCGCCGCCACGAGCTCGAGCGCCGCTCGCACCGCCCGCTCGGCATCATCCTCGGTCGCGACCGGCGCACCCCAGACCGCCATCACCGCATCGCCGATGAACTTCTCCACCGTCCCGCCATAGAGCTCGATCAGCCGACGGCAAGTGTCGAAGTAGCGCGACAGCAGCTCCCGCACTTCCTCCGAATCCCGCACCTCCGACAGGCTCGTGAAACCGACCAGATCCGCGAACAACACCGACACAAAACGACGCTCAGCCAGCGGTGCCTCGGCAGCCGGAGGCTGGGCCACCGTCGGCACGCCAACCGCTGGGGCCGACTGACCGTCCAGCGGCTGGGCGCACTCGCCGCAGAAGCGCACCGCCGCCTCGTTCGCGGCGCCGCAGTTCGAGCAAATACTCACAGCAAGAGCCTAGCCCGCAACCATTCCCATCACTAGAGGGGGAGATCGGAGGTCTGCGATGCGACCGAGCTTGGTCGACGACGACCTGTGGGAGCTGATCAAGCCGCTCCTGCCAAACACGACACGGCGTTACCGCCATCCGGACCGCAGGCGAATCGACGACCGCAAGGGTGCTGAACGGGATCCTGTTCGTGTTAGACGCTCTGAGCAAGCTGACTGAGCGCACGCATCAGGCGGCGGCGAGCTCGACGAGCTTCGTGACTGTCCGCCAGTTCCGGGTCGTCGCAGCGACGCCGAGCTGCTTCTCGAAGTAGCCACCGCTGAACTTCGTTCTGCCGTACCCCTGCGGGGTGTGGAGATAGATCTCTTTGCCGACGACGCGGAACTCGTCGGGTCCAATCTGGGCTGCCTCGAGCTCACGCACGCGGGCCCGACCGGGCGCGTCGGCCAGGAACGTGACATGCAGCTTCGTCGGCTCACTTTCGCTCCCGGCGAAGGGGTTGCCTAAGGCCACCTTCGCGAGCTGTGCCTTCGTCCGCAGCAGGACAGTGATTGTCAGGCCGAGGTCGCGGTCGATTCGCGACGTACGTTGCCACGTCCTCGTGTCCCAGATCCGCGAAGAGCGCTCGCAGATCTGCCATCGACACCTTGTTCCGTGCACCGAGATTGACGCCGCGGAGTAGCGCGACATACGTGCGATGGCTTTTCCCGCGCATTCGAGTGGACCCTTAGCACGCGGTGAATCTGGACGGCGGCGGAACGTGTCCGGATTTGTCCGCCTGGCTCTTGGATCAGGCGGGAAAGGGCGTGAACTGGAAGCTCGGAACCTTCGCATGACCCCGGCGTAGATCGGTAAAACGTTTCGGAGAGAGAAAACGAGCAACGAGCCCAAGGAGGTCATTGCATGAGTGTTGACGGCCGCAGGCGTTGGTTCGCGCTGATCGTCCTCTGCCTCGGCAGCCTGATGATCGTGCTCGATGTGACGATTGTGAACGTCGCCCTCCCGTCGATCAGGGAGGACCTTGGCTTCTCCGAGACGTCCCTTGCCTGGGTCGTGAATGCCTACCTGCTGACCTACGGCGGCTTTCTTCTCCTGGGCGGCCGGCTGGGCGATCTCTACGGCCACCGGCGGCTCTTTCTCTCCGGTATCACGCTCTTCACCCTGGCCTCGCTCGCCTGCGGCTTGGCGACGTCGCAGGGGTTCCTGGTCGCTGCCCGGGCGGTCCAGGGGATCGGCGGTGCGACCGCATCTGCAGTCGCCCTCTCGCTGATGATGACCCTGTTCACCGAGCCGGCCGAGCGCGCGAAGGCGATGGGGGTCTTCGGCTTCGTCGCAGCCGGCGGGGGGAGCATCGGCGTGCTCCTCGGCGGCATCCTCACGGACTCGCTCGACTGGCACTGGATTTTCCTCGTCAACCTCCCGATCGGGGTCCTCGTCTACGCCCTTTCGCTGCGGCTGCTGCCGGCCGCCCGCGGTCCGGCGGCGACCGCGCGACTGGACGTTGCCGGCGCAGTGACGGTGACTGCCTCGCTGATGCTCGCCGTCTACGCGATCGTGAACGGCAACCAGGAGGGTTGGACCTCCGGCCGGACGCTTGGCCTGCTCGGAGTCGCGGTGGCACTGCTTGCGCTCTTCCTCGGGATCGAGGCCCGGGTTCGCTCGCCACTCGTGCCTCTCGGCCTCTTCCGACAGCGCAACCTTGCGACCGCGAACGTCGTCGGCGTGCTGTGGGCGGCGGCGATGTTTGCGTGGTTCTTCCTCTCGGCTCTCTACCTCCAGTTGGTGCTCGGCTACAGCCCGCTGCAGGTCGGTCTCGCCTTCCTGCCGGCCAACCTGATCATGGGAGTCTTCTCGATCGGTCTTTCCGCCAAGC